>Ga0116180_1001812_pt1 | contig 17538 bp, 15 predicted proteins | sample AD_UKC073_MetaG_FD_89804 | JGI IMG/M metagenome (GOLD analysis project Ga0116180, IMG submission 89804) | Active sludge microbial communities of municipal wastewater-treating anaerobic digesters from USA - AD_UKC073_MetaG | ecosystem: Engineered > Bioreactor > Anaerobic > Digestate | place: USA...
ATCTTGTCGAGCTTGGCCTTGAACGGCTGCTCGTCCTTGTCGATCACGGTGTCGCCGGCCTTGCCCTTGATCGTGACGGGCGCCATCTCCCAGGCGAAGCTGCCGTCCTTGTTGGCGGCGATCGCGCGCTCGGTCGAGGTGATCGCGAACTGGTCCTGCGCTTCGCGGGTGAACTCGTATTTGGCCACGCACGACTCGGCGAACACGCCCATCGCCTTGCCGCGCTCGTAGGCGTCCTCCAGGCCGTCCATCGCCATGTGGTCGTACATGGTGGCCGCGCCGTAGCGGTAGCCCTTGCGCGCGCCCACCAGCAGGTGCGGCGCGTTGGTCATGCTCTCCATGCCGCCGGCCACGATCACGTCGTGGGTGCCGACCTGCAGCAGGTCGTGGGCGAGCATCACGGTCTTCAGGCCCGAGCCGCACATCTTGGACAGCGTGACGGCGCCGGCCGACTGCGGCAGGCCCGCGGCGAGCGTCGCCTGGCGCGCGGGCGCCTGGCCCTGGCCGGCCATCAGGCAGTTGCCGAAGAAGACCTCGCCGACGTCCTCGCCCTTGACGCCCGCGCGCTCGACGGCCGCCCGGATGGCGACCGCGCCGAGTTCGGCGGCACTGACGTTGGCGAAGTCGCCGAGCATGCCGCCGATCGGCGTGCGGGCGGCGGAAACGATGACGATCGGATCGCTCATTTGGAGACTCCTGTGGATTGAAACGGGAATGCGCCCCGGGCGGCGGGCGCCGGGGGATGTCGGGGAGCAGGAGGCCGCAGGATGAACCATCCCGCGGCACTTGTCGAACCGCGCGGCGTCATGCGGCCGCCTGGGCGCCGCCGGCGAGCCGGTGCTTGAAGCGCAGCGCGTCCGGGTAGGGGAACACGTCCTCGAGCACGCCCTCGCGGATGCGCTTCTGGCGCTCCTGCCAGTAGCCGGCGTCGAGCAGCTCGGCGTGGTGGCGCATGAAGATCTCGCGCACCTTCGGGTCGCCCAGCAGGAAGGTGGCGAACTCCTCCGGGAAGACGTCGTGCGGGCCGACCGTGTACCAGGGCTCGGCCGACATCTCGTCCTCGGGCGTGCGCGGCGGCGGGATGCGGCGGAAGTTGCAGTCGGTCAGGTACGCGACCTCGTCGTAGTCGTAGAACACCACCCGGTTCTGGCGCGTGACGCCGAAGTTCTTGTAGAGCATGTCGCCCGGGAAGATGTTGGCCGCGACCATCTGCTTGATGGCGTCGCCGTACTCGATCACCGCGTGCTCGCGCTCGAGCGCATCGGCGCGCTCCAGGTAGATGTTGAGGGGCACCATGCGGCGCTCGATGTACACGTGCCGGATCACGACCCGGTCGCCCTCCTCGTGCACGATCGACGGCGCGACGTCCTTGAGCTCGGCCATCAGGGCGGCGTCGATGCGCGCGCGCGGGAACGACACGTCGGAGTACTCCCAGGTGTCGGCCATGCGCCCGACGCGGTCGTGGAACTTCACCAACTGGTACTGCCCCTGGATGAACTCGCGCGTCATCTCCTTGCGGCGCTTGTCCTTGATGATCTTGAACACGTACGGGAACGAGGGCAGCGTGAACACCGCCATCACCAGTCCCTTGATGCCGGGGGCGATCACGAACTGGTCGGTCGAGTGCCGCAGGTGGTGCAGCAGGTCGCGATAGAACATCGTCTTGCCCTGCTTGTGCAGGCCGAGCATCGTGTACAGCTCCGACTCGGGCTTGGTCGGCATCAGCGTCTTGAGGAACTGCACGTACGCCGACGGCACGTTCATGTCGACCATGAAGTAGGCGCGCGAGAAGTTGAACAGCGCCTCGATGCGGTCGCCGCCGAACAGCACCGTGTCGATGTACAGGCGGCCCTGCGAATCCTGCAGGATCGGGATCGCGAAGGGCACGAGCTCGCCGTCGTTGATGAAGCGGCCGATCAGGTAGCAGCCCTTGTTGCGGAAGAAGGGCGTGCGCAGCACCTGGATCTGGCAATCGATCGCAGCGACGAAGTTCTTCTCGAACTGGGCGCGCGCCGCGTCGCGCACCAGGCGCAGGTCGCGCTCGAAGTCGACGAACGGGCAGGCGAAGCCGACGTCGATGATCACCTGCCGCAGCGCGGCGGTCCAGCCGGTGCGCGTGGGGTAGTACACGCGGAACGAGGGCGGATCGCCGTCCAGGTATTCGGTGGACACCGCCGGCCGCACGAAGATGATGTCGTTGCGGAAGTACTCGCGGTGCAGGATCTTGGTGCAGACCGAGTTGAAGAAGGTCTCGGCGAGCTCCGGCTGGCGGTGCTCGGCCAGCAGGTTCACGTAGTGGCGCTTGACGTCCGGCCACACCGTGCCGTCGAGGTCGCTGGCGCGGAACTCTGACTCCATCCGGCGCACCGCCTCGAGCACGCGCTGGTCGTAGAACGCGATGCGCTCGCGTGCGAGGCGGCGGATCGTGTGCCACCGGCCCAGCTCGTACTGGGTCTTGGCCTGCTGCGCGTTGTAGCGGAAGAGGCCGTAGTGGCGGTCGAACCCCGCCAGGATGGCTTCGGCGATGCTGCGGGCGCGTTCCTTGGACATGCGTGTCGGACCCGTGGAGTCGTTGTGCGCCGGCTCCGGCGCGGCCGGCGCCGGCAGGGCGCCCGCTGCGCAGGCGACGGGCGTGCCCGGTGGGCGTCAGGCGGTCTCGGAGAAGAGTTCGCGGCCGATGAGCATGCGGCGGATCTCGGACGTGCCGGCGCCGATCTCGTACAGCTTGGCGTCGCGCCACAGACGGCCGGTCGGGTACTCGTTGATGTAGCCGTTGCCGCCCAGGCACTGCAGCGCCTCGCCGGCCATCCAGGTCGCCTTCTCGGCGCTGAACAGGATCGCGCCGGCGGCGTCCTTGCGCAGCGTGCGCACGTCGACCTTGCCGGCGCGCGAGCGGTCGCACTGCCGGCCGACCTCGTACACGTAGGCGCGGCTGGCCATCATCGTGGAGTACATGTCGGCGATCTTGCCCTGCATCAGCTGGAACTCGCCGATCGCCTGGCCGAACTGCTTGCGCTCGTGCACGTAGGGCACGACCACGTCCATGCAGGCGGACATGATGCCCAGCGGCCCGCCGGACAGCACCGCGCGCTCGAAGTCGAGACCGCTCATCAGCACGTAGGCGCCGCGGCCCACGCCGGCCAGCGGGTTGTCGTCGACGCCGCCCAGCACGTTCTCGGCGGGCACCTCGCAGTCCTGGAACACCAGCTCGCCGGTGTGGCTGCCGCGCATGCCCAGCTTGTCGAGCTTCTGCGCGACCGAGAAGCCCTTGAATCCCTTCTCGACCAGGAACGCGGTGATGCCGCGCGGGCCGGCGGCCGGGTCGTTCTTGGCGTAGATGACCATCACGTCGGCGTCGGGGCCGTTGGTGATCCACATCTTGGAGCCGTTCAGGATCCAGCGGTCGCCCTTGCGCTCGGCGCGCAGCTTCATCGAGATCACGTCCGACCCGGCGCCGGGCTCGGACATGGCCAGCGCGCCGACGTGCTCGCCGCTGACCAGCTTGGGCAGGTACCGCGCGCGCTGCGCCGTGGTGCCGTTGCGCATGATCTGATTCACGCACAGGTTGGAGTGCGCGCCGTACGACAGGCCCACCGAGGCCGAGCCGCGGGAGATCTCCTCCATGGCCACGATGTGCGCGAGGTAGCCCATGTCGGTGCCGCCGTACTCCTCGGGCACCGTCATGCCGAGCACGCCGAGCGCGCCGAACTTGCGCCACAGGTCCATCGGGAACTGGTCGGTGCGGTCGATCTCGCCGGCGCGCGGCGTGATCTCGGCGGCCGTGAACTGCTGCAGGGAATCGCGCAGCATCGCGATGTCCTCGCCGAGGTCGAACTGCAGTCCGGGGATGTTCAGCATCGTGTCGTCTCCAGGGAGGGTTGCGGTCCGGAACGCGGTCCGGCGTCAGTTCTGGGATCCCGCCTGCGCCAGCAGCTGCCGCGCACGCGCCTCGTGCGCGGCGATCTCGCCCAGGGTCTCGCGGATGTCGCGCATCTGCTGCTCGAGCGACAGCCGGTGGCGCTCGAGGGTCGCCAGGAAGCGCGTGAGCTGCGGCACGGTGTCGTCGGGCGACTCGTACATGTCGACGAGGTCGCGGATCTCGGACAGCGACAGCCCCAGACGCTTGCCGCGCAGCGTCAGCTTCAGGCGCGTGCGGTCGCGCTGCGAATACACGCGCTGACGGCCGCCGGCGCCGCAGCGCTGCGGCGCGAGCAGGCCCTGGTCCTCGTAGAACCGGATTGCGCGCGCGGTCACTTCGAACTCGCGTGCGAGTTCGCCGATCGTGTACGAAGGGGTCCGACGGCTGTCGTCCATGCCGATGACGCGCGACCGAGGTGCGTGCAGTTTACGTAAACGTCAATTGTAGCCCCGCCCGTCGGCTACTTCAGCACCTGGAACAGGTTGTTGTAGTCGTCGGTCCACGGCCGCAGGTCTGCGCGCGGTGCGATTGCCTCGACCGGGCCGCCGGCCTTCAGGCGCGCGGCGAACCCGGCGTCGGCGCTGACCAGCACCCAGTCCGACCGGTACAGCGGACTGCCGCGTTCGGGATCGTGGATCACGCGCAGTGCGGGCCAGCCGATCGCGTCCGCCAGCCCGCGCACCACCCCCGACAGGTCGAGGTAGCGGTTGCTGACGTGGAAGGCGATCACGCCGCCCTCCTTCACGTGGCGCCGGTAGGTGTGCATCGCCTCGCGGGTGAGCAGGTGCACGGGGATCGCGTCGCTCGAGAACGCATCGATCGCGAGCACGTCGAAGCCGGCGGGCGCCTCGCGCTCGAGCACCAGGCGCGCGTCGCCCAGCCGCGTCTCGATCGTGGCTGCGCTGTCGCGCAGGAAGTCGAACCGGGTGCGGGCCAGGCGTTCGACCTGCGGATCGAGCTCGTACATGCGTACGGTGTCGCCGCTGCGGCCGTAGGCCGCGAGCGTGCCGACGCCGAGCCCCACCACGCCGACGCGCAGCGGCGTCGTCCCGGCCGGGTCGCGCGCGGCCTGCAGCGCGCGGCCGATGCCGGAGGGCGCGCCGTAGTACGTGGTGGCGCGTGTGCGGCGTGTCTCGGTACGGTACTGTTCGCCGTGGTTGATCACGCCGTGCATCAGCCGCAGCACGGCGTTCGGGTCGTGCTCCAGCCCGGTGGCCTTGACCCGCATCGCGCCGTAGAAGTTCCGGGCCAGCTCCAGCGTGTCGGAGCGGATGCCGCGGACGTGATCGGCGAACCCCGCCGCCGCGGCACACAGTGCGGCCACCGCCATCCAGCGCAGCCCGCCGCGCGACAGCAGCGCGGCGATGGCCGTCACGCCCAGCAGCGCCACCGGGAACTCCCAGTACCACGACAGCAGCAGCGGTGCGGCGATGCCCACGGCCAGGCCGCCCGCGGCGCCGCCGGCCGACACCATCAGGTAGAACGCGGTGAGATGCCGCGGCCCGGGCCTGCGCGCCACCAGCTCGCCGTGACAGATCATGCACAGCACGAACAGGCCGGCCGTGTAGAGCGGCACGGCCTCCCACAGCGGCAGCAGCCCGCGCTGCGGACGCAGCGTGGCCCAGTCGATGCGCCACTGCAGCCCGGCCACCATCACCACCCCCAGCAGCAGGCCCAGCGGCAGCATCCAGCCGCGGCGGTACCACCCCGCGCCGTCGAAGCACAGGATGAAGGTGAGCAGGTACAGCGACAGCGGCAGCAGCCACAGGAAGGGCACGGAGGCGACGTTCTGGCCGATGTGCGTGGTCACGGACAGCAGCAGCGCGGTGCCCAGCGCCGCGAGCGTGCTCCAGGTGGCCCGCGCGCGCCACCCGGGCGGCGGTTCGTCGGTGGAGGCCGTCGTGCCGGCCGTGGTGGCCGGTGTGGCGCCGATGCGTGCGCCGGCCGGCGGCCCGTCGGCCGTGGCGGACGCCTGGCGCGCGCGCCAGCCGCCCCAGGTGGCGGCGAGCGCCAGCGCCACGAACAGCGCATAGCCCGCGCTCCAGCCCAGCGCCTGCGCCCGCGCGCCGGCCAGCGGTTCGATCAGCGGCGGGTAGACGAGCAGCGCCAGCATCGACGCGACGTTCGACAGCGCATACAGGCGATAGACGCGGGCGCCCCGATAGCGCTGTGCGAACCAGCTCTGCACCAGCGGGCCCGTGGTGGCGAGCATCACGTACGGCAGGCCGATGGTGGCGGTCAGCAGCACGAGGATGCGGGCGATCGGTGCGTCGGCGTCGGCCGGCTTGAATGCGGCGTCGGCGACGATCGGCAGGCAGACCAGGCTGGCCGCGAGCAGCGCCGCGTGCAGCAGCGCCTGACGGCGCGGCGGCAGGCGCCGGGCGGCCAGATCGGAGTACAGATAGCCGGACAGCAGCGCGAGCTGGAAGAACACCATGCAGGTGGTCCAGACCGCGGCCGATCCGCCGAACCAGGGCAGGATCTGTCGCGCGATGATCGGCTGGACCAGGAACAGCAGGAAGGCCGACAGCGCGATCGTCGCGGCGAACAGCGCCTTCATGCCGGGCGGACGGGTCCGAACACGCCCAGGTCTTCCAGGCTGCGGTCGACCGCTTCGGCCCAGCCGCGGTTGGCCGCGGGCGACGCGGGGCTCGGATGCAGGATCTGGGCGATGCGGATCGCAGGCGGCGACACGCGTGCCGCGTGCGCATCACGTGCACCGCGCGCATCGTCGGCGGCGCCCGCCCCCGTCACCGCACGCGGGCCGAGCACGGCCTGCAGCCGCTGCGCGGCGAATCCGCCGATGCCGATCGCCCACTCGGGCTGCAGCGCGTCGATCGCCGCGCGCAGGTGCCGGTCGCAGGCGTCCTCCAGCGGCCGCTTCTCGGCGGCCGGCAGGCGGTCGGGCGTGAAGTTGCGACCCGACGCCTCGAGGAACACCAGCGGGCAGTAGTTGAGCACGAAGCTCTGCGCGAAGAAGTCTTCGGCACGGCCGAAGCGCTGCGCGGCCCATCCCCACAGGCGCCGGCCGCTGACTTCCGAGCGCGTGCAGTCGAATCCCTGGATCGGGCGCTTCGGATGTTCGTGCGCCGGCCGCGCGATCGTCGCGCGGATGCCCATCCAGTCCCGCACCGCCGCGACCTCCCCGAACGGCACGCCGATCTGCATCATGCCGAACGGGCCCGGGTTCATGCCCAGGAACACCACCCGCCGCGGCCCGGCGCCGAACCGTCGCACATAGGTCTCGTAGGCGTCCCACGCGTAGTCGAGCGGGTTGTACACGTGCGTGACCGGCGGCGTGAACCGCAGGTGGTGGCAGGTGTCGGAGAGCGCACGTGCCGCCGCGAGCAGGGCCTGCGCGGTCGGGGTCCCGGTGGCGTCGTCAGTCGGGGCGGCGGGGCGGGGTGGGCGTGTCGCGGGCATGGGCGCGCATGTTAATCGAGCGCGCGATCAGCATCTGCGCCGGGTAGTAGGTGCCCAGCACCCAAAGGGCCGCCAGCGGCAGCGGTGCATGGAACCGGTCGAAGGCCAGCAGCGCGTCGGAGCACAGGAACAGCACGCCGCCGATGCCCGCGCGCCGCGCATGCGGGTCGTCGAGGTGCCGCGCGCGCGCCAGTGCCTGCCCGGTCATCAGTCCGAGCATCAGCACGTAGGCGAGCACCGGCACGCGCAGTCCGGCCGGCAACGAGGGCCAGAGCACGGTCAGCAGCACGGCCGCGACGGCGGCCACCGCAGCGAACGGCCCGCGGCGCGCCAGCGGCGGGCAGTCGCGCGTGAACGCGACGAGGTACGCGACATGCGCCAGCAGGAAGGCGACCAGTCCGGCGACGAACAGACCGTCGGGGATCAGCAGCACGTCGCCGGCCAGCGACAGCAGCAGGCCCGCGCAGACCGCGCGCGCATACGCCCCGCCGTCGCGCAGGCGGGCGGCTGCGACGGCGATGATCAGCAGGGTGGTCAGCGGCTTGAACACCCACACCATCCACGCGAGGCCCAGCAGCTTGCCCGCGATGGTCGACGCTGCAGCGAGCGCGGTGGCGGCGAGGATCGGCATGGCGTTCGATCGGTCGATCGGTGGTTCGGTCGGTTGGCGGGCCGGTCGGTCAGGCGGTGCGTGCGGCGTCGGCGCGGGCGTCGTCGGTGCCCCGCGCGCGCAACGCGTCGGCGGCGCGCCGGCGCAGGTCGTCGCTGCCGATGCGCCACGCGACGACAGCGCAGCCGGCGGCAGCGGCCGCCGCCAGCGCGAGCGCCCAGGCGGGCAGCGCACCCGTGGCGAACCAGCGCCCCGCCAGCGGCAGCGCCACGGCGACGGCGGCATGGCGCGCCGCCTCGATCGCCCAGCCGCCGGGCTCGCGCCCGAGCATGCGTCCGATGCCGCTCAGCGACAGCATCACCCAGGCCACGTAGGCAAGCAGTTCGGGCTCCGGCGTGCGCGCGTGGATCTGGAGCACGTGCACGCTCGCCGCCAGCACCACGGCGAACTGGAGCACGGCGTAGCGGCGCACCGCGCGCCCCGCCTCCGGCGCGTAGCGCTGCCGCGCCGCGAGCGCGAACGGGGCCGTCGTGCCGGCCGAGCCGTCGGCGGGCCGCCAGCCCGGCCGCCGCACCCAGACCTGCAGCCGGTCGATCCAGCGCCGGGCCGCACGGCTGGTGGCCGCCAGCGAAGCGTAGACCTCGAGGTTGGCGCGCAGCGGGTCGAAGCTGCGCAGCGGCGCGCGCGTGCCGTAGACCGGCGGATCGTCGCTGCGCTCGTCCTGGAACGTGCCGAAGAGGCGGTCCCACAGGATCAGCACGCCGCCGTAGTTGCGGTCGACGTAGGCGTCGTTCACGGCATGGTGCACGCGATGGTTCGACGGGGATGCGAACACCCGGTCGAACCAGCCGAGCCGGCCGACGAGCTCGGTGTGGATCCAGAACTGGTACAGCAGGTTGATCAGCCCGACGGCGGCGAACAGTGTCGGCGGCACGCCGGCGAGCGCCATCGGCACGTACGGAATCCAGCCCAGCAGCGGCCCGGTGGCGGTCTGCCGCAGCGCGGTCGACAGGTTGTAGTCCTCGCTGGAGTGGTGCACGACGTGCGCCGCCCAGGCCACGCCGATCTCGTGCATCCAGCGGTGGTGCCAGTAGTAGCAGAAGTCGTAGAACACCAGCGCCAGCGGCAGCGACCACCAGGCCTCGGTCGGCCACGCCGCCAGCGCGAAGGCCTGGAACACCAGCGCATACACCCCGATGCGCAGCAGCCGCATGAACACGCCCGCCACCTGCGACAGCGCGCCGAGCCCGATCGAGGTGAGCGCGTCGTCGAGCCGGTAGACGGTGCGCCGCACGCGCAGGCTCCACAGCAGTTCGATCGCGATCAGCGCGAAGAACGCCGGCGTGGCCCAGGTGATGACGGTTTCCTGCATGGTGTGCTCGCGTCGAGCATAGCATCGGCCTGCGGCAGGTTCGATGTTCGAAACCACGGTGTTTGCGTGCGCCGCGTGCGCTCGATTACAGTCCGCCCGTCACTTCGAGGAAGCCGCGATGAACACACCCGTCGAACCCGCGATCGCCCGCCGGCCGGAGGCCTTCCGCAAGCCCCAGCCCTGGGGCATGGCCGCCGACATGATGCTGCCCGACGTGCTCACGTCGGACGAACGGCTGTGGGCGCCGATCGCCCCGGACATCTGGTCGCGCCCGCTGCACCTGAACCCGACCGGCGGGTTCTACGCGCACGTGCTGAAGGTGAAGCGCTCGGGCGTGCTGCAGCGGCATCGTCATTCGGGGCAGGTGCATGCGTACGTGCTCAAGGGGCGCTGGTACTACCTCGAGCACGACTGGGTCGCCGAGGAGGGCAGCTACGTGTACGAGCCACCGGGGGAAACCCATACCTTGACCGTGCCGGACGACTGCAGTGAGATGCTGACGCTGTTCATGATCCACGGGTCGCTGATGTACGTGGACCCGGACGGCAACTCGACCGGCTTCGACGATGTGTTCACCCGCATCGAGAAGTACCGCGCGCATTTCGAGCGGGTCGGCCTCGGCGCCGACTACGTGCGGAACTTCATGCGCTGAAATCAGGCATGATCGAGGGCCGGCGCACTGCGCGCCGCCCGAACACCGAACAACGGGCAACCGCCCGGCCTGCACGGTCCGCAGAGACCACGGGCCACATGACCAGGCGACTGGAGGAGACGAGATGAAGAAGCTGATTGCGGCACTGGCGCTGGGGTGCGCCACCGGCACCGTGCTTGCGCAGGGCAAGGAGATCAAGATCGGCGTCGTGTACGACCTGACCGGGCCGCTGGCGGCCGGCGGGTCCTATGCCGGCTACCTCGGCACCAAGTACGCGATCGACATGATCAACGAGCGCGGCGGGGTCGAGGGCTACAAGATCCGGCCGATCTACGCCGACGCCCAGTCGAAGCCCGAAGTCGCGATCAACGAGACCACGCGCCTGCTCGAGCAGGAGAAGGTCGACATGCTGATGGGCGTGTTCTCCTCCGCGCACTGCGTGCCGATGTCGCAGAAGGCCGACCAGGCCAAGCGCTTCATGTGGGCGAACATCTGCGTCGCCTCCAGCGTGTTCAAGGACAAGAACCTCAAGTACGTGTTCCGCGCGCAGGTGCACTCGGACCAGCACGGCTGGGCGTCGTGCAACTTCCTGAACGATCAGGCCAAGGCGAAGCTGGGCAAGGATCCCAAGGACCTGAAGGTCGCGGTGATCTACGAGGACGGCCCCTACGGCGCCGGCGTCGCATCCGGCAACGAGGCCACCTGCAAGGGCTTCGGCATGCAGATGGTGCTGAAGGAAGGCTACGCGGCCACCGCCCCCGACCTCTCGCCGCTGATCACCAAGCTCAAGCGTGCGCGCCCGGACGTGATCCTGCACACCGGCTACAACCCCGACATCACGCTCTTCCTGCGCCAGTCCAAGGAGCAGGGGCTGAAGTGGTCGGCGCTGATCGGTCACGGCGCGGGCTACGGACAGTTCGACAAGCTCTACGCCACGTTCAAGGAAGATGCCAACCTGATCTACAACGTCGATCCGGTGGCCGCGCAGCTGCTCGACCCGAAGACCCTGGCCGCCGGCATGGGTGACGTGACCAAGGAGATGGTCCGCCGCTACAAGGCCGACGTGAAGGGCGACGAGGTGCCGCCGCACGTGTCGATGGGCTTCAACCAGGCCTGGATCTTCTTCACCGACGTGCTGCCGCGGTCGATCAAGAAGCACGGCGGCATCGACTCCGAGGCGCTGCGCAAGGCTGCGCTCGAGACCGACATTCCGGTCGGCGGCACCATCCAGGGCTACGGCGTGAAGTTCTTCCCGCCCGGCCACCAGATGGCCGGCCAGAACGAGCGGTCCACGCCGGTGGTGATGCAGTACAGCGGCAACGACACGTTCATCGTCTGGCCGTCGGCCCTGAAGACCCGGGATGCGGTGCTGCCGCTGCCCAAGGGTCACGCCTACTCCAACCAGTAACGCGCTCCGGCGCCCACAACCGCACGACGCACCCCGGCCGCCCTGGCGGCCGGTCGGCGTGCGCGTGCCTGGCGATGACACCATGCTGACGGTTTCCGGTCTCACGAAGAAGTTCGGCGGATTCACCGCGGTCAACGGCATCTCGTTCGAACTGGCGCGCGGGGAGATCCTCGGGCTGATCGGTCCCAACGGATCGGGCAAGAGCACCACCTTCAACGTGATCGCCGGCCTGTACGCGCCCACGGCCGGTTCGGTGAAGCTCGACGGGCGCGAGATCGGCGGGCGCAGCCCCAACGAGATCTGCAAGCTCGGGCTGGCGCGCACCTTCCAGATCCCGCGGCCGTTCCGCAAGCTGTCGATCCTGGAGAACGCCACGCTGGCGGCGTACTACGGATCGTCCGAGCCGCTCAGCCGGGCGCAGGCGCAGGAGCACGCGCTCGAGGCGCTCGACCTGATCGGGCTGCCGAAGGATCCCGCGGCGCGCGTCGACGGGCTCGGCGCGGCCGGACTGAAGAAGCTCGAGATGGCGCGCGCGCTCGCCACGCGTCCGAAGGTGCTGCTCGCGGACGAGAGCCTGGGCGGTCTCGACGAGGCCGAGATGGAGCAGGCCGCGCAGATGCTCAAGCGCATCCGTGACGAGAAGGGCGTGACCATCATCTGGGTGGAACACATCATGGGCGTGCTGATGAAAGTCATCGACCGGTGCCTGGTGCTCGACCACGGCGAACTGATCGCGCAGGGCAAGCCGCACGAGGTCACGCACGATCCGCGCGTGGTCGAGGTCTATCTCGGTACCGATGCGCACGCCGTGCAGCAGCAGACGAAGGCGCTGGCCGAAGGCTCGGGAGGGCAGCGGGCATGACCACGATGCTGAAGCTGCAGGACGTGACCGCGGGCTACGGCACCTTCCAGGCCCTGTTCGGCGTGTCGCTCGAAGTGAAGGCGGGCGAGGCGATCGCGGTGATCGGTCCGAACGGGGCGGGCAAGACCACCCTGCTGCGGGCGATCTCCAAGCTGATCCCCGTCACGGGCGGCACGCTGGAGATGGAAGGCCGGCGCTACAACGACCTGCCGTCGCACGAGATCATCGGCCTGGGCATCGCCCAGGTGCCCGAGGGGCGGCGCCTGTTCCCGCGCCTCACGGTCGAGGACAACCTGCGCATGGGGGCGTTCCTGCCCGATGCGCGCGCGCACTTCGCCGAGCGCCTCGACTACGTGTACTCGCTGTTCCCGCGCATGAAGGAACGCCGGCTGCAGATGGCGGGCACGATGTCGGGCGGCGAGCAGCAGATGTGCGCGATCGGGCGCGCGCTGATGTCGGGTCCGAAGCTGCTGCTGCTCGACGAGCCGTCGGCGGGCCTGGCGCCGGTGATCGTGCAGTCGATCTTCGACCTGATCCGGCGCATCCGCTCAGAGGGCTACACCGTGCTGATCGTCGAGCAGAACATCCAGCAGGTGCTGAAGGTGGTGGACAGGGCGTACCTGCTCGAGACCGGACACATCCGGCAGAGCGGTTCGGCGGCCGAGCTGCTCGACAGCGAGGAAATCCGCCGCGCGTATCTCGGACTCGACTGACAGGAACCATCCGTGGATCAGATCTTCGACATCTTCCTGCTCGAGGCCGTGCTGAACGGCGTGCTGCTCGGCGGTCTTCTGGCGCTGCTGGCGCTCGGGCTGAACCTCGTGTTCGGCGTCATCGACGTGGTCTGGATCTGCTATGCAGAGCTGATCATGGTCGGCATGTATGCCATCTGGTGGCTGCACTCGGCGATGGGCGTGCACCTGGCGCTGGCCTTCGTTGCGGGGATCCTGCTGGTGGGGGTGCTGGGCGCCTGTCTGCACCAGTTCATCATCCGGCCGGTGCTGTCGGCCGAGCCGATCAACCAGCTGCTGGTCACCGGCGGCGTGCTGTTCTTCCTGCAGGCGATCGCGACGGTGGCCTTCGGCGTCGAGTTCCGCAACATCGGCGTGCGGCTGCCCGGCGTCAACGTGGGCGACATGAACTTCTCGCTCGCGCGGATGATCGCCTTCGGCGTGGCGCTGGCCGCGATCGCGGCCACGTATCTGTTCCTCACCCGCACCTACATGGGCACCGCGATCCGGGCCATCAGCCAGGACCGCACGATCATGCCGCTGATGGGCGTCAACCCGTCGCGCATCTACCTGCTCACCTCGTTCATGGGCGGTGCGCTCGCGGGCCTGGCCGCCTGCCTGCTGGTGCTGCAGTACGACGTGCATCCGGCGATCGGGCTGTCGTTCGGTCCGATCACCTTCCTGATCTGCGTGCTGGGCGGGCTGGGCAACCTGATCGGCGGCTTCGTCGCCGCGTTCGTGTTCGCGCAGTTCATCTCGGTCGGCGGATTCTTCTTCCAGCTGGAGTGGGGCTACGTGCTCGCCTTCCTGTTCTTCATCGTCGTGATGTTCTGGAAGCCCGAAGGGCTTCTGTCGAAGCGCAAGTAGGGGACAGACATGACGATGCGTTCGATCTCGCTGATCCTGCTCGCGGCGCTGGCCGCGGTGCCGCTGTTCGGGCCGGGCAACTATCCGCTGCACCTGATGGTGATGGGCCTGCTGTGGGGCTTCATCTACACGAGCTGGTCGATCATGGGCCGGCTGGGCATGGTCAGCTTCGGCCACGGCGCCTTCCTGGGCATCGGCGCCTACACCGTCGTGCTGCTGTGGAACCTGTGGGGCATCTCGCCCTGGATCGGGGCGCTGGTGGCGCTGGTCATCACCGTGGTCGTCGCGGTGATGATCGGCTACCCCTGCTTCCGCTTCAAGATCGTCGGCCACTACTTCGCGCTGACCACGCTGGCGCTTTCGGAGGTGGTGCGCCTGATCATCGTCGGCCTGCGCGAGCAGACCGGCGGATCGCTCGGCATCACGCCCAAGAGCGCGCTGTCCGACGGCGTGACGGCCTCGGTGGGCGCGCTGCAGTTCTCGAGCAAGGCCGTGTGGTTCTACCTGATGCTCGGCTGCTGGCTGTTCGCCCTGTACGTGTGGCACCGCGTCGATCGCAGCATGAGCCGCATGGCGCTCGAGGCGATCAGCGAGGACGAGGACGCCGCCGCGTCGGTGGGCATCAACGTGAACCGCACGAAGCTGTCGATCACCGTGCTGTCGGCGGTGATGACCTGCCTGGGCGGCGTGCTCTACGCCCAGTACCAGCAGTACGTGAATCCGGAGACCGTGTCGGGCATCGGCATCTCGCTGCAGATGGTGTTCGGCGTGATCGCCGGCGGCATGTTCGTGATGCTGGGACCCACGGTGGGCGCCGTGTTCCTGATGCTGCTGTCCGAGGGCTTGCGCGTGCTGATCGGCAACGAGGTGCTCGGCGTCGACATCACCATCTACGGCCTGCTGCTGATCCTGTTCATCATCTACATGCCGAAGGGCATCCTCGGCACGGCGCTCGATCGGGTGCAGGCGGGCGGCGCGAAACGCTGACGCGGCGCGCCTGCATCCCCCGGGCGCGGGGGGCAGGCGCCCGGCGATCAGCCGATCATCAGCTCCATCCGCACGCCGCGCACGTCCATCTCGTACTCGAGTTCGCGGATCGGCGGCCGGCACACGTGCCAGTCCAGGCCCAGCCGCGTGAGGCCGGCGGCGTGCAGCCGCGGGCGCAGCAGCGGATGGATGTCGTGCACCGTGTAGATCTGCGCGGACGTGAGCGCGTTCCAGTCGGCGCCCAGGCCGTCGGTGCGCCGGCGCATCTCCTCCAGCACGAACTGCGCCTTGGCCGACAGGCCGGCCGGCGAGGTGTCGCCGCGCGCGACGATCCGATCCGGGAAGGGGGTGCCTTCGGGCCATTCGCCGCTGCCGGCGACCACGAACGACTGCGCCAGCCCGGTGTCCGACGCCACGCCGGCCGTGAGCGAACCGGCCGGCACCGTGTAGCAGAACGCGAAGAAGCCGGGCTCGGACGGGGCGTCGAACTCCGGGCAGACGTTGCTGCGCGCCACCGGATTCAGTCCGTTGCGCACCAAACCCCACTGCTCCAGCACGGCGACGTAGCCCTTGTTGAAGTTGCCGAAGCCGTCGAAGCTGAAGGGCTGCGGCGAGCGCAGCTCGGCAGCGCACAGCGCGGTGCGCGGGCGGCCCGCGGCGCGCAGCAGCGCGTCGATCGCCGCGAAGCCGTCGGCCATCGGCAGCACGCGGCGCAGGCGCGCGCGCACGATCTCGAAGCCGGGCAGCGCGACCACGCCCGCCGAATAGGGAAAGCCGCCCTCGAGGAACGCGTAGCCGCCGTCCCCGAACGAATGCAGTGTCGCCAAGTCGATCTCCTCCTGTGGTGTTCCGGACGTGTGCGTCTCGTCGCGCCGATGGTAGCCGCATTCGCCCCTACAATCCGCACGACATTCCACAGGAGACGGACATGACCCTTCCCGCCACCATGCGCTTCATCGACCACGGCCGCGGCGGCCCGCCCGACGTGCTCAAGGAAGGCACCGGCCCGCTGCCGTCGCTTGCCGAAGGCGAGGTGATGATCCGCGTCGCCTGGGCCGGGGTGAACCGTCCCGACGTGCTGCAGCGTGGCGGCAGCTATCCGCCGCCGCCGGGCGCCTCGCCCTACCTGGGCCTCGAGGTGTCGGGCGAGATCGCCGCGGTGGGCGCGGGCGTGCAGCGCTGGAAGCTCGGGGATCGCGTGTGTGCGCTGACCAATGGCGGCGGCTATGCGGAGTACGTGAACGTGCCCGCGGGCCAGGTGCTGCCGGTGCCGCGCGGCCTGTCGATGCTGCAGGCGGCGGCGCTGCCCGAGACCTACTTCACCGTCTGGGCCAACGTGTTCGAGCGCGGCGGCCTGAAGGCCGGCGAGACGCTGCTGGTGCACGGCGGCTCGTCGGGCATCGGCATCACCGCGATCCAGATGGCCAAGGCCTGGGGCGCCACCGTGTACGCCACGGTCGGCAGTGCGGACAAGGTCCGCGCCTGTCAGGCGCTGGGGGCGGACGCCGTCATCAACTACCGCGAGGCGGACTACGTTGCCGAGATCGCGCGCCTGACCGGCGGCAAGGGGGTCAACGAGATCCTCGACATGGTCGGCGGCGACTACATCGCCCGCAACCTCAAGTGCCTGGCGCTCGAGGGCCGGCTCGTGCAGATCGCCTTCCTGCAGCCGTCGCGGGTCGAGATCGACCTGATGCCCGTGATGATCAAGCGCCTCACGTTCACCGGGTCGACGCTGCGCGCCCGGCCCACGGCCGAAAAGGCCAAGCTGGCGCAGACGCTCGAGCGCGAGGTATGGCCGAAGCTCGAGGCCGGACAGATGCTGCCGCAGATCTATCGCGAGTTCCCGCTCGCGGACGCGGCCGCCGCACATGCGCTGATGGAGTCGTCGGCGCACATCGGCAAGATCATGCTGAAGGTGGCCGGCGGCTGATCCGGGCTCAGGATTCGGCCCGCACGCCGTAGCGCTCCCAGGCGCGCGTCGCCCGCAGCGTGCGCGTGGCGCCGGACATGCCGAAGAGCGCCGTGTCGCGTTGCCAGCGCAGGGCGGCCGGGTCGTCGCCGGCGGCCGTCCACCACGGTGCGGTCTCCGCGAACAGGTGGTGGGTCCAGTCGAGCAGGCCGGTGAGCACCAGGTGCGTGCCCGGCGCGGACGGATCCTCCGGGGCGATCCGGGCCAGGCCGTCGAGCACCGCCAGCGTGCGCTCGATCCAGCCGCGCGGCCAGCCGCGCGCGCGGGCTTCGCGCAGCAGGTACGCGAGCAGCGCCGCATTGATGTGCGTATCCTCGATCGTGCGGAAGGGCTTCACGTAGTCGCTGTAGCCGTCGCCGGGCATCAGCGCGGCCGCGTCGACGACCACGCCTTCGAGCGCCAGTCGGGCATGCGGCACCTCGGGGACGAAGCGTGTCGGCGGCATGTCGATCAGCCGGACGCCGGGGGTGGCGGTGCGGATCCGGACCATGCGGATGCCGGGGCGTGCGGCAGCCGGCGCCGACGCACCATCGGACGGCGACGGCGGTCCGCCCTGCGTCGCCGCCCCTGCGGGCGCGAGCGTCGCGGCCACCAGCATCTCGGTGCTGTCGGGGCCCAGCGTCGCCCACCGCTTGGTGCCGGTGAGGCGGTAGCGGCCGTCGGTCAGGGGCTCGAGCACGGTGAGGATGTCGCGCGGGCGGTTGCCGCCGTCTTCGGTCACGCAGAACGCCGCGG
>Ga0116180_1001825_pt1 | contig 17467 bp, 16 predicted proteins | sample AD_UKC073_MetaG_FD_89804 | JGI IMG/M metagenome (GOLD analysis project Ga0116180, IMG submission 89804) | Active sludge microbial communities of municipal wastewater-treating anaerobic digesters from USA - AD_UKC073_MetaG | ecosystem: Engineered > Bioreactor > Anaerobic > Digestate | place: USA...
CCCCCGCTCGGCGAGCTCGGCCGCGAAGTGCAACTCGGTCTCGCAGCCGAGGTCTCGTGCGATCGGAGTGAGCCGTTCCAGCCAGTTCAACAGGCCCTCGCGCAGCGGCACCTCGCGCTTCTCCCGATTGGGGGTGATCACTTCCGCGTCCATGCCGTAGCGCGCCGCACGCCACTTGTTCTCGCGCACGAGCCACGGCGGTAACGACTCGTAGGTGTGGTCGCGGGCGTAGCCGCGGGAGATATGCTCGGCGAAGCACTGGGTCAGCGCGGCCAGGCAGCCGATCTCGGCCAGCGTCGGCACCGAGTCGCCCGTCCGATTCTCGACTGTGCCGAACTTCGGGGACGGTCGGACGTCCCAGCGAATCTCGGCCGCGACACTGATCATGTGGGAATCAAGTAGTTCCTCGGCGTACTCCTCGAACTCCGACCAGCGGCTCATCGGGTAGGGCAGCCCGTTGGTTGGCAGCTGCTGGAAGATCATCGTCCGCTGGGACGCATAGCCGGAATCGGCGCCCTCCCAGTACGGCGACGAGCAGGTGACCGCCAGCAAGTAGGGGTAGAAGCGAGCCAGGCCGTTGGTGATCGGCAGTGCCTTGTCCTTGTGGTCGACGCCGACGTGGACGTGGGTGCCGCAGATGGCCATCTGGCGTCCCCAGTACTGGTTGAGGTCGGCCACCACGTCATAGCGGGAGCCGGTGAAGCGCTCCTGCGCGTCCGACTTGCTGAAGGGGTGCGAGCCCGACCCGATCAGGCCGATGCCCATCGGCCCGATGACACGCTGCACGATCAGCAGGTTGGCGGACAGGTCGGCGACCGCCTCGCCCACGGTGGTGTGCGCGCCGGAGACCAACTCGATCATGTTCTTCAGGAATTCCTTGCGGATCGGCTCGGTCTCACCGCCGCCGCAAGCTTCGAGGACGGATTCGGCCGCCGGGGAGAGCTCGCCGGAGGCCAGGTCGACCAGGCCGAGCTCCCATTCGATGCCCACGCTCGATTGTTTGGACGGGGCGAAGTCGACGCGCATGCTCGGATCCTCACTGAGACTGGGCCTGATTCTAGACAGGTACCCCATCGCTTCAAATGGCTGCTCGGACGCGGGCCGAAGCTGGGTTGAGCCCGGCGCCTACATCGTCAGGATCACCTTGCCGATGTTCTCCCCGGACGCGAGCAGGGCGTGCGCCTGGGCGACGTCCGCCAAGCGGAAGCGGGTCTCGCGTGGCGGCTTGATCGCGCCGGCGGTCACCAACGGCCACACCCGCTCGGCAACGGCTGCGGCGATGGCGGCCTTCTGCGCGACCGGACGTCCGCGCAGGCTGGTGGCGGTCACGGTGGCCCGCTTCACCAGCAGTGCGTTCAGGTCGAGGGTGGCTTTGCGTCCCCCCTGGAGGCCGATCACTACCAGGCGTCCGTCCAGGGCCAGCGAGGCGACGTTCGACTCCAGGTACTTGGCGCCGATTACGTCCAGGATCACGTCCACGCCCTTGCCGGCGGTGGTTTCGGCGACCGCGGCCACCCAGTCGTCGTGGTAGTCGAAGGCCTCGTCCGCGCCGAGTTCGCGGCACAGCTCGAGCTTCTCCGCCGATCCGGCGGTGGTGAGCACGCGGGCGCCGATCGTCTTCGCATACTGGATCGCGAACGTGCCGACGCCTCCGGTGCCGCCGTGGATCAGTACGGTCTCGCCGGCTTTCAGGTGCACGTGGTCGAAGTTCGACAGGACGGTCGCGGCCGCCTCGATCAACCCGCCGGCGCTGATCAGGTCGATGCCGGCGGGCGGCCGGATCACCTGTCCGGCCGGGACGTTCACGTATTCGGCGTAGCCACCGCCGGCCAGCAGGGCTACGCACTCGTCACCGATCGCCCAGCCGTGGACGCCTTCGCCGAGCTCGACGATGGCGCCGGCGACCTCAAGGCCGATGATGTCGCTGGCGCCAGGCGGCGGCGGATAGAAGCCCTGCCGTTGCAGCAGGTCCGCCCGGTTCACGCCGGCGGCGTGGACGGCGACGAGCACCTCGCCGGGCGCGGCGAACGGCGGGGCCGCCTCGGTGATGAACAGGTTCTCGGGACCGCCGGGCTCGGTTACGGAGACGATTCGCATGCCCCCAGCTTTGCATCTGGCCCCGTCCAGGTGAATGTCACCAGCCGGGTTAGCCGTTGTCGGTTCGCGTCTGTGCTCAATCCCCTCGCCCGCGCCAGCGGGGGCGGAACCCAGTGGAAGGAGCGGAGAAGAGCAGCGTCCGCCGTAGTCAGCGGGCCGAACTAGGTGGAATCGATCCTACGCACAGCATGAATCGTTATGATGGGTCGACTGGCGAGGTCGCATAGTGGACTAGTGCAGCCGCCTTGAAAGCGGCCGAGCTTAACGGCTCCGTGGGTTCGAATCCCACCCTCGCCGCGCGAACGGCAGAACAGGGGTGTGGGGTGCCGACGACTCATCATGTGCGACAGCGACCGCCGCTGCGTGCCCTCGCGCTCGCGTCCGCCCTGATGGTGATCGGACTGGTGCTGATGCTGATGTCCCACCTGCTGGGCTGGCATCTGGCCCTGGCGCTGATCGGGACGCTCGCCCTGCTGCTCGGCGTGGGGTTGCTCACGGCTTCCTGGGCGATGGCGCACTCGATGTCGGTCGAGGTGGTGCTGGACGAGGAGGGTTACCGGGTGTACGGCGGTGGCACCGACGAGACCGGACGCTGGGCCGACATCAGCCGCGTGACCATAGCCGATGGCCTGCTCACGCTGTATCGGCTGGACGGAAGCACGCTGCGCCTGGTGGTGTCGCGCAGCAGCGTCGCCGACCTGGATGCTCTGGGGGCCGACATCGCCCGGCACCTGGATGCCGACCGGGGCTATCAACAACCGACGAACCTGAGCCGGCTTACGGACACTGAGCTACCCAACGAACACTGAGACCGAGCGATCCCTGAGCTTGACGAGGGGTCGCTGATCGCGCCTGCCTTGTGCTGAGCTTGCGAAGGTGAGACCGCGGACGGCATCCCGCCCAGCTCGAGGATTCGAGCGCTACTTCTCGGGGTGGTAGCCGCAGACGTCCTCTAGGTCTTCGCTCTTGGCCTTGGCGGTAGACGACGCGCTGCTCGAAGACGCGCTGCTGGACGGCGTGGCCGAGGTCGTCGCGCTCGAAGTGGGCTCAGTGCTGGCGGCTGACGCGGAAGCGGTGCCGTTGGGTGTCGTGGTTGCCGAGGCGGTGGGCTGCGCGGCCTTCTCCGTCTCCTTGAGTGCCTTCTTCACCCGGCTCTGCACCTTGTCCCAGTCGGGATTGGCGCTGATGAAGCCTGTTTCCGGAGTGAACACCACGCTGCGCAGCTTGGTGCCCTGTACTTTGCTGGCCAGGTCGACGAGAGCGGGCAGGAGTGAGCGCTTGACGTCGGTGGTGATGGTCTTCTCGCCGGCCGCGGCGATGGACTGGTAGTTCTGCAGGACGTCGAGCGGAGTGGTCTGCTGCACCACGGCGTTGATGACGCAGCGCTGGCGTTCCATGCGGTTGTAGTCGGTGAGGCCGTAGCGGCCGCGGGCGTACCAGAGGGCGAGCCGGCCGTTCATGTGTTGGTTGGGGCCGACCTTGATGTAGCCGTCGGGCTTGATGCCGGCGTCCGTCTGACCGCCGATCGGGATCTCGTAGTTGACGTTCAGCGTGACGCCGCCGATGGCGTTGATGAAGTCCTTGAATCCGTCCATGTTGACTTTGACGTAGTACTTGATGTCCAGACCGAGAGCCTCGCCGACGGAGGCCTTCATGACTTCGGCGCCGAAGTCCTTGGTCTTGCCGAGGGCGCTGTGATCCGTGACGCGTCCGGGCACGTTGCGGTACATGGCGTTGAGGAAGTACTCGGCGTTGGCCGGATTCACACCGTCGTAGAAGCCGTTCGGGTAGTACTTGGCGAGCGGGGAGTCGGACGGGAAGGGCATGCGCGCGGTGTTGCGCGGCAGGGTGAACAGCGTGGTGCCGCCCGAGTGAGTGTCGATGGAGGCAACGATCACGGTGTCGGTACGGTCGCCGAGCTTGCTGGACCGGTCATTGCCGGAGTCGCCGCCGATGATGAGGAAGTTGATCCGGTCCTGGTCGGCCCAGGGGTCCTGAACGTCGACCGGTGATTGCGTGCTGCTCGGATCCTCGGACTCGAACATGTTGTTGACCATGTTGGCGGTCGTCCAGGCGTAGGTGGAGCCCACGGCCATGGGTGCGGCGACGACGAAGGAGAGCAGGCCGACGATGCCGGCGCCGGCGAGCCGCTGTCCGGTGGTGGGACGGGCGGGACGCAGGCAGAGGTGCGTGAAGCCGATCAGGAGGACGTAGCCGACCGCGACGACGGCGAGCCCGACGGCGACGCCTTCCAACACGTTCGGTGCCAGCGCGAGGTTGCTGAGTTGCTTGCGCTGGGTGAGTACCAGCGCGATGCCGCCGCCGATCACGAGGGCGAACAGGCCCATCAGGATGCCGCCTGCGACTTTGCGTCCGGCGCGCCAGAGGCCGAGACCGGGAATCAGGGTGCCAAGGACCGTCCAGCCGACCGCGGAACCGAAGGTCCGCTCGTCCACCACTCGCCTGGCCGAACCGCCGCCGCCGAGGGGTTCGGAATCGGCGATACGGCGCGGTGCGCTGGGCGATTCGTGGGCAGCAGTCATACTGAAGGGTTCCTTTTGGGAGAACGAGGGCCGACTAACAGGTTACCGGGCTGCAGCAAGCCGGATTCACGCTCCGCTTTGCCGCCGCACTCGGACGCCTTGTAGGCTGGCGGACGGTCTTGGAGGTGTCGCCTAGTCCGGTCTATGGCGCCCGCCTGCTAAGCGGGTTGAGGGCTTCAACCCTCTCCGGGGTTCAAATCCCCGCACCTCCGCCATCTGCCGCCGAGCGCCGGGAAGCCGAACAGCTCCCCGGCGCTCGGCTTTTCGTCCGATCCCGCGATTGGGTTACCAGCGGCTGCGGGCAAGGTTTCCGCGACCTAAGGCAGCACTCCGAAAACTGAGCGCGGGCAGGAAATATCACGAATTGATAACGATGCGCTGGCTTGCGTTGCTCTGTCGGTGCTAGCCTCGCTATGGTCCGAGAAAACGATTACTCAGCGGCGCAGACGGGCCACCTCCGGCAGACCAAGGGTTCTCGTTGTCCTCTGGAACGGAACGCAACCGGTTTCCGCCCAGGGGTGTCCCTCACACCATCGGCACGTCAAGGAGACGCGCATGAAATCAACCAAGATCTTGATCGGTCTGCTGGCGGCAGGGCTTGCCACCAGCCTGGCCGCTTGCGGTGGCTCGCCGGCGCCCACCAACTCGGGTAGCAACGCCGCCCCGAGCGCCCAGTCCAGCCAGATGTACACCTGGATCTCCAGCGAAGGCGACCGCGCGCAGTGGCAGTCCTTCGTCGAAGGCGCCCAGAAGAAGGACCCCAACTTCAACCTGACCCTGGACGGCCCGAGCTTCCAGGAGTACTGGACCAAGGTCAAGACCCGGATGAACGCGCCCGACGCGCCCTGCATCCTGACCACCCAGGCCGCCCGCGCCCAGGAGCTCAAGGACATCCTGATCCCCCTGGATGACCTGGCCAAGGAGGCCGGCCTCGATCTCGCCCAGTACAACGAGGGCATGATCAAGGGCATGACCGTTGACGGCACCGTGCGGGCGATCCCGTACGACGCCGAGCCGATGGTGCTCTACTACAACAAGACCATGTTCAAGGACGCCGGCCTCGCCGAGCCCACCGTGAACTACACCCAGGCCCAGTTCATCTCCGACGCCAAGGCGCTCACCAAGGGTGACGTCAAGGGCTTCGCGCTGGCTCCGGACCCCGGCTACCCGTACCTGCCGCTGGCCTTCGCCAACGGGAACGCTCCGGTCAAGGACGGCGCCCTGGCGCTGACCGATCCGGCGTTCGTGGCCGACATCCAGTGGACCTTCGACCTGGCGGCCAAGGAGAAGGTGGCTGTTGCCCCCAACCCGGCCGACACCACCGACGTCCCGATGCAGGGCTTCCAGGCCGGCAAGGTCGCCATGATCATCGACGGCCCGTGGTTCTACACCTCGATCCGTGAGCCGATGAAGGACGAGGTCGGCGTGGCCGTCATCCCGTCCGCCAGCGGCCAGCCCGTCGGCATGATCCAGGGCTCGGGCTTCGGCATCTCCGCCAAGTGCCCCGATCCGAAGAACGCCTTCGCCAACATCATGAAGATCACCACCCCAGAGGTTGTGGCCTTCGTCGGCGAGACCCGCGGCACCGTCCCCTCAATCGAGTCCGCCATCGACGGCTGGGCGAAGGGCAAGCCGGCCGGTGACGTCGAGGTGATGAAGGCGCTGCTCGCCCAGGGCCAGCCGCTGGTCACCACCCCGACCTGGAACCAGTTCGTGACCCAGTTCACGCAATACTCCAGCGACGGCACCCGCGGCAACAAGACCGCGGCGGAAATCCTGGACACCATCCAGAAGTCGGTTGGGTAACGGAGGACAAATCATGGGTCAGATCTCATCGTCGGTTACCGATGATGTGATGACGACCGCGAGGAAGGCCAAGAAGCCGGGCGTCAACGAACGCTTCTTGGCCTTCCTCCATCTCGCGCCAGGGATGAGCGGGTTCATCATCTTCGTGGTGATCCCGCTCATCGCCTCGATCGTCATCAGCCTCTACCGGTGGCCACTCTTCGGTGACCCGAAGTTCATCGGTGTCGACAACTACCTGCGTCTGTTCGACGGCCGTACCCCGGTCTTCGGCCAGATCCTGTTCAACACTGCGCTGTTCGCGATCGGCTACACCGCGGCGAACCTGATCATCTCGACCGGGCTGGCGGTCTGGCTGCACAGCCTGCCGGATTGGGCGCCGTTCTTCAGGGTGCTGTTCTTCGTACCCGTGGTCACCCCCATGGTCGCGAACGCCCTGGTGTGGCGGGTGATTCTGGATGACCGGGGAATGATCAACGGCATGTTGGCGATGCTCGGGATAACCGGGCCGTCCTGGCTGGGTGAATCCGGCTGGGCGATGTTCTCGATGATCCTGATGTCGCTTTGGCAGGGAGTTGGCTACAACATCGTGGTGCTGGCCGCCGGCCTCAACAACATCAACCCCTCCGTGCTGGAGTCGGCCAGGATTGACGGCACCAGCGCTTGGAGCCGGTTCTGGACCATCACCTTCCCGATGCTGTCGCCCTCACTGTTCTTCTGCACGATCATGACGGTGATCGGCGCGTTCAAGGTGTTCACCCAGCCGTACATGCTCACCAAGGGCGGCCCGGGCGACGCCACCAACACGCTGGTGCTGTTCCTGTACCGCAGCGGTTTCTCCTACGACCAGCTCGGCTTCGCCTCGTCGCTGGCCTGGGTGCTGTTTGTCATCGTCATGCTGGTGACTGCCCTGCAGTTCGTCGGCCAGAAGCACTGGGTGGAATACGATGCCTAAGCCTCGGATCAAGTGGAGCCGGGTGCTCAGCAAGGCCCTGCTGGTGCTGGTGGGGATCATCTTCTTCCTGCCCTTCGTGTGGATGTTCTTCTCCTCCCTCAAGCCGTCCACCGAAGTGCTGTCCTCCGGGTCGGAGCTGTTCGGCTCGCGGCTGGAATGGGCGAATTACCTCGAGGCCTTCACCGCCGTCCCGTACGGCCGGATCCTGCTCAACACCTTCGGCATCGCCGCCGCCGGTTCGTTGATCACCGTCACCGTTTCGGTGCTCAGTGCCTACGCCTTTGCCCGGCTGCGGTTCCCGTTCCGTGACCAGCTGTTCGCGATCTTCATCGCCACCCTGGTGCTGCCGCTGGAGGTGTTGGTGATCCCGCTGTACATCGGGGCGACCAAGATCAACATGGTCGACACCTATGCCGCGATCGTGCTGCCGTTCGCCTTCGGCGCCTTCGGGACCTTCATGCTGCGTCAGTTCCTGCTGTCGCTACCGACCGACTACGAGGAAGCCGCCCGGATCGACGGCGCCAGCCAGCCCAGGCTGTTGTGGCACGTGATCGTCCCGCTGCTGCGGGGACCGATCGCGGTGGTGGCCGCCTTCTCGTTCATCGACTACTGGAACGCCTTCCTGTGGCCGCTGATCATCATCAACGACCAGGCGAAGGCGCCGCTGCAGCTCGGTCTGGCCATGTTCTCCGGCGAGCGGGGCACCGAGTGGGGGGCGCTGATGGCGGCCTCCAGCATCGCGGTGGTGGCCAGCCTGCTGATCGTGGTGCTGATGCAGAAGCAACTGGCCAAGGGCATCAACCTAGGCGGCTTCGGCGGCCGCTGAGCAAGTAAACCGCACCCAAATCCGACCTCCCCACGGCATGGGGGCCAACCTCCGCCGTGCCCAGAACCAAGGAACCTCCAAATGGCAATGTTCTCCGACAACCCGGTCCGCCCCGAGCCCTACCGCCGATTTGAGCGGCCGGCGCCGAAGTGGTGGCACGACGCCAAGCTGGGCATCTTCGTCCACTGGGGGCCGTACTCCGTCCCGGCGTGGGCCGAGCCGATCGGGCCGCTGGGTGAGTTCGAGCCGGAGTGGTGGAACCTGCACAACCCGTACTCGGAGTGGTACTACAACACGATCCGGATTGAGGGCAGCCCGGCTCGCCAGCATCAGCTGGACACCTACGGCAACCTCGACTACGAGCAGTTCCTCGATCTGTGGCACGCCGAGAAATTCGATGCCGGCAAGGTGATGGACCTGGTCAAGGCGACGGGAGCTGGCTATTTCGTCCCCACCACCAAGCACCATGACGGCGTCACCCTGTGGGACGCGCCGCGCACCGGGGACCGCAACACCGTAAAGCGCGGGCCCAAGCGGGATCTGATCGGCGAGTTCCAGAAGGCCGCGGCCGAGCGGGGCATCCGGTTCGGTGTCTACTACTCCGGCGGCCTGGACTGGCACTTCAACTCCGAACTCCCGCCGATCACCGCCGAGATCACCGACGACGTGCGTCCGCTCGGCAAGGAGTACGCCGACTACGCCTTCGAGCAGGTCATCGACCTCATCGACCGGTACCACCCCGAAATCCTGTGGGGCGACATCGAGTACCCCGACGCCGGCAAGGTGCCGGGTCCCAAGAGCCTGGTGGAGATGTTCGACCACTTCTACGCACAGGCTCCCGATGGCCTGATCAACGACCGCTGGGGCCTGACCCACTGGGACTTCCGCACCAGCGAATACGTGCACGGCCTCGAAGCCGAGAAGGCCGCCGCCTGGGAGAACTGCCGGGGCGTCGGCTTCTCCTTCGCCTACAACCAGCTGGAGGACGAGTCGCACTACCTCAGCGGCGCCGGCGCTGTGGTCAACTTCCTGGACGTCATCTCCCGTGGCGGGAACTACCTGCTGAACATCGGCCTGACCGCCGCTGGTGAGGTGCCGTCCATCCAGGAGCGGACGTTGCGCACCCTGGGCGAATTCAACGCGATGCACGGGGAGGCCATCTTCGGTTCGCGCCCGCTCGACGCGGCAATCGGCCGGGCCAGCGAAAACCCGTGGGTGCGCTGGACCCAGGCTGACGGTGCTGCCCACGCCTTCGTCATGGCCGGTGAGGAAGTGGCCTTGCCGGTGGACGTGACCCGGGTCGACCTGGACCGCGCCACCGCGGTCAACGCGGAAGTGCGGGTTGCTGACGGTCAGCTGTTCGTGAAGACCTCAGGCGAATTGCCGGGTCGGGTCAGCCTGCCGCTCAAGTGAGCGGCTGTCAGCAGTACTAATCTCGGAGCGTCAGCAGCGAGGAGGTTAGCGGTGGCGGTGCCCACGATCCGCGACGTGGCCAGGGAGGCTGACGTCTCCGTGGCGACGGTGTCGCGCGCGATCAACGGCATTGAAACCTTGAACCCCGAGCTGGCCCAGCGGGTGCTGGAGACCGTCGACCGGTTGGGCTACGTGCCCAACAACGTCGGCCGCTCGTTGCGCCGGCAGCACACGAATACCTGGGCGGTGATCGTCAACGGCCTGAACGCCTTCGTCTCCTCGCTGGTTTCGTCGATCGAGCAGGCTGCGCATCAGCAGGGCACCAGCGTCTACCTGGGGATCACCGGGCAGGACGAGACATTGGAGCGGCGGTATGTGCAGGCAGCGATCAGCCAGCGGGTGTCCGGGCTGATCGTGGCCAGCACGACCACACCGGACATCTATACCGAGGTGGACCTGCCGATCGTCTTCGCCGACTTCAGCTACCCCGGCACGGGGCGCGGCTCGGTGACGCTGGACAACGAGCTGGCCGGTCGGTTGGCTGCCGAACACCTCGCCGAGGGTGGCTATCGCCGCGTCGCGCTGCTGGGCGAGGGTCTCGGTGGCCGGCCGGTCGACGAGCGGGCGGCTGGTTTCCGGGCGGCGCTGGCCAGCAGCGGGCTTGGCATGCTGCCTGAACACGACCGGAGGCTGGACCTCTCCCTCGCGTCGGCGAAGGCGGCCGTACTCGACCTGTTGGCCGGGCCCCAGCCGCCGGACGCCATCTACTGCGTAAACGGCCCCTCCACCCAGGGCGCATATTTCGCTCTGGCCTCCAGCGGGGCTAGCGGGGTGGGGCTGGTCGGTACCGACAACGAGGATTGGACCGGCATGTCCACCCCGACCGTCACCGTGGTCAGCCAGCCGGTGACCGAGATCGGCGAGACCGCGGCCCGGCTGCTGGCCGGCCGGGTGTCCGGCTCGGCCAGCGAGCCGCAGCAGGTGGTGCTTGAGCCCAGCCTGATCGTCCGGGAGTCCACCCGCCGCCCCTGAGTTTCCGGCTGGAGGTTGGCGGCGGCATGCGGGCCGCGTACCACTGCCAAACGCCAGCGGGCCCGGCCGAAGTGGCCGGGCCCGCTGGGCGATCGGGAGGCGGATCAGGCCTTCGCGATCCGCTCACGCAGCTCACCCAGCTGGTGGGTGAGCTCGGCCGGCAGCCGGTCGCCGAACAGTTGGTAGTACTCCTCAGTGAGGTCGGCCTCAACCGCCCAGGCCTCAGGGTCGAGGGAGAACAGCTCGTCGAGCTGGGCCTGGTCAATGTCCAGGCCGTCGACGTTGAGGTCGCCCTTGGCCGGAATCCGCCCGGACAGGGCGTCCACCGCGTCCACCTCGCCGTTGACCCGGCGCAGTGCCCACTCGATCGGGCGGGCGTTGTCACCGAAGCCCGGCCACAGCCAGCGGCCGTCGTTGTCCTTGCGGAACCAGTTCACCTGGAAGATCTTCGGCGCCTTGTCTCCGAGCACCTTGCCCATCTCCAGCCAGTGGCTCCAGTAGTCGGCCATGTTGTAGCCGCAGAACGGCAGCATGGCGAACGGGTCGCGCCGCAGCGAGCCGACCGCGCCCTCTGCCGCAGCGGTCTGCTCGGACGAGATCGTCGAACCGATGAACACCCCGTGCTCCCAGTCGTATGCCTCGCTGACCAGCGGGATGTTCTTGGCGCGCCGGCCGCCGAACAGGATGACGTCGATCGGGACGCCGGCCGGGTCCTCCCATTCTGGGGAGATGGACGCGGCCTGTGAGGCGTGCACGGTGAAGCGGCTGTTCGGGTGGGCGGCGGGACGGCCGGAGTCGGGCGTCCAGTCGTTGCCCTGCCAGTCGATCAGGTGCGCTGGCGCTTCCTTGGTCAGGCCCTCCCACCAGACGTCACCGTCGTCGGTGTGCCCTTCCATTCGCAGAAGCTGGCTCCCTCGCCGGGCATCAGCGCGCCGGGTGCGAAATCCGCACTCGGCAGATACCAGGTAGGCGGATGGCTAGTCTCCAGTACTTGGATCGCCGCGGTCGTCCGGGCGATCACCTCGCCGCCGAGGACGACCTCTACCAGGCGTTCGCTCGGTCGGACGGCGGGCGGCCTGGGGTAGCTCCAAACGGATTCGCTTGCCACCATTGCTCCAGATTGCCAGATCCGGCAAAGCCGGCGAATCGAGTCAGTGCGGCGCTGGACCGCCCGAGGGTCGCTGCTCGCGTACGTCCAGGGCGTCGATCATCGCCTCGAGGTAAGCGGCGATGGTGCGTAGCTCAGCTTCGCTGTACTGCTGACTGACCGCAGCCATCCGCTCGGCGATCGACTCTAAATGGGCTAGGCCGGTTGCGGTGGCGTGCGCGGTGTGCTCGACCACGATGCTGCGCCGGTCTCGCGGATTGGGGACGCGCCGACTTCCGGCGCGAATACGGCGAGGTCTGGACCGCCGCACCCAAGATCCTGGTTTCGCGGACGCGGACGCGGACGCGGACCAGCGCCGAGCACAACACCCGCATCATCGGCGACGACGCGATCAATCAGTTGGCCGAGCTGCCGGCGGGAACCGACGGTGACATCGGCGTCGGCGGGGCAACCATCGCCACCCAGCTTCTGCGAGCACACCTGCTCGACGAACTGCTGCTCTTCACCCATCCGGTGGCTCTGGGCGAGGGCCGTCCGCTCTTCGACGAGCTCGACGAACCAGTCGTCTGCGACCTGGTTGAGCAGCGGTCCTTCGACTGGGGCGTCACCATGCACCGCTACTCCGTCCGCGGTGCCGCAGGACACGAGGGCGTCACGCCGGCTTCCGACGCTTCAGTAGCCACTCCGCCGGATTGCTGAGCAGCAATATCAACAGGCTCCAGAAGTGCAGGCCGGGAACCACGAGAGCCAGCAGGAGGGCGAGCGCGAACAGCCCGACAGTGACGAGCATCGGCAGCAGCGGGGTCCGATCGAACGGCTGCCCGTCCGGCGCCGCCCGGTGCAGCAGCAGGGCCTGCATGGCGAGGGTGATCAGGCTGGTGGCGAGCATCGTGCCGATGTAGATGGCCAACTGCAGCGCATCGGTCTGCATGGCGCCCACCATCGCGGTGGCGACGGGCAGCCAGACGATGGTGAACATCCAGACCAGATTGAGCACGAACAGCCCACGGCTCTGGTGGGTTACGTTCTCGAACAGCCGGTCGTGCTGCCGCCAGAACCGACCGATGATGAAGAAGCTCAGGGCGAAGGCCACCAGTTGGCCGCTGTGCTCGCGCAGGTAGCCCATGGTGTCCAGGCCTTCGCGGACGGCCGCGGTCACCGATTCCAGCAGCGGCAGGATCAGCAGGGTCATCGCGATCGCGACCACCGCGTCGGTGAAGAACACCATCCGCTCCACCGGGTGGAGTTCAGTTGCACCACTGGCCATGATCAAGGCCTAGCGGTCACGGCCGGACTACGCAAGGGGGCGCCCGTCGCGGATACCGCTTCGCTAGCCTGAGGGACGTGGACTCGTGGACGGTCTTGGCGATCATGTTCTGGGTCACGGTTGCGTCCGTAGCGGTGCTGTTGGCGCTGCCGTTGGTGCTTCGGGTGATCCTCGCGCTGCGGCGCGCGTCCCAGATCACGAAGGCGCCGCGGCTCGCGTCCGAGGTGATCGTGGTGAACAAGCGCACCGAGATCCCCACCGCGAGAGCAAATCAGGAGCACTACGTCACCTTCCAGTTCTCGGACGGTCAGCGGGTCGAACTGAACGTCTTGGGCAGCCAGTCCGGCATGCTCAGCGTGGGCGACCAGGGCACCCTCGATTGGCAGGGGTCGCGCTTCCATGGCTTCACGCGCGAGATCCTGCGCTGAGCCCGTTTTGGGCTCTGACGATCGCCAGACTGTGGCTGAGCGCACCGTCCGCGGTGCACGGAGTCACAGTGACGGCACTCACTCCCTGCGCGTGAGCGTCAGATGGGTGCACGAGTTGCCGCCTTCCGGAATGGGAAGCAAGCGGTCCGCGATCTAGCATCGAGCAGGTGGGGGTCAAGAACTACCTGATTGAGGGCGTCTCGGGGACCGGAAAGACCACGGTCTGCGCCGAGCTGAAGCGCCGCGGCTACCACGCGGTCAACGGCGACAACGAGCTTGCGTATCAGGGCGACCCAGCCACCGGCGAACCGACGGACGGGCTGAGCCACGAGCACCACCTGTGGCGCGTGGCGGACGTGCAGGCGCTCGTCGCGAACCACGATGCCCTAGCCACCTTCTTCTGCGGTGGGTCCCGGAACTTCGCCGACTTCATCGATCTGATGGACGCAGTCTTCGTCCTCGAAGTGGACATCGAAACCCTGAACTCGCGGCTCGACGCCCGTGGCCCGGACGAGTGGGGCGGACGTCCGGACCAACGAGAACTCATCCTGCGCCTGCACCGCACTCAGGACGATGTGCCAACGGATGCGATCAGCATCGACGCCACCGCACCAATTGAACGGGTCGTGGACGAGATCCTCCGACTCACCGAAGGTGTAGCCGGAGCCTAACGGCGAGCTACTCGGTCGCGTCCGAGCTCAAATCGACCGTGGTGTAGAGCTGCAACTGCGACCGCACCACGGCCACCAGGTCGATGGAGTCCGGATCGAGCAGCCACTGCGGGTCGAGGCCGTCACGCATGCCGGCGATCTGCGCGGCCGCGTCCTCGGGCTGGGCGTACAGCCCGCGTGCCTTCAGGTCGGCCAGGCCAACCGCGGCCCAATCCCGGACCTGGGCGTACCAGCGTCGGAAGTAGCCGTACGCGGGGTGGGTGGAGGAAGGACCGTCCAATGCTCGTCCCCTCGCTGCAGAATTCGGTGTTGCCGTCGACGTGCTCGCACTGACTGATGTGCAGGTGCGGGCCGGGCTGGCCAGCGCGCAGTGGATCGCGCCTGATAAGGCGCCCGGGGAGCCCGGTAAGCGTCCGGCGTATCTGCTACGAGCGTGCTTCGACGCGTCCGATGTCGCGAAATCGCTGCTGGTTCACGCCACCGCGCACGGCCTCTACGAGGCATTCCTCAACGGTTCCCGAATTGGCGACATGGAACTGGCGCCCGGCTTCTCCGCGTACCGCAAGCGCCTCGAGGTGCAGAGTTACGACGTCAGCGAGCTGGTGGTGCCGGGCCCAAACACCCTGGTGGTGGTGTTGTCGGACGGCTGGTACCGAGGAAGGCACGGCTTCGAGCGTCGGGCGGACGGCTTCGGCGACCAGACCGCGCTGCTGCTCGCGCTGACCGATGACGCGGGCGAACCGATCCTGGCGACCGGGCCGCGATGGGAGTCGGGACCATCGCACATCCTGCGCGCCGACCTGATGGACGGCCAAACGACTGATCTGCGCCTGCTCGACCCTGACTGGTTCACCGGCGCGGACGGCCCGGGCTGGCAGCAGGTGGTGGTCCCGGAAGGGCCGATCTACGCAGACCGGTCCCGCCTGGTCGCGCCGATCGCGCCGCCGGTGCGGCGGACTCAGGAGCTCGCGCCAGTCGCGGTCACGCGTCCGCGTCCGGGCACGGTGGTGCTCGACTTCGGCCAGGCGATCAACGGCTGGGTGCGGCTCACCGACCTTGGGCCGGCCGGGACGCGGCTCGTGCTCACCCACGGTGAGGCCCTGGCAGTGTCCGGACTGGTGAATACCGACCACCTGCGCGCGTTCGTGTTCGCAACCGGGCAGGTGCTGCCGGCCGGACAAGTGGACGAGGTGATCGCGTCCGGCCTGGTCGGCGAGAGTTTCGAGCCGCGCCACACCACCCACGGCTTCCGCTTCGCGCAGGTGGACGGGGTCCCGGACGACCTTGATCTCAGCAGCGCGCGCGGCGTGGTGGTGCACTCCGACCTGCGCCGGACCGGGGAATTCGGCTGCTCGGACGCGCGGCTGGCGCGGCTGCACGAAGTGGTGCGCTGGAGCCTGCGCAACAACGTCTGCGCGATCCCGACCGACTGCCCGCAGCGGGAGCGTTCCGGGTTCACCGGCGACTGGCAGCTCTTCGTCAGCACGGCCGCGATGATGGCCGACGTGCAGCGTTTTTCACGGCGCTGGCTGCGCGACCTGGCCGCCGACCAGTGGGCCGACGGCCGGATTCCGACGATCATCCCCAACCCCGCCGGGGACGGACCGTCCGGCATCGTGTTCGAGGACGCGTCCGCCGGTTCGGCCGGCTGGGGGGACGCCGCGGCGATCGTCCCGTGGGAACTGTGGCGGGCCTACGGAGATCTGGGTGCGCTGGCTGAGCAGCTGCCGGCGATGCAGCGGTGGGTGGCCTACGCGGCCGGCTGCGCGACAGCTGGGCGGCATCCCGACCGGGCGGCGAGTCGTCCAGAACCCGCCGAACACGAGCGCTACCTCTGGGATACCGGCTTTCACTTCGGCGAATGGCTCGAACCGGACGTGCCGCCGGCGCCGAACCCGGCGATCGACCACGGCATCGTGGCGACCGCCTACCTGCATCGATCGGCGATGATCACCGCAAAGGCTGCCGAGGTGCTGGGACTGACCGAGGTGGCCGCGCAGAACCGACGGATCGCGCCCGGAGCCAAGGCAGCCTGGCAGGCCGAGTACCTGCTTCCGGACGGTCGGCTGACCGAGGAGCGCCAGGCGCACTACGTCCGAGGATTGGCGTTCGACCTGGTTCCCGAAGGCCTGCAGCAGGCAGCCGCCGATCGGCTCGCGGAGTTGGTGCGGCAGAACGACGACCGGCTGAACACCGGCTTCCTGGCGACCGGGATGTTGCTGCCGGTGCTGGCCGACCACGGCCATGCAGTCCTGGCGTATCGGCTGCTGCTGCGCACCGGCCAGCCCTCCTGGCTGGGCATGATCGAGGCGGGGGCCACCACGATGTGGGAGTACTGGGACGGGATCGCGCCCGACGGCCAGGTGAAGGGTTCGCTCGACCACTACAGCAAGGGTGCCGTGGCGTCTTTCCTGCACACGCATGTCGCCGGGCTGCGGCTCCCGGAATTCCCCACTCCGGATTGGCGACTGGCGATACGACGGGTAGCGTCCGATCGGGTCCGATGAGACCGATCCTGCGCGCAACCCGCAGGCGGGCGTCGAGTCGTCCGCCGAAGACCCGGCGATCGCCGCCGACGAACTCAGCATCACCGCCGCCGAACTGGCCGCTCTGGGCTGAGTTGCGACCAGCACCGGCGCTGCTCGGTCTTAACCCGAGCAGGGACGCCCGTCCGACAGCCATAGGCTGAGGCCATGTCGTCCCTGTTCAATGCGCTGCAACTGCGCGATGTGACCATCCCGAACCGCATCTTCCTGGCGCCGATGTGCCAGTACCAGGCCGTCGATGGGGTGCCCAACGACTGGCATGTCGTGCACTACGGCGCCCGGGCGGCCGGGGGGTTCGGGCTGATCATCGCCGAGGCCACCGGCGTCTCGCCTGAGGGCCGGATCACGCCCTACTGCTGCGGCTTGTGGAACGAGGAGCAGACCAATGCTTGGCGCCGCATCGTCGAGTTCGGGCATTCCCAAGGCGCCAAGATGGCGATCCAGTTGCAGCATGCCGGCCGCAAGGCGTCCGTGTACCGCGAGTTCGAGCCAGGCAAGTCCGGCTCGGTGTCGGTCGAGGAAGGCGGCTGGGAGACCATCGGGCCCTCCGCGATTCCGTTCCCCGGGCTGGCCACGCCGCGCGAGGCGACCGGTTCCGATCTACGGAAGGTGGTGGCCGACTTCGCAGCTGCGGCTCAGCGCGCGGACGCGGCCGGCTTCGACGCGGTCGAGATCCATGCTGCGCACGGCTACCTGATCTTCCAGTTCCTTTCGCCGCTGTCGAATCATCGGACCGACGAATACGGCGGCGATCTTGCCGGTCGTTCGCGGCTGCTGC
>Ga0116180_1001829_pt1 | contig 17453 bp, 14 predicted proteins | sample AD_UKC073_MetaG_FD_89804 | JGI IMG/M metagenome (GOLD analysis project Ga0116180, IMG submission 89804) | Active sludge microbial communities of municipal wastewater-treating anaerobic digesters from USA - AD_UKC073_MetaG | ecosystem: Engineered > Bioreactor > Anaerobic > Digestate | place: USA...
CACCGGCATGTCGGCGCCGCCGATGGCCGCGACCAGGTGGGCGCCGAGCAGCAGCGAGAGCACCGTCGCGATGGCCAGCGGGACGATCGAGCCGGTCGAGAGGTACCACCAGCCGAGCAGCACCAGCGCGACGACGACGGCGAGGTTCAGCCAGTGGCGGCCGGGCAGGGTCAGCGGCTTGGACTTGACCTTGCCGTTGAGCTTGCCCCACGCCACGAGCGAGCCCGTGAACGTGACCGCGCCGATGAAGATGCCGAGGTAGACCTCGATCATGTGCAGCGCGTCGGGGTTGGCGTGGTCGAGGTGCACGTTGAAGCCCACGAGCACCGCGGCGGCGCCGACGAAGCTGTGCAGCAGCGCGATCAGTTCGGGCATGCCGGTCATCTGGACCTTGCGGGCCTTCCAGATGCCGATGACCGCGCCGATGCCGAGCGCCGCGTAGAGCATGGCCGCGGCGTCTGGCCGGAGGTTGTGGTTGGCGTAGTCGGTGTAGGCGATGGCGAAGTTGGTCGCGACGAGCGCGAACACCATGCCCATGATCCCGTACACGTTGCCCTTGCGCGCCGTCTCGTGCTTCGAGAGCCCGGCCAGCGCGAGGATGAACATCAGCCCGGCGGCGATGTAGGTGGCGTTGATGAAGTTCGTGAGCATGGTCGATCAGCCCTTCTTGAACATGTTGAGCATGCGCGCGGTCACGGTGAAGCCGCCGAACACGTTGATGGAGGCCAGCAGCACGGCCACGAACGCGACGATCTTGACCAGCATGCTGTCGCTGGCCAGCTGAGTCATCGCGCCGACGACGATGATGCCGCTGATCGCGTTGGTGACGCTCATGAGCGGGGTGTGCAGCGCGTGCGTCACGTTCCAGACCACGTAGTAGCCGACGACGCCCGCGAGCGCGAAGATGCCGAACAGGCCCACGAAGCTCGACGGCGCGAGCGTCAGGGCGGCGATCAGCACGAGCGCGCCGAGGCCGACCGCGACGACCTGGTGCCACCAGGGCCGCGGCTCCTTCGGGGGCGCGGCCTCGACGACGGCGGGTGCCGCGGCCGGGGCGGGCGCGGCCGAAACCTCGATCGGCGGCGGCGGGAACGTGATCACGCCGTCGCGCACCGTCGTCATGGTGCGGACCACCTCGTCGTCGAAGTCGAGGACGAGCTGGCCGTCCTTCTCCGGCGTCATCAGGGTCAGCGCGTTGACGAGGTTGGTGCCGTACAGCTGCGACGACTGGCCGGGCAGGCGGCTCGCGAGGTCCGTCCAGCCGATGATCGTCACGCCGTTCTCGGTGACGTAGGTCTCCCCCGGACGGGTGAGTTCGCAGTTGCCGCCGCCGAGCGCGGCGAGGTCGACGATGACCGAGCCCGGCCGCATCGTGGCGACCATGTCGGCGGTGATCAGCTTCGGCGAGGGGCGGCCGGGGATGGCAGCGGTGGTGACGATGATGTCGACGTCCGCGGCCTGCTCGGCGTACAGCTGCGCTGCCTTCTCGGCGTAGTCGGCGCCGACCTCCTTGGCGTAGCCGTCGGAGCTGACGCCCTGGTCGGCCGTGTCGACGTGCAGGAAGGTCGCGCCCATGGACTCGACCTGCTCGGCCGTCTCCGGGCGGACGTCGGTGGCGCGGACGATGGCGCCCAGCGAGTTCGCGGCGCCGATGGCGGCCAGGCCCGCGACGCCGGTTCCCGCGACGAGCACCTTGGCCGGCGGGACCTTGCCCGCGGCGGTGACCTGGCCGGTGAAGAAGCGACCGAAGGCGTGCGCGGCCTCGACGACGGCGCGGTAGCCGGAGATGTTGGCCATCGAGCTCAGCGCATCGAGTGCCTGCGCGCGGCTGGTGCGCGGCACCATGTCCATGCTGAGCGCGGTGACGCCGCGCGCCGCGAGGCGCTCGGTCAGCTCGGCGTCCTGGCGAGGCCAGAGGAACGCGATCAGCCGCGCGCCGGGGTTGAGCGCCGCGATCTGGTCGTCGGTGGGCGGGTTGACGGCCAGCACGACGTCGCTCCCCCACGCCTCCGCGGCGGTGCCGATCTCGGCGCCCGACTCGCGGAAGGCCGCGTCGGGCAGGGCGGCGCGTGCGCCGGCCCCGGATTCGACGAGGACGTCGTAGCCGAGGCCGATGAGCTGGGTGACGGTTCTGGGTGTCGCGGCCACCCGGTTCTCGCCGGGCGCCACCTCCAAGGGAATGCCGATTCGCATAAGCAGAAACCCTATCGGTTGGCCGTTCGGGTCGCCCACCGGGGTCGACCCACCTGCTAGAGAACGGCGCCGGGGCGGTAGGAGGCTGCGTCGGGATCGGACGCGACGACGGCGGCGACCCGCTCGGCGACGCGGGCGACCTGGTCCTGCGCGGTGCCCGCGAGCTCCAGCGGGCTGACCACCAGGGCGCCGAGTTCCTCGCGGGTGAGCTGCAGGCGGTCGTCGGCGGCGAGGCGGTCGAGCAGGTCGTTCTCCTTCGCTCCCTTGCGCAGGCCTAGGGCCACGGCGACGGCGTGCTCCTTGATCGCCTCGTGGGCGACCTCGCGGCCCACGCCCTTGCGCACCGCCGCCATCAGCACCTTGGTCGTCGTGAGGAACGGCAGGTAGCGCGACAGCTCGGCCTCGATCACCGCGGGGAACGCGCCGAAGTCGGCGAGCACCGTCAGGAAGGTCTCGAACAGGCCGTCGAGCGCGAAGAACGCGTCGGGCAGCGCGACGCGGCGCACCACGGAGCAGGACACGTCGCCCTCGTTCCACTGGTCGCCGGCCAGCTCGCCGACCATTGACACGTAGCCGCGCACGATCACGGCGAGGCCGTTGACGCGCTCGCAGGAGCGGGTGTTCATCTTGTGCGGCATGGCCGACGAGCCGACCTGCCCCTCCTTGAAGCCCTCCGTGACCAGCTCGATGCCTGCCATCAGCCGGATGGTGGTGGCGACGTTCGACGGCGCGGCCGAGATCTGCGCGAGCGCGGTGACTGCGTCGTAGTCGAGCGAGCGCGGGTAGACCTGGCCGGTGGACGTGAAGACCTGCGCGAAGCCCAGCTCGTCGGCGATCCGGCGCTCCAGCTCGGCCAGCTTGGCGGCGTCGCCCCCGAGGAGGTCGAGCATGTCCTGCGCGGTGCCGACGGGGCCCTTGATGCCGCGCGCCGGGTAGCGGCCGATGAGGTCGTCGAGGCGCGCGAGCGCGACCAGCAGCTCGTCGGCGGCGGTGGCGAAGCGCTTTCCGAGCGTCGTCAGCTGCGCGGCGACGTTGTGCGAGCGGCCGGTCAGCGGCTGGTCGGCGTACTGCACCGCCAGCCGCGACAGCTGCGCAAGAGCGGCGACGACGCGCGCGCGGATCACGCGCAGCGACCCCAGCACCTGCAGCTGCTCGATGTTCTCGGTGAGGTCGCGCGACGTCATGCCCTTGTGGATGTGCTCGAAGCCCGCGAGGTCGTTGAACTCCTCGATCCGCGCCTTCACGTCGTGCCGGGTGATCCGCTCGCGCTCGTTGATGGAGTCGAGGTCGACGTCGCCGATCACGCGTTCGTAGGCGGCGATCACCTCGTCGGGGTTCGCACCGCCGAAGTCGACGCCGAGGTCGCGTTGGGCGCGAAGCACGGCGAGCCACAGCCGGCGCTCGGCCACGATCTTGGCCTCGGGGGCCCAGATGTCACGCATCTGTGCGGACGCATAACGGTTGGCAAGGACGTTGGGGACGCTCATGGCCGAGCAGTCTAGTGGGCCGTCGCACCAGGCCCACTACTCTCAAGATCATGCTGCTCTTCCTCTTCGGGCCGCCGGCTGTTGGCAAGATGACCGTCGGAAGAGCGATCTGCGCCCGCACGCCGTTCCGGCTCTTCCACAACCACATGACCATCGAGCCGCTCGTCGAGACCTTCGGACACGGCACGCCCCAGTTCAACACCCTCAACGAGGAGTTCCGCCGCCGCGTGCTCGAGGAGGCCGCAGCGGGAGGAATCGACCTGGTCTTCACCGTCGTCTGGGGCCTCGACCTCGAGGAGGACCTCGCGCTCACGAAGAGCTACGTGGACATCTTCGGCGGCGACGTCGCGTTCGTGGAGCTGCGCTCCGACCTCGGCACGCGCCTGGCCCGCAACCACACGGCCGAGCGTCTGGCCGACAAGCGCTCCAAGCGCGACCTGGCCTGGTCCGACGACAACGTCCGCGCCATGGACACGCACCTGATGGCCTCCGAACGTCCCAGCATCGCCGACGAGATCCTCGCCCTCGCGGCTGCTTACGTCGGTTCGACAGCCGATTCGGGATGCCCATCGGCCGCCGCTAGCTGGGTCTCCAAGTGGAAGACCTCGTCCAGGAACTCCCAGGACTCGTCCGGCGACCCGTCCGAGGCGAACAGGCGCGCCATCTCGGCCTGCCAGCGGCGGTTGACCTCCGTCGCCGCGACCCTCGCCTGGGCGGCGTCGAGGTCCTCGGACTCGCAGTATCCGACAAGTAGGCCGTCGTCGCGCAGATGCAGCGAGTAGTTGTGCCAACCCGCCTCCTTCAGCGCCGCCAGCAGCTCCGGCCAGACGGCCGCGTGAGCCTCGCGGTACGCCGCGAGGTTGACGGGGTCGACATGACCGAGAAAGCAGTAGCGTCTCATAGGCCTTTTCCTATCACTGTCACGCACTCGCGATATCGCCGACCAGGTGCGGCTTGCCCTCCTTGCCGACGACTGCGAACGACCATCCCGCGTCTCGGCGCGCGGCGGCGAAGCCGACTCTGCCCGGGAGCGCTATCGGCTTGGCGAACTGCACCCGGGCGCGGTAGGCCTCAGGGAGGCGACCGAGGCCGGCGAGGGCGCGCGCGTGCGTCCACATGCCGTGGATGATCGGGCGTCGGAAGCCGAACAGCCGCGAGGTGGCGGGGCTCAGGTGGATGGGGTTGAAGTCGCCCGACACCTCCGCGTAGCGGCGGCCCAGGTCGGAGGCGAGCCGCCACTGCTGCGCGGGAACGACCGAGGGCGCGGGCAGCCGCTCCGCCGCGGTCGGCTCGCCGGACACCCGCGCCCCCGTCGCCAGGTACAGCGAACTCCCGCGCCAGACCGGCTCGTCGCTCGCGTGCACCTCCCCCACCATGTCGAAGACCGCGCCCCTCGCGTGGGGGCGCAGGTTCTCGGCGCGGACCAGCAGCCGCAGCCGCTCGCCCACCGACACCGGACGCGACAGCGTCATGTCGTTGCTCACATGCACGAGGCCTGGGAGCGCGAAGGGGAACGCCTCATCGGCCATCAGCGCCGCCTGGAGCGGGAACGTCAGCACGTGCAGCCAGGTCGCGGGCACGCGGTCGGTCAGGCCGTAGCCGACGACGCGGCAGTAGTCCGCGAGCCGAGCCACGTCCTGGGCCTGATCGTCCAGCAGCAGGCTGAGCCGGGGCAGCTTTTCGACGGGGAGGCCGCGCTTCCTCGCGGAGCCGACGAGGCCCTTGACGAGCAGCGGCCCGACGTCGGGCACCGCGGCCAGCTCGCGCACCGTCATCTCACGCCCCCACGAGGTTCTGGCCGCAGACCCGGACGACCTGGCCGTTCACGCCGCCCGAGGCCGGGCCGCACAGGTAGGCGAGGGTCTCCGCGACGTCGACCGGGTTGCCGCCCTGCGTCAGGGAGTTCGTGCGGCGGAAGATCTCGCGAGACACGAACGGGATGGCCGCCGTCATCTCGGTCTCGATGAACCCGGGCGCGACGGCGTTGACGGTGATCGGCCGGCCGGCGAGCTCCTCGCTCATCGCCCAGACCAGGCCCATCACGCCCGCCTTGGAGGCCGCGTAGTTGGTCTGGCCCTTGTTGCCCGCGACGCCCGAGGTGGAGGCGATCCCGACGATCCGGGCCTCCTCGCCGAGACCGCCGGGGACGTCGTTGTGCAACAGGAAGTCGTTGATCCGCATCTCGGCCGCGAGGTTCACGTCGAGCACGGACGCCCAGCGCTTCTCGTCCAGGTTGGCCAGCAGCTTGTCGCGCGTGATGCCCGCGTTGTGCACGATGGCCCAGATCCGCGCGCCGGCGCCGTGCCGCGAGGCGACGTGCTCGGCGATCCGGCGCCCCGCGTCGGCCGCGGTGATGTCGAGCTGCAGCGCGGACCCGCCGACCTCGTTGGCCACGGCGGCCAGCGCGTCGCCCGCCGGCGGGATGTCGACGGCGACCACGGTCGCGCCGTCCCGCGCGAAGGTCCGCGCGATGGCCGCGCCGATCCCGCGGGCCGCGCCAGTCACGACGACGACCCGGCCCTCGAACGGGAGGTCCGTCAGCGCGTGGGGCAGCTTCGCCGGGCCCACCCGCCAGGCCTGGCCGTCCACGAAGGCCGAGCGGCCCTCCAGCAGGAAGGACAACGTCGAGGCGAGGTCCTCCGCCGCCGTGCCCGCACGCACGAACACCAGGTTCGAGGTGGAGCCGCCGCGCAGCTCCTTGGCCACCGTGCGGTTGATGCCGTCGATGCCCTGCGCGACGGCCTTGGCCTCCAGGCCCTCGACGGCGGACGCGTCAGAGGCCAGGATGATCACGCGGCCGGAGCCCTCCAGCTGGCGCATCGCGGGGCGGAGCAGCTGCCGAAGTCCCTCCAGCTCGACGATCCGCCGGACGCCGGTGGCGTCGACGACGATCGCGCCCGGCCGCGACGGGTAGCACGGCGGCACGTCGCGCCCCTTGTCATCCCTGGTTCGAGCGTCGGGCACGTCGATGAGCGGCGCCGCGGGCACGATGCCCAGCAGCGTAAGGGTCTCGCGCGCGAGGCCTCCCCCGTCGAGCTCGCCCAGCACGATCGGGCCGTGCGGCAGGACGCGACCCCGGCGCAGCCGCGGCGGGTCGGCGAGCCCGGCCTTCCTGGCGACGAACCTGCCCGCCGGGGTGCCGTAGATGGTCTCGAGGATGTCCATGTCACACCGCCTCCAGGATGGCGACGACGCCCTGGCCGCCCGCCGCGCAGATGGAGATCAGCCCGCGCGAGCCCGGCCCGCGGGCCACGAGCGCCTTCGCCAACGAGGCGACGATCCGGCCGCCGGTGGCCGCGAACGGGTGCCCGGCGGCGAGCGAGGAGCCGCCGACGTTGAGCCGCGCCCGGTCGACGACGCCCGTCCCGTTCCGCTCCAGCGCCGTGAGGGTGGCGATCACCGTCGCGGCGAAGGCCTCGTGGATCTCGATCAGGGCGAAGTCATCGAGCGTCAGCTCGTTGCGGGCGAGCAGCTCGGGGATGGCGCGCGTCGGCGCGAGCAGCAGGTCCTCGGCCCCCGTGACGTAGTCGGTGGCCGCCACCTGCGCGTCGACCACGCGGGCCAGCACGGGCCATCCGCGGCCGCGCGCGTGCTCCTCCTCCGCCAGCAGCACGACGGCGGCGCCGTCGGTCAGCGCGGTCGAGTTGCCCGCCGTCATGCTCGCGTCCTCGCCCTTCCCGAAGACGGGGCGCAGCTTGGCGAGCGCCTCCAGCGACGTCTCGGGGCGGAGGATGCCGTCGCGGGCGACGCCGAGGTAGGGGGTGACGAGGTCGTCGTAGAAGCCCTCATCCCAGGCGCGGGCGAGGTTCCGGTGCGAGGCCAGCGACAGCTCGTCCTGCTCCTCGCGGGTCACGCCCCACCTCGCGGTGGTCAGCGCCTGCGACTCGCCCATGCTGAGCCCGGTGCGCGGCTCGATCACCGCCGGGGGGACGGGGGCGAGGTCGGCGGGGCGGATCCGCGACAGCGCCTTCAGCTTGTCCGGCAGCGTCCGCGCGCGGTTCAGGGCGAGCAGGGCCTTGCGGAGGGGCTCGGTGACGACGATGGGCGCGTCCGAGGCGGAGTCGACGCCGCCGGCGATGGCGACGTCGGCCTGGCCGAGGCGGATCTTGTTCGACGCGTAGATCACGGCCTCGAGGCCGGTGCCGCAGGCCTGCTGGAGGTCGCAGGCGGGGCTGTGCGGGGAGAGCGCGGAGCCGAGGACGGCCTCGCGCGTGAGGTTGAAGTCTCGGGTGTGCTTCAGCACGGCGCCGCCGACGACCTCGTCGACCTTCTGTCCCGCAAGCCCGAACCGGGCGACGAGCCCATCGAGCGCGGCGGTGAGCAGGTCCTGCGCGGACGCGGACGCGTACCTCCCGCCCGCCTTGACGAACGGGGTGCGGTTGCCGCCGACCACGACTGCGGTGCGTGTGCTCATGGAAGATCCTCTCGGCCCTACGACGTATCCGATACCGACAGTAGCAGGTACGCCGAGTTTCGGGTACTGTCGATTCCATGCAGACCGACACCGCCCGACAGGCCGACGGGCGCACCACCCGCTGGGAGCGACACAACGCCACGCGCCGCACGAGGCTGGTGCAGGACGCGGTCCGCGCCATCCGCGCCCACGGCCCCGGAGTGGGGATGGACGAGATCGCCGCCCAGGCCGGCACATCGAAGACCGTCCTCTACCGCCACTTCGGCGACAAGGCCGGCCTGTACGCCGCCGTCGTCGAGTCGGTACACGACTTCATCCTGCGCACGCTCCCCCTCGACGAGGCCAGCGCGCTCGAGCCGCGGGAGCTCGTGATCACCCTCGCCGACGCGTACCTCGCCGTCGTCGAGCGCGACCGCAACCTCTACCTCTTCACCACCTCGCGCCCCACCGGCGAGACCCCCACCGAGGATCCGGTCCTCGGCATCACCACCCGGATCGGCAACGCCGTCTCCGACGCGATCCGCTCCTGGCTACGCCGGGAGGGCCTCGACGAGGAGCCGGCCAACACGTGGGGCCACGGCGCCGTCGGGTTCATCTGGGCGGTCGCCGACCGGTGGATCGTCACCAACCTGCGGCGCCCGCGCGAAGAGGTCGTCGCCTACATCGACCAACTGTTCACCCCTGCATTCGACGGCATCCGAAGGAGTTGACCACCATGACCATGACCCCGACCGGCTCCGCGCTGCAGCGCGTCCTCGACGGCGAGTTCCACGAGATCAAGCAGCGCTGGCGCGAGGAGATCACCGCCGACGACATCGTCCGCGACCCCGCCCTCAGCCTCGACGAGGCGCGCGACTGGACCCTCGACCGCGTCACGCGGCTCGCGCATCGCCACTTCGTCACCGCGGGCTTCCCGGCGGCGCAGGGCGGCACCGGCAACGCCGCGGCCTCCGTCGCCAACTTCGAGATGGTGGCCATGGGCGACCTCTCTCTGACGATCAAGTCCGGCGTGCAGCACGGGCTGTTCGGCGGCGCCATCGTGAACCTCGGCACCGCCTGGCACCACGAGACGTTCCTGCCCGGCGCCATCGACGTGAGCCTGCCCGGGTGCTTCGCCATGACGGAGATCGGCCACGGCTCCGACGTGCAGTCGCTCGAGACGTCCATCACCTGGGATCCCGAGACGTCCGAGTTCGTCGTCCACTCCCCCAGCCCGTCGGCGACGAAGGCCTACATCGGCAACGCCGGACGCGACGGCAGGATGGCCGCGGTGTTCGGACAGCTGTGGGTCGACGAGGTCCACCAGGGCGTGCACGTGGTGCTCGTCCCCATCCGCGACGAGCGGGGCGACTACCTCCCGGGCGTGACCACCGGCGACCAGGGCCACAAGGGCGGCCTGCTCGGCGTCGACAACGGCACCCTCTCCTTCGAGCACGTGCGCGTGCCGCGCGAGATGCTGCTCGACCGCTACGGCGGCGTCGGCGAGGACGGGATGTACGCCTCCCCCATCGCGTCCAAGAACGCGCGCTTCTTCACCATGCTCGGCACCCTCGTGCGCGGCCGCATCTGCGTGGGCGGCGGCGCGGCGTCCGCGGCCCGCAAGGCGCTCAGCATCGCCGTCGCGTACGGCAACCGGCGCCGCCAGTTCCGCCTCCCCGGCCTCGGCGAGGAGATCCCCCTGCTCGACTACCTCACGCACCAACGGCGGCTCCTCCCCGACGTGGCGCGCGCCTATGCTTACGGATTCGCGCAGAACGAGCTGGCGGCCCAGCTCCAGCGCGTGCAGGACGCGGAGCCGCCCGACGCCCAGGCCTCGCGCGAGCTGGAGACCCGCGCGGCGGGCATGAAGGCCGTCCTGACGCGCTGGGCCAACGACACGCTGCAAAGCTGCCGCGAGGCCTGCGGCGGCGCGGGCTTCATGTCGGACAACGGCATCACCCTCGCCCGGCAGGACGCCGACATCTTCGCCACGTTCGAGGGCGACAACACCGTCCTCCTCCAACTGGTCGCCAAGGCGCTGCTGCTCGACTACAAGGCCAGCTGGGGCGAGATGGACATGCGCGGCACCGCCCAGCAGACGGCCAAGCTGCTCGGCGGCGCCTTCATGGAGCGGACGACGGCGCGCTCGGTCATCGAGCGGCTGGTCGCGGCCACGGACCGGCGGCCGGAGTCCGACCGCCTCCGGTCCCGCGGCTGGCACGTGACGATGTTCGAGTTCCGCGAGCGCCACACGGTCGAGGGCCTCGCCAGACGCATGCGCGCCGCGGGCAAGGCCGACGACTCGTTCGCGGCCATCAACCAGTGCCAGCCCCACATGCTCGAGGCGGCGAGGGCGCACGTCGACCGCGTCGTGCTCGAGGCCTTCATCGGCGCCATCGAGAGCTGCGACGACGACTACATCGCCGCGCTGCTCGGCCGGGTCTGCGACCTGTACGCGCTGTCGACGATCGAGGCCAACCGCGCCTGGTTCCTGGAGCACGAGGTCTTCGACTCGGGACGCTCGAAGGCGGTCACCGCGGAGGTCGACGCGCTGTGCGGCGAGCTGCGCGGGAAGTCCCGCGAGCTGGCCGAGGGCCTCGGCGTCCCCGACGCCTGGCTCACCCTCCCGAGGGAGGCGATCCCGCCGCTGATCCCCGCCGCTGGTTGAGCCGTCAGGACAGCCCGCGCGCCTGGCGCACCCAGGCGACGATCTCGTCGACATTCTCCGGCGTGGCGAGCCCGCACTGGTCGAGCTCCTGCGGGATGCGCAGCGTGATGCCGGTCTTGCCCGCGGCGAAGGCCTCAGCCGTCGTCCCGCTAGCGAGTTCCGTCTTGACGTTCTTCAAATCGGAGACGCCCTCGCAGAGGTGCATCACGCCGCCGCCGCCGCTCCACCAGACCTTGTCCTCGCCCACCAGTTGCGTGACGACCTGCGACTCGACCGCGGCCTGCTCCTGCGACAGCGGCGTGAAGTCGATGCCGAGCACGACGGCGGCGAGCGCGACGACGATGCCGACGCTGCCCGCGATGGTCTTCTGCTGCTTGTCCATGTCCTTGTTCAGGAACACCAGGATGATCAGCGGCAGGAAGGCGACGAGCGCGATGATGGCGCCCAGCTGGTTCTGCACGAAGAACCGGAACGTCTCCTTGGAGGACGCGGGGTCGAGGCGGTTGGCCTGCTTCCACAACTGCGAGCCGATGATCGACAGCGCGCCGATCACGACGAAGAAGCCGACGAGCGTCCATAGCCGCCAGTCCGGGAAGCCATGGTTGGCGACAAGCTCGTCGAACGGCGGGCGCAGCAGCCAGAAGATCGCCACGAGTTCGAGCGCGATCGCCACGCCCCACAGCACCAGCGCGACGACGCGCTTCTGCGTGGCCTTCGCCTTCGCCTCCGGCGTCGGGGTGAAGACCCGCGCCTTCTTCTCGGAGCTCGCCTTCCGGGGCTTCTTCGCCGGGGCTTCTTCTGACATGCGGACCTCTTCCAACGTGCGTTCGGCGAGCAGGATACCGGTGGGGGCACCCAACGGTCGAGCACACGCCCCGGATTGGCCGACGGGGCCGCGCGGCTACCCGATCCGCAGGTCCGCGCTCGGGCTGGGCATCTCGACCCAGGTCCGGCCGGGCGCCATCAGCAGCGGCGAGCCGTCGGCGAGCGTGAACGAGAACCGCTTGTTGACGGCCCCCTTCTTCCATTTGCCCTTCACGACCCTGCCGCCCTGCAGGTAGTGGAACGTGCCCTTGGCGTCGATGATGTCGACGATCGGGTCCGGCGCGTGCCTGCCGTAGCCGATCTTGCCCATCTCCCACGCCGCGGCGATGACCAGCACGGCGTCGGCGGTCACGCGGTCGCCGTCGGCGAGGATGTGCTCGCCCCACGGCTGGCTGCGCAGGTAGGTGCCGCTCTTCTCGTCGTACTCGTAGCTCATGTCGTACTTGTGGCCGGAGCCGTAGGGCACGTCGATCGTGGCGGCCTTCTCGCCCGACGCCGTCGACGCCTCTGCCGCGGTGGGCGCGAACGGGAAGTAGGTCTTCGGGGCCTTGGTGTTGCGCTCGGCCAGCTCGGCCATCTTCGCGGGGTGGGCCTGGATGGCCCGGTCGTATTGAGTCTTTCCGTCGTACTTGTACAGGCGGTCCTGGTTGACGCTGAACGCGCCGGTGCCGCGCCAGTCGAGGTAGGTCATGCGCTCGAGGTACTTGGCGTGGTCGTCGATGTAGTTCAGCACCCAGTCCGCAGCGCCGGTGTTGGCGACGACGGGCTTGATGGGCGCGAGGAGGGGTACGTCGACGGGGCGCAGTGAGCGGACCGGGCCGACGGCCTCAGGGAAGGTGCTGTGGTAGATCGGGCAGAGCCGCGTGTAGGCGAAGCCGTTGACCTGGCAGATCACGATGTCGGCCTCAAGCAGGCCGACCTGCGGCTGCTCCTGCTTGAGGTTCGGCACCTTCACCGCCACGGCCGGGCGCTTCATGATCGACGGGTCGGTGAGCGGGCGGCCGGTGAGGGGCTCGATCGGCTCCGGCGTCGGCGAGGGGGTCGGGCTGGGGGTCGGCGACGGCGTGGGAGTCGGCGACGGCGTGAGGCTCGGGGTCACCACCGGCTCGGGCTTCCCGCCGCACGCGGCCAGCGCGGCGGCCGTGGCGCCCACGCCCGCCATGAGCGCAATGCGCCGTGACGTCTTCATCGTCGTCTCCTCGTTTCCAGCTGGCGGGGCACAGCCTAACGCGTCAGTGCGGGATGCCGATGTCGGTCCGGTGGAATCCACCCTCCATCGTCACGCCGCCCAGCAGCGCGTACGCCCGCGCGCGCGCCTCGTCGACGGTGGCGCCGCGGCCGACGACGCCGAGGACCCGACCGCCGGACGACACGAGTTGGTCGCCGTCGAGGCGCGTTCCGGCCTGCAGGGTGTAGGCGTCGTCCTCGTCGCCGGGCAGGACGATCGGAGTGCCCGTCGTCGGGGTTCCGGGATAGCCCTCGGCGGCCTCGACGACGACGACGGCCGCGCCGTCGTGCCAGTCGAGCACTCCGACCGCGTCGAGCTCGCCCCGCGCGGCGGCGCGGAGCACCCCGGCCAGCGGGGTCTTGAGCAGGGAGAGCACGGCCTGGGTCTCCGGGTCTCCGAAGCGCACGTTGAACTCGACGACGCGCAGGCCCCTCGACGTCAGCGCGAGGCCCGCGTACAGCAGGCCGACGAACGGCGTGCCGCGGCGCCGCATCTCGGCGAGCGTCGGGTCGACGACGGTGGCCATCACCTCGTCGACGAGGCCGGCGTCGGTCCAGTCGAGCGGGCAGTAGGCCCCCATGCCGCCGGTGTTCGGGCCGGCGTCGCCGTCGCCGACGCGCTTGTAGTCCTGCGCGGGCAGCAGCGGGACCGCGCGCTCGCCGTCGCAGATGGCGAAGAGGCTCACCTCGGGGCCGTCGAGGAAGTCCTCGATGACGACGCGGCCGCACTCGGCGGCGTGGGCGAGGGCCGCGTCGCGGTCGTCGGTGACGACCACACCCTTGCCCGCGGCCAGCCCGTCGTTCTTCACGACGTAGGGCGCGCCGAAGGCATCGAGCGCGGCGGCGGCCTCCTCGGCGGTCTCGCAGACGCGCGCGTCCGCCGTCGGGACGCCGGCCGCGGCCATGACGTCCTTCGCGAAGGCCTTGGATCCCTCGAGCACTGCCGCCTCGCGGCCGGGCCCGAAGGTGTCGAAGCCCGCCTCACGGAGCGCGTCGGCGACCCCGGCGACCAGCGGCGCCTCGGGCCCGACGACGACGAGGTCGGCGCCGATCGACGTCGCCAGCTCGACCATCGCCGTCGGCGAGTTGGCGTCGGCGGCGTGCAGGGTGGCGAGCGCCGCGAGCCCGGGGTTGCCGGGCACGGCGTGGAGGTCGACGGCGGGATCGGCGGCGAGGGCCCGGCCGAGCGCGTGTTCGCGCCCCCCGGAGCCGAGCAGGAGGATCTTCACGCGGGTCAGCCTAGTGGTCGAGTTGGTCGAGCTCGCGGTCTGCCCGCTCCGCCGCCTCCTGCGAGCGCTGCACGACCACGCGGAAGCCGATGACCAGGGCGACGAAGCCCCCGCCGACCGGGACGGCCCACCACCAGCCCCACCCGAGCCGTTCCTGCCACACCGCCACCACGACGGTGGCGACCATGAACGCCGCGAGGATGCTCACGAGGATCGTCATCAGGCGTTTCGTCGTCACCTCGCCAGCCTAATCCCACCAGCCGCCGGTCGCCCGTGCATCGACCTGCGCGATCGCGCTGTGCGGATAGACAAAGGACCGTTCAGTATTCCAAGATATGTCTTGCATACAAGACTTTCCTTGGAGGGAACATGCCTCACCCGAACGACCCGGACAAGCGGTTCTACGGTGCCATCACCGTCAGCGACCGGGGCCAGATCGTGATCCCGGCCCAGGCGCGGCGGGACTTCGGCATCGAGGTCGGCGACAAGCTCCTCGTTTTCGGGGACCTGCGGCACGGGATCGCGATCGCCAAGGCCGACGACGTCGTCGCCCGTCACCCCGGAACCGCCGCGATCCTCGACGGCTCCGATGTACCTGACTGACAGGGGCGCCGGGCGCCTCACCTCGGTCGCGGCGAACGTCGTCGCCGCGCTGTGCGGCGCGGGGACGGCCTGGCTGGCAGGCTGGGCGCCGTGGGCGATCCCCCTCGCGGTGGCGGGCGGCACCGTCGGCTGGTTCCTCGGCCGGGCCGCGAGCCGCTGGGCCGGCGGGCGGTTGGGGCGGCTCGGCTACGCGCCGCCCGGCCGTCCCCTGTACCGGCTCGAGGCGCTGCCGCCCCGCGAGGGGAGCGCGGGCGGCAAGGCGAGGGCCCTCGCGCGGCTGACGAGGGCCGGCCTCCCCGTCCCGCGCGGGGTCGTCGCCCTCCCCCGCGCGTTCGACGGACCCCGGCTCACGCCGGAGGCGGCGGAGCTGCTCGCCCGCGAGCTCTCCCGCTTCCCCACGGGCAAGCGCTTCGCCGTGCGGTCCTCCGCCCTGACCGAGGACTCCGACGCGGCGTCCTTCGCGGGCGCCTACGAGTCCGTGCTGAACGTCCCTGTCTCGGAGATGACCGAGGCGGTCGGCCGGGTGCGACGATCCCGCAACTCCGCGCGCGTGTCAGGCTACGGCGCGGCGACGGGAACCGCGCCGGGCGACCTCGCGGTGGTGGTCCAGGCCATGGTCGACGCCGATCTCGCAGGCGTGCTCTTCACCGTCGACCCCCTGACCGGCGACCTGGGCACCATGACGGGGACCATGGTCGAGGGTCTGGGCGAGGCGCTGGTGTCCGGCAGCGAGACGGGAGCGGGGTTCACACTCGCGCGCCCGTCCGGGGACTTCCGGGGGCCCGACGCGCTGGCCCCGTTCGCCGCTCGGCTGCACCGCGAGGCGCACGCGATCGAGAACGCGTTCGGCGGGACGGCGCAGGACATCGAGTGGGCGATCGCCGGGAACCGGCTCCAGATCGTGCAGGCGCGTCCCGTGACCACCTTGAGCCCCTGGGACGCGCGGACCGCCGAGCGCAACGACTCCGCCGCCGGGGCCTGTCTGTGGTCCGCGACCAACCTTGGCGAGGCCAACCCCGAGCCGCAGACGCCGCTGACCGTCTCGCTCAGCCGCTACCAACAGGCCAACGGCGGCCCTTCCATGGCGCTGCGCGGAAGGGAGATGGCGGGCTCCATCGGCGGGCGACCGTACGCGAATCTCAGCGTCCAGATCACGGCGCGACGGGGGAAGGCCGCCAAGCTGGATCCCCGCGAGGCCTACCGCGCGATCTCCGGCTGGTGGGGCGACCTCCCCGACGACGTCCCGATCCCCCTGGTCCCGATGACGCCGCAGGACTGGTCCGAGGCCGGGCTGGCCCTGCTCGGGAGCCTGGCCCGGATGGGCTGGCATCGGATGCGGCTGTCGGCGTTCCTGCGCACGAACCGGGACCGCTGCGCGGACCTCGCCGGGCGGATCGACGGATGCGCGACCCCGGAGGAGCTGCGGCTGCTCTGGGACGACGAGGTCTTCGCCTTCGGCCTCCGCGCGTTCTGGGCGGTGATCGCCTCGGGCTCGTCGTCGCCCGCCCGCCTGGAGGCCGAGCTGCGCGAGCGGTTCGGCCAGGAGGACGCCGCCGCGCTGATGTCGAACCTCTCCGGGCTCGTCGGGCCGTTGGAGAGCCTCGGCCCCGCCGCGGGGCTGCAGCAGGTGCGGGCCGGGGCGATGTCGCGCCAAGAGTACCTCGACAGGTTCGGCCACCGCGGCGTCAACGAGACCGAGCTGGCGTGGCCGCGCCCCGTCGAGGATCCCGCCTGGCTCGACCGGGCTCTCGCCGACGCGGCGCGAGGCGTCGACGTCGAGACGCGGGGTGCCGGCCAACGCGACGCCTTCGAGGCGGCGATGGCGAGGGTGCGCGCCCGGGACGCGGGGCTCGCGGGGCGGCTCCGCCGTCGCCTCGTGAAGGCCGCCCGCCAGGCGGCTCTCCGCGAGCGCGCACGCTCGGAGGGGGTCCGCGCGCTCGGGGTGTCGCGCCGGTTCGCGGTCCGCGCGGGGGACCTGCTCGGCCTGGGCGACGACGTGTTCCTGCTCACGATCGAGGAGCTGCGTGCAGCGCTCGACGGCGACAGAGCTCCCCTCGCGCTGCTCGACATCCGGCGAGAGGCGCTGCGCCGACAACGGGAGCTGCCTCCGCTGCCCGGGATCATCTGCGGCCTCTTCGACCCCGTCGCCTGGGCCGCCGACCCGAACCGGCGAGCGGACGTCTTCGTCGCCGGCCGCGATCCTGCGCCCCCGTCGGCGGCCTCCGAGGACGTGATCACCGGCCATCCCGGCGCGCTCGGCCGTGTGGAGGGCCTCGTCCGTCGGCTCGACAGCTTCGACGACGCCGATCGACTGCTTCCCGGGGAGATCCTCGTGACGCGCCTCACCAACATCGGCTGGACCCCGCTCTTCCCCCGCGCGGGCGGGATCGTCACCGACCTGGGCGCCCCGCTCAGCCACGCGGCCATCGTCGCGCGAGAACTCGGGATTCCCGCCGTCGTCGGCTGCGGCGACGCCACCGCGCGCCTCCGCACCGGCGACCGCGTCCAGGTCGACGGCGCCGCAGGCGAGGTCCGCGTCCTCGACCGTTAAGGGCTGCCAGCCCAATCATCTTGGCGGTCTCCGTCGGCATACTGACGGAAACCGCCAAGATGATCGTGATCAGTCGGCCAGGTGCGTGGCCTCGGGCTCGATCGCCGGCAACTCGCGCAGCGCGGTGCGCTCCGCCGCCGGGATGTCCATCCGATCCGCGAGCAGCGCGGCCAGCTCTCTGACGGACGGGTTCGATGCAGAGCCCTTCCCGAAGCGCCAGGTGAGGTTGTCGTCCTTCGTGATGACATCGATCTCGGCACGCCCGCTGGGGTCACCG
>Ga0116180_1001830_pt1 | contig 17449 bp, 13 predicted proteins | sample AD_UKC073_MetaG_FD_89804 | JGI IMG/M metagenome (GOLD analysis project Ga0116180, IMG submission 89804) | Active sludge microbial communities of municipal wastewater-treating anaerobic digesters from USA - AD_UKC073_MetaG | ecosystem: Engineered > Bioreactor > Anaerobic > Digestate | place: USA...
AACTTCGCGGGCGTCCAGTAAGGTTCTTCCTCGCGGGCGATTGGCGCAGTGGTAGCGCGCTTCGTTCACACCGAAGAGGTCACTGGTTCGAACCCAGTATCGCCCACCGCACGAAAGCCGCTCTGGCTAGGGGAAACAACCCAAGTCGGAGCGGCTTTCTCAGTCCCGGGCAACTATCGGGCAACAAGGTTTCCGCTCTGCCGAGCGAGAGGAACCGTTCATGCCCACCACTTTCCGACCCGCGCGGACAAAGCGGTTACGTCCGATCCGCTGCCGGCGGTGCCGTCGATTGCTCGACTGGACCGGCCCCGATTCCCATCTGTGGAACTGCACGTTCAAGGATGGCCGCCCGGTGCCGGACGGGTTCACGTGCCCCGGATGCCAGACCGAAGCGGAGAACGTCGAGGCGGTCTTCAACGAGTCGACCATCGATTACAGGTCGGGCCGGGTCGACGCTGTCGGCCGCCTCGCGCACCAAGGAGTTGCAGCTTTCCAAGGAGATCCAGATGGACGCCGCTGAGATGGTGCGCGGGAGGTAGTACTTCCCGCTCGGGTCACTGCACGACCTGATCAAGCGGCAGGGCGGTGGGCCGCAGTCGCCGGCGTTCGCCCGGGCCGTTCTGCAGGAGATCGCGGCGGCGCTGCAGGCCCTGCACGCCGAGAGCGTCACCCACCGCGACCTCAAGCGCGGGAACGTGTTCGTGCGGTCGACCGAGCCGCTGGACCTGGTGCTCGGCGACTTCGGCTTCGCCCGCGACCTGGCGATGTCGGCCGAACTGATGTCGATCGCGGGCACCTACCACTACACGGCCCCGGAGGTGATGGAGGTCGGCGAAGTCAGTCGGGCCGCCGACTGGTGGTCGCTGGGAGTGATCGTATTTGAGTTGCTCACCTCCCGCATCGACCAGTGGTCCCCGACCTTCATCGCCGATGTCGCCGGGGTGTCGAAATCGTAGGCGGCCGCGGTGGCCACGTCGTACAGGGGCGCCACCTGGGCGCGGCTCCCCGCCAGCAGCACCGAGTAGTTCTTGGCGTGGGCGTCCGTGCCGCCGATCAGCACGTGATCGGCCAAGCCCGGACCGCCGGCTGGCCGGCGCCGGGACAGGGGCCCCTCAGTGGACGGCGGCTGCTTCCTCGGTGAGGATCTGCCCGAGCGCGGAGCGCATCACGAGCCCGCGGATGATGCCGTACCACCGGGCCCGCACGGTGTCGACGGGCTCCAGCCACTGGGTGGGCACCTCGGGTAGGGGGCGGTCGATCAGTTCCAGGGCGAACTCGGTGAAGATCCAGGCCGACGGCCTCGCGAACTGCTTGCCCTGGGCGGCCCGCCAGGCGCGGTCGGCGTCCGCGGTGGCCCCGGTGATGAGCGCGCGCAACGCCAGCAGTCGGGCGATGCTGGCCCGCGGGAACTCCGATTGGACGCGCCCGATGCGTTCGAGTTCCGCGAGGCAACGCCCGAAGGCGTCCTCGTCGTGCAGCACGGCGTAGGCGCGGATGATCCAGGCGTCCGCTTCCCGCGGCGGCGCCCCGAGGACGACGGCCCGTTCGGCCATCTCGTCGACGACGCTGCGCGGGACGGGGCGGAAGCGGGCCTCGACGGTCCACGCGGTGGTCTCCACCTCGAAACCGAAGCGGCGCGACTTCTCGTCAGCTGCCCGTTGAAGCTCTGACGTGAGGCGATCGATGTCCAGCCCGTGCAGCGACAGCACCTGTGGACGCAGCGCGGGCGCGATCCCGTGCTCCTCCCGATAGGCCACGGCGTCGGCGAAGCGGCGCAACTGCGAGAGAGTCAGCGAGTACTGGTGCCGGTAAAGGCGCGTCCGCTCCGGATCGCGCCGCAGCAGTTCCTCGAACACCGCCAGCGACTCCTCACGCCGGTGGTGCGCGCGCAGCCTGTAGGCGAGCCAGCGGCCACCGGACGCCGCAACGCCGGTGGGTCCGTCGAAGATCGCCCGGAGAGTGGCTTCAGCCCGGGGATCCTTGGGGGCGTCCAACGCCCGAATCAACTGGACGAGCGCGACGGCGTCCGTGGCCGCCGGCCCGTCGGGCACCTGCGGCAGTGCGCCGGCGAGGCCCCGCATGGTCGGGGCGTACTTGACGGCGTCGGGGAGCCAGTCGGCGTGCACCCCGTGCGCCACCGCGATCGCGATGCCCAGCACGATGGCCTCGCCGATGGCGACGTCGTCGTCGGCCGCCCACGCCTCCTCGTGGCGGCGCTTGGCCTCGACGAGCCCGCGTTCGGCGGCGGCCCGCCAGTCGGCGTCGCTCCAGCCAGCCTGGACGAGGGAACCCGCCCGGCGCACCAGGCACCTGATCTCGTCGTGCACCTTGTACGGGTACCGCCGCGAGTGGTGGGGCTCGACGAGCGTGCGGCGCACGCACTGCTCGACCGCGCCTTCGCTGATGCCCCCGACAGCGGCCACCAGCGCGGTGTCGAAGTACGGAAGCAGGCAGGCGGCCTGGAAGGCGCGGGCCTGCTCGTCGGTGAGCCCGGCCAACAGACGCCGCACCAGGTCGGGCAGGTTGGCGCCGATGTCGTCGGCGGTGATCGCCGTGGCCCCGTTCTCGGTGAGGTTGTCGGCGACGCGACAGACGGCGTCCACGTGCAGCGGGAAGCCGTCGGTGCGGTCGGCGGCGACGGCGAGCTCGGCGTCCGTGATCGGCCAGCCGCCGGAGCGGCGCCGCCGCTCGATGAGGGCGTCCCGGTCGACCTCCGACAGCCGGCCGAGCAGGTGCTGACGGGGCTCCTCGGTGCGCCCGTCCACGAGGCTGGGCCACCACCGCGGGCCCCGCTTGGCGCTGTCGCTGACCTGGTGCCAGGTGAGCTTCTCGCGTCCGGTGACGAAGAACAGGGCGTAAGGAAGTTGCAGCATCAGCCGGCTGAGGACGGTCTCGCTCTTGATCGCGCCGTGCTGTTGAACCTTCTCGAACGTGTCGATGAAGATCACCACCGCCGGACGCCGCGCGGCCGGCATGGCGTCGATCTCCTCGGTGAGCAGCCAGGCCAGGTCGACCACGACGTCGGGGCTGGGGTCGCCGGCGGGGATGGCGCGGCAGCGTTCGAGCAGACGCCCCAACCGGTCGAAGCGGGAGAGTTCGCGGTGCCGGCTATACCTCGTGATCGCGAGGTCGACGAGGGCCTTGATGGCCGAGGTGCCCAAGCAGGCGGCCAGGTCGGGGGCGCCGAGGTCGCCGGCCAGCGACTCGAGGACGCTCATGATCGAGGACGTGTCGCGCCGGCTGAGCAGTTCCACAGTCTCGCCGGGCCGGACGCCGCTCAGGTAGGCGGCCAGCCCGAGGTCGAAGGCGGGGGTCCGGACGCCGCCGCGCCCCAGCCCGGCTCGCAGCGCGAGCACCATGCCGACGAGGTCGAGGTTGCCGTCGCCGTGGTCGAGGTCCCAGCGTGCGGTGACCGCGTTCTCGAGCGGACGCCGCCCCCACTCGGTGGCGTCGCCGATCTCGCCCCGCAGCCAATGCTCCAGGCGGTTCGACAGCCGGGTCTTGCCCATGCCGCCCAGCCCGTAGAAGGTGAGCACGTTCTCGTTGTGGGTGGGGTCGACGGCATCGGAGCGCACCCGGCTCAGGTGGCGTCGCAGCGACTGCGCCAGCGCCGCGCTGTCGTCGACGCGGTCGACGAACAGGAACGACGCCAACTGCGACTCGTCGAGCACTTCATCCGGACGCCTCATGGTCCGTTCCCCCTCGTTCAGTTGCCCCCGAAGCGCGCGAGCCCGCCCTGGGTGCGGATCGCTGGCAGGTCCAGCAGGACCGGCACCGTGTAGGTGCCGGTGGCGGGTTCTTGGGTGAGCCACCGGCGCCTCGGGAACGATCCGGTGACGCCGTGCAGGTAGGCGCAGAGCACCGCCGCGGCCGCCCCAGATTGGGCACCATGACCAGGATCTGCTGCTCTTGCCAGACCTGACGCGGGATCCCCGCCGAGTCGACCAACTCCGAGATGTCGCTGGCCAGCGCGTCGAGGTTGAGTTGGCGCGAGAGTTCGCGGACGTCGATCGCCTCGCCCACCAGGGCCTCAACATCCTGTCGGACGCCGCTCGTCAGTTCGTGCCCGCTGAAGTTCAGAACGAGGACCACCTGTAGGACTCCCCCCCGCCGTGACCGTGCGTGACGTTAGCATCCCCGCAATCGGCAAAGGGGGAACCGATGGCGCAGGCCACATCAGACGATCGACTGTGGGTGCTGATCGAGACGGGTTCGAATCAGGACTTCATCTTCCAGTCGAACCGTCAGCACTTCCACGTGGGAGCCAGCGAGATCTTGCATCGGGTCGGCGCCTGGGTCGACGACGCCGTCGAGCGCCTTGAGAAGGGCTCGGGCGACGTCGACAAGGTGGTGGTCACCTCCAGCAAGGCGATGCTGCTGGTGCGCGACCCCGAGGATGGCCGTGCCATCGTCGAGAGGGTGACGCGCCGGGCCCTCGTCGAGGCGCCCGGCCTGGACTTGTGGGGCTACGTCGAGTCCCCAACCCCCGACCAGGCCGACCCGATGGCCCGAATCGCGGACGTGCACGCCGCGCACGCCGCGGTCCGCTGGGAACGGCCCTCCGCCAAGCTGAGGTTCCTCACCTACCCCTTCAGCGACCTCTGCACGCGCACCGGCCTCCCGGCCGCCGAGCGCCGCCAGTGGCCGAGTTCTGACAGCGGAGACAAGGAGTCCCTGTCCCCGGTCGCCATCGCGGTCAGGAAGGCCTCCGAGGGGCAGACCCGCCAGTTCCTCGCGAAGTTGGCGGAAGACCAAGCCGCCCTCGCGGACCGCCGCGAGGAGGTCGTCAACGCCGGCTGGGTCGCCGTCGTCCACATCGACGGCAACGGGGTGGGCGACGTCATCCGGGGCATCGACGACCTCGAGGTCTACCGCGGCTTCAGCACCCTGCTGCAAAAGGCGACCCGCGAGGCGTTCGCGTCGGCGTGCGCCATCCCCGAGACCGAGGGCCGCACGGAGTGGCTGCTGCCCATGATCGTCGGGGGCGACGACGTCACCTTCGTCTGTGACGCCCGGGTGGCGATCCCCGTCGTGCGCGCCTACCTCACAGCCTTCGAGCAGAAGACCATCGGGCTTCCCGGGCTGGGCGAAGGCGAGTGGCTGACCGCGGCCGCGGGCATCGCCGTGGTCAAGCCGCACTACCCCTTCCACGCCGCCTACCACCTGGCCGAGCAGTTGGCCCACAACGCCAAGCAGGCCAAGAAGCCCGACTGGGTCGAGGCCGTCGGCCGACGTTCCGCCTACGACTTCCACGTGTTGCACGACTCGGTGGCCTCGCCGCTGTCGGAGCTCCGCCGCGGCTTCGACGTGGCCAAGACCGCTGTTTCCGGTGCGGGCCAGCCCCGCCGCCTGTGGCCCCCCTTGTTCCTGGCCCCGGCCGGGCCGCCGCAGGCCCCCACGTCCCACCCCTGCGAGGACGAGCACCTGTTGGCGGGCACCGCGGAGATCCTGCGACCGCGCGACGAGGCTCCCCTTAGTGGCTCCGCCCTGCACGACCTGCGAGACGCGCTGCTGCGGGGCGAGGGGGCCGATGGACGCACGCTGACGCGCCTGCGCACGAACTCACGCAACCCGGCCCTCCTCGAGGAGTTCTTGACCACCCATCTGTGGCTCGACGAAGGACGCGGGGGCAGCTTCAGCAGGGTCCTGCCGATCATCGATCTCGCCGACATCACCAGGGGCGTCGCCGCAGGCGAGCGCCCGCGCAAGAACGCCGAGCACACGCAAGGAGCTTCGCGGTGAGCACTCTCTCAGGCATCGTGAACATCTCCTTCACCAGCGACTGGCGTTGCGGAACCGGGAGGGGCACGCACGGCGGCGTGGATCTGATGGTGGCGCGGGACCCGGAGGGGCTGCCCTACGTCCCCGCCGAGACGGTGAAGGGGCTCTGGCGCGAGGCCTGCGAGCGCGCGGCCTGGGGGTTGTCGGACGGCATCGGAGACGGCCCCTGGCACGACCTGGTCCGCCACCTGTTCGGTTCGACCGACACCGGTGATCCGGCCACCGCCCGCGGCCGGGTCTCGGTGCGACCCGCCCGGCTCACCGACGACTGGCGCAACGTCCTGGCCGATCCGACCGAGGGCTCCGTCCTGCGGAACTCTCTGGTCGTCACCCGTTACGGCGTCAAGATCGCCGACTCGGGCGTCGCCGAGGACGACACGTTGCGGCTCATGGAACGGGCCCGGGCCGGCCTGACGGTGGCGGCCCCGTTCCAGGTCGAGTCCTGGCAGCCGGAGTGGGCCGTCGCGCTGCTCCTCCAGGCCGGTGCCCGGCTGTGGCACCACACGGGTGGGTCGCGGCGGCGCGGCGCGGGTGCCTGTTCGGTGAGTCTCACCGGGGTGACCGAGCTGCCCGCTCTCATCCCCGAACACCAGTCGGACGTCGCCGATTTCGCTCTGCTTCCGGCGCCCCCCGCGGCGTCGGCGGCGCCGAGCAACTCGGACGCCGAGGCGAACGAGGCCCCACGGCGGGCCATCGTGACGGTCACCACGCTGCTGCCGGTGCTGTCGACGCGGTCGGTCGAGGGCAACGTCGCTCGCGGTCTGCCGTTCGTTCCGGGCAGCTCCCTGCTGCCGCTCGTCGCCCGGGCGATCGGTGGGCGCGCCCCCTCGTTGATCCGGGAGGGGCGGATCGCGGTGACGGACGCCGTCCCTGCTCCCCTGCTGCCGGGAGGCGACCAGGCCCCGGTGGCCGTGCGGCTGTCCCCCTTGCCGCGCACGCTTCTCTCCCCTGACAAGGGCCGCGCGTGGGAGGTCGGCGAGGCCCTGGTGGACGCCCTCGAGGGCGTCCCTGCCGGCTGCAAGGCGGTGAGCGGTTGGGGTGCCGTGGTCGACGGGCAATGGCGGATGTTCCAGCCTCGGCTCGCCGTCACCGCTCACAACAGCATCGACGATGACGCGCAGCGTCCGCTCGACAACGGCCTCTACACCTTCGAGGTCATCCCCGCCGGCCAGACGCTGCAGGCCGAGGTCAGCTGCGAGTCGCTGACCGACACGGAGTGGGCGTCGATCCTCGCTCTGGGTGGGGAACGCGCTCTGGGTCGCTACTCCTCCGGCGGCTACGGCCTGGTGCGGTTGTCGATCGACGACGTCACCACCCCTGCCGCGTCGCAGTCGCCCGGGCAGAGCGACGCCGAGGCGCGCCCGCTCACCCGGTTCGCGGTCCACCTCGTGTCGGACGTGCTCCTGGTCGACGATCGCGGACGGCTCGCGCCCCGGGCCGATGAGTTGGCTCGCCAACTGGGCAACCGACTCGCCGCGACCCTCCAGGTACGCGTGAGTTTCGTCTCGCTGAGCCGCCGCGAATCCTGGACCGCCACCCGAACCCTGCCGCGTCTCAGCCTGGTGGGCCTCGCGGCCGGCTCCGTGGTGGAGTTCGACATCACGGTCGGGTCGGTGACCGTCGCCGCGCTCGATGCCGCCCTCGCCCGGGGTGTCGGCACCCGGCGCGCGGAGGGCTTCGGCCGCCTTCAACGACTCGATTCGCCGCCGCTCAGGATGGTGGCCGCCGAACCGGCGGAGGCCTCGTCGGCGGCGCCGCACGACCCGGCCCTCCCGAAGCCGAAACCGTTCGCCCGGCTGCGACGGGCCTCCTGGGAGGCCGAGATCCTGCGCCGCATCCAGGTGCTCGCGGCCGACGCCGGTTTCCGACAGACGTACGTGAAGGACGGACTGAGCCGGTCCCAGCTCGGGGCGCTACGAGAAGCGGCGATCCGGCTGCCGCGCGACCGGGAGGCGGTCCAGCGGTGGGTGACGGCCACCGAGCAGCACGACGCCAAGTCGGACGCCTGGACGAAGGAACGGCTCGACGCCATCCGCGCGGTGACAGCCGGCGGCCAAGGGGCAGCGAAGCGGCTCGCCGGCGTCCTGAACAACGACGACACCGCGCAACCAGTCCCCTCCGATCTCGGCGGGGTGCCGCCCCAGGTGGTGGCGGCGGCCCTCCTGGCGGAGGTGCTGCGGCTGGCGGCGCGTGAAGGGGGCAACCGATGACGAAGCAGACTCGGCACGTCCTGGGCGAGTGGGTGCTGCGGGGCACCCTGGTCGCCCGCTCGCCCCTGGCGGTGGCCAGCGGTGAGGCCGGCTCGACGACCGACCAGGCCTGCGCCCGGGACGGCCTCGGGCGGCTGATCATCCCCGGGTCGGCGCTGGCCGGCATCGTACGGCCGACGTACGAGGGGCGCGACGCCTGGGGCAGCCAGGCTCTCGCCTCCCTGCTCTACGTCGAGGACGCCGTGGCGAGCCACAGCCCGCCGGTCGAGGTGCGGGACGGGGTGGCCATCGATCGGCGGTCCGGCACCGCGGCCGAGCACCTGCTGTACTCCCGCGAGGTCGTGCCGGTGGGCACCTCGTTCGCGTGGACCCTGCGCGTGGAGGCCGTCGACCGGTCCGAGGGGGCCTTGTCCAAAAATGACGCGGAAGCCTGGCTGACACAGATCGCCCACGAGCTGGGCCGCGGCCGGGAACTCGGGGCGCGGACCACGGCCGGGTTGGGGCGCGTCCAGCTGACGGACGCCACGCTCGAATGGTGGGGGACGGGCAATCGGAACGACCTGCTCGGCCTGCTCTCGGGGAAGGCCTCCCCAGCGCAGAAGGTCGATCTGTCGGGGGCGGCATCGTCGCGTCTGGTGGTCACGGTGCCGTGGCGGGCGCGGAGCCCGCTGCTGGTGTCGGTGGCGTTCAACGGCCTCGCCGACCGCCTCCCGCAGACCGCCGCGCGAGTCGTCGCCGGAAGCGACCGAGTCTCGGCGGAGCCGTATCTCGTCGTCCCGGGGACCAGTTGGAAGGGCGCCCTGCGCTCGCGCGCCGAGTGGATCGTGCGCACCGTGACCGGCGAGGACGCCCCGCCTCACCTGGACGCCCAACTGGCCCAGGACCTGGGGCCCGTCGGTCGGCTCTTCGGCCGCCCCCCGGTCAAGACCCAGCAGGACGGCGAGGTGGTCCGGCACCCCGGTTCCAGGGGGGCGGCTCGGTTGGCCGAGGTGTACAGCACCGAAGCGATCGCGGGTTGGCAGGGGGCGCTGGCAGCCCTCGCCGTCCGCACCAAGAAGTCGGACGACGTGGAGACCCGGCTGGGGGCCCGCATCAAGGCGGCGCAGGCGGTGGCCGGCACGGGGAGGCTGCGGATCAACGATCACGTCGCCATCAGCCGGTGGACCGGCGGGGCCGACGAGGGGAAGCTGTTCGCCACGGTGGCGCCGCTACCAGACCCGGCGGGCGCACACCCGGGGGGTGCGCCGACGCAGGGGTCCTGGGAGCCACTGGTGGTCGAGGTCGACCCCGACCGCCTCGGCACCGACGCCGAGGCCAAGAGCGCGGTCTACCTGCTGGCGCTGGTGCTGCGCGACCTCGCCGAGGGCTGGGTCGGCATCGGGTACGGCTCGACGCGCGGCTACGGCGAGGTGTCGGCCGAACTCGGAGACATCGACTTCGCCTTCCCGGCCGGCTCCACACTGGCCGAGGGAAGCGCCAGTTTCACGCTCGCGTCCTTCTTCACGGACGCCGCCCTGCGGGCGCCCTTCGAGGAGGCCTGGCGGTCGGAGATCGCCGCGCTCACCCTGTCCCCCGCCGCTTCTGGAGGTGCCCGATGACGACCTTGGCAGCCGCCCTCGCGACACTGGACGTCGCCTTCGGGGTGGGGTTCGCCCTGTCCCCCGCACGGGACGTGTTCGTGCGACGCGACAAGGCGACCCTGACCTGCCACGGGGAGCAGATCGACCTCGGGGTTGTCTACGACCTTCGGCTCTGGCATCCGGGCGCCGAGTTCCACTGGTGGTGGGACCAGGACGAGTGTGACGGGCGCTCCTGGATCACCACGGACGACGAGTTCAAGGAGCCCGCCCCTGAAGCGCCGGAGGATGCGACGCCCCTCGACGGCCAGCGTCTGATCCGCGGCGCCGTGCGCGAATGTGACGGCGGGTGGAGCCTGGTGTCGGACGGCCACTCCCAGCCGCTGTGGGTGCCCCTCGAGGTCGAGCCACCCGGCCGCATCGTCGTCGGCGTCCGCGAATACCTGGCGCGCGACGGGCACGGCAACGTCGGCGTGGTGGCGGAGCGACTCACCGAACTGAGGGAGCTGTGATGGCGGATTTCGCGGACGCCTTGTACAAGATCACCAACAAGTGGATGCTGCAGCCCCTCACGGACGCCCACCCCCTGATCTCTTGCCCCAACGTCTTCCGGAAGGGCCTGAATCCCGGTTGGCGGGTGCTCGTCACGTTCTCGGGTGGCAAGGTCACCAGTGTCACCAAGGCACCGCCGGAGGTGAGGCCGGCCCCCACGGAGGCGGCGGCCCCGCCCGTGGCGCCCGCGACGCGACCGGTCGGTCGTCCCGCAGCCGCCCCGGCGGCCGCGAATCGGCGCCCGCCGGGGCCCAGGCAGGGCAACAACCGCCCCAACAACGCCCCGCCTCAGGGCAACGTCCGCACGGGCTACTTCCAGAACCCGTACAACTTCGTCCCGTTCAGCACGGCGATGCGCACCGGCGAACTCGCCGAGGCGGGGACGTCCGGCCCGCTGCCGTGCGACCGGGCCCATGCCGAGCGGTACTCCGCGAAGCTGGCGATCTGTTTCACCACGGTGACGCCCCTGCTCACGATGGAGGTGTCGGACAAGAAGAAGGGTGAGTCCGCGGTCTACACCGTGCGGCGCGACGACAAGGGGAAGCCGATCATCAACGGCGCCTCCGTCAAGGGGATGCTGCGCTCGCTCTACGAGCAGGTGACCGGCTCCCGGCTCGGGATCTTCAACCACCCGGACCCCCTGAGCGTGCGGTCGATCGCCAGGGATGCCCTAGATCTGACGATGGTCAAGGTCCACGAGCACAAGGCCGCCGAACGGCGGCTCGTGTTCGTGGAGCAGCTCGTCCCGCGGCCCACAATCCCCCTGCCCGCTGGACAAGACCCGCAGGCCGGCATCGCCATCCCGCGGAGCGACGTGCTGCGCCAGGATTTCGGCGCCCGGGTCTTCGTGTGGCTGCAACTGCAGGAGCACAACGAACCGCAGCACCTCGACAATCGCGGTCGAACCGTCGGGCCGGTTCACTTCTACGCCTGGGAGCCCGTCACGGCACCCGTCGCGCAGCAGCCCGCCTTCCCCACCCAGCTTCGGCCCCCGCGCGGTCAGTACAAGAGGGTCGTCCGCAACGAGCCGCTCGTGCTCGTCGAGGGCACGCTTCACAACACGGGCCGGACCATCAAGGGCAAGCGCCACGAGCGGCTGTTCGTGGACCGCATCGTGGGGCGAGGCCCGACCATGGACTTCGACGCGGAGCGGGATGCGAGGACCACTCCACCCGTGGTGATCCCCAACTCGCAGTACGACCAGGTGATGTCCGCCTGGCGCGGGAAGTTGGAAGGCTTCGCCACCGAGGTGCCTGGCTCGAACAGGTCTCCTGCCGGCGATCGCGACCCCGTCACCGTGCCGATCTACGTCAAGCAGCAGCGCGACTGGAGTGCCCTCCCGGAAGGCCGAACGCTGTACTACCGGAAGGTCGATGGGGAGTTCCGCCTCTACCCGGCCCTGATCACGCGGGAGGCGTTCAGCGCTTCACCGGCCGCCCTCCTCGGCACCGAACTGGCGCCGGCCGGGTCGCTGACGGAGTTGACGGCCGCGGAGCGAGTCTTCGGCTGGGTCCCCGACCGGGAGGGCGAAGGCCAGGCGGTGCGCGGGCGATTGCGGGTCGGCGGCGTCCGCTGTCTGGCGGAGCCTGGGCGGATGGACCCCACGGCCACCACGACCTGGCAGTTGGTGCCGTTGAACTCGCCCAAGCCGTCCCACGGCCGCTTCTACACCCGAACGAGGAACGGGGATCCTCTCAACGGGATGAAGAGGGGCGAAGGATACAAAGCCGGCCAGCACCTCCTGGCCGGACACAAGGTGTACCCGCACCAGCAGCGCCCGGCCACCTACTGGAAACTCCCACCCGGAGGCTGGCTCCAGCCCCAGCCCCAGCCCCAGCCCGAGCACCCCCAGGACGGCGCTCATTTCCTCAACTTCCTGGCCGCACAGGGAACCCCACCCGAGGTGGCGATGGCGATCCGGGACTGGGTCGCGCCGGGGGCATCCTTCGCGACCACGCTCTACGTCCAGGACGTCACTCTGCAGGAACTGCTGGCGTTGCTCTGGGTCCTGGACCTGAGCGCCCCCCGCGAAGACGGCGCTCAGTGGCATCTGAAGTTGGGCCAGGGCAAACCGCTGGGCTTCGGGTCGATCCAGTTGCGGGTCGACTGGTCGGAGAGCAGCATCTTGTCCACCGCGCAGACGAAGGCGCGCTACGGCGCGGCGCCCGCGGGAGAGCCACCGGCGGCCGAGGGCGCAGCGAACCCGACCTGGGCCGACCAGATCGCGCAGTTCGACGAACGGTTCCGGAGGCTCGCCCCGGCGACGTACTTGAGCATCATGGCGGCCGCGGAGGGCAGCGACCTGCCGACGCACTACCCGCGGGTCGGCACCGACCAGGGCGAGGTGGCCCCTCAGGTCGAGACTTACCAATGGTTCGTCGACAACGAGCGCCACCACAAGCACGCACTGCCGCTTCTGGCGCCGCCCAACACGCAAACCCAACCACAGAAGCTCCCAACAAACCCGAAAGCCACACTGGAACGATGAACCCCTTCTTTGATGCGCAACGAAACAAACGAGCCGCCACAGCCCAGATGGCGGCCGAAAGCCGAGTATCGCGAGCACTTGAAGTGTGGCTGAGCGCGCTTTTCTCGACGTTTCAAGGGGGCGATTCTCAATGCTGATAGTCGTTCAGGTTCTCAAACATTTTCTATCGCCGCGACGGTGGGGAATCCTATTCGTCGGGGCTCTTGTCGGCGTGTGTGTCACCTACTTCGCCAACGTGACGAGGCGCGGGTCGGAGTCTGGCGTTGCCTGGTGGTGGACCGATTGGTTCGACCCGTGGATCACCGTGACCACGCTGGCCGTCGCGCTGTTCTTGGGCGCGCGCGCGTGGGTCGATGAACTGCCAAAACGACTCAACGTCCACTTCAAGTTCGAGGATCGCTACGTGTTCACTTGTTGGGAAGCTACCCTGGCTGACGAGGGGGACGTCCGGCAATGGGCCCAGCAAGTCGGCAAGCAGATGGCGGGGAGGTACCTCGAATTCGACCTGTACCCGGACATCAGTGCACCCAAGACCATGGGTGGTTCGCTCGGGTTGAGGAGGGTCTACGAGATCACCATCGCGTTGACGAATATCGAACTATCCGATACCGGTTATCGAGTGTGGGGGCCGGCGAAGACCGACGATGAACGCCTTGGTGATCGTCCCTCAGCGCCCATGACAGTCGAGCAGATCAGAGAACAGAGAACGGCGTCTGCGTCCCTGGAGGGCTCATGAGTGCCTTTCGCGTCTCTCGTGAGGGCCCCGTCCTTCATGTGGGTTTCGGGGACCCAGCTACCGGCGATGTGGTGGTGCAGGATGCCCATGCCGCGATGCTCGAGCTGGAGCGACGCGGGGAATTGGCCGGTGGCGGAGTGCTCTGCATCGACGGTCGATGCTCGGTGGCTGCTGCGGTGACACTCACCCACTTCTTGTCTCACCTCTTCGCTGCGATCGCGGTCTTCGACCCCAAACTCGACCGCTATATCGTGTGCGTCTCCCACGACGCGAGCTTCACCGTAGGTCAATTGATCGCCCGAACCACAACCTGACCCTCGGCGGGGACCAGGGATCGCTTGCCAAGCTCCTGACGGCCCTTTCCTTCACTCACCGCAAATAGCAATTGCGCCGGAGTTATGTTGTGGGTTCCACGTAATCAAGGAGAGAGCATTGCCGTCGTCGTGGTTGATCGAGTTCGAAGGCGTGTCGGGGCGCGACGTGCGCACCTCGGGGCTGCACCGGTTCTTGTCGGCCTGGTTCGGGGAGGATCCCGAGCAGCACACCGACCGCAAGGGCTACAGCCTGGGTGAGCGGGGCGATCGGGACGGGGCGGTCGCCGTGGTGGTCCGCTGCGTGTCCGACCGGCTCGGAGCGCTTCTGTCGGAGCTGCCCCGCGGCCAGGCGGTGACGTTCGGCCACACGTTCCCCAAGCAGGCGCGGGTGCGCGACTGCGTCCAGGTGGCCGAGGCCACCTGGGACGATCTCGCAGTCCCGTTGGGGACCGCGGTGTGGCAGATCGAGTTCCTGTCCCCGGTGAGCCTGCGGCGCCACGGAGTCGATCAGCCGTGGCCGGCGCCCGCGCCGCTCCTGGCGGGCGTGGCCGAGAAGTGGGCGGCGTACGCCCCCATCCCGCTGCCCTGGGCCGACGAGGACGCCCACGCGATCCTCGTCACCGGGGTCGAGTTGACCATGGAGCAGAGCCAGGACGCCCCGGTGCCCACGTGGGGTGCGGTGGGTCGGGTCGAGTGGACGTGGGATCTCGCGGATCGCCGTGCCCCGGCCGACGGTCCCGCGCGCGTCGAGCGTTTGCTACGGCTCGCCGAGTTCACCGGCCTGGGCGCCTACCCGCAGCACGGGCTGGGCCGCGTGCGAGTGAGCGGACGCCGCCCCGAACCGCGGCAGCGCGCACCGCGACGATGACCTCCTTCGCCCGGGCCTTGGCCCGCGATCCCCTTCAACGCGCGTGGGAGGACGTGTGGGCGAACGACCAGGAGGACGGCGTCCTGCAGCCCTCGATCAAGCGGTTCGCCGGGGAGGCGTCCGAACGCCTGGACGCCCTTGCGGCGGTCCTGGCCGACGGAACCTACGAACCGGGCGTGCTCACCGAGGTGGGCGTCCCCAAGCCGGACGGCGGCACCCGCGTGCTGCACGTCCCCACGGTGATGGACCGGGTGGTCGAACGGGCCGTCCTGCGTGCCGTGGCCGGGCTGGTCGACCCGCTCCTGAGCCCCGCCGCGTTCGCCTACCGGCCCGGGCTCGGCGTCCGCGATGCGGTGCAGCGAGTCGTCCAACTGCGTGACGAGGGCTTCGCGTGGGTGGTGCGCACCGATGTCGACGAGTGCTTCCCCACCGTGGACGTGGCGCGAGCCCGGCGGCTGTTCGCGCTCGTCGTCCCCGACGAACCTCTCAATGCCCTAATCGGACGCCTCCTGGCCCGCCCGGTCCTCGCCTTGGATGGCCGCCGCGAGGCGCCCGGCGGCTTGCCACAGGGCGGTCCCCTGTCGCCCCTGTTGGCGAACGTGACCTTGGACGGCCTGGACGCCGCCCTGATCGACGCGGGCTTCCCCGTGGTGCGGTACGCCGACGATCTGGTCATCGCCTGCCGTTCGGAGGCAGCGGGGCTGCACGCCCTGGAGGTGGCTCGGACCTGGTTGAAAGGAGTGGGCATGAGTCTGGGTGAGGACAAGACCGAGGTGATGTCGTTCGAACAGGGGTTCTGCTTCCTGGGCGAGGACTTCGGCCCCCGGTACCCGCCTTCGCTTCCAGAGGCCCCCGACCAGCCGGACCGTCAGGTGCTGTACGTGGCACGGCAAGGGGCCCGGGTGCGGCTGAGCGGCGGCCGCGTCCTGGTCGAGTCCTCCGACAAGGCCGAACTGCTGAGCGTGCCGGAGTCGACGGTCGACCGAGTCGTCTGCTTCGGTTCGGTCGGGTTCAGCGCCGGAGCCCGCGAGTGGGCGCTCGGGTCGCAGGTTCCGGTGATCTTCTTGTCCCGAAAGGGCTCCTATCAGGGGCAGTTGCTGGGCGCTGACGGCCGCAAGCGGGCCGGACGCCTCCGCGCCCAACTCGCGGTCGCCCCCGAACGGTCGCTGGCCTTGGCCCGGGAACTGCTGCGCGGCAAGTTGACCAAGCAGGCGGTGCTGTTGCGGCACTTCACGCGGGACGACAACGCCGACCGGGTGGCCCCGGCGACCGCCGAGATCGGCTCGTACTGCGCGATGTTGGACGCTGCGACCTCCCCGTCGGAGTTGATGGGGCTGGAGGGCGCGGCCGCCCGGAGTTACTTCGGCGCCTGGGAGGCCCTGCTGCCGCCGGACTTGGCGTTCACCGGACGAAACCGGCAGCCGCCTCTGGATGTCGTGAACGCCGCCCTCGGCTACGCGTACGCGGTGCTGCTCGGCGAGTGCACGGCGGCCCTGGTGACGGCTGGGTTGGAGCCGGCGGTCGGCTGTTTGCACATGGATTCCCGCGGGCAGCCCGCTCTGGCCCTCGACCTGATGGAGGAGTTCCGGCCGACGATCGTCGACCAGGTGGTGGTGCAGTTGGCGCGGGCGAAGGCCCTCCGCCCAGAGCACGGCGCCGCCACGCCCGGCAAACCCGGCGTCCTCCTGACGAAGGCCGGCAAGGCCGCCGTGATGGACGGCTACGAGCGCCGCATGGTGACCTCGGTCAAGGCGCTGCCCGAGTTCGCCGGGTCGTGGCGCCGCCACCTCTACCGGCAAGCCCAACGGCTGGCGGCGGCGATCGCCGGCGACCCCGACGCGTACACGGGGTTGTCGTGGCGCTGACCGTGGTGATCGCGTACGACGTTTCGGCGGACAACCGGCGTGCTCGGTTGGCCGCCCTGCTCCAGCAGTACGGTGACAAGATTCAGTTCTCGGTCTTCTTGTGCCGAATCGCGGAGGAGGAGTTGGAGGCCTTGCTCGAACGGGGACGGTCGCTGGTCGATCTGCACACCGACTCGATCTACGTGCTGCGCCAGTGCGCCGACTGCTGGGAGGGTGTGGTCTCGATCGGCCAGGCCCGCCCGCCGGAGCCGACGCTCTACTGGGCGGTCTGGTGACACCGCGGCGGCGGGGTGACGGGGGCTGCTGGCTGACGGCCCGGACGGGCGGGGGGTCTGCACCTTGCTGACAAGCACTTTCGGGTTCCTGGCGTCGAGCGAGGCGCCAACCGGCACAGGCGCGCGAGGGGGGTCTGCAGCGTGCTACTGTCGGGCCTAGTCAACAGGGATCAAACCAACCAAGGGGTGCAGGGCACCCCACTCACGAAGGTGAATTGAAACAGGTTTCAATAGTTGCGAGGTTTCTGACACCATCATGGTGCAGGGCACCCCACTCACGAAGGTGAATTGAAACCGTCGTAGTGAGCGTCCGGCATGAGCCGGTTGAGGTGCAGGGCACCCCACTCACGAAGGTGAATTGAAACCGGTTCGAGTCGCCGCCTTTACGAGCAGGCTTGATGGTGCAGGGCACCCCACTCACGAAGGTGAATTGAAACATCGGCCATGCCGATGACAGCGCCAGGGGGACGGCGGTGCAGGGCACCCCACTCACGAAGGTGAATTGAAACCGGTCCAGGGCAATGCCCTCGAGCCGGTGCATGTTGGTGCAGGGCACCCCACTCACGAAGGTGAATTGAAACTCAGCGCGTCCTTGCCGGTCACGGTGTTGGACAGGGTGCAGGGCACCCCACTCACGAAGGTGAATTGAAACCGGGAGCCGGTGCCGTCCTGCGGGCCGTGGTCGTAGGGTGCAGGGCACCCCACTCACGAAGGTGAATTGAAACCGTCCCATTGGGGAGCTTGGTAGTCCCCCAGGACTTCGGTGCAGGGCACCCCACTCAC
>Ga0116180_1001831_pt1 | contig 17449 bp, 17 predicted proteins | sample AD_UKC073_MetaG_FD_89804 | JGI IMG/M metagenome (GOLD analysis project Ga0116180, IMG submission 89804) | Active sludge microbial communities of municipal wastewater-treating anaerobic digesters from USA - AD_UKC073_MetaG | ecosystem: Engineered > Bioreactor > Anaerobic > Digestate | place: USA...
GATCTTCCCCTACTACGGGCCGTTCGGCGACATCAAGGACGTCGTCGCATGTGAGGACCAGTTCCGCAACGCCTTCCTGCTCGGGTGCGTCGGCACCTGGTCGCTGCACCCGGTGCAGATCGGCATCGCCAAGAAGGTCTTCAGCCCGTCCCCGGCCGATGTCGCGCACGCGCGGCGGGTCGTCGCCGCGATGGGTGACGGCACCGGCGCGGTCATGCTCGACGGCAAGATGGAGGACGACGCCAGCCTCAAGCAGTGCCTGGTCATGATCGAACTCGCCGAGCGGCTCGCCAAGAGCGACCCCGAGCTCGCCAGCTTGTATGCCGTCGACGGCGGCGAAGGAGGAACGGCCTGATGGGCAAGAAGAAGCACGCTGCGGTCGCTGGGGCAGCGGATCCGGCATACCGGCCGCGTCGGTCGGTTCTTTACATGCCCTCCTCCAACGAGCGGGCGCTGGAGAAGGCCAAGACCATCCCCTGCGACGCCCTCATCCTCGACCTCGAGGACGCCGTCGCGCCCGACGCCAAGGAGGCTGCGCGCGAAGCCGCCTGTGCCGCAGTGCAATCCGGTGAATATGGCCGCAAGGAACTGACCATCCGGGTCAACGGCGTCGGCACCCAGTGGCACGAAGCCGATCTGGAGGCCGCCTGCGCTGCCGGTCCGGAAGGCATCGTCGTGCCCAAGGTCGGGTCGGCCAAGGCTGTGCGCCGGCTGGTCGAGGCGATGGCCGATTTCAAGGCGCCCGCGCGCACCCGGTTGTGGGCGATGGTCGAGACACCTGAGGCGATCCTCGGCGCTCGCAAGCTCGCCGCCGCCTCGCCGCGCCTCGCCGTGCTCGTCATGGGCACCAACGACCTGGTCAAGGAGTTGGACGCCTTCCACGTGCCCGCCCGGGCGCCGCTGCAGATGTCCCTGTCGTTTGCCGTGCTCGCGGCTCGCGCTGCCGGGATCGCTATCGTCGACGGGGTCTACAACGACGTGCGCGACCTGGAGGGCTTCGAGGCCGAGTGCCGCGCCGGACGAGCGATGGGCTTCGACGGCAAGACCCTCATCCACCCCGGCCAGGTCGAGCCGTGCAACGCGGTGTTTGCGCCGAGCGACGAGCAGGTCGAGGATGCCCGCGGGTTGATCGCGGCCTTTGAGGAGGCTGCGGCCGAGGGCAAGGGCGTGGTGACCTACAAGAACAAGCTGGTAGAAAACTTGCACGTCGACACCGCCCGCAAGGTGCTTGCCACTCGCGCGGCCATCGACGCCCTCGCCGCCGGCTGACCGTTCGCGCGGTCCGCGCTCAGCTCGCGAGGGCGGCGGCGCACCACTCCAAGGCCCGTATGCCGTGGGGTCGCCAATAGCCGTCGTCGTGCCCACCGGCGTCGAAAGTCGTCATCGCGTGCGGCAGTTTCGCGGCCAGCGCTCGGTTGGCCGCGATGAACGGGTCGCTCGTGCCGCACGCCAGGCTCACCGGCATACGGGCCAGGTCGGTCGTCCGAGCGAAGACGTCGTGCGCGAGGAAGTCTTCGCGGTCGTCGAAGGCGCCTGCCGCGCTCGCGCCGGGGGAGGTCCACAGCGCCGCGCTCATCGCCGCGACCGCGCCGACGACGGTCGGCCCGTAGCGGGCTCGCAGCCACAGCGCGCCATACCCACCCATCGACCACCCGACCAGCCCGATCGGACCAGCCGGTATGCCGTGTCGCCGCACCTCGGGCAACAGGTCCTCGATGACCAGGGCGCCGGTGTCATCGCCCTTTCGGGGGTGCCAGTAGCGCTCGCCTCCGTCGACACTGGCGATGGCTATGCCGAGCCGCTCAACCTGATCCTGCAGCCGTAGCCCGTCGAAGGCATCACCGGCGTTGCCGCCCCGGCCGTGCAGGGCGAGGACCAGGCGGGGGGACGGGACGCGCGCGGGATCCGGCCGGGCCAGCCGCCAGGCCACCCCGCGGCCGGGCCAGTGCGCGCTGGTGAGCCGGCCCTCCGCCCAGCTGAGGCCCGAATCCCGGCCGCGGAGCACGGCATACCCGCCGATGCCGGTCGCGGCGACCGTCGCCGCGCCGCCGACCAGCAGCGCGCGGCGGGTGACGATCATGCCCTCCAGGGTAGGCGCGCGAGCCTCGGCGTGCTGGGGCTCACACCGCCAGCGTTGGGCTGGTAGCCAGCCGCTCGGCATACTCAGGATTGGACCCCAACGCGACGCACGAAGTGAGGCACTCCATGTCCCGGCTGCAGCAGACCGACGGCCTGACCGACGACCAGCAAGAGTTGCTCAAACTGGTCCGCCAGTTCGTCGACGAGCAAATCCTGCCCGTCGCCACCGAGCTGGAGCACCGCGACGAATACCCGCAGGACATCGTCGACGGGATGAAGGAGATGGGGATCTTCGGGCTGATGATCCCCGAGGAGTACGGCGGCCTCGGCGAGTCGCTGCTCACCTATGCCCTCTGTGTCGAGGAGATCTCGCGCGGCTGGATGAGCGTCAGCGGCATCATCAACACCCACTTCATCGTCGCCTACATGCTGCTGCAGCACGGCACCGAGGAGCAGAAGCAGCACTACCTGCCCAAGATGGCCACCGGTGAGATCCGCGGCGCCTTCTCGATGAGCGAGCCGGGTCTCGGGTCCGACGTCGCGGCGATCAAGACCAAGGCCGTGCGCCAGGGCGACAGCGACGACTGGGTGATCAACGGTCAGAAGATGTGGCTCACCAACGGCGGCTCGTCCAACCTCGTCGCCGTGCTGGTCCGCACCGACCTCGGCGAGTCGACCAGCCCCTACAAAAACATGACGACTTTCCTCATCGACAAGACCTCGGGCTTTGGCGAGACCGCGCAGGGCGTCACGGTGCCCGGCAAGATCGACAAGATGGGCTACAAGGGCGTCGACACCACCGAGCTGGTCTTCGAGGGCCACCGCACGACGACCGCCCAGATCCTCGGCGGGGTACCCGGCAAGGGCTTCTACCAGATGATGGACGGCGTCGAGGTCGGCCGGGTCAACGTCGCCGCCCGCGCGTGTGGCGTCTCGCGGCGGGCCTTCGAACTCGGCATCGCCTACTCCCAGCAGCGCGAGACCTTCGGCAAGAAGATCGCCGAGCACCAGGGCATCCTCTTCCGCCTGGCCGATATGGCCACCAAGGTCGAAGCCGCCCACCAGATGATGGTCAAGGCCGCGCGCCTGAAGGACTCCGGCCAGCGCAACGACCTCGAGGCCGGCATGGCGAAGTACCTCGCGGCCGAATACTGCGCCGACGTCGTCGGCCAGTCCTTCCGGATCCACGGCGGTTATGGCTACTCCAAGGAGTACGAGATCGAGCGGCTCTTCCGCGAGGCCCCCATGCTGCTCATCGGTGAGGGCACGGCCGAGATCCAGAAGATGATCATCGGGCGGCGCCTGCTGGAGGAGTACAAGCTCAAGGGCTGAGCGCTGCTGTGAACGCCGCCCGCGGAGATGTCTCGGCGTTCACACCGGTATGCCGTGGATAACCGATGACTTCCGGCATCCCCCGAGTGGACTGATCGGGGTCCGACCGACCGCTAGCCTGGCTGGGTGCAGGTGATTCCGGGTGCCCACGCGTTGGTGACGGGTGGCTCCAGCGGTATCGGCCACGCCATCGCGGCCCTGCTCGGGGAGAAGGGCGCCAGGATCACCATCTGGGCCCGGGGTGAAGAGCGCTTGGCTTCGGCTGCCGCTGCCCTGCGCGCTCGCGGCATCGACGTGTATGCCGAGAGTGTCGACGTGTCGGACCCCGCGGCGGTGGCCGCAGGCCACGAGCGAGCCGTCGCTCAGCATGGACCCGTCGACATCCTGGTGACCTCGGCTGGCGTGTCTCACCCGGGGCGGTTCCTGGACCTGGACGATCAGGTCTTCCGGGACATGATCGAGATCGATTACTTCGGCACCCTCCATCCGATCCGGGCCGTGACGCCGGGGATGGTGCAGCGGGGTCGTGGCAGCATCGTCGGGATCAGCTCAGCGTGCGCCCTGCTCGGGGTCTATGGGTACACGGCATACGGAGCGGCGAAGTTTGCCGTGCGCGGGCTGTTGGAGGCGCTGCGCGGGGAGCTCAAGCCGCACGGCGTCCACGTCGCGTGTGTCTACCCGCCCGATGTCGACACGCCGATGCTGGCCGCCGAGAACGAGTACAAGCCGGCCGAGACCGCCGCGATCAGCGGTGCGGTGAACCCGATCAGTGCCGACACCGTCGCCCGCGGCGTGGTGCGAGCGATCGAGAAGGGGACCTTTGCGGTCTACTCCGGGATCCAGCTGCGGGCGCTCGTGGCGCTCGGCCCGATGATCAACCCCGTGGTCGACCGCGTCTTCGATCGCACCGTGCGCAAGATGCAGCAGAATCCGGACGCCCCGCGCGTGCATGGGAAACTGGAGCCATGAGCAGTCAACCTGGCCGTGTCCCGTTCGCCGCGCTCACCCTGGATTACCCGATGTCGATCGGGGTCTTCAGCAGCCACGCGGAGGCCCAGAAGGCTGTCGACACGCTCTCGGACGAGCAATTCCCGGTGCAGAACTGCCTCATCGTCGGCACCGAGCTGCGTCAGCTCGAGCGGGTCACCGGCCGCCTCACCTGGGGGCGCGTTCTGGTCGGCGGGGCGCTGTCCGGGGTGTGGCTGGGGTTGTTTGTCGGGCTCATCCTGTCGCTGTTCGTCTCCGGGGTGAATCCCGCGGGCCTGGTCATCTCGACGATGCTTTACGGCGCGGTCTTCGGGGCGGTGTGGGCGGCCTTCGGTTATGCCCTGACTCGCGGGCGGCGCGATTTCACCTCGGTGAGCCAGGTCGTTCCGTCCCGATTCGAGCTGTTGTGTGAGCACAAGGTCGCGCAGCAGGCCCGGGAGATTCTCACGAAGGCCGGCCTCATCGGTGTGACCCAGGTCTCGCCACCTGTCACCCCGGGCAGCTAGTCTCCGCTGGTGGCGTCCATAGGGAGGCGCCCCCAGAGGAGGAATCATGGCGTCACAGCGCAAGCGCCTGGCCGGGGTGGGGGCCCTGGCTTTGGCAGCCGCGATCGTCGTCCCGACCAGCGGAGCCGTCGCCGGCCCACCCGCTGCGGGCGGTAACCCGAATCTCGTCACGGTGCAATTGCTGTCCTTCAACGACTACCACGGCCACCTCGAGGCCGTCGACTCACCCCTGGCTCTCGGTCTGGACCCGTCGCAGACCAAGGTCGGCGGGGTGGAATACCTCAGCACCCGATTGAGCCAACTGCGCGCCAAGGTCGGGGCGGCCAACAGCCTCACCGTCGCGGCCGGTGACCTCATCGGCGGCTCACCCTTCCTGTCGGGAATGTTCCACGACGAGCCGTCGGTCGAGTCGCTCAACACTCTCGGCCTGGACGTCAGCTCCGTCGGCAACCACGAATTCGACGAGGGCACCACCGAGTTGCTGCGCATGCAGCAGGGTGGTTGCCACCCGGTCGACGGCTGCTACTTCCCAGACCAGCCGTATGCCGGTGCCGACTTCCAGTGGTTGGCCGCCAACGTCGTGCGCAAGGACAACGGGCAGCCGTTGCTGCCGGCGACCAGCGTCAAGACCGTCAACGGCGTCAAGATCGGGTTCATCGGGATGACCCTCAAGGCCACCCCGACCTTGGTCAGCCCGGCGGGCGTCGCGACCGTCGACTTCAAGGACGAGGTCGAGACCGCTAACCAGCAGGCCCAGGTCCTCAAGAAGCAGGGTGTCAAGTCGATCGTCGTGCTCATCCACGAGGGCGGCTACCAGGCCGGCACCTATGGCCAGTGCCTTGGCGTGTCCGAGCCGATCTCGACCATCGCCTCCCAAATCAGCCCCGAGGTGGACCTCATCATCTCTGGCCACACTCACCAGCCCTACATCTGCTCGTTCCCCGACCCGGCCGGCAACCCGCGTCTGGTCACCAGCGCCGCCGACTACGGCCGGGTCATCACCGAGACCTCGCTGGTCGTCAACTCCCGCAGCGGTGAGGTGATGCGCGACCGCACGACCGCGATCAACCACCTCAACACCCGCGATGTGGTCAAGGACCCGGACCAGACCGCCGTCATCGCCAAGTGGAATGCGCTCGCAGGCCCGGTCAAGAGCCGGATCGTCGGCTCCAACGTCGAGGACATCCTCGGCGACGCCAGCGGCAACCGCGGTATCGAGACCCCGATGGTCGACCTTGTGGCCGACGCGATCTTGCACGGCACCGCGGGCCCGACCAAGGGCAACGCCCAATTGGCGTTGATGAACCTCGGCGGCGTGCGTTCCAGCCTCAAGATCACCCCGAAGTATGCCGAGCAGCCCGGTGAGATCACCTTCGCTGAGGCGTATGACATCGCCCCGTTCAACAACATCCTGGTTACCCTCGACCTCACCGGTGACCAGATCCGCCAGATCCTCGAGCAGCAGTACCAGCCGGTCCCGGCTCGCGGCTCCCGCCCGATGCTCGCTCTTGGTGTGTCGGAGGGCTTCACCTATGCCTGGGACGCCACGGCTGCGGAGGGCTCGCGCGTCGTCGCGGGCTCGATGAAGCTCAATGGCGTGCCGATGTCGATGACCACGACCTACCGGGTGGGGACGCTCAACTTCCTCGCCGACGGTGGCGACCTGTTCACCGGATTCAAGGCCGGCACCAACCGGCTCGGGGGCCCGGAGGACCTGGCCAACCTGGTCGACTACTTCAAGACCCACCCCGGTCTCACTGCCCCGGCCAGCCGCATCGACGGCCTGTGACCGGCTCGGTCGACCGATTCTGAGCAACCCGCGCCGGGTGTCGCATCCTCGATGTGGCACCCGGCGCGGCCATTGTCGCGAGAGAGAGTTGGCCGCGGGCTGCAACCACCGGCCCAAGTCAGGTGCTCTATCCGGGTGAAAGGGGGTGTGCCGTGACGGTCGAGCCGGTCGGGTTTCGTGACTTCGTCGTTGCGCGGTCCCCGCGGTTCCTGCACACGGCATACCTGCTGACCGGCGATGCCCACCTGGCCAAGGACCTCGTGCAAACCAGCCTGGCCCGCACCTGGCCACAGTGGGACCGGATCCGCGAGGGCAATCCCGAGGCCTACGTCAAGACCGTCATGGTGCGCCTGGCCACCTCCTGGTGGCGGCGCAAGTGGCGCGGCGAAGTGCCCACCGAGGTGCTCCCCGAGCCGCGCGCGGGGGTCGCCGGAGCGGGCGACACCACGGCCGGTATGCCGTCCGCCACCGATCAGGTCGACGACCACCTCATGCTCGCGGCGGCGCTGCGCCGGTTGCCGCCCGGTCAACGCCGGGTGGTCCTGCTGCGCTATCTGGAGGACTTGCCGGTGAGCCAGGTGGCCACCTTGCTGGGGTTGTCGGAGGGCACGGTCAAGAGTCAGGCAGCCCGCGGGCTGGCCACATTGCGGGAGGTGCTTGCTGATGAGTGACCGACGTGGAGCGGGGTCGTCCGATTCCTTCGACCAGGGGAGCGGTCCGGACCCGTTGGTGGCCCGACTGCAGGCGCTGTCGCCCGTGACGGGTGTCGAGGTCGACTTCGACGCCATCGCAGCGGAGGCCGGACGCCGACGGTCCCGGCGTGCGGCGACGCGCGTCGGTCTCGGGGTCGGCGGTATCGCTTCGGCGCTGGTGCTGCTGAGCACGAGCGGCATCCTGCGGATGGGGATGGGCGGCTCCGCGGCCAGTTCCGCCGCCGGGGGCGCTCCAGCCAGTGCCGCATCGGCCCCCATGGCCCCAGGCGACGCCACGGGTGGTCAGAAGATGGCCGAGTCGCGACCCTCGGGGAGCGCGGCGGGGTGGGACACGGCATACCCGGTCGAGCTTTGCCCCGAATCGGTGCCGACCGAGCCGGGCCCGCCGCCGGATCCGGCGGGGGTGTGGAGCCCGCCCTTCCAGCCGTCGCAACAGCTGGTGCCGGCCGAGACGCCGGTCAGTGCCGTGGTATGCCGATACCGGCTGGTGGTCTTCGGGGTGAACGGTCAACAGACGCCCCAGCCGGAGTCGACGCACCCACTGTTCACGGCGCGACGCATCAGCGCGGGACTGGACACGCTGGCACAGGATCTATCGACGCTGCGGCCGTCGACGGCGGGCGCCTCGCGCGCCTGCACCATGATGGCGGGGCCGGTCGACCTGCTGGCGCTGCGCCTGGACTATGCCGGCGGCGGGGTGGTCTGGGTGCAGAGCCAGACCGACGTCAACCGTTGCGCACAGACCACCAACGGGCAGTTCAGCACCGAGGCCTATCTTGCGGACAGCATCGAGACGTCGGCGCAAACCTCGCAATGGATGCTGCTGCCGGCCGACCGGTTCGGCGCGACGCCCGGGTTACCCGTCTCGCCCGGGTCACCCGTCTCGCCCGGGTCGCCGAGTCCGTAGCCTCCGTCGTCGGGGAGGTCAGCGGCCGCGGACCTGTGCGATCCAGGCTTCCACGTCGTGGCTGGTGCGCGGCATACCGGCAGACAGGTTCTCGTAGCCGGTCTCGGTGACCAGGACGTCGTCTTCGATCCGCACACCGTGACCGCGGAACCGCTCCGGCGCGAGTTCGTCGTCGGCCTTGAAGTAGAGCCCCGGCTCGACGGTGAGGATCATCCCGGGCTTCAGCTCGGCGTCCATGTACTGCTCGCGCGTGGCGAGGGCACAGTCGTGGACGTCGATGCCGAGGTGGTGGCTGGTGCCGTGGACCATCCAGCGGCGGTGATACTGCCCGGTCTCGGTGTCGAGGGTGTCTTCCACCGATACGCCGTCGGGCAGCAGCCCCCAGCCATGCAACCGCTCGGCGATGACCCGGATTGCCGCAGCGTGGATGTCGGAGAACTTCGCGCCCGGCTTGATCGCCTCCATGCCCGCTTGCTGCGCGGCATACACCGCGTCGTAGATCTCGCGTTGCGCGTCGGTGAAGGTGCCATCGACCGGAAGGGTGCGCGTGATGTCGGCGGTGAAGAGCGAGTCGACCTCGACCCCGGCATCCAGGAGGATCATTTCGCCGGATCGGACCTCGCCGGTGTTCTTGATCCAGTGCAGGGTGTTGGCGTGGTCGCCGGCGGCGCAGATCGAGTCGTAGCCCGTGCCATTGCCCTGGTGGCGTGCGTGCAGGCCGAACAGGCCCTCGACCCAGCGCTCGCCCTTGCCGCGCTGGACGGCCCCGTCGAGGTCGGCGATGACCGCCTCGAAGCCCACCTTGGTCGCGTCGATGGCCGCGCGCATCTGGTCGATCTCCCACCCGTCCTTGACCATCCGCAGGTGCGAGAGGGTGGCCGCCAGGGCGTCGTCGGCGTCGACCGACTCGGTCACCTGCTCGTCGGTGAGGCCGGCCTCGCGGCGGATCTGGTCGACCAGGGCCGCGATGTCGCGGTCGGCGTCGCGCACGACCCGCAAGGCGACCGCACCGGCGTCCTTGGCCAGGGCGTCGGGCAGCTCGTCGATGTGCCGCGCCGTGATGCCGAACTCGGCCTCCAGCTCTTCCAGCGTGGGGCGAGCACCCACCCAGAACTCCCCGTAGCGAGCGTCGGCGAAGAACTCCTCGGTGTCGCGCCCGGCCAGTGGGCGGGTGTAAACGATCGCTTCATGCCCGCCGCCGTCGGCAGCGCTGCGCGGGTGCAGGACCAGCACGGTGTCGGGCTCGCAGTCGGCGCGGAAGCCGGTGAGGTGCGCGAAGGCCGAGTGCGGTCGGAAGGTGTAGTCACAGTCGTTGGAGCGCACCTTCAGCCCCCCCGCGGGGACGACCAACCGCTCACCCGGGTATGCCGTGCTGACCGCCTCGCGTCGCGCGGCGGCATACGGAGCAACCTCGGCGCGCTCGGGAAGGGCGCCGGTGCGAGGGGCCCATCCCTCGCGGACGAAGGCCCGGAACGCCTCGGTGGTGGGGCGGGGGCGGTTGTCGCTCTTCTTCTGCTCTTCGCTCACCGGGCCATGGTGCCACGTTGTCGCAGCCGAGTCAGCGACGCGGCATGAGCACCGTGTAGTCGAGGTCGAGGACGACCTCGGGGAGGTACTTGCCGTCCTCGCCGCGCAACGGGAAGTCGGCGCACGCGCGATCCTTGGTGGCGACGGTCCGCAGCCGCAGCGCGCCGACGTCGGAGCGCCCCGGCAGTTCCATCCGATCCAGCACCTCTGACCAGGCATAGACGGTGTGGCCGGCGAAGGTCGGGTTGGCGTGGGTGCCGCCGTTGATGGCGGCGATCGACAGCGCATTGCCCAGACCGTTGAACGACAGCGCCCGCGCGAGCGAGATGACATGACCGCCGTAGACGATGCGCCGGCCGTTGCGACCCTGGCCCTCGACGTGCTGATTGAAGTGGACTTTCGCCGTGTTCTGGTAGAGCCGGGTGGCCATCATGTGCTCGGCCTCCTCGATGGTCATCCCGTCGACGTGGTCGATCCGCTCGCCGACTTCGTAGTCGTCCCAGAGGAACGGCGATCCGGCCAGCGCGGTGTCATAGCCGTCGATCGAGTAGGGCACGACGAGTTTGTCGACTGGCACGGCGTCGGGGAGCGACGGCACGACAGGCTCAGGTGCCGGGACCGAAGCGTCGCGCTTGTTGACCATGACCCACCGGACATAGTCGAGCACGGTCTCGCCGTCCTGGTTGACCCCGACCGAGTGCACGTAGACGACACCGGTGCGGCCATTGGAGTTCTCTTTGAGACCGATGACCTCGGAGGTCGTCGTCAGGGTGTCGCCCGGGTAAACCGGCGCGCCGAACACGCCCGCGGCATACCCGAGGTTGGCCACCGCATTGAGCGAGACGTCGGGCACGGTCTTGCCGAAGACGACATGGAAGACGAGCATCGAGTCCAGGGGCATCCGCTCCAGCCCGAGCCCACGCGCAAACGTCTCGCCGCTGGTCACCGCGAACCGCGATCCGTACAGCGCCTGGTAGAGCGCTGTGTCGCCGACGGTCACCGTGCGCGGGGTGGCATGGACGAGCTGCTGCCCGATCCGGAAGTCCTCGAAGAAGTTGCCGGTCATGATCTTGGCGGTCATCGGTCAGGCCTCCGGTGTCGCGGTGGGTCACGGGGTGTCGACGGTTGCCCGGGCGGTGGGCGGTCCACCTCTGATCCTGCCACCGCGGTGGGCGGCGGGGTCGGTCCGATCGGTATGCCGCGTGCCACGTCCGATGGCATGGCAGGGTGGGGGCGTGGTCGCCTTCGATGCCGGTGAAACGCTCGCGGAGCGGTTCCGTTCGCACATGGGCGATGCGCCGACCGTCTACGGCTACGCCCTGCGGGGGATGGCAGATGACTGGGAGGCTGGGGGAGCCACCCGGGAGATTTGTGCCGGCTGGGAGGCGTCCCCGACCGGGACGATGATCCAATTGCGTTATCTCGCAGGCATTTTCCGGATTGTGCTGAGAGGTGAGGCACCCGAGCTGGCGGCCTTCTATCCGTGCCTCGGGGGCTCGGCTCCCGCCGAGGGAGTCTGGCCGGTCATGCGTGAGGTGGCCGCACGGCACGTGCCAGAGCTGCGCCGGGCGCTGGACGTCGTCCCGCAGACCAATGAGCCCGGTCGTTCGGCGGTCCTGCTCCTCGGTCTCTTCGAGGCGGTGCGGCGGCACGGCATACGTCGGGTGCGGCTGCTGGAAATCGGAGCTTCCGCCGGTCTCAACCTGTATGCCGATCGGTTCCGTTACGTAGGGCCAGGCTGGGAGTGGGGGCCCACCGACTCAGCGCTCTTGCTGCCGACCGAGGCGCCCCACGTGCGCGTGGAGGCGTTCGAGATCGTGGATCGTCGGGGCTGCGATCTCGACCCCGTCGATCCGACGACGAGCGATGGCGCCGACCGGTTGCGGTCGTTCGTGTGGCCATGGCACGTCGCTCGCCACGAGCGGCTGTCGGCGGCTCTGGCGGTGGTACGCGTCGAAGCGACGGCGGGCCGCGCGGCTGTGGTGGATCGGGCCGGCGCAGGGGAATGGCTGGAAGGACAGCTCGCGAGTCGGACGCCGAGCGGGAGCGCCGACGTACTCACCGTGGTCTGGCAATCGGTCACTCGGATGTATTGGCCGCCCTCGGAGGGCGAGCGGGTAGACGCGGTGATTGCCGCAGCCCGCAGGCAACGACCGCTGGCCCACATCACCATGGAGCACCCCGACGAGGTGGTCGACGGCCGAGTTGTCCATGCCCGGGAGGCCCAACTCGCGGTCGATGGCGACCCGTTGGGCTGGGTGCACCCGCACGGCATACCTGTCTGGCTCTGAGTTCGCGGAGGTTCGGGGGCCGGCTGCCTCGACCCGTGGCCCGTACCGGCCATGGCCCGTTGTGGCCAGGCGGTACTGCTTCCTTCACACCTGTCGGTCGGCCACAGTGGGAACGCCCAGCAAGGGAGAACCCGTCGCCACCGGACAGTGACACGACAGGAACTCCCTTGCCAGATGCGGCGACTCATCCATTGCTCGACAGTCACCGAAAGGAAAGTCTAATGACCGCTCAGATGACCTACCAGTCCCCGACGTTGGCCCCCGCCTACGACGAGCTCAGCATCGACGAGAACGAGGTGCTCCCCGCAATCCTGTGGGCCGTCGCCAGCTTCCTCGGTGTGTCGGCCAGCTTCGTGGCCTGGGTCTGTTCGCAGTGTGGCAACCGTTGCAACAGCTTCTGGAACACGGTCTCCATCGTCCGCGCCTGGTTCGGCAGCGGCTGCTGAAGCCACCCCCCCTTCGGGATGGTGCCGTGGGCGCCATGCCAGCGGCACCATCCCGATCCCATCCGACCGAGAGGATTTTCATGAACGCCAAGACTGTCGGCCCGCTTACCTCCGCCCTGGGCATCATCGCCCTGGTTCTGTTCGCCGGTGGGTGCTACCTCTTCGTCATCTGGAACGGTTGTGGGGGAGCATCGAGCGCGGGGGACTTCGTGGAGAAGGTCCGGGCCTTCCACACTGCCTCAGGGTGCGTCGTCGGATGAGACGTCTCGTGGACCCTGCCGCGTGGCTGCCTGACGAGATCGGGACCACCGGCTATCGGGCGAGCGACACGGTGCTTCCCGCCGCGAGATGGCCCGAACTCGCCGGCGTGACCGGCCTCAACTCGGCGACCCGAGCGCTCGTCGCGCGTATCGAGGAAGACGGGGCCGTCACCCTTGATGCCTTGGGCGAGGTGTTGACCCGTCGCTTCGACGTACCCCGCATGACGGCGCTATCGGATGTGGCTGGTTTCGTTCAGCAGGCGCAGGGCATGGGGGCGTTGACCTTCCGATCGTCGATGTGGTCGACGGTAGTGGTGCGGGTCCGCCCGTTCGTTCACTTCCTGAGTCAGCCGTTTGACACGACGTACTGGTTCACGGCGCCCCGTCGGCGCTATTACCCGGCGAGCGCCGTGGGAGTCATCCGGCACGCAGCCTGGTCGCAATTCATGATCGGAGTGGTGGTGGCGATCGCATTCGGGGGGGTGGTCCTGCCCTTCGTTCTCGGTGCGGCGCCGTGGACGGACATCGGCGGTAGCCGCGCGATCACGACCACCTTCATCGTCGCCTTGCTCGCTGGCTTCCCTATCCTTGGGGTCCTCCACGAGGTCGCCCACTACGTCGTGGCCCGACGGAGAGCACAGCAAGCGCGCCAGCTGTACGTCGAAGGCTTGCGAATCGGACTGCAGTACCGCAGCGCGCGACGGACCGACACCCTGGCCATCACCACGGCTGGCCCGCTGGGCGCCATCGCTGGCGGAATCACCGCCATCTGGTTGATCGCCACCTACGGCGGGGTGATGTGGCCAGGTGTGCCGACGAGGGCCGCGGGGGCAGCGATCGGTCTGGTGTGCGTGTACCACCTCATGTGTCTGTTTCCCCCGTCCGCCGACGGCAGCACGCTCTGGGCGCTGATCCGACCGTCCGCACGCCGAACGGATGCTCCGGCTGCCACCACGCCGGGCCGAACGAAGCAGACAGTGTCATGACCACCCTGACCATCTCGTCCCTGCAGGTGTCGTACGGAGCGTTTACCCTCGGGCCCATCGACGTGACGATCGGTCCCGGAGTGACCGCCGTGCTCGGCCCCAATGGCAGCGGCAAGACGACTCTGTTGCGGGCCGTCAACGGCCTGATTCCGCAGGCAACGGGGTCCGCGACAGCCGACGGCGTCGACCTCATGCACCGACAGAGCCGCCACATGCGTGATTGGATCTACGTCCCAGACTCCGACGAGATGCTCCTGGACGAGTTCACCATCGACGAGTTCTGGTCCTTCTATGCTGATGTGCGGGCGGCGACGTTCGGTGACGACCCCGATGAGTTGTTGACCCGGGCGTTTGCCCTGGCCGACCGTCTTGCCCTCGATCCGGGACGCAGGCGGTTGCGTGAATTCAGCCTCGGGATGCGCCGCAAAGCCCAACTCATCACCGGGGTGATGTCGCAGCCCCGCCTCCTCATGGTCGACGAGCCGCAAAACGGCTTGGACTTCATCAGCAGCCACGAGGTACGCGTGATCATCGCTGAACTTCGTGAGGCTGGCGCCACCATCGTCATGTCCAACCACGACCTGGACTCCGTGGCCCGGATGGCCGATCACGTCATTGTCGTGCGCGATGGGAAGCTCGTCGGTCGCAGTGAGACACCGTTCAGCGACGGTGCCGAGTGCGAACGGTTCGTGACAGGGCTCTTCTGCGATGCCTAACCAACGCACATCGTCGGCGATCATCGCTCGGGCCCAAGTACGCCAGGTGTTGCGGGTGGTTCATCGGGTGATCGCGCGCGGGGCCATGCCGCCAGGCCTGTTCTGGTCCCTTGCCGCAGTGGTGGCGGTGGTGGCGCTCTGCGTCGGCCTCGTCCGGGCGTGGGCCGCCGGCGCCGAGCTGGGCGGAACCTTTGGGGAGAGCCTGCTCGTGACGGCAGCGCTCGGGGCCGGCACCATCGGAGGGTGCGCCTGCTTGGTCGGCCTACACCTGTGGGCAGGCCAGCTGGTGGCCGAGCGGCGCAAACTGGTCGTCTTGCCCCTCGGACACTCTGGGCTGTGGCTACACGCCCTCGTTCCCATCGCCATCCCCACGGTCATCAGCGTCGGCCTGACCAGTGCCATCCTCACGGCGGTCGCAGCGGGCATGCAGCGATCGCCTGTACCGGCGTTCGTGGCTGCTGCGGCCGGTGTAGCTCTGGCCTGGATCATCGGGTTGACCGCGGCCCTGCTCTGCTACCCCTGGTTGGCTCGCACGGTGGGACGAAGGGTATGGGCGGTTACGACGATTGCCGGACCAGTTGCCCTGGTGGCCCATGCGGTTTCCGTCCTGGCAGACCCGCTTGCCGATCTGGCGATGGTCCGATGGAACCCGGTGGTGCTCGTGATGGCCCAGGACGAACCCTGGTCGGGAGGACATCTGCTTCTCGTGATGGCGCTCCTCGTTGGGGTTGGGGCAGCCATCCTGAGTGTGCTGAAGCGGCGCCTGGCCCACCCATCGAACAACCGGCGGCCGACAAGCCAGGCTCGCCCAGACCCTCAGAGCACCCTGCGGGCGAGGCTAGTTGGGTGGCGTCGTCGTGTCCGGTCGCCGCGGATCAGGGTGTGGTGGGGACTCGCGCGAGTCGCTGCCACCCACTCCTCCATCATCAGTGAGGTCCTCTCCATGGCCGTCGTGGTGGCGGCAGCAGCCGTGCTCGCGGCGCAGTTGTGGCGCGGGGGGCGCACTGAACACGCCGACGTGGTGCTCCTGCTCACTGCGGCAGCGGCGGGGGTCCCGGTGTTGGGCGTACGTGCCTCGCTAGGCCCCATGTCCCGGCTGGCCATGCTGGGGGTCTGCCCTGCCGACCTGCGCAGGGGTCTCGTCCTCATCGCGCTCTTGGTCCTGGGGCCATCGGTGCTCGGAGCAGGGGTCGTGCTCGTGGTCGGAGGGATGCCTGTGGCGGCTGTCGTGCGGCTCGGAGCCTTCGCCGTGGCGGCGAATGGGGTGGGCCTCCTCCTCTCGTGCGCTCTGCGTGACCTCATGGCGCTCAGCGTCGGTAGGGCCTTCGGATCGGCGGGGTATGCCGTCGCCGTCGCCGTCGCGCTGCAGTCTGGGTGGCCAGCCATGGGCGGACCGGCGCTCTTCGTCGCCACCTTGGTCACCGTTGCTCTCATCGTGGCCGCGCTTCACCTCACCGTTACGGATAGGAGCCTGACGTGAGGACCTTGGCGGCTCCCCGCAGGTGGGTCGCCCGGGCAGTGTCCGGGCTCATCATGGCGGGCCTGGTCCTGGCCCTGGTCGGCGTGGTTCGCGGAGTGTCGAGCCTGGGTGCGGCCGAGGCTGCCAACTACCGCGACAACGCCGCCGGGCCGCCCCCGACTGGATTCGGGGAGAAGGGGGTTCGCCTCAGCGTGGGCGCTGGAGGGGGTGAACTGGTCCTCACGACGGATCTCACGTGCCCGGCGTGTCAAGCCGAGGCGAGCCGCAACGTGGCGATCCTCCGTGATGCCATCGCCGCTGGGCAACGCAGCGTGTGGCTCAACGTCATCCCGGCCAGGGCGACGTCAGCGACGAATGCCACCGCGGTCGCCCTGTGGGTTCGCCTCGTCGCGGCCGACCCGGAGCAGGCGCTTTCGCATTATGCGGCGCTGTCGGCCGCTCTCCATGGCGTGCCGGACGATGCCTCGACCAAGGACCTGGTCGAACGACTGGCCAATGCCCTACCGGCCGCGTTGCGGAATCAGGCGGTGGCGAAGGACCGCCTTGAGCCACAGGTGTCGTCCTACTTCGCGGCGCGCGTCTACGAGAACCGCACCAACCCAGGCCACGTCCCATCCCTCACGCTCGACGGACGAGAGGTGAGTGCAGCCCAGCTCGGCCTACCAGATGGCTCGGGCCCTCAGTCCACGAGTCCAGTGGTGTGTCATCCCGAGCCCACGGCAAGAAGTTGCACCATCACGCCGTGAGCTAGCTGGTTATCCCCGGTCAGGCGCCTGCAGGCGCGCGGCGTCGGCGGCAGCGTCGTCGGGCATGGTCTGGCTCATCCGTTCGGCGGCGACGCGCTGGTGGTAGTGCTCGACCTCCTCGTCGATCGTCGCGGCGTCCCACCCGAGCACCGGCGCGACCAACTCGGCGGCCGGTCGCGAGGCGGTAATGGCCCGGTCGAACGACTCGATCGACAGCCGGGTGCGTCGCGCGAGGATGTCGTCGAGGTGCAGCGCGCCCTCGTGAGAGGCGGCATACACGATCTCGCCCTTGAGGTAGTCCTCCCCGCCAGGCAGCGGTTCGCCGAGCGACGGGTCGGCTGCGACGAGCGCGAGGATCTCGGTGATCAGCACGCCGTGGCGCATGAGCATCTTCTCGATGCGCTCGACGTGCAGGCCGGACTCGCGGGCGAGCGCGGCGCGACGGTTCCACATCGCTTGGTAACCGACCGCACCGACCATGGGGATGTTCTCAGTCGCGGACTCGGGGACGTCCCCGCCGAGACCGCGGGCCGCCTCGTCGATGGCGTCCTTGGCCATCACCCGGTAGGTCGTGTACTTGCCACCGGCTACGACGACCAGCCCCGGCGCGGGGTGGGCCACGATGTGCTCGCGGGACAGTTTGGAGGTCTGGTCGCTCTCACCCGACAGCAGCGGCCGCAGCCC
>Ga0116180_1001834_pt1 | contig 17439 bp, 16 predicted proteins | sample AD_UKC073_MetaG_FD_89804 | JGI IMG/M metagenome (GOLD analysis project Ga0116180, IMG submission 89804) | Active sludge microbial communities of municipal wastewater-treating anaerobic digesters from USA - AD_UKC073_MetaG | ecosystem: Engineered > Bioreactor > Anaerobic > Digestate | place: USA...
GAGGTGTTAGCAATGAAATGGCATTGGAGTAAGAGGGTTTTGGCGCTGGTGGCTGTTTTGCTCTTCGTAGGCCTTGCAGGCGATGCTGCCTTCTCTCAAGAAAAGGTGATAAAGATCGGCACCCTTTTTCCTCTCACCGGACCTGTGGCCTTGGCGGGGCAGCGCTGTAAGGCTGCGGTGGAGACTGCTGTAGAGGTCATCAATAACAGTTATCCAGATATCAAAGTTCCGCTCGCTGCTCAGGAGGGAATTCTCGGGGGTTACAAGATCGTCTTAGTCCATGCGGATCACCAGGGCAAGCCGGATATCGGCAAAACTGAAGCCGAGCGCCTCTTCGACCAGGAAGGCGTATACGCCATCATAGGAAGCTATAACAGCGCAGTAACAAAGCCAGCGAGCCTCGTAGCCGAGAGAAGGAAAAAACTCTTTATGTGCGGTTGCTCAAGCTCTGCAGAGCTCACCAAGAGGGGGATGAAGTATTTCTTCCGCATAGCTCCCACCGACGAGACCGAGTCACATGAATTTGTAGCCTTTGTCAAGTGGCTCAATGAAACGAAGGGAACCGACCTGAAGACTTTTGGCGTAATTTATGAAAATACCGAGTTCGGCAAACATGCAGCGGAAGAGGCCAAGAAGGCAATCGAAGCGGCGGGATTCCAATATGTGGCCGATGTGGCGTTCAACCCTGGCGCTACAAACCTGAACAGCGAAGTGCAGATGCTCAAGGGCAAAAACCCGGATGTGGTCTTCGGAGCCTGTCTCGGGGCTGATTACATCCTATGGGTCCGCACTATGAAGCAGCTGGCCTGGCTCCCAAAGGTTTGCCTGAACTACTGCTCCGGCTATCAAGATCCCATAATAGCTCAACAACTCGGCCCTGACGGCGATTATTTCATGGGAACCACGGGTTATTCTCCGGAGTTGGCGGAACTGATGCCCGCCGTAGCTCCGGTGGAAGAGATCTATAAGACCAAGATAGATCCTCCCGTTCCCTTCGATAGTGACAGTATCCAAGAGGCTGTAGCCACCTTCGTTTTGGCTCAGGCTATAGACAAGGCCGGCACCTTAGATCCTGACAAAGTCGCCGAGGCCCTGTATGCCAACGAGTGGGAATCTCCGCTCTCGCTCGGCGGCAAGGTGGCATTTGCCCCTGGCGGCCAGAACATAAAGGCCATGAGCGTCGTCACTCAGCTCAAGGGTGGGGAGTATAGGCGCGTATTTCCTCCGGAGTTGGCGAACTCCGATCCGGTCTTTCCAATACCCTCCTGGGATAAACGATAACTCTCATTTTGAGGAGGAAGGGCATCTCCGCGATAGCCCCTCCTCCTCAAAAATATAATAGAGGAGGAAACCCTATGACCCTGTTCCTTCAGATTGCCTTTGATGGAATTCTAAACGGCATGCTCTATGCCCTTGTGGCCTTGGGCCTTACGCTTATATGGGGCGTTATGGACGTCATAAACTTTGCCCATGGGGAATTTTTGATGATAGCGATGTACGTCAGCTATTGGTTGGGCTTCCTGATGAATATAGATCCGCTCGTCTCTTGGGTCGCTTCCGGCGTCTTTGTGTTTTTACTCGCCTTCGTGACATACAAGCTCATGGTAAGTCACTTGGTCGGAAAACCTGCGTTATCCGCCCTCTTGGCCACATTTGGCCTCTCGATGTTCTTAAAGAATTTATGTCTTAATAGGTTTTCCCCGAATTTTAAGCTTCTTCCTGTGACCGTTTTGAGCGGAAAGACCATTCCGGTGGGAAGCTTAATTTTGTCGTTGCCGCAGTTTGTCATTGCCGTATTCTCATTGGCTGTGATCTTTATTGTTTACCACTTTATAGCCTCTACTCGCATGGGTTGGGCTATCCAAGCCACAGCCATGGATAAGGAAGCTGCCGAACTCATGGGCATCGACACAGAAAAGATCTACGGTCTGGTCTTCGGCCTTGGGGGGGCTTGTGTAGGCATAGCCGGAGGCCTCCTTCCCACCTATATGCCGGTGCACCCTGAGGTGGGAAGTCTGTTTGGCCTCATCGCTTTTATCTGCGTTGCGATGGGCGGATTTGGAAGCATAACGGGTTCACTTTTTGCTTCCCTCCTTGTAGGGTTGGTCGAGGCCTTTGCAGGGTTTTATATCGCTCCCATATTTAAATACGTAGCTGTTTTCGCACTATACTTGGTTATTGTTATGTTGAAACCGAAGGGGCTCTTCGGGTGGTGACACCACATGAGGCATAGACAAAGCGGTTTCGGCCTCGGTTGCACGATCTTCGGCATACTCGCCATATTGCCTCTCATTCCGGGACCCCTACAAGGACCCTTCGCCAAACATGTCCTCGTCATGGTGCTGTTGTTCGCCAGCATGTCTCAGGCCTGGAATTTATTAGGTGGATATTGTGGCCAAGTATCATTTGGACACTCGGTCTTTTTTGGCATAGGAGCCTATGGGGCTGGCATGGCCGTGGTCAAATACGGCCTTACTCCATGGCCAGGTGCATTATTGGGTGCGATAATCGCTTCGATAGTGTCTTTAGTCATCAGTTACCCGTGCTTTAGGCTCAAAGGGCACTATTTCGCCATAGCCACGTTCGCCATCGTAGAAATATTTAACAGGCTTTTCATGGTATGGTATTGGGTCGGAGGAGCTCTTGGCCTCGATTACCCGATCATCGAGGAGGGATGGCGAAACTTCATGTGGTACGAGACTAAAACGCCGTACTATTACGGCGCCTTTGCCCTTTTTGTCCTCGTTTTTTCGACGGCGCGTTGGATCGAGAGGCATCGCATCGGTTACTACATGAGAGCCGTGAGGGACGGCCAAGAAGCGGCTGAATCTTTAGGAGTGAACAGCCCTCAGGTAAAACTGACGGCTATGGCCATTTCTGCCTTTTTGGCAGCCCTGTGTGGGGCATTTTTTGTCCAATATAATCTCAGGGTGGATCCACCTATGGTTATGTCCCTCGATATGTCCATGCGATTCGTGCTCATAACGATCTTGGGCGGGTTGGGAACGTTATGGGGGCCTCTCCTCGGTGCAGCGGTTCTTATTCCATTGCAGGAATATACGAGGGCCATATGGGGCGGCCTTGGCGGCGGCGTGGACCTGATCATCTTCGGCCTCCTCATAATCGTCATCGTAATAAGACAACCGAGGGGCTTAATGGGGTTCGTATCGTGGGTTGTTGGGCACAGGGCACGAGCCCGGGGAAGGGGGTAGAGGATGGCTCTCCTTGAGGTGCGAGGATTAACGATGAAGTTCGGCTCTCTCCTGGCCAATCACGACATCTCTTTCGATGTAGAAGAAGGCTCTATAACGGGCCTCATAGGACCCAACGGGGCCGGTAAAACGACGCTCTTCAACTGCATCTCAGGCGCTTATAAGCCGACCGCAGGGAAGGTGCTATTCGCGGGTTCTGATATAACCGGATGGCCTCCTTATCGAGTGGCTCGCTTAGGAGCGGTGAGGACTTTTCAGGTAGTGCGTCCGCTCAACGATATGAGCGTCTTCGACAACGTATTGGTGGGGGCTTTTTTGAGGGAACGAGACCTGACTTCGGCTTTAGACGTGGCTGAGTGCTCTTTGCGATTATGCCACTTAGAGGACTACAGAGACAAACTGGCTGGGAATCTTACGATAGGTTTGAAGAAACGCCTCGAGTTGGCGAGGGCCTTAGCCACTCAGCCAAAACTTTTGATGTTGGACGAAGTGATGGCTGGTCTTTCGGGGGCAGAGCTAAAAGAAGCCATGGAGCTTCTGAAGGAGATAAAGGCCCAAGGCGTCACGCTGTTGGTGGTAGAACACGTGATGGAAGCGTTGATGCCCATAGCCGATAAAGTGGTGGTCCTGGATGGTGGAGTCAAAATAGCAGAAGGTCCGCCTCGAGAGATCGTGGAGAGCGAAAGAGTTATAGCCGCATATTTAGGCGAGAAGTTCAGCAGGCGACTTAAGGAGCTGAAGGAGCTGAAGACGTAATGGCAGACCCGATCCTCAAAGTCACCGATATGTGTGCCGGTTATGGTGGCGTACCGGTATTACACGGCATATCTTTAGAGGTGTGTGAGGGCGAGCTCGTTGCTATTGTGGGAGCAAATGGCGCCGGGAAGACCACTACAATGCGCACCATAGCTGGGCTCATGCGCCCCACGAGAGGCAGTGTGGAATTTTACGAGGAAGACGTGACGGGGCTTCCCGCCCATGTTATGGTAAAAAAAGGGTTGACTTACGTCCCAGAAGGCAGAAGGCTTTTTCAGAAGCTCTCAGTGAGGGAGAACTTGGAATTGGGAGCCTTTACTGAGAGAAATAGAGATGTTATAGAGGAACGCTTGGCCAGAGTTTACGATCTCTTTCCCATACTGAAAGAGAGGTCGGACCAGAAGGCTGAGACGATGAGCGGGGGCGAGCAGCAGATGCTCGCCATTGCAAGGGGGCTCATGAGTGCGCCCAAGCTGATACTTCTTGATGAGCTGAGCCTCGGCCTTCAGCCGAGCCTCGTAGAGCGCGTGTTGCGAGCCGTCACCAAAATAAGACGCTTTAATGTCACGGTGTTAATGGTAGAGCAGCGCGTCTTGGAGGCGCTCGAGATCGCCGACAGAGGTTACGTAATACAATCTGGGCGAGTAGTTATGTCCGGCCCGTCTGGTCAATTATTGAACAGTGAAGAAGTGAAGCGAGCATATCTCGGCATATAGGGGGTTTGTTCTATGAACTATAGATCTCCATCGCAAGTAGCAGCGGAGGCGTGTCGCCTCGCCCAGAACAAGGTCTCTCTTTCCATAGGACAAATGCTGCTGTTGGGAATACTGGCTGGAGCTTATGTAGCCTTTGCTGCCTGGCTTTATACCGTGGTGACCTGCGATATGACCGAAAGGTTCGGGATGGGCTTCACGAAGCTCGTAGGCGCTTCGGCTTTTACAGTCGGCCTTATGATGGTGATAATCGGCGGGGCCGAGTTGTTCACGGGCAACTGCATCATGCCGTTGGGAGTAATGGCGGGGTATTGTTCCGTTTCGCAGATGCTTCGCAACTGGATTTGGGTATTCGTGGCAAATTACATAGGCTCTGCGTTAGTCGCCGCCTTGATGTATGCCACGGGTCTCTGGGAAGGGACGATCGGCGCAAATGCAGTTAAAATTGCTGCTGGAAAGATGAGCCTGCCGTTTTTGCAGGCCTTCGCCAGAGGTATAGCCTGCAATTGGATCGTCGTGCTCACAGTTTGGATGAGCATGGCCGCTATGGATATCATAAGCAAGATAGGGATCATTTTCTTTCCTATCATGGCGTTTTTGGCCTCTGGCTTTGAGCACTCTATCGCGAACATGTATTTTTTGACGTTTGCCAATTTTATAAAAGGAAGCCAAATGGCGGCTCTGGCCGGTGTTTCGCAAGAAGAGTTGGCGAACGTCACATGGCGCGGCTTTTTTGACAATATGACCCCTGTGACGCTGGGCAATATAGTAGGGGGCGTCCTCTTCGTGGCCTGTTTCTATTTTCTCGTTTATCGAAGAGAGCTCCTCAGCTTATCTAACGAAACCGCCGACCCTTCGTCGCGCAAAAAAGAGGCCAAATCCTGAGGTCTACCTGCGCTTTCGAGCCTAAAAAGACTTACTGCCTCTTGAGAGAGAGGAGTTATTGCAAGCTCAAAAGCTTCGTCCAAAGGGGGGCGAAGCGTTAGGATAACTTCGGCATCGCTTCGCTTGCAGTAACGAGCGACGATTTTAGCTGCGACGAGAGTCGTCGTCTTAAAGAAATGGCCGTAGTGACGAAGAAGGGCAAGGGGCCCCTTATTGTTTTGCGGGTAGATGAGCCAATCTTCCTCAGACCGCAACCCCTCCAGTTTGCAGTTTTCGCCTTCGTTGCGGCCTACAATTAAATGCGTCTTAGGTGGTAGCCAGAAATGACGCCCAATTTTGAGGAGTTCGGCGTGGCGAAATGAAACGTCCTCTCCTAAATGTTCGATGAGCCTGCTCAATTTCCTGCTATAATTTTGATCGGTGAGGAGACACCCTCCAGCTGGAGTAGGGTATAACGATATACCCCATGCCTCAGCAAGCCTAAGCTGTTCCTTTCTGCTTCGTCCCCGTATGGCGAGCAGTTGGCTGCGCTTTATCCACCCTGAGATCTCGGGCACCGTGGGTGGGAGCAGTTTAGCTGAAAGCGGCCGCAGGACCATGCCGGCGTAGCCCGAAGCTTTATCCACCTTCATCAACGCTTCTAAGTTTTGCGACTTCGGGCGCTCGTCCAGCACTTCTCCTGTCGCCAAGAAATCGAATGCGCGTTCCTCCATTAGCTTTCCTGCCATCTCAATCATGAGGGCATGACAATCGATGCAGGGGTTTCTGTGTCTCCCGAAGCCATGCGGAGGGTCAAAGAGGAGGGGCATATATCTCTTTTCGGGCAAGGGCATAATCTCTATGGGATAACCGTAGGTGCTCGCCATGATGAGGGCCGTTTCCGGCGAGAAAAATGGGGTGACGAAGGTTACGCAATAGACCTCCACGCCGATCCTCTTGAGCAACTCCGCTGCGAGTATGGAGTCCAACCCTCCCGAAAAGAGGAGAATGGCTTTTTTCTTCGTTTCCATCGGCAGATCGACCTCCTTTAAGAGCATTACGGCCAAAGGCCTGGTAAAATCTAATGGGAGAATTTAATAGAGGTGAAAAAGATGAGCAAAAGCGAAGAGCTGCGCAACTTTTGTATCATAGCTCATGTAGACCATGGCAAGTCAACCTTGGCCGACAGGTTTTTGGAGTTCACAAACTCCGTAAATTTCAACAAGAGACGAGACCAGATGCTCGATTCCATGGATCTCGAGAGGGAAAGAGGGCTGACCGTAAAGCTTTCTCCCGTGCAGATGCGGTATTCCGCCCGCGACGGCCGCGAATATGTGCTCAATTTGATAGACACACCTGGTCATGTCGACTTCAGCTACGAAGTCTCCCGTTCCTTGGCTGCCTGCGAAGGGGCCTTGCTGGTGGTGGATGCCTCGCAAGGAGTGCAAGCAAGAACTGTCGCTAACGCCTATATGGCCGCATCTCAGGGCCTTGAAATAATCCCAGTCATAAATAAGATAGACCTCCCTCACGCGAGAGCGGAGGAAGTAAAAAGGGAGATCGAAGATATCATAGGCATCGATGCGAGAGATGCCATCCTCGCCTCCGCCAAGGAAGGCATCGGCATCGAGGAGATCCTGGAACGCATAGTGAAGCAGATCCCGCCGCCTGACGGCAGCGTTGATGCCTCCCTTCAAGCGTTGATATTCGACTCCATATACGACAATTATAGAGGGGTCGTATGCTATGTGCGGCTTTTCAACGGGACATTGAAGGTGGGACAGGCGATAAAATTCATGGCCACCGAGCGCATCTATCAGGTGGAAGAGGTGGGCACTTTCCATCCCCATCTCGTGCCCGTCGATGAGTTGGGGCCAGGAGATGTGGGTTACGTGATTGCCAATGTGAAGTCGCTCGTAGAAGCGAGGGTAGGCGACACGATAACCGATGCACTTCGCCCTGCGGAGACCCCATTGCCAGGATATGAGAAGATAAAACCGGTGGTCTTTTGCGGTTTTTACCCCTTAGACAGCGATGACTACGGCAAGCTCAGGGAATCCCTCGAGAAGTTGCAGCTGAACGACGCTTCCCTTACATTCGAGCCAGAGACGTCAGCCGCTCTCGGCTTCGGCTTCCGCTGCGGTTTTCTGGGCCTTCTTCATATGGATATCACTAAGGAGCGCCTGAGCCGAGAGTTCAGCGTGGAGCTCGTGGCCACGGCTCCTAATGTGGTCTACCAGATCGTCTTGTCCGACGAGACGGTCCTAGAGGTTCATCGCCCCTCCGATTTTCCAGAGAGCGGCAAGATCAAGGAGATCAGAGAGCCGTATATACGTCTCACCGTCTTCGCCAACTCCGATTGCGTCGGAAGGGTTATGCAGCTGTGCCAAAACAGGAGAGGACAATTTGTGATTATGTCATACATAACCCAAAACCGAGTGCGGCTCATTTATGACTTGCCGCTTGCAGAGTTCATAGGAGACTTTTATGACAAACTGAACTCGGCCACTCACGGCTTCGCGTCGTTGGACTACGAGCATGTAGGCTTCAGGGCAGACGACCTCGTCAAGGTCGATATACTGATCCATGGGGAACAGGTGGATGCCTTTTCGTTTATATGTCATCGCAACGCAGCTTACCACAGAGCGTTGGCAGTCGTCCAAAGGCTGAAAGAGCTCATCCCTCGTCAACTCTTCGAAGTGGCAATTCAGGCTACTGTGGGGCGCAAAGTAATTGTAAGGCAAGCCGTCAGGCCCCTTAGGAAGGACGTGTTGGCTAAGTGCTACGGGGGGGATGTGACGCGAAAGAGAAAATTGCTGGAGAAGCAGAAAGAGGGAAAGAAGCGCATGAAGCAGGTCGGTCGCGTCATGATCCCTCAGGAGGCTTTCCTCGCTTTCTTGCAGATGGAAGAGAAATAAAGGGGTGCGCTGCTGTCGGCGATATCGCTTTAGAGGCGTTTGACTCTCCCGTTTCCGTCTATGTGCACCTGCCATTTTGCGTGAGGAAGTGCCCGTATTGCCCTTTTTACAGCTTCAGAGCCTCCGAAGGCGAAATGGCTCTTTACCTGGACGCCCTGGGGGCGGAGTTTGCCCTCTGGAAGGACCTCTGCGGTAGGCTTCCTATCGTAAATACGCTATACCTCGGCGGCGGGACACCTACGGTTTTGCCGCCGCACCTTTGGGAGCGCCTGATAGGCTTGTTGGATGGGGCATTAGATTTTGAGCCTTGCCTTGAGGTCACAGTGGAGGCGAACCCAGGCTCTCTCTCCCCAGACCATCTGCGCATCTTTAAGGAGTGGCGCATAAATAGGCTCAGCGTGGGCGTCCAGAGCTTCGACGATCATGACCTATCTTGGCTTGCCAGGCCTTACAATAGGCATCAAGCCATAGAGGCCGTAGAAAGGTCTGTATCGGCGGGTTTTGCCGTGAGCGTGGACTTGCTCTTTGGGCTTTACGGGCAGACGCTCAGAAAGTGGCACGAGAGCGTCGCTTTGACGCTGGCTCTCGGCGTTTCTCACCTATCTACCTACCAGCTCACCCTTGAGCCTGGCACACCTTGGGGATCTTCACAACCCGAAGGGCTGCCGGACGGATATCCTTTCTACAGATGGGCACAGTGGTACTTGGAGAAAAAGGGGTTTATGCAATACGAGATCGCAAGCTTTTCTCTGCCTGGTAAATGGTGTCGTCATAACCTGGCCTATTGGCATGGAGGCAATGTCTTGGGCTTGGGGGCTGGCGCTTGGAGCTACCTCGAGGGCCTGCGCTTTGGCAATATAAATTCATATAGTAGATATATGGAGAGCATCGCAGAAGGAGCGCTTCCCGTAGCATTTTGGGAGAGACTCGACAGCGAGAAGAGGGCGAGAGAAGCTGCAGTATTGGCATTGCGAACGCATTGGGGGATCTCTATAGAGAGCTTTATTCGTAAGTATGGCTTGAGTTATACGAAGAAGATACTCGACTCGATGGACAATTTCCCGGAAGAGTGTTTAGTCGTCGAAAGAGGGAGGATCGCTTTGTCCAAGAAGGGGCGCCGTGTGGCCAACGCTTTGTGGGCAGATATCATCTGAGGCCGCGCGCTTTTAGCGCTTGTACTGATGTAAAGCAGCGGGAAATAGCGCTGGCTTTGCCACCGCAAGGCTATCGGTGAAATCAGGCCCTTCAGTTTTATTCCAGCTCTTTTGAGCTTACGAGCTTACTGCCCTGCGCTTCTATCTCCTCGAGCGCCCTTGCGCTGTCGCCGTGACTTGCGTCTACACCTCGCACGGCATCGACTATCACATATACCCCGAAGCCATGTTTTAGAGCATCTGTAGCTGATGCCTTGACGCAATAGTCGGTTGCCAGACCGCACAAAAATATCCTCCTCGCTCCCGCTTCATTCAACGTGATATGAAGGTCTGTACCGATGAAGGCGGAGTAGGCTTCTTCCTTCGGATTTGTGCCCTTGCTAACGACTATTGCTTCCGGCGGCACGATCAGATCTGGGTGAAAGGCGGCTCCGGGTGAGTTTTGAACGCAATGAGGAGGCCAGATGCCGCCATATCTCTTGAAGCTACAATGGTTTTCGGGGTGCCAGTCGCGGGAGAAAACCACCTTTCCGCCTTTGCTTGAGAACAATCCGATAAGGCGATTCACCATCGGTACTATTTCGTCGCCCCCCGGCACGGACAGTGCACCCCCAGGGCAAAAGTCGACCTGAAGGTCGACTACGAGCAACGCGTCTTCGCGACCTATCTTCATTCCCTCGTCCCTCCCCTTGAAGCTATGTTCATAGTTGTGAACAGTTTGCTAAGATTATATGCTACAATTCTAAAATGATATGGGCGCTTCCATATTCGCAGCGGGTTTTAAACTTTTTCGCATAAATATTATAGGCTTTGCCGAAGCCTCAGATAAAGGTTAAAATTTTTTCAAGAGTGAAGATCCGAGGAGGGTCTAATATGAATGATCCCTTTAATGCGATCTTGCGAGCTTTGCCCTCGATGGACAGTTTATTGGCCAAGGGATGGATTAGCCTTTTTGAAGACGAATTAGGCAGGAGCGCCGTCAAGTCGATAGCCTCTGAGGCGATGGACGAGTTGCGCAAGGAGATAATCGCCGGACAAAGGATGGAAGTGGAAGAAAATGCCATAGAAGAAGAAATAAGGCGACGCCTCGAGGTGCGCGTCAAGATGAAGCTAAAACCTCTGGTAAACGCCACCGGTGTCGTCGTGCACACTAACTTGGGAAGATCCCCTCTGGCGCAGGAAGCGATAGAAACAGTGGCGAGCATTGCCCGCTCTTACAGCAACTTGGAATACGACTTATCCGGGGGAAGCCGCGGCCACCGCGGTGATCACGTGGAATGGTTGTTAGAGCGAATAACAGGTGCTGAGTCAGCGCTCGTAGTAAATAACAACGCAGGCGCCGTTCTATTAGCGCTTTCCGCCCTGGCCAAGGGGAGAGAGGTCATAGTTTCAAGGGGAGAACTGGTTGAGATCGGGGGGTCCTTCAGAATACCTGAGATATTGGAGCTTTCCGGCGCGAAATTGGTGGAGGTAGGGACGACAAACCGCACCTACCCGAAGGATTACCAGTCGGCCATAACGGACCAGACTGCTCTCATTCTCAAGGTTCATCCCTCAAACTATCGCATCGTGGGCTTTACCTCCTCCGTTCCGCGGAGCACCCTCACAGACTTGGCTCGCCAAAGTGGGCTATACCTCGTCGAGGACCTCGGAAGCGGCGTGCTCGAAGACCTGACAGAAAGCGGCTTGCCGGGAGAACCAACGGTGAGCGAATGCATAAAAGACGGCGTAGATCTCGTTACCTTCTCCGGGGATAAGCTCCTCGGAGGGCCCCAGGCGGGTTGCATAGTGGGGAGAAGAGATCTCTTAGATCGCATGAGATCCTACCCTCTTTTGCGGGCATTGCGCACAGATAAAATGACGCTGGCAGCTTTGGAAGCGACGCTTTCGCTCCACATGCGAGGAGACTGGTCCTCTATCCCCGCGCTCGCCATGGTGACCGCCTCAGCCGAAGATCTCCTCTCTCGCGCCGAGGCGCTCGCTGAAAAGCTCAAAAAGGAACTACCGTCATGGCGCGTTTCTGTGAAGAAAGTTTACGACGTCGTCGGAGGGGGAGCCTTTCCGGAGCACCCGCTTGAGGGATACGCCGTGGCGGTGGCGTCACCACATATGAGCGAAGAAGAGCTTTGTGATTTCTTGAGAAGCTTCAAACCTCCCATCATATGCAACGTCTCAGGAAAGTCCTTGCTGTTTCATGTGAGGACGCTATTGTTAGGCGACGAAGACCATATAGAAAGGGCCCTCGTTGAAGCTTGGGGTGGTGAAAGGTGAACAACGCGATCGTCGAAGTGCCGGTGGTGCTGGGCACGGCTGGCCATGTGGACCACGGAAAGACGGAGTTGGTGCGCGCCCTTACCGGCGTCGACACCGACCGACTCTCTGAGGAGAAGCGAAGGGGCATTACCATAGAGCTTGGCTTCGCTCCATTGATCTTGCCCGATGGCCGCATCGTGAGCATAGTCGATGTCCCGGGACATGAGCGCTTCATACGTCAGATGACCGCTGGAGCTGCAGGTATCGACGCCGTCATCTTTGTGGTGGCTGCAGACGAAGGTGTGATGCAGCAAACCAGAGAACACCTGGAGATATTGGAGTTGCTTGGCATCAGCGACGGAATCATCGTCCTCACCAAGGCTGACCTTGTGGATGAGGACATGCTCTCTCTGGCCAAGACGGAGGTAGAGGAGCTCGTCAAGGGCACATTCCTCGAGGGGAAATCGATTGTAGCCGTCTCCGCGGTAAAAGGGTTACACCTCGACGAATTGGTAAGAGAAATAGAAACGCTTGTGAACCGCATTCCTCCGAGGAGCGCCGGCGGATCGCTCTTCATGCCGATAGATAGGGCTTTTCCGATGTCTGGCTTTGGCACCATCGTAACCGGTACCATCTATGAGGGCACTGTCTCCCTCGGCGACGTTGTAGAATTAATGCCTAAAGGGATACGCGCAAAGGTGCGATCGCTACAGGTTCATGGCAAATCCGTCCAACGGGCGCAAGCTGGTCAACGCGCGGCAATAAACCTCGCCGGCATTCCGATCGCCGAAGTAAATAGGGGAGATGTGCTCTGCGGCGCAGAACTCTTGCGCTCGACCAAATGTGTCGATGTCTCTCTCGAATTGCTCGCCTCCGCCCCGATCAGCCTTAGGCACTGGCAACGGGTGAGGCTTCATGTCGGTACATCGGACCTCTTGGCCCGCGTTTCCCTTCTCTCTAAGGTCGAAATACATCCTGGAGACGAAACCTTCGCTCAGCTCCTCTTGGAGGACGACGTGGCGGTTAAAGCGGGGCAGAGGTTCATCGTCCGATCTTATAGCCCTTTGAGGACCATAGGAGGCGGCGTAATCCTATTTCCCTATGGCAAGAGGCCGAAGGGGAAGGCCGGCCGTTTCAAGACATTACAATTTCTTGAGCAGTTGAAGGCAGACACCAGTATAGAAGGGCGAGTTTTAGCCATCATCGAGTCTCTCAAATCTGTACACCTTGAGGAGTTGGTCATCCTAACGCAGGAAGGTAGAAGGGAAATAACCTCCGTCGGTAAAGAGCTGCAGAGGAAGGGCAAGTTGTATTTCTTCGAAGAAGAGGGAGGTTCCTTTTTGTCTGCCTCGGCCCTTGGCCAGCTCGAAGACGAACTTAAACGGACTTTAGAAGACTTTCACAGGAAAAATCCACACCTTCGCGGCGTTTCGCTCGAAGAAACAGCGGAGAGACTCTCTTTCAAGTTAGGCGCAAACCTGTTGCGAGCCATTGTTAAAGAAATGCAAAGCAGAGGAGAGATTGTAATTGGGCCCGACGACAAGCTGCGGCTCGCTAAATTTTCCCCTTCTGCCGACGAGAATCTCCAGAAGATATGCGACCGTATCATCAGCCTCTGCCTTGAGCGCGGCTTCCAACTGCCGACGGTTGGCGAACTCGCTGAGGAAGTGGGCGCTAAAGGAGAAAAACTGACAAAAGCGTTGGAGATGTTGAAAGAAGGAGGAGCATTGCAGTTCGTCGGCGGAGAATTCGTCCTTGTGCGCCAAATTGAGGAAGAGTTCGTGAAGCTCCTTCGGGGGTTGGAGGAGATAACGATTTCGTCGGTAAGAGATTCGGCTAATGTAAGCAGAAAGTATCTTCTTCCTTTATTGGAATATATGGATGCAAAAGGGATAACACGTCGAGCTGGCAATAAACGTATATTGCTAAAGAACCAAAAATTGACTTGAGTATTATGATAAGATGAAGGGGTCTTGTATATAAATGAAAATAATAGTATAATTTATATACTAATTTTCGGGAGTGAGGACCATGCCTTCAAACCTAGTGAATATCAGAGAATGGGTGACGCTTCACAAGGGGGCAAGGGTGCGCTGTCGAGAGCTCAGAAGTCGCAGGAAGGTCGAAATCAAACAGGGCATCATATTGGAAACCTATCCGCGGCTTTTTACCATGTTCGTCGAATCTCAAAACAGTACGGTTTCTTTCAGATATAGCGATTTGCTCACCCACGAGGTGGAGATAGAGCTTCTATCTGCCCCTGAAGTGACCATATGAATTTTACCATATGAGTTGATCTTGGCGATCTTGTTCGATCGTGGGAGCGAAAGCGAGAGATGTTTGGACAAGAATGTAATTTACCCAGCCCCGCTAAAGTCAACATCACGCTGAGGATTGTGTCCAAGCGGGCCAATGGTTACCACGATCTCGTCTCTACGTTCATAAGGATCGATGGAGTTGAAGAGATTTCCATAAAATTTCGTGACACCTGCGATGGAAAAGACGTGGTTCAAACTTACAACATTCGTATTGACGGCGAAAACCTGATCAACTCTACTCTCTCTTTTCTTAGGAAAAGGAATCTGCCTATACCTCCGCTCGAAGTGAAGGTTTGGAAACGAATTCCCCCGGGGAGCGGACTCGGCGGGGGGAGTGGCAATGCTGCATCTATCCTCCATTGGGCTAAAAGCAGGTGGGGTGGCGATGTCACTCCGATGGAAACGAGCGCTATAGGAGCCGATGTGCCGTTTCTTTTCAGCGGTTATCGTGCAGCGCTCGTCCGCAAAATTGGAGATGACTTCACGCCAATTGAACCTCTTGAAGGATATGCCTTTCTGTTTTTGATTCCTAATTGGAGAGTCCCGACAACTTATGCCTTCAGCAAGCTGGACCAGCACTATGCCGGCTCAGGATGGCCGATGGACGAAGGCGCGGCCATTGACGAGACGTTAGAGCTGTTGAACAGGCTCAAAAGAGGCGATAGGGTTGGTCTTTTGCCAAACGATTTCCTTCCTGCTTTAGCAGAATATAGCAATGCTTACGAAGAAATTTTTCGCTCTGTAGAAAATACCGGCGCCTTGGCCTGGGGTTTGAGTGGCAGCGGCTCAGCGGCATTTGCTATATTCAAGGGCTCGTGCGAGGCGCAAAGATCGAAGCAAAAGCTCTCCTCTTGTAGGTTGATAGATCGCATAATGGTCTTTGCCTGAGCGAGGCATGCGTACCTCCGCGGCAAGGCAGCAAATCATCCCCGCGGTGGTTAAGACTCTTCTTTTGTTTTGCGTTAAATCTTGGTCCATCTTTTACGCCATCCGGCCCGAGATTAAGGCATCCTCCAAGGGGTGCTTGGATAGCGCGCGAACCTCAACTCGGAGATTGTCTTTCCTCAAAATTAAATCTCTCTGAGTAGTTACATCTCGGAAGCATTAATTGCCGGGTAGCTCACGCCCGTTGACCTCGAAACAATAGTATCGATAAAGAATGGAGATCGTATCGCATAGGATAGATAGCCGGGATCGATTGTCCTTGGCCGAACCACGGCAAATCCGGTTGAGACGATCAAGTTATCATCTGGGCTACGAATTGCAGCGATGGCCCGAAGATACGTGCGGACAGTCGACACAATCGTGTCACCCTCTCGAACAATAGGTCTTGCACGTGAAGGCGCATGCTCAAACCGGTAGACCTCTGTTGCCACGATGCCCTTGACAGTATCGACACTGCCGATATCCACGTAGGTGAACTCGAATTCCGGGTTTGTCGATTCCGAAAATGCCTCGTCGTTAATCGAAGCTGCACACTTCATACGACGAACATCCCAATGCTCTGGGATATCACCGACCCAGTCCATTCCCGAGCATCTATAAGCTGGGTAGGTCTGCCTGCTCATTCGCCACCCCCTCCACTTGTGGTCATGAGTGTCTCCGGTTCGCTCAGATGGAACTCGACCCGGTATCGGCGAAGCTCGACATTTTGAAGGGTGCTTAGCGCATATCGAAGTGCGTTATCTGCTTCCCGGCAGATAATCATGCCGTGGACCTGCTCACCGTCTTTGGCGAGGTGACGTTTCACCCATCCGATGTACCGTAGGAGTTGCCCTACGGTCTGGTCACTGGTTTGATTGCGCTTGAGCTCCACGACAAGCCAGCGCGGCTCATTACGGTGTTTCGCCAGAAGGTCGATGCGACCCACGTCGCAGGGATACTCGTACCCGGCCTCTTCATCGCCGGGTTCTTGGTAAAGGACCCAATCCCGGCCAAGTTCCACATGGTTCCAGTTGTCGCGCAGAAACTCGTGTAGATGTCGCTCCAAGCTAAACCGTTGTTCGCATTCTGTGAACATGTCAATAGCCGTAGTTTCCCCGGTTTCGACAGGCGGCAGATCGCCTGCTTGCTTCTGATCCAGGTACCACCACAGTGCATCTAATGTCCAAAGATCGATCTGGAGGGCGTCTCGAAGCTGAAGCAGGACTTGATTTACCTTGACGTACCGACTGCCGAAGGATTCGCCCCGGTCGAAATTCGGCCAAATACCGAGCCGTTTCATATTGGCTTCAGAGCGGTTGTTCCACACGCCGTAACGGTCAGGGTGCGTAACCAAGAGAATGGCGCTGGCCACGTTCTTGCCCATGCCCGACACCAGTTCAGTCCCTCGGTCCAGGCGGTCAGCCACCGATTGAGTCTCGTCGACAAGAATCGCGAGCGCCTCGCGCAGCCTGTCCATGTCGGCACACATGCGCGGGCCCTGACGATGGAGTCCGCTCCAATGATGGTTATTCTCAAGCAAAAGAAAGCTGCGGAACTCGTCAGCGGTGATTTCTGAGACATGTCCCGGCGAAAAAACAGGTTGAAACCTTGCCAGAACGGCATCCCGTGGTTCTACTATTTCTTTATGGATGGGCGTGTTCTTGAGGCCGGCAACGGCCTCGCGTAACTTCCCGATCACGTCCGCAGAAACTGTTTCAGCCATTCTTATACCACCTCACTCGGTGACCTCCGCGAGCATGTCGGCGATCTCCTTCTCGATCTTCTTCAGGTCGGCCTCGATCTCCTCCAGCGGGCGGGGCGGAGTGTACTTGTAAAAATAGCGGTTGAAGTTGATTTCGTAGCCGATCTTGGTCTTGGTTCCGTCCACCCAGGCGTCGGGCACGTGGGGCAGGACCTCTCGCTTAATGTACTCAGCCACATCTTCCTTGAGAGGCACGTTTTCGTAGTCGCGCAGTTCGGGATCGGGTTCGAGGTTGCCCTTCGCGTCTGTGCAGATATCGGCCGTCTCGTCTCGCTCAGCCAGGGCCGTGAGGATCGCCTTGAAGAGCGCGGTCGGGACCTTGAGACCCGACTTCTTGAATGTCTCCTTCATCATTTCCGTGAACTGTTCCCGATTCTTGACCACTCCTTTAGCGGCAAGCGGTCGCAGGGCCGAAAGGATGGCTTCTTGCAGCTTGCGGCCTTCTTCGATCTCGGCGGCAGCGGCCTTTGTATCCTTGCGTTTCTTGCTGGAAACGAGGTTGGCGAAAGCCGTGGTTTCCTTGAGGCGGGCGATTCGAGTCTCGTCCACCGTAAAGTTGAGCCGC
>Ga0116180_1001836_pt1 | contig 17431 bp, 15 predicted proteins | sample AD_UKC073_MetaG_FD_89804 | JGI IMG/M metagenome (GOLD analysis project Ga0116180, IMG submission 89804) | Active sludge microbial communities of municipal wastewater-treating anaerobic digesters from USA - AD_UKC073_MetaG | ecosystem: Engineered > Bioreactor > Anaerobic > Digestate | place: USA...
TAGTACTTAGTTCACTTGAAACGAAAACTCCTTTAAATGAGTTTGATATTATTGGCTTTAGCCTTCAGTATGAGCTTTCTTATACAACTGTTCTTAATATGCTTGAGCTTGGAAGAATTCCTCGTAGATGGCAGGATAGAATGAAAAATAAATATCCTCTTATCATTGCTGGAGGACCATGCACGGTAAATCCTCTACCGATGTCTCCCTTTGTTGATGCTTTTTTAGTTGGTGAGGCAGAAGAAGCGGTGTTAGAGTTTATAGACCTTTACAAACAATGGAAAGCCTCTGTCCCTAACAGAGAAGATTTATTAAAAGCAATATCTGATATAGAAGGCTTTTATGTCCCTTATGCCGACAAAAAATCAGTCAAAAGAAGATTTATAAAAGACCTTGACTCTACCACCTTTCCTGTAGCGCCAGTAGTTCCATATGCAAAAATTGTTCACGACAGATGTGCTATTGAAGTATCAAGAGGATGTCCTTCAGGATGCAGATTCTGTCAGGCAGGTTTTATTTATAGACCTTTAAGATTACGCAGTCCTCAGAAAATCTTTGAGATAGCAAAAGAGTCAATAAAAAATACAGGCTATGAAGAACTCTCTCTTATGTCATTCAGCATAGGACAGTATCCTTATCTAACAGAACTGATTAAAATACTTAATCAATATTTTCAAGGCAAGGCAGTTGCGGTATCACTTCCGTCAATCAGAGCTGATAAAGTAACTAGAGAGTTGTTACAGGATATTAAATCAGTGAGGAAGACAGGATTCACCATGGCTCCAGAAGCAGCTACGGAGAGACTTCGGAGAGTTATTAATAAAAAGCTTTCCAATGAAGATATTGAAAGAGCATGTGGCTTTCTTTTTGAAGAGGGATGGCAAAATATTAAACTTTATTTCATGATTGGGCTACCTACTGAAACAGATGAAGACATTGAAGAAATTGTTAACCTGGCAAAAAAAATAATAAAAATTGCAAAATTATATACAAAAAAATTCGTTGAGATAAATGTTACAGTATCTCCATTTATTCCAAAACCACATACTCCTTTTCAGTGGAGCGGTCAGATTGGTTTTGAGGATATGATAGGGAAACTCGGTTTTCTAAAAGGCTCTTTTCAAAAAAGCAGAATACATTATAAAGGACATAATCCAGAGATGAGTCTTCTTGAAGCTGTTCTTTCAAGAGGTGATGAAAAAATTGGCAATCTTATTGAGAAAGCCTGGCTCAATGGAGAAAGGTTGTCTGCTTGGTCTGATTTTTTTGATTTTAACAGGTGGCTTATGGCAATGGAGGAAACAGGCATTGACTGTTTTGAATATGCTCAAAAGCAGTACAGCCTTGATGATAAGCTTCCATGGAGTTTTATTGATACAGGCATAAATAATGAGTTCCTGAAAAAAGAGTTTCATAAAGCTCTAAATCTTGAACAGACATCTGATTGCACTATGAAATGTTCTGGTTGCGGCGTTCTACAGTGTCACTTTTTGCAATCGAATAACTCAGATAGTATTTCATCGGAGACATTTAAAACCCCTGTTGCAAACAATTATTCTTCGAAACAAGAAGAACATACAATCACAACAGTAAGATTTTGTCATGCAAAAACAGGCTTGATGAAATATCTGTCCCAGCTTGAATTGAGCGGTCTCATTACAAGAGCTTTGAGAATGGCTGAAATTCCTTTTGTGCTTTCTCATGGATTCCATCCAAAACCTGAGATTTCATTTGGTCCTTCTCTCTCAGTGGGTATTGAAAGTGAGAAAGAATATTTTGATTTAAAAATTTATGGTGCTCTAAAAAATGAATATATTGAAAGATTGAATAGCATTTTACCTGACGGATTAAAAATAATTATAGCAAGAGAAATTTCTTCAGAAATTCCATCTCTTAACTCATTTATCAAACGATATAAATACATTGTTGATCTTGAAGATAAATTTCAACTGGATAAAAGCTTTATAGAAAGTCTCACTATAAAAAGGAATGAAAAAACAGTTTTTCTTAAAGATTTTCTGGAAGAAATTCAAATTAATGACAGGCAAGCATGTATAATAGTGAGAGATGGAACTCAAAATGCAAGAGTTTCTGAAATTGTTGAAGCGGTTTTCTGTAAGTCGTTGAAAGACTTAAAAATAAAAAGAGTTGCAATGTATGGATATGAAGGAGGCTGGATAGAACCTTGAGCAATGAACTTTTAATAAATGTTACAAGACAGGAATGCCGTGTTGCCCTGCTTGAAGGGGGACAGGTTGTTGAGTTTTATATTGAGAGGAAAGGAGATGCAAGTTTTGTTGGCAATATTTATAAAGGCAGAGTTGTTAAAGTTTTAAAAGGAATGCAGGCATGTTTTGTGGATATAGGACTTGATAAGGCTGCTTTTCTTTATGTTGATGACATTAAAGGTGGGATTAAAGAGGTTTATCCTTTTCTGGAAGGCGAAGAAGAAACAGACATTATACCGAAGCCTGACTTTAAGGATGTTTCTATAGAAGACCTTGTTCAGGAAGGTCAGGAAATACTTGTGCAGGTTGCCAAGGATCCCATTGGAACAAAAGGTGCCAGAGTTACATCAAGAATAACACTGCCCGGCAGATATGTTGTACTTATGCCGGTGATGGAACATATTGGCATTTCGCGAAAAATAGAAGATGAAGACAAAAGAAAAGAGCTTAAAGATCTTGCAACAAGAATTAAGCCCGCTGGATTTGGGCTTATTATGAGAACTGTGAGCGAGGATGCAACAGAAGAGGAAATTCAAAAGGATATAGACTTTCTATTTCTTCTATGGGATAACATTCAGAAAAAGAAAGACAAGGTTCATGCACCTTCTCTTATTCACAGCGAATTTGACCTTGTATTGAGAAGTTTAAGAGATTTTATGACTCAAAATGTAGACCGTATGATCATTGATAACCATATTGAATGGCAGAGGCTCAAAGAATTCGCCCAGATTTATTTTCCTAGAATTGCTGATAAAATAGAGTTCTATGAAGGTGAAGAACCTATATTTGATGCTTTTGGTATAGAAGTTGACCTTGATAGAGCTCTTGAACGTAAAGTATGGCTTAAATCAGGCGGATACATTGTAATTGACCAGACAGAGGCAATGACTGTTATTGACGTGAACACAGGAAAGTTTGTCGGCAAGGAAAATCTTGAAGACACTATTCTCAGAACAAATCTTGAAGCTGTTAAAGAGATTGCCTATCAGATAAGACTCAGAAATCTTGGAGGAATTATATTGATTGATTTTATAGACATGGAAAAAGAAGAAAACAAACAAAAGATTATAAATGCCATGACAGAGGCAATGAAAAAAGACAGAGCTAAAACAACTATTTATAATATTACAGAGCTTGGAATAGTTCAGATGACGAGGAAGAGAACAAGAGAAAGCCTTGAACAGATTCTTTGCGATAATTGTCCATATTGTGAAGGGAAGGGAAGAGTAAAAAGTATAAGAACTGTTGCCTATGAAATTTTAAGAAAGCTTAAATCGATAGCTGTTCCTCAAGGTACAGAACTTACCGTTATAACAAATCCATATGTGGCTGATTTATTAACTGATGAGGAGAGAGATTCCATAGAAGAATTTGAAGATGCTAAAAAAATACGAATCATAATTAAAAAGGATGTTTTACTTCATCAGGAAATCTATCACATTTATGAAACTACTCCATAATCTGCTTATATTTTTACAATAGAATCTTGATTGTCAGTAGGAAAATTATAAATAGATGGCATTGTTAAATTTAATATTGCAATTTTTGTAGAGGATATATAAATGGATTTTCTTACAGAATGCACAAAATGTGGAAAATGTAAAGAAATATGCCCGAGTTATGAAGTCTTTCTTAATGAATCATTTTCTCCAAGAGGAAGACTGAGGCTTGTCAGAGCGTTGGCAGAAAATGAAGTAATGTCAGGTAATGCATTGAAACAGAGGATATTTAGTTGTCTTCTCTGCGGAGCATGTGAAAATAACTGCCCTCTTAATATAGATGTTTGCAACTTCATATATAAAACAAGAGCAAAAATGAAAAAGGGGTTTTTACTGTATCTATTCAAATATTTTTCATTTTATCCTGGATTATTTTTTTCAGTTTTGCAACTTTTAAATAGTTCAAAACATTTGAAATCTCTTTTAAACTATCCACGCTTAACATTTTTACATAGATTTTTAACTGTGCCTGTTAAACAAAAACAACAGGATTTCTTACAGGTTTACACAAAATTGAAACCTGCAGGGCGGATTGCAATTTTTTCAGGCTGCTCGGTAAATTATTTACTTCCATCAATAACAGGATCGTTAATTTATATTCTTAACCGATTAAACTTTGAAGTTATTGTGCCCAAACAGTACTGTTGCGGTGCTCCTCTACTATCTGCAGGTTTTAAGAAAGATGCAATAAAACTTGCCAAAAAAAATCTGAAAACATATAAATCATTTAACATTGAGGGAGTTATAACTACTTGCCCTACCTGTGCACATTTTATTGCAAATGTTTATAAAGAACTTGCTGGAGAGGGGATTTCTGTATTAAACATTGCAGACCTTTTTGAAGATTTTAATTTTTCAATTAACTCGCAGGATAAGGCTATTGTGGAATCATCTGCATTTTTTCATGCTTCATGCCATTCCTTGAACTATGTTAAAGATGCTGATAAAACAATAAATGTGCTTAAAAAACTTGGTGTTGCTGATATTAAGAAGAAACAGGGATGCTGTGGATTTGCAGGACTTTTTTCCTTTTTATTTGAAAAACAATCTATGGATATTCTCAGAAAAAAAGTTTTAGAATACGAAACAGCAGATATGATAATCAGTTCTTGCCCAAACTGTTTGATTCAATTTAAATTTGCCATGAAAGACAAAAAAATATTTCATTATGTAGAAGTAATCAATAAAATTTTATTAAAAGGAGAAAAGGATGGAAGAACAATCAAATTCTAATCCTTCGGATAAGAATCTTAATGAGAGTAGTTCTAATTTTGAAATAGTTTTCCCTGATGGAACTGTTTATAGCCCTGACAGAAATGACCATACAGTTAAGGGCTACGATCCAGATGGGAAGCCTAAAAAAATGAAGTTCAGTTTGAAAAAAGACTGTGATAGATGTGGAGAATGCTGTATGAGAGATACTCCAGTGATTCTCAAAGAAGATATTTCTTTGCTGACAAATGGAATTATTTCAGAGAACGATATTTATGCAATACGAGAAGGTGAAAAAATTCGTTCTTCAATAGATGGAGATACATATTATTCATCAATGGAATTGATAAAATTGCGTCCTATTTTTGGTAGCTCTACATGTCTTTTTTATGATCCAGAGATTGGTTGCACAATCTATGAAAACAGGCCAACTGTATGCAGAGAATATGAGTGCTGGAGTCAGAATATAACTATAACAGGACTTGAAAAAAGGAGGCTTACAAGAGAAGATTTATTCGGTAGTGTTGATGTTTTAAAAGAAGCTATAAATAAGCATAATGAAAGATGTTCGCTTGAAAAATTTAATAAAATAGTTGAGGAATTTATCTCTGGTAAAGAGGAAAACTTTGAAGCAATTGTTAATATGATTTTATATGATACTGCTATAAGAGACTGGGCAAGAGAAAAGCTGGAGATTGATAGTAATGTTTTTTCTTTGATTTTTGGTAAAACTTTGTTTGAAATAGCTCCGCTTTATGGACTACTGATAGAAAGAGATGGAGAAAACTTTATAATTAAAGTTATGGAGGATAAGGGATGAAAATTTTTATTGACACAGCTAATTTGGAAGAGATTAAAAAAGCATGGGAACTGGGATTAATTGATGGTGTTACAACAAATCCTTCGCTTCTGTCTAAGGAAGCCAGAGATCCGATATCATTACTTGAAGAAATATGTAAAATTGTTGATGGTCCTGTAAGTGCGGAGGCTGTATCTCTGAATTTTGATGATATGGTTGCAGAAGCAATGGAACTGAGTAAAATTGCATCAAATATTGTAATCAAGATTCCCATGACTGAAGATGGACTTCTAGCTGTGAGAAAACTTGCTCAGGATGGAATAAGAACAAATGTAACGCTTATTTTTTCTCCAACCCAGGCTCTTTTAGCTGCAAAAGCTGGTGCTACATATGTCAGTCCTTTTGTTGGCAGACTTGATGATATAAGTCATTCAGGTATGAATCTGGTAGAGGATATTCAGATAATTTTTGAGAACTACTCATTTAGAACTGAAATAATTGTTGCCAGCATTCGTAACCCTCTTCATGTTCTTGAGGCAGCAAAGATCGGGGCTGATATTGCTACAATTCCATATTCAGTAATTAAGCAGCTAATTAAACATCCTTTAACAGACATTGGTATTGAAAAATTTCTCAAAGATTGGGAAAAACTTCACAATAAGGAGGAGAGGAAATGAAAAAAAACAAAAAGTTCATCATATCCGGAATTCTTCTGCTTTTGATAGGAGTTACCATAGGTCTGGTTATTTCTTCAAAGTTTGATTTTCAGACCAAAGGATTTTCTGAGGATTATCAGATTTCAAAAGAATCTCAAGAGTTGTTATCAAAAATTGGTAACGCAATGGCAGAAGTTATTCAAGCTGTTAGACCCTCTGTTGTAAACATTTACACAACAAAAAAGATTAAAAGACAGGGAATTCCTTTTCCTTTTAACGACCCATTTTTCAGAAGATTTTTTGATGATGAGTTTGGTGGACTATTTAACAGACCGAAAGAATTTACTCAGACAGCACTTGGTTCAGGAGTTATTGTTGACCCTTCGGGGTATATACTTACAAACTATCATGTAATTAAAGGTGCTGATGAAATCAAGGTAAAGCTTTATGATAAAAAAGTTTTTGACGGTACACTGGTTGGTTATGATGCTAAGACAGATATTGCTGTGATAAAGATTAAGTCAAATGGGCTCCGTGCAATTAAATGGGGAGATTCTGATAAACTCAAGGTTGGTGAAACAGTTATCGCTATTGGAAATCCGTATGGACTAAATCTAACTGTCACAAGAGGAATAGTGAGTGCTACAGGCAGGGCAAATGTTGGGATAGCGGACTATGAAGACTTCATTCAAACAGATGCAGCCATTAATCCGGGTAATTCGGGAGGTCCTCTGGTTAATGTTAGTGGTGAGCTTGTTGGTATAAATACAGCAATATTCAGTACAACAGGAGGATATCAGGGTATTGGTTTTGCCATTCCGAGCAATATGGCAAAGGTAGTTATGGATAGTCTTATAAAGAATAAGAAGGTAATCAGGGGATGGCTTGGTGTTACAGTGCAGGATTTGGATACAGAGATGGCAAAGGCATCCGGACTTAAGGAGATAAAAGGCGCTGTTGTTACTGATATTCAAGATGGAAGCCCTGCTGAAAAAGCAGGTCTCATGAGAAAGGATATCATAATTAGTTTTAATGGTAAAGAAGTTGAAGACGCTGCTCATCTGAGAAATCTTGTGGTAAGTACTCCGCCAGGCAAAACAGTAAACATGGAGATTATAAGAGGAGGTAAACGCTATACTATAACTGCGACCATAGGTGAACTGGGTGCAGAACAAATGGTTTCTGAATCAGAGTCTGTTCTGGCAGGTATTTATGTTGAAGATCTTACTTCTAAGATAAGAAGTCAGTTACATATTCCTAAAAAAATTAACGGAGTCATTATATCATCCATTGATCCAGACTCACCTGCTGATGGATTATTGATGAGAGGTGATGTGATTATGGAAATTAATAATGAAAAAATTAACAGTGTTAAAGATTTTGTCAGAGTATCAAAGAAAGTTAAAAATGATGCTATAATCTGGTTTTTTAGAGATGGAAGAGTATTATATATTACCCTTAAGGTAGGACAGTGATTTAAAAAATGAGTTCAGCATCTGCTCTCTGATATAAAGCATATTTTTAAAATTATTTGAAAATTCTCTGAATACTCGGGCAGGTGCTGACTCCATTTCTTTTAGAAGATTTTCACAAAGATACCAGTTGCATCTTAACGGTCTGAGATATCGTGGTGTTTTACATCCTTTTTCTGTAAGCAGGTAACAGGGTTCTTTTTCTTTAAGATTTCGGTCTGGAAGAGGAAATTTTTCTCGCAATGCAAGAATATAAATAGTGTCATCATATTCATATCTGCTGTTTTTATGCTGACAGCAGATATTGGTACAATGCGAGCAAATTTTTCTTGCATTATGGTCGATAAATGGGTCAATCTTTAATAGAATATTTTTAATCTCTATTGATAGAATCATTGTTTCTTTAAAAATTTCAGGAAAATTTGTAAAAAAAGAATCAATTTGATTTATAAGTTTTTGAAGCTCATTAATGTTATTCCATAAATCTATTTCTCCCCTCTTTATAAAGCAAAAATTGTTCATTAAAATATCCCCTGATTAGAAGCTATTAATAACCTATGAGCAATTATATCAGATGCGTGAAGTAAGAAAAAAGTGCACAGATTAAAATTTTTATTTTAAGTACAATGTCAGTTTTAAACTGACATCAGGCGGTAGAACCTAAATAATAATTCTTTCAGGATGGGTATAAATGTTGAATCTTTGACCTCTTAAAAATCCAACCACTGTCAGCCCAGATTTATCAGCAAGCTCAACAGCAAGAGATGTTGGTGCAGTTCTACTTACAATTATAGGAATTTTCCATTTTGCAGTTTTTAATATCATCTCAGAAGAAATTCTTCCGCTTACAAGCATTATCTTGCCTTTAAATGGCACCTTATTAAGTAAAGCCCAGCCAATGGCTTTGTCGACAGCGTTATGTCTGCCAACATCCTCAGCAATAAATAAAATATTATCCAAATCCGCAATTGCCACTGCATGGATACAGCCTGTTGTTCTGTAAAGAGTTGATTTAGCTTGAAACTGTTTAAAAAGGTTGAGAAGTCTATCAGGTTCAATCCGCAAGCTATCATCAGTATAACCTTTCACATCATTAAGAAAGCTAACTGCAGCCATACATCCAGAGGTTATTGTTTTACCGTCTAAAGATACAAATCCCTCAAGTTCAACTTTGACTTCAGTGTTATCTCGTGTTTCTTCAATATATATCTTTTCCGGACACCAATCACCTTTAAGAATTCCCTCTGTCATAAGAAAGCCAACTACGAGTTCTTTTACCTGAAAAGGAGATGCTGCTAAAGAAACTATTTCTTCATTATTTACATAAATTTTTATTTTCTGTTCAACAGCTACAATATCATCAATTTTTAAAATCTCTTTGCGCTCAATTTTTGTAATTTTTTTATTCTCAAGTGGTTGCATATCAGTATTTTAGCCTATAAATTTTTTTCTTGCAAATTCTCTTCAAAAACTGCTATTCTGAAATTAGAAAAAATTTTGGGAGGTAGATGTGTTTAGTATTAGTGCAAAAGCAGCCGAAAAGGCAAAAGTGATTCTTAAAAACGAGGGTAAAGAAGGCTGGGGATTGAGGATATTCTCAACAGAAGGATCCTGCAGTCCATCATTTGGTCTTGATATTGATGAAACGCTTCAAGAAGGTGATGAGGTAATCGAGAAAGATGGATTAAAGGTTTATATGACTAAACAAACCTTTGACATGTTAAATGATGTTGAACTTGACTACTATGAAGATGAGGAACAGGAAGGATTTGTGCTTAAAGGACCAATGCCTTCTTGCGGTTCTGGTTGCGGAGGGTCCTGCGGCGTATAAGCGATGTTTCCAGTTCAACGCTTAAGACGATTAAGAAAAACAGATATCCTGAGGAAAATGGTGAGGGAAACAACCCTCGCTCCTCAGGATTTTATTTATCCAATGTTTGTTGTTCCGGGAAAAGGAGTTAAAAATTCTATTTCATCAATGCCAGGGTGTTTCCAGGAAAGTGTTGATGAAGCAGTAAAAACAGCTAAGGAAGTATATTCACTGAATATTCCAGCTGTAATACTTTTTGGGATTCCTGAAAATAAGGATGAAAAAGCCTCTGATGCCTATAAAGACAACGGTGTTGTTCAGCAGGCAATAAGAGCAATAAAAGATTTCATTCCTGAGCTGATTATTATAACCGATGTTTGTTTATGTGAATATACATCTCATGGACACTGTGGAATTATAAAAAATGGAACAATCGATAACGATGCTACGCTTGAGGTATTAGCGCTTGAAGCTGTTTCTCATGCACGTGCAGGTGCTGATATTGTAGCTCCTTCAGATATGATGGATGGAAGGGTAGGGAAAATCCGTAAATCTCTCGATGAAGAAGGTTTTACAGATGTGGTAATCCTTTCCTATGCTGCAAAGTACGCATCAGCTTTTTATGGACCTTTCAGAGAAGCAGCTCAATCTGTTCCTGCATTTGGAGACAGACGTTCATATCAGATGGATCCAGCAAATCGAAGGGAAGCAATAAGAGAAGTTGCTCTTGATATTGAAGAAGGAGCTGATATGGTTATAATAAAGCCTGCTTTATCATATTTAGACATTATATCCGATGTTAAACAATCTTTTAATGTTCCGGTTGCTGCATACAATGTAAGTGGAGAATACTCAATGATAAAAGCTGCGGCTCAGTTTGGATGGCTTAATGAAGAAACAGTAATGATGGAAATACTTACATCAATAAAACGCGCAGGAGCAGATATAATTCTCTCTTACTTTGCCAGAGAGGCAGCTAGGCTACTTCAACGTTAAAATAATCCCGATGGACAGATTCATACTTCATACCTCCTTTAAGCCAAAGGGAGATCAACCAAAAGCAATTAAACAGCTAACTGATGGTATAAAAAAGGGACACAGGCATCAGGTTTTACTTGGGGTTACAGGTTCTGGTAAAACATTCACAATTGCCAATGTGATTGCTCGAGTTAACAAAGCAACCCTTGTTATTGCTCATAATAAAACACTTGCAGCGCAACTTTATGGAGAACTGAAAGAGTTATTTCCATACAATGCAGTTGAATATTATGTAAGCTACTACGATTACTATCAACCTGAAGCCTATATCCCGGAAACAGATACTTACATTGAAAAGGACTCTTTAATTAATGATGATATTGACAGACTGAGACATTCTGCAACGTTATCTGTTCTTACACGAAAAGATGTTATAGTTGTAGCATCTGTATCATGTATTTATGGTATTGGTTCTCCAGATGACTATCTATCAATGCATATAAATCTTGAAGAAGGAATGCGCACTGAGAGAGATGCACTTTTGAAGAAACTTGTTGAAATTCTCTATATAAGAGAAGAAAATGAATTCAGAAGAGGATCTTTCAGAGTCAGGGGAGATGTTGTTGATATTTATGCATCACATTGTCTTGAAAGAGCTTACAGAGTCGAATTTTTTGACGATGAAATTGATGCTATATATGAAATAGACCCCATGACTGGCAAAAGATTAAGAAGACTTGAGAGAATCTTTATACCACCAAGCAGTCACTGGGTTACTCCTGAGATAAGACTTCAGCAGTCCTTAAAGACCATTGAAGAAGAACTCGAGGAAAGAATACTCTACTTTAAGGAACGAGGAGAAGATCTGTTTGCAGAAAAAATTGAAAGAAGAACACGTTTTGATATGGAGATGCTGAGCCAATTCGGACATTGTCATGGAATTGAAAACTATTCAAGACATTTAAGTGGTAGACTTCCAGGAGAACCTCCATTTACGTTGATAGATTATATATATGCCGGTCCTTCAAAGGGTGATTTTTTAACGGTTATTGATGAAAGCCATGTTACTGTACCGCAAATTGGAGGAATGTATGAAGGAGATCGTTCAAGAAAGCAGACTCTTGTTAATTATGGGTTTAGGCTTCCTTCTGCTCTTGATAATCGTCCTTTAAAGTTTGAAGAGTTTGAGCACAGAGTTAATTATGTGATATATGTTTCAGCAACTCCTGGAGATTATGAAATTGAAAAATCTCAGGGGAGAATTATTGAACAGATTATACGACCAACAGGACTTGTTGATCCAAAGATTGAGGTTCGTCCGGCAACTTCTCAGGTTGAGGATTTGCTTGAGGAAATTCAAAAAAGGGTAGTAAATAGCGAAAGAGTTCTTGTTACAACCCTGACAAAAAAGATGGCAGAAGACTTAACTGATTACTATACAACTCTTGGGATAAAAGCAAAGTATCTTCATTCAGATATTGATACCCTTGAGAGAGTTGAAATTTTGCGAGACCTGAGGCTTGGAAATTTTGATGTGCTTATTGGAGTAAATCTCTTAAGGGAAGGACTTGACCTTCCAGAGGTGTCTCTTGTTGCAATATTTGATGCGGACAAAGAGGGATTTTTGCGTTCAGAACGGTCTTTAATTCAGACAGCTGGGAGAACATCAAGAAATGTAAATGGTATTGTAATTTTTTATGCTGATACAATCACTGATTCAATGAAAAAGGCAATTGAGGAAACAGAAAGACGTAGACGAATTCAGGAAAAGTATAATAAAAAAATGGGAATTGTTCCAGAGACAGTAAAAAGTAAAATAAAAGATATACTCGCATCAATTTATGAAAGGGATTACTTCACTGTAGATGTTCTTGAAGAAAAAGACGAGAAATATGAGATTAATGGAGAAACTTTGAAAAAACTTGAAGCAGAAATGAAGCATGCTGCGGCAAATCTTGAGTTTGAAAAAGCAGCTCAGATAAGAGATAAGATAGTTAAGATAAAGGATAAGATGATACAACTGGGTATTTCAGTTTGAAGACAGTCTCATTTTTTCATTTTTCATTAAATAATAACAACAACAAATGATAGATATTAAAAAATTAAAAGGAGGAGGGATTGACCTCCTCCTTACTTATTTAAAAATTTTACTTCTTTTTTACAACAAGTATAGGTCGAGCTGATGTACTGATAACTTTTTCAGCTATACTCCCCATAAAGAATTTTTCAATGCCTGTTCTTCCGTATGTTCCCATAACGATCAATCCAGCTGCATTCTTATTTGCAGTATCAACAATTTGTTCAAATGCTTCTCCTTTTGCAATAACGCTTTGAACTTTAACCCCTTCACGCTCAGCAACTTCTTTTACCATTTTTACTGCTTCTTCAGCATAAGAGATATTTTCGTCTTTTTTTGCAACAGATACAATAATGAGTTCGCTGCTAAATCTCTTTGCCATGCCGATTGCTTCAGATGCCGCTAATTGACTGTAAACAGATCCATCTGTTGCTATAACTATTCTGTCAAAATTCAAAGTGGCACCAACAGGAACCACAAGGACTTTGCATGGTGCATTGGCTATAACTTTTGTACCCACTGCACCAAGCATTACACCCTTTTTACCTAGAATTATCAAATCAACTCTGTTTTTTATTGCTTCGTCAATTATGTATTTGAATGGATCAGGTCCTGTATAACTGATTGTTTCACATTTTACGCCATTTTTTTCAGAAAGAGTCTTAACTTCATCAAGGGCTGCTTTTGCCCTTTTTTCAAGGCTGTCTATGAGTTGAGGTAGAGTCTCCACAAATTCTGCAGCAAAAACTGGCACTTCTGCAACACAGATAGCATAAACTGTGCTTTCACAGGGTTTTGCAAGTTCAATTGCAGCCTGTGCAGCAAATTTACCTGCCTCTGAACCATCGGTAGCTACGAGTATTTTATCAACTTTTGTTAACGGACAAGCTCCAATTGCCATATTATACCTCCTTCTTTACTTTTGCTTTCTTGGTAGAAAATCCTAATCCTTCAAAAAGATAAAGCATACCAAATCCATACCAGACAGTATATAAAACATAAAATGCTAACAAACCAGTCAACACACCAGCTTTTTCACTTACTTTTTCAGCCTCAATACCATAGAAATTATAAGCTGGCTCTATTGCTTTTGTTAAAACAGTTTTAATAATATTTGATTCATTAACTTTCTTCTCAAGAGTAAATTTTTTGCTAATTGCTGATAATGAATTATGCCACTGCCTAAACATCTGTTTCATTTTGTCATCATCTGTAACTCCGTATTTATTTTTAATATAGTCACCATTGTTATTATACATCTGCTGCGAATCCTCAAGAGCTGCAAGAAGTATTGCTGCAAAATCACCTGTTATATGAACCTTTGTGCCATTAACCTCAACCTGTGCACCATTTGTAGTATAAAGTTTCTTTACATTTTCCGCCCTTTTTTCGCCTTCACCTGGTTTATCTGTTGCCTTTTTTACATCAATAGTCACATCAAAGGGTTTACCCTTAAATTTTTCAATATCTTTTGTAACTTTTGGTATAAAATAGGCAGAACCCTTTGCTAATTTATTAAACAGCTCATCAGAATATTCAAGACCATTCAACCCCTCTCCATATATTGGTGCAAATATTAGAATCAAAACACCAATAAAGCTAATAAGCAGAGTTAAGCCCATTGATAAATGTTTTTTGTCAACAGCCATTTTATCCCTCCTGTTTAAATGCTTTGAGATTCTTAAAGAACGTTCCTAATACCCATATAGCAAACATGCCGATCGCTCCCCAGAAAACAATGTTTCCAACAAGAATAAAGATATCACATGCTCCCTGTGAAATTTTCCATAGATTAAGACTTCTTAATTTATCAGGGACAACGCTAGCTCTGTTTGCAAAGCCTGCGAGAATTGTCATAACCCAGAAGCCTCTTATAAGCATTCCTGGCACAACCTTTGTAGTGAGGGCTCCAATTTGAATTCCTATAAGAGAACCAAGAAGAAGACCCATTGCTAGAGTATAAAATACATAACCATAAATTGCGTACTGAGTAATTGATGAGTAGCCTGCTGTAAATATTATCTGTAATATATCAGTTCCAACTGTCGTAGGAGTGGAAACTCCTAAAACATAGACAAAAAGAGGAAATGTAACAAATCCACCACCAACTCCCATAACAGCTGCAAGGATTCCAACAACAAATCCTATACTTGTAACGAATATCCAGGATATTGTTTTTCCACCGAAATCCTGATCAAACTTTATTACTGGAGGGATTTTGACTTTTTGAATACTTAGTGCAAGTTTTGTTGTTGTTAATGGTGCTCCACCACCATGAGCATCTGTCTGTGTCACAACACCTTTTTTCCTGGCTCTGCTTAATTTTATATAATCAGCCAATCCATAAAATCCAAGTATTGCAAGTATAATAGCATAAACTATGCTGATAAAAGCTTCACTTAATACAGGATCAGCACTGTATACGGCTCTCTGAATATAACCACCTGTAGTAGCACCCAAAACAGAACCGATAACAAAAGAAACAGCAATCCCTAATGAGATATTACCGAGTTTCTTGTGGAGTACTGTTCCCATTATGGCTTTTGCAAAAATATGAAACTGGTCTGTTCCAACTGCTAGAATTCCCTTAACACCTGCTGCCATCAATGCCGGTGTAATGATAAAACCACCGCCAGCACCTATACATCCTGTAATAAGCCCTGCAGCAAGTCCAACAGCAATTGAAGCAACAAATACAGTTGTTGTGTAATGGGATGGTGCATAAGCACTTTTCCCACCAAGAATATCAGCAGCACCAAGAATCGAAATCAGAAATATTGGAGTAATTAATGCAAGCAGAATAATCAGTCGTTTTTTGTTCTTCAGAATATTATCTGACATCTGCTTTTCCCATCGTGCCTGGGCTACAGCCCCTGCCATCATCAAATCATAAACTTTTCTAAGTTTACTCATCCCACATCCTCCTCCTTTAAAGGTTGTTGTTTTGTTGGTTAAAACTCTTATAAAACTTTTTTCAAAGGCTTGTTTTTTTCACCTCCCTTCTTTTTGTTTTTTTCTGTTTTTTTGCTGAGCCTATCAAACTCTTTTGGTTTGGAAAATGTTATGGAAACCAGTAGATTCTTCATTTTTTTCCAGACCTTTTTCATTATTAAATGATATATGCAATGGAGATGCCAGAAAATAGAAACAGTAAAAATAAAGCAAAAATGGATTAAAAAATACAACGCTGCAACATATAATTGCGTTTTAATTTAATTGTAAAATTTTTTCTTGAAATTTTTAAATTTGAATGAAACTTTTTACTGCATCAAATAATTATGTTGCAATTTTGAATTGTTTCAGTTTTCTCTGAAGTTGTTGTCTATGAATACCAAGAAGGTCTGCTGCCTTTGAAATGTTGCCTTTGCTTTTTTGTAAGGCTGACCATATGAGCTCCTTTTCGAAGGTACTGACTGCTTGTCTGAGGCTTCCCTGATGAATCTTTTTTGAATTTGAATTTTTTAATAAATAGGCTGGCAGATCTTTTACAGTTATCTCTGTAGAATTGGTAAATGCAATTGCTCTTTCAATAATGTTTTCAAGTTCACGAACATTGCCCGGAAATGAATAGTTCATTAAAATATCCAGAGCCTCGTCAGTTATACCTTTCACGACAAGATCTTTTCTTTTATTACCGTGCTTTTTTATAAAGAAATCAGTGAGGACAGGAATGTCTTCTTTGCGGGTTCTTAATGGAGGAAGTTCTATATTAATTACATTTAGTCTGTAAAAGAGGTCTTCTCTAAATGTGCTTTCTTTACAGGCTTTCACCAGATCTTTATTTGTAGCAGCGATAAATCTAACATCTATTTTTATTGGATAATTACCTCCAATTCTTGTAAATTCTCCTTCCTGTATAACCCTTAAAATTTTTGTTTGAAAAAGAGGTGATACATCGCCAATTTCATCAAAAAAAGCTGTACCTTCATGAGCCCATTCAATAAGTCCCTTTTTTGTATAATTTGCACCTGTAAAAGCTCCCTTTTCAAAACCAAAAAGTTCTGACTCAAGTAAACTATCTGGAATCGCTGTGCAGTTTATAACAATAAATGGTTTATCTTTTCTTTCACTCAGGTTATGAATTGCCCTTGCAACAAGTTCTTTACCTGTACCTGACTCTCCAGTAATCAAGACATTACTATCGGTAAGTGCAGCTTTGCGAATACCGCAATAAACATCCTCCATGATTCGGCTAACCCCTATTAAATCAGGAATATCAACTTTCGGTTGGTCTTTAAATCTTTCAAATACTGATGCCACTAAATCGTCACGTAAAGGCTTTGGCAGAAAATCTGTGGCGCCGAGTTTCATTGATTCAACTGCTTTTTTAATATCTGGTTTACCAAATGAAATAACAGGCATATACTGTTTGAGTTCATTAAGTCTCTTCTGCCATCCCTCAGAGTCAATATCAAGAAATGCTATGTCATAATTAGAGAAGTCATGAATAGATCCAGGATTTGCTTTGCGAGACTTTCTAATTGAGATACCAACAGAATTAAAAATTTTATAAATCCTGTCTGCTTCATAAGAAATAACAAGAACACTGAAGGATCGTAAAAAAACCATTGTAGTTAACATAGAATATTTATCTATTAGATGTCAAGAAGTACTTAAATTAAAAGCCTAAGCATGTTTTTGTATTGATATTTGTATTGATATAGGAATATACTTTTTATGATTAAAAATTTTATTTTATA
>Ga0116180_1001841_pt1 | contig 17385 bp, 14 predicted proteins | sample AD_UKC073_MetaG_FD_89804 | JGI IMG/M metagenome (GOLD analysis project Ga0116180, IMG submission 89804) | Active sludge microbial communities of municipal wastewater-treating anaerobic digesters from USA - AD_UKC073_MetaG | ecosystem: Engineered > Bioreactor > Anaerobic > Digestate | place: USA...
ATGGCAACTGCTGGGGATGGCCCACGTCGCCAACGATTGCCCCGCCGACGCCCTGCCGGCCCTGCAGCGGGCGCTGGCGCTGAACCCGCGCCACACCCAGATCCTGTGCCTGATCGGCACCGCCCACGGTCGCCTTGGTGAAGCCGAGCAGGCCATCAGGCACTTTCAGGAGGCCCTGGCGATTGCTCCGCAGGACGCCAACATCTGGTACGACCTGGGCAACATCCAGAATAGCCTGGACCTGCCCGAGGCGGCGCTGGGCAGCTACAACCAGGCGCTGGCACGGGCACCGCAGCACGCCGACGCCTGGCTCAACCGCAGCCACGCCCTGCTGGCGCTCAACCGCGTCGGCGAAGCCATCGACAGCCTCGAGCACGCCGTCGATATCCGCCCCCGGGCACGCACATGGCTGCTGCTCGGCAGCGCCCTGGAGCAGGCACAGCGCCTGCCCGACGCACTGGCCTGCTACGAAAAAGTGGTCGCCCTGGACCCCGACGACGTGGACGGGTGGCTGAAATTCGGCAGCGTGCTGGAGCAGTTGGGACGACCGGATCTGGCGCTGGAGCGCATCGAAACGGCCCAGCGGCTGACGCCGGAATCGCCCCGCGTGCTGCTGGCGCTGGCCAGCACCCTGTCCAAGACCAGCGGCGACGCCGCCGCGCTGGCGCCTTTGCTCAAGGCACACGTGCTGGCGCCCGATGATTTGTCCGTCAACATGCAACTGTTGCACTTCATGCTCAAGACCGCCCACTGGGACGGTCTGACCGAAGTGCTGGCCAGGGTGGCCGCCCAGTGGCGCTCAGGCACTTGCGACGCCAACACGCTCTCGATGCTGGCCCACCCGGACGTGACGGCCAGCGACCTGCGGCAGGCCAACCAGACCTATCACGCTGGGCTCAACGCCGCACGCTGGCCCCAACGGTCGGCCATTGACAGCGGCCCGCCGGCGACGCGCCGGCTGCGCGTGGGCTATCTGTCGTCCGACCTGCGCCACCATGCCGTCGGTTTTCTGATGGCCGGCGTGTTCGAGGCCCACGACCACCAGCGCTTCGAGACCTTCGCGTTCTCGATCTACCCGCAGCCTGACGAGTCCCCCGAGCGGCGGCGCATCCGCGCCGCGTTCGATCACTTCATCGACATCCACGACCTGGGTGACGACGATGCGGCGGCCCTGATTGCCGGACACGGCATCGACCTGCTGGTCGATCTCAACGGCCTGACCACCTTCAGTCGACCCGGCATCGTGGCCCGCCGCCCGGCACCGGTGCAGGTCCAGTACCTGGGCTACCCCGGCACCAGCGGCCTGGCCGCGGTCGACTACATCATCGGCGACCGCTGGGTGACACCGACGGAGCAGGCCGATGCCTTTTCCGAGCGCATTGTGCAGATGCCCGATTCGTTTCAGGCCAACGACGACCAGCGCCGGATCGCCAGCGACACGCCATCACGCGCCGCCCTGGGCTTGCCGGAGCGCGGCTTCGTGTTCTGCTGCCTGAACAACTCCTACAAGATCCTGCCCGAGGTGTTCGATACCTGGATGGGGCTGCTGCAGAAGACGCCCGGTTCGGTGCTCTGGCTGCTGGGCGACAGCGACACCGCGCGCGACAACCTGCGAGCCCACGCGCAGGCGCGCGGCGTGCCGCCCGAGCGGCTGGTGTTCGCCCGGCGACGACCGTACGAGCAGTACCTGGCCCAGTATCGCCAGGCCGACCTGTTCCTGGACACGCTGCCGTTCAACGGCGGCACCACGGTCAGCGACGCGCTGTGGGCCGGCCTGCCGGTGCTGACACAGGCCGGCAACCGCTTTGCCGGCCGCATGGCCGCCAGCTTGCTGGACAACGTCGGGCTGCCCGAACTCATCACCCACTCCAAAGCCGCGTACGAGGCGATGGCGCTCAGGCTGGCCACCGAACCCGGCCTGCTGCAGGGCCTGCGCCAGCGGCTGGCCGCCAACACTCCGACCAGCCCGCTGTTCGACACCCGGCGCTTCACGCGCCACCTGGAACGCGCCTTCGAACACATGGTCGAGCACCACCGGCGCGGCCTGTCGCCGCAGGCGTTCAACGTTGCCGACCTGCCGGCGCACCCGACGCCACCGGCAGCGTGATCGCTCAGCGCCAGCCGGCGCCGCCGCGCAGCGCCGCCATCGCGCCCTGCCCGACCGACGCGCCCAGGCGCTTGGCAAAGCGCTCGGCGATGTTTTCCTTGTTGGTGTAGTCCACCAGCTTCTCGGCTTTCACCACCTCGCGCGCCACCATGTCGAGGCTGCCCAGCCCGTCGGCCAGGCCCAGCTGCACGGCCTGCTCGCCGGTCCAGAACAGGCCGCTGAACATCTCGGGCGTCTCCTTCAGGCGCTCGCCACGGCCCTGGCGCACCACGCCGATGAACTGCTGGTGGATCTGGTCGAGCATGCGCTGGGCGTGCGCGCGCTGGGCGTCGGACTGCGGGCTGAAGGGGTCGAGGAAGCCCTTGTTCTCGCCGGCGGTCAGCAGCCGGCGCTCCACGCCCAGCTTGTCCAGCGTGCCGGTGAAGCCAAAGCCGTTGATGAGCACGCCGATGCTGCCCACCAGGCTGGCCTTGTCGACGTAGATGCGGTCGGCGCCGGCGGCGATGTAGTAGGCCGCCGAGGCGCAGCTTTCCTCGACCACGGCATACACCGGCTTGTCGTGCAGCGCCCGCAAACGGCGGAGCTCGTCGTGGATCAGGCCGGCCTGCACTGGGCTGCCGCCGGGTGAGTTGATCAGCAGCACCAGCGCCTGCGCGCCCTTGTCCTGCATGGCGCTGCGCAGCGCCGGCAGGATGTATTCGGCGCTGCCCTCGCCGGCATCGCTGATTTCACCCTTGATCGCCACCATGGCGGTGTGCGCGCTGCTGGGCGTGGCGCTGGGCAACTGCTCGGACGCCAGCGCCCAGACCAGGGCGCCCACCAAGCCCATCCAGATCAGGCTGCGCAGCAGGCGCCAGCGGCGGACGGCGCGGCGCTCGCGCAACTCGGCAAACAGCAGTTTTTCGATCGCGGCGCGCTCCCAGGGCACGGCCTGGCCGTTCAGGTTCACTTCATTTTCCATGGCTGCTGGCGCGTGTTGTGCATGGGGTTTGACCGAACAGGGCATTCGATCAGGCGGTTCAGAACGCCACCGGCCGCAGGGCCTCGGTGGGCAGCCAGTGCACCTGGCCGTCGGATTCGAGCAGCTCGACGCGCAGCAGTTGCGCGCCGCTGCACGGGCCGGCCACGCAATGGCCGGTGTCGGGCGCGTAGGTGGCGCCGTGGGTGGCACACAGCAGCCACTGGCCGCTGTCGTCGAAGAACTGGTTGGGCTGCCAGTCCATCTCCATCGGCACATGGGCGCAGCGGTTGAGGTAGGCGTGCACCCGGCCTTCGAAGCGCACGGCAAAGGCGCGCAGGTTCTCGCCTGCGTGTGCGATGTCGAAGGGCACGGCCAGGCCGCCTTCCTGCAGGTCGGCGCTGGGACACAGGTAAATCGGGCTCAAGTCGTTGTCCATCGTGCGCGAGCAGCTATCAAACAAATAGTAAAAAACCGGGTTCAGGCATTGTCGCTGAGCCACTGATGCAGCTCGGCCACCGAATGCGCCACCCGCCGCGGGCCCAGGGCGCCGAAGTCGCCGGGTTCGTGCGCCCCGTAGCTGACGCCCACGCTGGCGCAGCCGGCGTTGCGCGCCATCAGCAGGTCGTGCGTGGTGTCGCCGATCATCAGGGTGCGCTCGGGCTCGGCGCCGAACTCGCGCATCAGCTCGTGCAGCATGCGCGGGTCGGGCTTGCCGGCGGTCTCGTCGGCGGTGCGCGAGCCGTCGAACACGCCGGCCAGCTGGCGCGAGGCCAGCACGTCGTCCAGCCCGCGCCGGCTCTTGCCGGTGGCCACCGTCAGCCAGTGGTGGCGCGCGCGCAGCTCGGCCAGCATGGGCAGCACGCCCTCGAACAGGCTGATGTCCTGCTGGCGCGCCAGGTAGTGGTGGCGGTAGCGCGCCGCCAGCTCGGGGTATTTGTCGGCCGGCACGTCGGGCGCGGCCTTGGCCAGCGCCGGCACCAGCGCCATGCCGATCACGTAGGCGGCGTCGGCGTCGCTCGGGCGCGCGCCGCCGACGTCGAGCACGGCCTGCTGGATGCTGCGCACGATGATGGCGGTGGAGTCGAACAGGGTGCCGTCCCAGTCGAAGCAGATCAGGTCAAACTGGCGTGGGCGGCTCATGGGGCAGGCGGCAGGTGCTTTGAAAACGAGAGCAATTCGGCGGGCAGCGGGGCGTGCAGTTCGATGCGCTCGCCGCTGGCCGGGTGGCTGAACTGTAATCGCCAGGCGTGCAGGAACATGCGTCTCAGACCCTGTTTTTGCAAGGTCTTGTTGCGCTCGAACTCGCCGTACTTGTCGTCGCCCGCGATGGGGTGGCCCTGCGACGCCAGATGCACGCGGATCTGGTGCGTGCGGCCGGTCTTGATGGTGACCTCCAGCAGCGTGAAACCGGCCAGCCGCTGGCGCACCTTCACCAGGGTGATGGCGCGCATGCCGTCGGAGTCGCCCGCGGCCACCACCTTCACGCGCCGCTCGCCATCGGCCAGCAGGTACTTGTGCAGCGGCGCGTCGATCACCTTGCGCGCCGCCGGCCAGTCGCCCAGCACCAGCGCCAGGTAGGTCTTGCCGGTGGCGCGCTCGCGGAACTGGTCCTGCAGGTGCTTGAGCGCACTGCGCTTCTTGGCCAGCAGCAGGACGCCGCTGGTTTCGCGGTCCAGCCGGTGCACCAGCTCCAGCAAGCGCAAGCCGCCCGGCTGCCCGTACTGGCGCGCCTGGCGCAGCTGCTCGATGACGCCGAAGCTCACGCCCGAGCCGCCGTGCACCGCCACGCCGGCGGGTTTGTCGACGGCGATCAGCTGCTCGTCCTCCAGCAGGATGGGGAATTCGCGCGCCGGCGCCGGGCGCTCGTCCACGGGGCGCTGGGCCACGCGCACCGGCGGCACGCGCACCACGTCGCCGGCCTGCACCCGGGTGTCGGCGCTGGCGCGGCCCTTGTTCAGGCGCACCTCGCCCGAGCGGATGATGCGGTAGACGTGCGTCTTGGGCACGCCCTTGAGGTGGCGCAGCAGGAAGTTGTCCAGCCGCTGGCCCTCGCTGTCGGCATCCACCAGCAGCCGAACCACCTCGGGTTTGCCCGCGGGCGCCGCAGGGGCGGCATGGGCACTTATAATGCGATTCACTGGCAACCCGCCGTAAGTGGTTGAAACTGAAATGGAAGCGGCCTCCCGAAGAAGGGAAGTCTATTCCACCAGCCCACCGCCGCGACCTGCCAGTGAAAAGGTCGATGCCGCGCCTGCACAGGAAAGCGCCCTGCCCCACATGAGTCGGCAGCCACGCCAGAAAAGCGCAGACAGGTCGACGCACTGAAACACCCAACACGGAATACCCAAGACCCGCAGGCCGCCCCATGGCCCGCCTGCGTGTCGGATCGAAGCGAGACACACGTGGTGCTGATGGCATGGCTGATGACTCTGGGGCGCTGGCTGCGGCTGGCGCCTGTTGAGCCGTTTGACGCGCCAGACCACGTCCAGAAAGCGCCAGCAGCTACTATTTATGTAGCAATCTTGCGCCCTGTGCCACTCGCACCCATCCACGCGCCGCCGCCTGATCGCGGCCGCTGAACCCCCGTTCAGCGGCCTTCGCAAGGGCGCCCCGCGCGTCCTGCATCGCGCCATCAGTCGCCAGCCGGCCGTTCCGTCCGTTTCAGCGCGCCGTCCCGGGCATCGGGGGTTCCCGCGAGGAACCGTGACGGTTATTGGAATAAAGGAACGCGCATCATGAAGCGGATGCTGATCAACGCCACGCAGGCCGAAGAGCGCCGCCTGGCGATCGTCGATGGACAGAAGCTGCTCGATTACGAGATCGAGATCGAGGGGCGCGAGCAGCGCAAGGGCAACATCTACCAGGCCGTCGTCACGCGCGTCGAGCCTTCGCTGGAGGCCTGTTTCGTCGACTACGGCGAAGAGCGCCACGGCTTTTTGCCTTTCAAGGAAATCTCCAAGCAATACTTCGCCGAGGGCGTGTCGCCCAGCCAGGCGCGCATCAGCGACGTGATCAAGGAAGGCCAGCAGCTGCTGGTGCAGGTCGAGAAAGAAGAGCGCGGCAACAAGGGCGCGGCGCTGACCACCTTCGTCAGCCTGGCCGGCCGCTATGTGGTGCTGATGCCCAACAACCCGCGCGGCGGAGGTGTCAGCCGCCGCATCGAGGGCGATGAGCGCGCCGAGCTGAAGGAGGCGATGGACCAGCTGGAGTACCCCAAGGGCGCCAGCATCATCGCGCGCACCGCCGGCATCGGCCGCAGCGCGCCCGAGCTGCAGTGGGACCTGAACTACCTGCTGAAACTGTGGGAAGCCATCGACGGTGCCGCCAAGGCCGGCAAGGGCGCTTTCCTGATCTACCAGGAAAGCAACCTGGTGATCCGCGCCATTCGCGACTACTTCAACTCGGACATCGGTGACATCCTGATCGACACGGATGACATCTACGAGCAGGCGCACCAGTTCATGAGCCACGTGATGCCCGAGCAGGCGCATCGCGTCAAGCGCTACCGCGACAACGCGCCGCTGTTCTCGCGCTTCCAGATCGAGCACCAGATCGAGTCGGCCTACGCCCGCACCGTCACCCTGCCCTCGGGCGGCGCCATCGTGATCGATCACACCGAGGCGCTGGTCAGCGTGGACGTCAACTCGGCGCGCGCCATCAAGGGCGGCGACATCGAGGAGACCGCCACCCGCACCAACCTGGAGGCCGCCGACGAGGTGGCACGCCAGATGCGCCTGCGCGATCTGGGCGGGTTGATCGTGATCGACTTCATCGACATGGAGGAGAGCAAGAACCGCCGCGAGGTCGAGAACCGCCTGCGCGACGCGCTGCGCCAGGACCGCGCGCGCGTGCAGTTCGGCTCGATCAGCAAGTTCGGCCTGCTGGAGATGAGCCGTCAGCGCCTGAAGCCCGCGTTGAGTGAAGGCGCCTCCATCCCTTGCCCGCGCTGCGGCGGCTCGGGCCACGTGCGCGACACCGAGTCGAGCGCGCTGCAGATCCTGCGCATCATTCAAGAAGAATCGATGAAGGACAACACCGCCGCCGTGCACGTGCAGGTGCCGGTGGAAGTGGCCAGCTTCCTGCTGAACGAAAAGCGCCCCGAGATCGCCAAGATCGAGCTTCAGCAGCGCGTCAACGTCACCCTGGTGCCCAACAAGACGCTGGAGACGCCGCACTACAAGCTCGAGCGCCTGAAGCACGACGACCCGCGCCTGGACGACATCGACAGCAGCTACAAGCTGGCCGAGGAGTTCGAGGACCCGACCCACGTCACGCGCCGCAGCCAGGAGCCCACCAACCGCCAGCAGCCCGTGATCAAGGGCGTGCTGCCCGACGTCCCGGCGCCGCAGCCGGTGGCCAAGCCGGAACCGGTGCCCGTGGTGGCCGCCGCCGCGCCGGCCATCGCCGCGCCCACGCTCGCGCCGCAGGCCGGCGGCCTGATGGGCTGGCTCAAGAACCTGTTCGGCATGGCCCCGCCGCCGGCGCCCGTGGCGGCCCCCGCGCCGGCACCGGCAACCGCCAGCGAAGACCGCAAGGACGGCCGCGCCAGCCGTGATGGCGAACGCCGCGGTGGCCGCGGCGGCCGTGGCGGATCGCGCGGCAGCGACAGCCGCGACGGCGGCGCGCGCCGCCAGGAAGGGCGCGGCAACGGCCAGGCCAACGGTCAGGGCGAGAGCCGCAACGGCCCGCGCGACGGCAGCCGGCGCACCAGCGAACGGAGTGAGCGTGGTGAACGTGGCGACCGCCAGGGCCCGCGCGAGCGCCGTGACGCCGTGGCCGCCGATGCCGGCGCCAGCACCGCCGCCAGCGACGTCGGCACGCCCGACCACGGCAGCGCGGCCAACGTGCGTGCGCCGCGTGGCGAGCGGGGCGACGGTCGCCGGGGTCGCCACGAGCGCGGCGACGCCCCGCCGCAAGACAGCGCTGCCAGCGCCCAGGCCGCGCAGGCGGCGGCCAGCCTGCCAGCCGATGCCGCCGCCGGCACGACGCAGGACGCCGCGCCCAGCGAAGAGCGCCGTGAGCGCCGCCAGCGCGGCGGCCGCGGCGACCGTGAGCGCCGCGAACGCCCCGTCGAGCGCGACGGCGAACCCGCCGCGCCGCGCGCCGCCGAGCAGCCCGGCGCCATGGCGGCCGACGGCAGCGTGACGGCCGCGGCCAGTGCGCCGAGCAGCGACGCCCCGGCGCCCCGTTCGTACTTCGCCCGCCCTGCCGAGGCAACGGTGGCTTCTGAGGTCAATCCGTCTCCAGCGCTTGCCGATCCTGCGCCAGAAGCTATCAACATTGCAGCAACCGAGACACCGCCAGCACCCGCCGAGGCGCAGGTGCCGCGCCGCCATGGCTTGCCGCAGGTCACGCCCTTCCGCCTGCCCCTGGGTGATCTGGACGCCCTGGCCCAGGCCGCCGGCCTGCAATGGGTCAACTCGGACGCCGACAAGGTGGCCAGCGTGCAGGCGGCCATCGCCGCCGAGCCGCGGCCCATCCACGTGCCGCGCCAGCGTCCGCCGCTGGTGGTGCTGGATGAAGGCCCGCTGGTGCTGGTGGAAACCCGCCAGGATCTGCGCCAGGTCCACCTGCCGTTCGAGACCACGGCGCCGGGCGCGTCCAGCGCGGCGTCCGGCCACGCCTGAGCGCCAGCGATCGGCGGCCGCCGCGGCGCACGGCGGCGGCCGATCGGCAGACCCTGATTGACCAGAGACACTTGGCATGGCCCGATCCACCGTACTCATCGTCTCGCCCACGCACACCCGGTCGCTGGAGGTCGACGCCCGGTTGCTGGCCTGGCTCAGGCCGGCCTTGATCGGCCTGTCCGTCGCCACCGTGCTGCTGGCCGGTGCGCTGGCGGTGGTCGGTCAGAAGTACCTGAGCGAGGGTGCCACCAGCCAGCAGCAGATCGGCCACCTGCAGCAGGAGCTCGGTCACCTGCGCCAGCTCACCTCGGCCGAGATCAACGCCAAACTGGCATCGCTGAAGAAATCCGAACAGGTGATCGTCGAGCTGCAGACGTATCTGCAGGCACGGGGGGTGCATGTCCGGCCGGTCTCCATCGAGCCGCCCGCTGGCCAGCCGAACCCGGCGGCCGGCGGTCCGGCGCTGCCGATCGCGCGCAACGTGCCCTTCACCGGCAGCTTTGCCCACGACGCGCACAGCCTGCTGCAGGCCATCCAGGCGGTGCCGCTGGGCTTGCCGCACGCGGGGCCGCTGTCGTCCTCGTTCGGCGCCCGCTCCAACCCGTTCACCGGCCGCGGCAGCGAGCACCATGGCGGGCTGGACTTCAAGGGCACGTCCGGCGAGCCGGTCCAGGTGACGGCCAGCGGCAAGGTCAGCTTTGCCGGCTGGCGCGGCGGCTACGGCAAGGTGGTCGAGGTCAACCACGCCCATGGCCACGCGACGCTGTACGGCCACCTGTCACGCATCGACGTGCAGGCCGGCCAAACCCTGGCGGCGGGTGACGTCGTGGGGCTGCTGGGCTCCACCGGCCGCTCGACCGGGCCGCACCTGCACTACGAAGTCCTGTCCCGGGGCAACCGGCTCGACCCGCAACAGTTCCTGGCCCTGAACGCAGCCCCGATCAAGCCCTGGATGGAGTGACGCTCGATGTTCGGTTCGACCAAGGACAAGTCCCCTGCCCTGCCAGCGGTCGCGGGCAAGCAGATCGACACGCTGATCGCCGAGCAGTGCACGCTCGAAGGCGACCTGACGGCGCAGAACTCGGTCAAGCTTGATGGCCGCATCAAGGGCACGCTGCGCGCCGAAGGCCGGGCCATCATCGGCACCACCGGCGTCGTCCAGGGTGACGTGCACGCCCCGGACCTGCTGGTGCTGGGCCGCCTGGAAGGCAACGTCTTCGCCCAGCGCCTGCACCTGCAGGCGTCGGCACGCATCCTGGGCAACATCGAAACGCAGTCCTTGCAGGTCGATCCCGGTGCCCACTACCAGGGCAGCGTGACCATGGTCGACCCCCACGCGCCGCGCCTGGCATTGCCCCAGGCAGACAAGCCGGCGAACGTCGATCCACCGGCCGACGCCTGAGGCGGGGCCCGGCGCCACCGCGCCCCCCGTGTCCGTCACTGCCCTTGCCGACGACCCTTGCCGGCAACTGCCCGCCTTCTGCGGTAAGCTGCTTGCGACGCCGCGCTCGGGGGCTCCATGGCGCGCCCCGTCCAACGACCACACCGACGAGCAGCGATAGGCACGGCCTAAATATAGATTAGGTAAAATGAATTGCAAATTCAATAGTTTTGTTCTATAGTTCAGTCCATTGAATCGTTTCATCAACCAAGGAGAACCCGCATGTCCCTGATCAACACCAAGGTCCAGCCGTTCAAGGCCCAGGCATTCCACAACGGCAAGTTCGAGGAAGTCACCGAGAAGAATTTCTCCAACGGCAAGCAGTGGTCGGTCGTGATCTTCATGCCCGCCGCCTTCACCTTCAACTGCCCGACCGAGATCGAGGACGCGGCCGAGCACTACCCCGAGTTCCAGAAGATGGGCGCCGAGGTCTTCATCGTCACCACCGACACACACTTCAGTCACAAGGTGTGGCACGAGACCAGCGACGCCGTCGGCAAGGCCAAGTTCTTCCTGGTGGGCGATCCCACGCACCAGCTGACCAACGCCTTTGGCGTGCACATCCCCGAAGAAGGCCTGGCGCTGCGCGGCACCTTCGTGATCGACCCGAGCGGCACCATCAAGACGATGGAGGTGCACTCCAACGAGATCGCCCGCGACGTCGCCGAAACCGTGCGCAAGCTGAAAGCCGCCCGCTACACCGCCGAGCACCCGGACGAGGTCTGCCCGGCCAAGTGGAAGGAAGGCGAGAAGACGCTCAAGCCCTCGATCGACCTGGTTGGCAAGATCTGATGACCCGCGCCGCCTGGCGGCGCCGCGATGACCTCGCCTGGCCTTGATGACGCGCCCGATGGCGCATGACGACCAACATCATGGCGCGCCAGCGCCGTCATGGAAGCCGAAGGCGAAATCATTTCGTCATCCAAACCACCCGCCGAACGGCGACGGGGCCTGTGCCCTGCCGTTCGGTTTCTTATTGGCCAAATCGGCCTCCAGCGCTTGTCCATCAAGCGCGAGCAGCTATTAAAAAAGGAGTAACCACCATGTTGGATCAGGACATCAAGCAACAACTCGCGGCCTATCTCGAGCGCGTGCAGGAGCCGTTCGAGATGGTGGCGACTCTGGGCACCGACGCCAAATCGGACGAGCTGCGCGAGCTGCTGGAAGAAGTGGCCTCCATCCGTGCCGACAAGATCACCCTGCGCACCGACGGCAGCGACCGCCGTGTGCCCTCGTTCACCCTGGCACGCCCGGGCAGCGGCACGCAGCTCACGTTCGCCGCCATCCCGATGGGACACGAGTTCACCTCGCTGATCCTGGCCCTGCTGTGGACCGGCGGCCACCCGCCCAAGGTCGAGGCCGACGTGCTGGAGCAGATCAAGGCGCTAGATGTGGACCTGGACTTCGAGGTCTACATGAGCCTGTCCTGCCACAACTGCCCGGACGTGGTGCAGGCGCTGTCGCTGATCAGCATCCATAACCCGCGCATCAAGACCACCATCATCGACGGCGGCATGTTCCAGAAGGAAATTGAAGCGCGCGAGATCATGGGCGTGCCCGCCATCTTCGAGAAAGGCCAGATGTTCCACAGCGGCCGCATCACGCTGGAAGAAATCCTGCAGAAGATCGATACCGGCGCCGCCAAGCGCGACGCCGCCAAGCTGAGCGCCAAGGCACCCTACGAGGTGCTGGTGATCGGCGGTGGCCCGGCCGGCGCGGCGGCGGCCATCTACACCGCCCGCAAGGGCCTGCGCACCGGCATCGTCGCCGACCGCTTTGGCGGCCAGGTCAACGACACGCTGGACATCGACAACTACCCCGGCGTGCCCCACACCACCGGCCCCGAGTACGCGGCCCAGCTGGGCGCACACGTGGCCGACTACGACATCGACGTGATGAACGCCCAGCGCGCGGCCGAGCTGGTACCCGCCGCGCAACCCGGTGGCCTGGTGACGGTGAAGCTGGACAACGGTGGCCAGTTGCAAAGCCGCACCGTCATCCTGGCCACCGGCGCGCGCTGGCGCAACGTCGGCGTGCCGGGCGAGGACGAATACCGCACCAAGGGCGTGGCCTACTGCCCCAGCTGCGACGGGCCGCTGTTCAAGGGCAAGGACGTGGCGGTGATCGGCGGCGGCAACTCCGGCATCGAGGCCGCGATCGACCTGGCCGGCGTGGTGAAACACGTCACCGTGCTCGAATTCATGCCCGAGCTGAAAGCCGACGCGGTGCTGGTCAAGAAGCTGCACAGCCTGCCCAACGTGACCGTGCACACCAACGCCCAGACCACCGAGATCACCGGCGCCGACGGCAAGGTCAACGGCCTGGCCTTCAAGCACCGCGGCGATGGTACCGAGGCGCGGGTGGATCTGGAAGGCGTGTTCGTGCAGATTGGCCTGGTGCCCAACACCGAGTGGCTCGGTCAAAGCGTCGAGCGCACCAAGTTCGGCGAGATCGTGGTCGATGCGCGCGGCGCCACCACCGTGCCGGGCGTGTTCGGCGCCGGCGACTGCACCACCGTGCCCTACAAGCAGATCGTGGTGGCCGCTGGCGCCGGCTCCACCGCGGCGCTCAGCGCCTTTGACTACTTGATCCGCACGCCGGCGCCGACCGCGCCGCAGGCCGTGGCCGCCTGAGCGCCGCCGCCGGACCCGGCCTTCCAGCCCGCTGCATCAGCGGGCTTTCTTGCGCCCCGGAGTCCGGCTCATGACCGCGAGCGCGACAGCGCGCCCAGCCGCTCGGCCACGCGCGCGTGGTCGCTGGCGTTGCCGGCGTGCTGCAGGTACAGGCTCAGGTCGGCCTGGGCGCGCGCAGTCAGGCCCAGTTCGGCCAGGGCCAGGCCGCGTTCGCGGTATTCCGGCCAGGCGTCGGGCAGCAGGGTCACCAGCCGGTCCTGCACCTGCACCAGGCGCGCCCAGTCGCGCTGGGTGCGATGGATCTCCTGCAGGTTGCGCAGCATGCGCGCCAGAATCTGACGCGGGCGGGCCGGGCGCAGATGCATGGCCAGCGGCAGCACATCACCGGACCGCGCGCCCCCCTGCGGCTGGAATTCGTCGATGCGGGCACGCAACTCGACCAGGCCCAGCGACTGGCCGGTGAAAGGATCCAGCACCACCAACCCGTCGGGCAGCTCGACCTGCACCAGGAAATGCCCCGGAAACCCCAGCCCATGAGCCGACAGCCCCAGGCCGCGAGCCAACTCCAGCCACAGCACGGCCAGTGAGATGGGGATGCCGCGCCGCGTGTGCAGCACCCGGTGCACGTAGCTGTTGTCCGGGTTGTAGTAGTCGTTGACGTTGCCTGCGAACCCCAGCTCCTCGAAGAAGAAGCGGTTCAGCCCGCGCAGCCGCTCGATTTCCGCGGCGCCGCGCGTCACCTGCCGGAGCAGCCGCTCGGCCAGCCGATCGACCTCATGGAGCACCTGCTGCACATCCAACTCGGGGCTGGCGTCCTGTGCCAGGCAGGCCGCCGCCTCCAGCAGCGGCAGCTCCGCGTCGCGCTGCACCAGGCTGGCGAAATACGCCAGCGGCGTGGGGACGGACAGATCAAGGCGCATGACGATCTTGTAAGGGCGCGGCGCGGGCCACGTCAAGGCCGCCGGTCAAGCACGTCAGCGCCGCAGCAACTGCCGCAGGCGCACGCCGCTGGCCGCGAGGGCGCCGAAGTAAATCAGTGCCGCCCCGACGATCCACGCCGCCAGCAGCCCGACACGCGGCAGCGCCGGCATGGCCAGCCAGTCGAAGCGCCGCGCGCCCCACAGCAGAAAGGCGCTCATCAGCAGCGTCGCGCCCAGCACCTGGGCCGCGAACACGCCCCAGCCGCGCGCCGGCCGAAAGCTGCCGCGGCGCACCAGCCCGGTCAGCAGCCAGCCGGCATTGACCAGCGCGCCCAGGCCGATCGACAGGGTCAGCGCCGCATGCTGCAGCAGCGGCACCAAGATCGCGTTCAGGGTCTGCGTCAACACCAGCACCACCACCGCGATCTTCACTGGCGTGCGAATGTCCAGGCTGGCGTAGTAACCCGGCGCCAGCACCTTCACCGCCACCAGCCCCAGCAGGCCGACACCGTAGCCGGCCAGCGCCAGCGCCACGCGCTGCACGTCATCGCCGGCGAAACGGCCATGATGAAACAGCGTGGCGATCAGCGGCGTGCCGAACACCAGCAGCGCCGCCGCGCAGGGCAAGGCCAGCAGCAGCACCAGGCGCAGGCCCCAGTCCAGCAGTTGCGAGTAGCGCGCGGCGTCGCCGCTGGCGCGCGCCGCCGCCAGCTGCGGCGTCAGCACCACCCCCAGCGCCACGCCCAGCAAGGCGGTGGGGAACTCCATCAACCGGTCGGCATACCACACCCAGGTGACACTGCCGGCCGCCAGGTACGAGGCGATCTGCGTGTTGATCAACAGCGACAACTGCGCCACGCCCACCCCCAGCAGCGCCGGCAGCATCAGCCGCAGCACCTGGCGCACGCCGGCATCGCGCCAGGCCGAGCGCAGGCGCGCGGGCCGCAGGCCGATGCGCGGCAGCAAACCCCGCCGCTTGAGCGCCGGCACCTGCACACCCAATTGCAGCACGCCGCCCAGCATCACGCCGGCGGCCATGGCATAGATGGGCTCGATCCCCAGGCGGCCGAACCAGGGCGCGCCCCACCAGGCGGCGGCGATCATGGCCAGGTTCAGCAGCACCGGCGTGGCCGCCGGCACGGCAAAGTGCTTCCAGGTGTTCAGGATGCCGGCCGACAGCGCCACCAGCGACATGCAGGCGATGTAGGGGAACATCCAGCGCGTCATCAGCACGCCGGCCTCGAAGCTGGAACGGTCCAGCCCGCTGGCCAGCATCAGCACCAGCAGCGGCGCCGCGACCACGCCGACCACGCAGGTGGCCAGCAGCACCCACGTCAGCACCGTGGCCACGTCGTCGATCAGCACCCGGGTGGCCGCTTCGCCGTCGCGCGCCTTGCTGGCCGCCAGCACGGGCACGAAGGCCTGGCTGAACGCGCCTTCGGCAAACAGCCGCCGCAGCAGGTTGGGAATGCGAAACGCGACGTTGAACGCGTCCGTCAGCCCACTGACCCCGAAGGCCGACGCCATCAGCAGATCGCGCACCAGGCCGGTGACGCGGGACACCAGGGTCAACAGGGAAACGGTGGAAGCGGCTTTGAAAAGGCTCACGATGCACTCAGACTAGGGCGCGAGTGTAGTCGCCGCAAGCACTCAGTGGCCTAGGCATGGCGCAGCAAACCGTCCACTGGTAGAATGCTTGGTTTTGCCGACAACATCCACAAACCCCAAAGGAATACTCTCATGGCCGCTGGAAAGCCCAAGAAAAAGAACCCCCGCTTGGCATCGGGTCGCAAACGCGCCCGCCAGAACGTCAAGCTCAACGCCGCGAACACCTCGCTGCGCTCCAAATACCGCACTGCGGTGAAGAACGTCGAAAAAGCGGTCCTCACCGGCGACAAGGAAAAAGCCAGCAGCGCCTTCGCGCTGATGCAGTCGGTGGTCGACTCGGTCGCCGACAAGGGCATCTTCCACAAGAACAAGGCCGCTCGCGACAAGAGCCGCCTGTCGGCCAAGGTCAAGACCCTGGCCCTGCAAGCCGCCGCCTGACGGCCCCATCAGGCAAACCGCCCGGTCGGGGCGGATGGCAGCATCCACCCCGCCGCCGTTTGTATCGGGTGCGCTGTCGGCAAAAATGCAAGAAACCGCCTTTGGGCGGTTTTTTGTTGCCTCAAGCGCCGTTGTCAGGCGTTTCGGGTTCCCCACCACCCCCCAGCGCCTGCAGGAAGGCCGCGCTGTCGAGCAGCCGCTGCGCCTGCGCGGCAATCAGGCCATTCTGGCTCTGCTGCACCTGCTGTCGGGCGATCAGCACCTGGACGTAGCTCACCGCCCCGAGTCGATACTGGCGCTCGGTCGACGCCAGTGAAGCCCGCGCCGCGCCATCCGCTGCCGCCTGGGCCGCGATCGTCTGCGCATCATGATCGAGCGCTCACAACGCGTCCGCCACGTCAAGCAAGGCATCAAGTACCACCCCCTGGTAGTTCGCTGCCGCGGCATCGAACGCCGCCAGAGCGGCGCGCTTTTCCGCCGGCAGGCCGGCGTCGAACAGGGGCTGGGTCAACTGGGCCAGCAAGCCCCATGCGGCCGAGCCCGCGCCGAACAGTGACCCCACGGTCAGCGCCTGCGTGCCCAGGCTGGCGCTCAGATCCACGCGCGGATACAACCGGGCCACAGCAACCCCATACTCGGCGTTGGCGGCATGCAGCAACGCCTCGGCCGCTCGAATATCTGGACGGCGTCGCACCAGTTCGGACGGCAGCACCAGGGGCAAATCGGTGGGCAGCACAAAATCGGCCAGCCTGAACTCCGGCAGCGTTGCCGCGCCCGGCGCCTGTCCGGCCAGCACAGCCAGCAGGTGTTCGCTGTGTTCAAGTTGCTTGCGCAGCGCAGGCATGCCGGCGCGCGTCTGTTCCAACTGGGCTTGCAACGCCAGCACCTCATCGCCCGCCGCCTGCCCCAGTCGCACACGCTGGCGGGTGAGCTCGAGCTGCTCCTCCTGCATCTGAACCAGAACCTGCATTGCCGCAACCTGACCCGACAACCGGGCACGTGCGATGGCGTTTTGGGCAATGCCCCCAGCCAGACTCAGGCGCGCTCCCTCCAACTGGTAGCGCCGATGCTCACTGCGCGCGGCCAGCGCCTCGAGCGCGCGCTGATTGCCGCCGCTCAGATCAAGGCGGTACCGCACACCCATGCTGGCGCTGAACATGCTGAACTCATGCCCCGCGCCCGCCTGGCCCTGCGCGCTGGGGTTGGTGCGTTGCCGCTGGGCGCCCGCATTCGCGTCGACGCGCGGATACAGTGTCGATCCCGCCTGCGCCGCATGCCACTCCCGCGCCTGTCGCAACGTGGCTTCAGCAGCGGCCAGCGTCGGGCTGGCCTTCAAGGCCTGTTCGATCAGCGTATCGAGTTGAGGCGAGCCCAGCGCCTGCCACCATGACGAGCCGATACCCGTCCCGACGCCAACGCGCTGCGGCTCCCCGTGCAGGGTCGCCGCCGACGCCGTCTGCGCGGACAAGGGAAGACTCGTGTAGCCGGTCACGTGGGGTAAGGCGGGCGGGAGGAAATCCGGCCCGGCGGCACAACCTGTCAGGCTCTGTTGAAAAACGAGTGGGTCACCGGGCATGAGGGTTGACCGCGGCGAAGTCGAGCTTGCCTGCGATCAGGAAGATCACGGTTCTGATCGTGCTGAAGCGCGTG
>Ga0116180_1001843_pt1 | contig 17366 bp, 11 predicted proteins | sample AD_UKC073_MetaG_FD_89804 | JGI IMG/M metagenome (GOLD analysis project Ga0116180, IMG submission 89804) | Active sludge microbial communities of municipal wastewater-treating anaerobic digesters from USA - AD_UKC073_MetaG | ecosystem: Engineered > Bioreactor > Anaerobic > Digestate | place: USA...
CGAACTGTCCGCTGTCGAGCATCGCCTCGACGTCGCCGCGGCCGATGCCCTTGGCCAACGGGTCGTAGAAGGTGTTGTCCACCACCCAGTCGTAGATTGCCTTGCCGCGCGCCACCGGGTCCTTGACGCGCCCGATGGCCCGTTCGGCGGTGCTGCGCATCAAGCCGTCGGTTGGCATCCGGTCGGTCGATTGCAGGCAGCGGCGCAGTACCTCGCTGCGCTCGGCGACGCTGTTGCGGCGCGTAATGTCGAAATGACGGTCCTGCTTGGCAACCTGGCTGACGATTTGCAGTTGCGGCTTCGCCGCATCGGCGTCTTTCCAGTCGGCATAGAAGACTTCCATGTCGGCCACCGGGTCGCGGTAAATCCCGGCGCTGTCGAAATTGCCTTGCCAATTGTGTCCCAGCGAACGCTGCCAGAGCGTGTCCTTGTATTGCGCCAGCGGTAACCAGACACGCAGCCGGCCTCTGGCGTTATTGATGGCAATGCTTGAGGTCAGATCGTAAGTCCGCCAGTGCGGTGCCGGCTCGTCGGGCAGGCTGACGACGTTGATCGGCTCGCTGGGCGCGAGGGCAGGCGGTGGCGTGGCCGGAGCGGGCGCCGGTGTCGGTCGCTCGACGGCCGGTCGCTCGACGGTCTGTCGTTCGGCCACCGGTCGGTAGCTGCGCCGGTCGGTTTTTTTACTCTCGTCCCGGCTATGCCGTTCGCTCTTGGCGGTGCGCTCGTTTCGGTTGCCGCGCTCGTTGCGGCTACCACGTTCGTTCCGGTTGCCGCGTTCCTCCCGGCTGCTCCGCTCGCCATGACTGCCGCGCTCGGTTTTGGCGCCCCTCTTTTCGCTGCTTTTGGTGCTGCTCTTGTCGGTCGATTTGGCTGACGGTTTGCTCGCCGTCGTGGCGGCGTTTTTCTTGTTCGCGGCCAGGGCCGACGTGGGAGCGAGAAGTGAGAAAAGCGCCGAAGCGGCAAGGAAATCGCGTCGTTTCAATCGACTCTCCGGTGAGTGTAAGAGCCTGGTCGCGGAAGCGAACGAGCAGGCCGCACGGATCGGTGGCTAAAAACGACCGGGCCGCGTCACAAGACACGGCCCGATAAGATGAGGAAAATTATAACACTTCGGCGGCGTGGTCCGCGAGGCGCGAGCGTTCGCCGCGCTGCAGGGTGATATGGCCGGCATGTTGCCATCCCTTGAAGCGGTCAACCGCATACGTCAGACCGGAACTGCCTTCGGTGAGATAAGGGGTGTCGATCTGCGCGATGTTGCCGAGGCAGATCACCTTGGTGCCGGGGCCGGCGCGGGTGATCAGCGTTTTCATCTGCTTGGGCGTCAGATTCTGCGCTTCGTCGATGATCAGGTATTTGTTGAGAAAGGTGCGCCCACGCATGAAATTCAGCGACTTGATCTTGAGGCGGCTGCGGAGCAGGTCGCGGCTGGCCGCGCGGCCCCAGTCACCCCCTTCGTGATCGCCTTGTTCGAGAACTTCGAGATTGTCTTCGAGCGCGCCCATCCAGGGCCCCATTTTTTCTTCCTCGGTGCCCGGCAGAAAGCCGATGTCTTCGCCGACCGGCACGGTGGCGCGCGTCATGATGATTTCGCTGTAACGCTTCAGTTCGAGCGTCTGCGTCAGACCGGCGGCCAGGGCCAGCAGCGTTTTGCCCGTGCCGGCCTGACCGAGCAGGGTGACGAAATCGATGTCCGGATTCATCAGCATGTTGAGGACGAAGTTTTGCTCGCGGTTGCGGGCGGCGATACCCCAGACGGCGTTGCGGTGCTGCGTGTAATCGGTCAGCGTTTCGATCTCCGCGATCGGGCCGTCGACGTGGCGGACGATGGCCTGAAGCGGCTGCCGCCCTTCATGGAAAAGAAACTGGTTGGGCCGCAGATGCGCGCACAACGGTCCGTGCAGACGGTAGACAGTGTGCCCGTCGTGCCGCCGGCGGGGCAGGTCGCCACCGTGCGTTTCCCAGAAATCGGCGGTCAGTTCATGCATGCCGGTGTACAGCAGGTCGCTGTCCTCGATCACCTTGTCGTTGAAATAATCCTGCGCCGCAAGCCCGAGGGCGCGCGCCTTGATGCGCATGTTGATGTCTTTTTAAACCAGAATCACCGGGCGCTCGGGGTGGCGGCGTTGCAGGTGGAGGACTACCGCCAGAATTTGGTTGTCGGCCTTGGCGGTTGGCAAATTCATCGGCAATTCTTGAGCAATGGCCTCGGTTTGCAGAAACAGGCGACCGCTGGCCAATTGTCGCGAAGGCTCGGCGAGCCGGATGCCCCGATCGATGGCTTCCTTCATGCCGCTGACGATTTCGTCGAGCGTGCGTGTGACCTGGCGGGCATTGCGGGCGATCTCCGAAACCCCCTTCTTGTTGTTGTCGAGTTCTTCCAGCGTCATGATCGGCAGGAAGATGTCGTGTTCCTGGAAACGATAGACGCTGGTCGGATCGTGCATCAATACATTGGTGTCGAGAACGAAAAGCTTGCGCCAGCGCCTGGCCGCGTCATCGTCCTTCTCCTCGTTCTCGTCGGCGTTGCCGTCCGGTTGGCGGAGCATGCGGGCGCCCTCCTGTCGCGTGCGGGTCAGAGTTGGCTGACGAAGTCGAGCACCGCCTGCGCGTGGCCGTCGACCTTCAGTCCGCGCCACTCGCGCCGCAGAACGCCTTGACGGTCGATGACGAAAGTGCTGCGTTCGATGCCGCGGACCTGCTTGCCGTACATCGTTTTCATTTTGATCACCGCGAAACGGGAGCACAGCATTTCGTCGGCGTCCGAGAGCAAGGCGAAAGGCAATTCCTGCCTGGCCTTGAAATTCTCGTGCGATTTCAGGCCGTCGCGCGAGATGCCGACGACGGCGGCGCCTGCTTCGACGAAACGCGGGTACAGATCGCGAAACTGTTGCGCTTCGGTGGTACATCCGGGCGTGCTGTCCTTGGGGTAAAAATAAAGGACCACGACGCTGCCCAGGCAGGCGGAAAGCGTGAATGTCTGGCCACCGGTGGCTGGCAAACTGAAATCGTCTACGCGTTGGTCGATCATGGCGTGCTTTCGGGAACGGGGAAGTGGATTGTTGTAAGAAAGCGGTGTCAGGGTCAAGTCATGCATCGTCGCTTGCTTTTTTGGCAAAAACTGTACGAAAATACAGTGATTCCAAAAAAGGAGATCCCCTCGATGAGCAAGGCCGGTTCGCTGACCCCACGCCAGCAGGAAATACTCGATTTCATCCGCCGTACGCTGGAGAATCTCGGCGCGCCGCCAACGCGGGCCGAGATTGCCAGCGCTTTTGGCTTTGCCTCGCACAACGCCGCTGAAGAACACCTCAAGGCGCTGGCCAAGAAAGGGATCATCGTTCTCGAGCCAGGTTCGGCGCGTGGCATCCGGCTGGTCGAACAGCTCGGCCTGCCACTGATCGGCAGCGTCGCCGCCGGCAGTCCGATCCTGGCGGTCGAGAATGTCCAGCGACGTTACGCGGTCGATGCCAGCCTGTTTACGCCGCGCGCCGATTTTCTGCTGCGCGTGCGCGGCCTGTCGATGATCAACGCCGGCATTCTGGATGGCGATCTGTTGGCGGTTCACCGCGGTAGCGAGGTGCGCAACGGCCAGATCGTCGTTGCCAGACTCGATGAGGAGGTGACGGTCAAGCGTTTCCATCGGCGGGGCGATGTCGTCGAACTGCTCGCCGAGAACCCGGATTTCGCGCCCATCGTCGTCGATGTCCGCACGCGGGCGCTGACCATCGAAGGGCGGGCGGTCGGGCTGATCCGCGGTGAGGCGCTGTAGCGTGGCCGCGCCCGCCGGCACGCTTTCTCCGCCGACGCTGAGACAGATTCTGGAACGGCCGGATGTCTGGCGCGGCGATGCCTTGGCCGGTACGCGGTTGCCCGGTGTGCCGACGGGTTTCGCGGAACTCGACGGCGAATTGCCGGGTGGCGGCTGGCCGCGTGGGGGGCTGATCGAGTTGCTGCCGATCTGTGATGGCGTCGGCGAATTGAGTCTGCTTTTGCCGGCGCTGGCGCGTGTGTCGAACGACGAATTGTCCTGGCTGGTCTGTATCGCGCCGCCGTATTCGCTGCATGCGCCAGCGTGGTCGGCGGGCGGCGTCGATCTCTCCCGCCTGTTGGTGGCTGGCGCGTCCGGCCACGACGCGGCCTGGGCTTGCGAGCGCTCGCTGGTCGCCGAGGGCGTTGGCGCCGTCGTCGCCTGGTTGCCGGATGCCCGGAGCACGGTCTTGCGCCGCTTGCAACTGGCCGCCGAAAACAGTCGCACCTTGCTGTTCGTTTTCCGGCCGGCGCTCTGTGCCAGCCAGCCGTCGCCGGCGTCCCTGCGTTTGCTGCTCGCCGGGGAGGGCGACCAACTCCGCGTGCGCCTGCTCAAGCGTCGCGGCAACGCATGCGCAACGCCGGTGCTGATCGCCGTTCAACGTCCAGTCCCTCTCGGCCATGCTCTGGCTGGTTCTTCAACTTCCGCGCCTGCCGCTCGACGTCTTTCCCAGTCTGCCGTCGCCTAGCGCCATTGTCGGTCGCGAGCGCATTGTCGTTGCCGACGATGCGGCGACAGCGGCAGGTGTGCGGCCCGGTTCGCGCTTGGCCGCCGCCTGGGCCGTGCTGCCGAATCTGACCGTGCGTGCGCGCGACGACCAGCGCGAACAGGCCGTTCTGCACCGGCTCGCCTGTTGGGCGGGGACGTTTACGTCGGATGTCTGTTGCCTGCCGCCACAAACGCTATTGCTTGAAGTGGCGGCTTCCCTGCGTCTGTTCGGCGGTGCGGCGGCGTTGTTCGAGCGCGTCGTTAACGGCTGTGCGGAGCAAGGCTTCGAGCCGCGGGCGGCGCTGGCGCCAACGCCGCTGGCGGCGCAATGGCTGGCCGCCGCGGGCGACGCCGTGCCTTGCCTGCATCCCGATGAACTTCCCGCGCGCCTCGACAAGTTGCCGCTGGCCGTTTTGCCAATTACCGCGCCGCGCCTGTCTCGCCTGCACGGTTTTGGCGCGTGCTCGCTGGCCGACGTTCTGCGTCTGCCGCGAGCGGGCTTGGCGCGGCGATTGGGGGCCGATCTGGTCGCCGATCTGGCGCGTGCGCGTGGTGAGTTGCCCGATCCACGGCCGCGCTTCGTTTTTCCGGAGCGTTTCGCCGAGCGTCTGGAATTCCCCGCGGGTGTCGAAAATGCGTCGGCGCTCGGTTTTGCCGGCCGCCGCCTGCTTGCCGTGTTGTGTGGCTGGCTGACGGCGCGCGTCGCCGGGATCCGGACCTGTGTTTTCGAATTCGAGCACGAGCCCCGCGCCGATCGGTTCCCGGTCAGTGTTTTATCCCTTGGCTTTGCCGGCGCGACGCGTGACGTCGACCGGATGGCGCATGCCTTGCTCGAGCGCCTGCCGCGGTTCGAATTGCCGGCGGCCGTGGTGGCGATCGTCTTGCGCGCCGACACGTCGGAGGCGCTGCCGGGTCGCACCGCCGGTTTGTTTGGCGAGCGCGGAACGGTGGCCGGCGCCGATTCGTTGGCGCTATTGGCCGAACGATTGCAGTCGCGGCTGGGGCCGGGTGCGGTGCATGGTTTGGCGATGGTCGCCGAACATCGTCCCGAGAAAGCGTCGCGCCGCGTGACACCACCGCCACCGTCGCCCGGCGCCTCGGCCATCGAGCCGACACGCGGCGCGCGACCGTTGTGGCTGCTGGCCCAGCCACGGATGCTGCGCGAAGAAGCTGGCCGACCGCATTGTGGCGGTCCCTTGCGTTTGCTGACTGGCCCCGAACGCATCGAGAGCGGCTGGTGGGACGCCGACGAACCCGGCGCCGTCGGCGATGTGCGCCGCGACTATTTCATCGCCCTGTCGGTGCGCGCCGAATGGCTGTGGATTTTCCGTGGTCGGGAGGGATGGTTTTTGCACGGGATGTTCGCTTGAGGAACGTCGGATTTTTGCTGGAATTTTCCAGTCTCTCTTTTATACTGTCCCAATCAAAAAAACAGTCGGACTGCCGTGGGGCGTCACTGTGGAGTGGATTATGGAGACCAATACCGCTGTTATGTTGCCGGAAGCCTTGTCGATTGGTCTGCCCGAAATCGATGCGCAGCACGAAAGCATTTTTCGCTGCATCGAATCGCTGAAAGCCATTTGTTATGGCAGCGGACCCGCCTCGCTTGAGGAATTCGAGAATCTGCTCGAATACCTGAAGTATCACTTCGCCAGCGAGGAACGTCTTGCCGGCGAAGTCGGCGTTGATTTTCTCGACCACGCGACCGTTCACCGGAAGAATCTTCTGGCCTTGCGCCGGGCCTTTAGCGAAGTCCAGAGCGGCATGCGCGACTTGCATTCCTTCTTGCGGTACATCGAGTATTGGTTCGAGCGCCACATCACCGACGAAGACAAGCCTTTCGCCGCCACCATTCACGCCCGCCAGGCCGCCGCCCGCGACGATTCCCCCACGGCCGGTTCGTGACCGTCGCGCCCGATTCCGGGCCGGCGCTCCGACGAGGTTTTGCCGACCCTTTCCGGGTTACCCCGCTCGCGACCGAAAGACTGGCGCCATGCCCGCCGGGCACCGAAAATAACGCATTAAATTGAGTCAAAACCAGCCGGAAATAATCGGAGAATAATCCGGCAATAACCCGGATATGACTCGGACCGGTCCATGGCGCATTCTTTTTTGCGTTCTGCCGAGCATTCTGGCAAGCTGGCAACTGGAACGGCATATTCCGCCATCTCGCATTGCCCACCATTCTCCACCAGCCGTCGATAGACGGCGCCATCCTTCTCTTTTACGAGCTAGCACCCATCATGAACCTCACCGCCTCAGCCGCCTGGAAGGCTCTTGAAGCGCACAGGCAGTCGCTTTCGCCTGCGCATCTGAAAGACATGTTCGCTCGCGATCCAGGTCGCGTTTCTTCCCTCTCGCTTGCTTTCGACGGCATGCTGCTGGATTTTTCCAAACAGCGCGTCGAACCGGCGACCCTGAATTTGCTTGTCGCTCTGGCCCGTGAAGCGCGGCTCGACGAATGGACGAGCCGCATGTTCGGCGGCGAAAAAATCAATGCCAGCGAAGGCCGCGAAGTTCTGCATGTGGCCTTGCGGCGGTCGAGCGGCCCCTTCCCCGTCGGCGACCTCGATGTGATGCCACAGGTCCTCGCCACACGCCAGCGAATGGTCGCTTTCGCCGACCATTTGCGTTCCGGCCAGGCGCTGGGATTCACCGGTCAGCCGATCCACACGGTCGTCAATATCGGCATCGGCGGTTCCGATCTCGGGCCGAAGATGGTCGGCTACGCGCTGCGGGCGATGGCGCATCCCGTGCTCGCGGTGCACTACGTTTCCAATCTCGATGGCGCCCAACTCGCGCCATTGCTGCAAACCCTCGATCCGCGCACGACGCTGTTTCTGGTCGCCAGCAAGACCTTTACCACCCAGGAAACGATGCTCAACGCGCAAACCGCGCGCGACTGGCTGCTGGCCAACCTCGGCGATCCGGCGGCGGTGGCCAAGCACTTCGCCGCGCTGACCGCCAAACCCGAACGCGCCGTCGCCTTCGGTATCGACGAGGAGGCCGTTTTTCCGCTGTGGGATTGGGTCGGCGGGCGTTTCTCGCTCTGGTCGGCGGTCGGTCTGGCGCTGATGATCGCCATCGGTCCGCAAGCGTTTGCCGATCTGCTCGCCGGCGCCGAAAGCATGGACGAGCATTTCCGTACCACGCCCTACGAACGCAATCTGCCGGTGATCGTGGCATTGCTCGGCATCTGGAACACCAACTTCCTGGGCGCGAGCAGCAACGCCGTTCTACCCTACAACGAGTCGCTGAAATTCCTGCCATCCTTTTTGCAGCAGCTCGAAATGGAAAGCAACGGCAAGGCGGTCGGCCGCGACGGTCAGCCGCTGGCCTGCGCCTCGAACCCGATCGTGTGGGGCGAACTCGGCAATAACGGCCAGCACGCTTTCTTCCAGCTTCTGCATCAGGGAGGCCGGCTGGTACCTTGCGATTTCATCGCCGCGGTACGCTCCGACTATCCTCTGGCCGGTCATCAGGAGGCCTTGCTCGCCAACTGTTTCGCGCAAAGCGCCGCTTTGGCGTTCGGCAAGACGGCCGACGAGGCGCGTGCCGAACTGAGCCGCAGCCTCCAGGGCGCGGCACTGGAAGAGTTGTTGCCGCACAAGGTGTTCCCCGGCAACCAGCCCTCGTCCACGCTGCTGCTGTCACGCCTCGATCCCCGGAACATCGGCGCGCTGATCGCGATGTACGAACACAAGGTTTTCGTGCAAGGCGTGATCTGGGGTCTCAATTCCTTCGATCAATGGGGCGTCGAGTTGGGCAAGGCGGTGGCCAATAGCATCCTGCCGGCGATCACCGATCTCGAACTCGCGAAAAAACTCGATGCGTCGACGCAAGGTCTGCTGGCCTACAGCCGCCGGCATCTCGGATAGAACGGCCACGCCCCGGCGAACGCCGGGCGCCATATTTTCAACGAGGCATGAAATGACGACGAAAGTTATTACTATTCCCAGCACCCCGTTCGCGGGTCAGAAGCCGGGGACTTCCGGTTTGCGAAAAAAGGTTTCGGTATTCAGTCAGCCGCGCTATCTCGAGAACTTCGTGCAGGCGATTTTCGACACCCTGTCCGGTCAAGAGGGGCAGACGTTGGTCCTCGGCGGCGACGGGCGCTATTACAACGATGTCGCCATCCAGACCATTCTGCGAATGGCGGCGGCGGCCGGCTTCGGCCGCGTGCTGGTCGGTCGCGGCGGCATTCTGTCCACGCCCGCCGCCAGCGCGGTGATCCGCAAGTGGCGGGCTTTCGGCGGCATCATCCTGTCGGCCAGCCACAATCCCGGCGGGCCGGATGGCGATTTCGGCATCAAATACAATCTCGGTAACGGCGGACCGGCCAACGAAGGCTTTACCGATGCGGTGTATCTGCGCACCCAGTCGATCGACGCCTATCGCACCGTCGAGACCCCGGACGTCGATCTGGGCCGCATCGACGAAGTCAACATCGGCGACATGTGCGTCAGCATCATCGATCCGGTCGCCGACTACGCCGAACTCCTGGAATCGCTGTTCGATTTCGACCGCATCGCCGCCTTGCTGGCGCGACCGGATTTCCGCATGCGTTTCGACGCCATGCACGCGGTTACCGGGCCTTATGCGCACGCCATTCTCGAGGGGCGTCTGGGCGCGCCGGCCGGCACGGTTGTCAACGGCACGCCGCTGCCCGATTTCGGCGACGGTCACCCCGATCCCAACCCGGTGTATGCCGCCGATCTGGTGGCCGCGCTGGCCGACGCCGGCTCCGGCTTGTCGTTCGGCGCCGCTTCCGATGGCGACGGCGACCGCAACATGATCGTCGGCCGCGACTTCGTCGTCAGCCCCAGCGACAGTCTGGCGGTTCTCGCCGCCAACCACGCGCTGATCCCGGCCTATGCCGCCGGTTTGGCGGGGGTGGCGCGCTCGATGCCGACCAGTTGCGCGCTTGACCGCGTCGCCGAGGCGCTAGGCATGGCCTGTTATGAAACGCCGACCGGTTGGAAATACTTCGGCACGCTGCTCGATGCCGGCAAGGCCACGCTGTGCGGCGAGGAAAGCGCCGGTACCGGCTCCAACCACGTGCGCGAAAAGGACGGCCTGTGGGCGGTGCTTTACTGGCTGAATATCTTGGCGGTGCGCGGCGAGTTGGCCGAGGATGTCGTTCGCGACCACTGGCGGCGTTTCGGACGCAATGTCTATTCCCGTCACGACTACGAAGGCATCGCCACGGCGGCGGGCGATCGTCTGATGGCCGAGTTGCGCGACCGCCTGCCGCGACTGCCGGGGTCCGAGTGCGCCGGCTTGCGGATCAAGGCCGCCGACGATTTTGCCTATACCGATCCGGTGGACGGTTCGCGTTCCGAGCGCCAGGGCGTCCGGATCATGCTCGACGACGGTTCACGGGTGGTGTTCCGTCTTTCGGGAACGGGGACCGAGGGCGCGACCTTGCGGGTCTACCTCGAACGCTATGTCGCCGATCCGGATCGCCACGAGGTACCGACCCAGGAGGCACTGGCGCCGCTCGTGCGGCTTGCCGAGACGGTGGCGCAAATCGCCTCGATCACCGGCCGGCAGACGCCGGACGTGATCAGCTAGACAACGGTGACATCTGGCGGATGGCATCGCCAGATGCCGGGAATCATGCCAACGAGAGGAAAGCAAAATGGTTGATAAGAAGACATTCCAATTGCCGCGCAAGGCAATTGCACTGGTTCTCGCCGGCGGGCGTGGCAGCCGCTTGCAGGAACTCACCGATCGCCGGGCGAAGCCGGCGGTACACTTCGGCGGTAAATTCCGGATCATCGATTTCGCCTTGTCGAATTGCGTCAATTCGCAGCTTCGGCGGATCGGCGTCGTCACGCAATACAAGTCGCACAGTCTCCTGCGCCACTTGCAGCGCGGCTGGAATTTCTTGCATGGCGAAGTCAACGAGTTTGTCGATCTGTTGCCGGCGCAACAGCGGGTGGACGAGGAATCGTGGTATCGCGGTACCGCCGACGCGGTTTATCAAAATATCGACATCATCGAAACCTATTCGCCGCAGCCGGAATTCGTCGTCATTCTCGCCGGCGACCACGTCTATAAAATGAATTACGCGATGATGCTGGTCGATCACGTCGAAAGCGGTGCCGAATGCACCGTGGCGTGTATCGAAGTGCCGCGTCAAGAGGCCAGTGGTTTCGGGGTAATGGACGTTGCCGAGAACGGTCGGATCACCAACTTCATCGAGAAACCCGCCGATCCGCCGGGAATGCTGGACAAGCCCGACATGGCGCTGTGCAGCATGGGCGTTTATGTCTTCAACGCCAAATACCTGTACGCGGAACTGGCGCGCGACATTCTGGACCCGACGTCCAGCCACGATTTCGGCAAGGACATCATCCCGCGCGCGGTGGCCAACGGCGTGGCGGCGGCGCACCCCTTCTCGCGCAGTTGCGTGATCGCCGCCGACGAGGAGGGCAAGGAGTACTATTGGCGCGACGCCGGAACCATCGATGCCTATTGGGACGCCAACATCGACTTGACGGCAACCGTGCCGGCCCTGAACATCTACGACCGCAACTGGCCAGTGTGGACTTATCAACAGCAGTTGCCGCCGGCCAAGTTCGTCCATAACCACCTCGACCGGCGCGGCACGGCCATCGAATCCACCGTTTCGGGCGGCTGCATCGTCTCTGGTGAAATCAATCGCTCGCTATTGTTCTCGAGTTGCCGGGTGCATTCCTACGCGCGGGTGAATCTGTCGGTGCTGTTGCCGGACACCACCGTCGGCACGCGTGCCCGGCTCAGTCGCTGCGTGGTCGACGCCGGCTGCAACATTCCGCCCGGGCTGGTCGTCGGCGAGGACCCGGAAGACGATGCGCGTCGTTTCCGCTACACCGAGAACGGCATCACGCTGATCACCAAGAAAATGCTCGAGCGTTTGAACTGATCGTTTCGACATGCGCGCCGCGACGCTCACCGTCGCGGATGGCCTCACCATCGACGTCCCTCGCCGGGGTTCTGGCGGGGGACGTTCCTTTATCGATCAACCCGGCCATTTTCCGAAGAAAAGGAACAAACCCCTTGCGTATCCTGCACGTAGCCGCTGAAATCTATCCCCTGGTCAAGACCGGCGGTCTGGCCGATGTCGTCGCCGCCTTGCCGGCCGCGCTTGCCGCCCGCGGTCTCGATACGCGGGTGCTGGTTCCCGGCATGCCCAGCGTCATGAGCGGCGTCGTCGACCTCAAGCGCGTGATGCGTTTCGGGCCGGCCTTTGGCGCGGCGGTGGTCACCCTGCGTCTCGGCCGCATGCCGGACAGCGGCCTGCCGGTCTATGTCATCGACGCCCCTTTTCTTTACCGGCGCGACGGCAATCCCTATCTCGGTCCCGACGGTCGCGACTGGAACGACAATCACCGGCGCTTTGCCCTGCTCGGCTGGGTGGCCGCGCATCTCGCTTCCGGCGAGCTCGATCGCCGCTGGCAGCCCGACGTGGTGCACTCGCACGACTGGCACGCCGGGCTGGCGCCGGCGTATATCGCCCAAAGTCCGGCGCTGAACACCGCGACGGTATTCACCATCCACAATCTTGCCTTTCGCGGCCTGTTTCCGCTGGATTGCCATACCGATCTCGGCTTGCTGATTTCGGGTGCGATGCAAAGCGGCATCGAATTTCACGGCCAGTTGTCGTTCATGAAAGCCGCGCTGGTGCACGCCAAGCGAATCAACGCCGTCAGCCCGTCGTATGCCCGCGAAATCTGCACTTCCGAATTCGGCTGGGGACTCGATGGCTTGCTGCGCGATCGTGGCGACGATCTTTCCGGCATTCTCAACGGTGTCGACTACCGGGTCTGGGACCCGCGTACCGACAAGGCGTTGACGCGGAACTACGACGCCGAAAATCCGCGCGGCAAGAAAGTCTGCAAACTCACCCTGCAAGGCGAACTCGGCTTCGCGCGCAGCACCAAGATTCCGCTGCTGGCGGTGGTCAGTCGGCTGACCGAGCAAAAAGGTCTGGATCTGGTGCTTGAGGCCTTGCCGGTATTGCTGGCCGCCGGCGGGCAACTGGTGGTGATCGGTAGTGGCGATGCCGATGTCGAAGCCGGATTCCGGGCCGCCGCCGCCGCGCATCCCAAATCGGTGTCCGTTTACCTGGGCTACGACGACGCGATGTCGCATCGCATCACCGCCGCCGCCGACATCCTGCTCGTGCCCTCGCGTTTCGAACCCTGCGGCCTGACGCAGCTCTATGCCCTGCGCTACGGCACTCTGCCACTGGTGCGGCGCGTCGGCGGTCTGGCGGACACCGTGATCGACGCCACGCCCGCCACGCTCGACGACGGCACGGCCAACGGTTTCGTTTTCGACCAGGCCACCGGCTGCGCGCTCGCCAGCCGCATCGTCGACGCCTGTGCCTTGTTTCGCGACAGTGCCCGGTGGCGGCAAATCCAGAAACGCGGCATGGTTCAGGACTTCTCCTGGGACGATTCGGCCGCTCGCTACGAGGCCCTGTACCGGCGTATCTGAAAATTCGTGCCGGTGACCATGGCCGTTGAGGCGCTAGAAAAATCTTGTTTGTGAAAAGTTGTTATTTTTAAAAAATTCATACCGTCGCAGTCGCTCTGGAGTCGACAAACGTTGTCTCTGGAGACATCAATCATCCCCGGAAATCCCCCTGCATTTTCTGAGCGCCGTTTCCGGGTGACGGCAACGCCCGGAAAAATCCCGTCGAAACAGGGCAAAGACCGGGAGAGTCGCGTTGTCTACAGCGCGGGTTTTCCGACCGCGTCGTTACTGGCAGGCCTCGATTTCCCAGTCGTACATCCAGATCTGATGACGGGAGCCGTCGTTCCAGTAGATCACGCGGTAGGTATGGCCGTTGTTGTCCAGCGACAGCGAGTCGATGCGTCCGACCATGTCGATCGCCTTGATGCGCACGGATTGCCCAATATCGTAGTCGAATTCAACGGTTCGCAAGCTTCTCTCCTAATGTATGGTCGGTGCCAGCCGATGGCCGCACACTTTACCGCGTAACGCGCCGCGAGCGAAGCGGCCCAATCGCCTTGCCGGCGCGAGAACCGAACGGATCGCCGCTCGAATCGAAACCGTGTATCGTCGTCATGACCGGCGAATCGCCATTTTCCGCCTTTGCGAAGGAGCAGACCATGCCCGAGCAGCCCGTTACCGAGCAGCCCGCCGCTGCCGGTCTTTCCGTGTCGACCGCCTGGCGGCAGGACGGCGAACTGCCGCCCTTGCTGCGCGGCAAGACGCGCGCGCGCGATCAAGCCCTCGATCCGCTGCTGACCGGGCTGCGGGTCGAGGCGCGTTACGCGCTACCCGCCGATGCGCGCGGCGTGCCGACGGACGCGGGCGAAATCGTGCGCCCCGGGGAGGGCACGGTGCTGGCCCTGGAAACCGAGGACGGGGCGACGATCGTGATCCATGCCGACCGGCTCGCCGAGGCCGTCGGGCGCTTGCAGCCGCGGGCGCTGCGCGACGGGGCGGTCGACCTGACGCTGTTCCGGGAGGCGGATGGCGACCGGCCGATCACCGCGCCCTGGAAGGCGGTGACCGTTCTGCGTCTGCCGCAGGACGCCTTGATCGACGAGGCGACAGCGCTCGCCGTCACCTGGGCCGCCGAGGCGCGGCAGGCGACCGACTCCGCGCTCGTCGCCAAGGCGCTGCTGTGGTGCATCGAATCGCGGCTGGTGGCGCGTTCCGGTCTCTATCGCTGGCAGGAACGGACGATTGCCGCCGCCGACCACTGCCCGCCCGACGACGACCGTCTGGAAAAGGCCCGGGCCTGTGCGCCCCTGCTGCTGCTCATTCACGGTCTCGGTTCGCACGCCGTCGGCAGTTTCGCCGATCTCCGGGCCGACGACGAGACCTGGCAGGCGCTACAGGCGCGTTTTCCCGGCGGTGTTTTTGGCTATGAGCACCGCACCTTCTCGCAGAGTCCGCTGGAGAACGCGCTCGAATTGCTCGACGCCTTGCCCGAAGGCGCGCACGTGTCCGTGCTCAGCCATGGGCGCGGGGGGCTGGTCGGCGATCTGCTGTGTCTGGGGGAGGTCGCCGAGGAGGCGTTCGGCGGCGATAACCTGGCGCCGGCACGCGCCGACATGCCGGCCGAGACTGACGAGGCGCGGGAAGGCTTGCGCCGGGCCGTGCGTCAGATCGCGCGCCGGATCGGCGAACGCCGGCTGGTCGTCGAACAGAATCTCCGCGTCGCCTGCCCGGCGCGCGGCAGTCGCCTGCTGTCCGACAATCTCGAGGTGGCGCTGTCCGGTTTTCTGAACCTGTCGCAGTGGCGCGGCGGGGCGGCGCTCGATAGCGTCGGCGCGGCGGCGGGCGCCTCCGGTGGCGGCACCTCGAGCGCGGCGGGCACCCTGAAACGCCTGCTGCTCGAAATCGCCGGTCGCCGCATCGCGCCGTCGTTGATTCCCGGCCTTGCCGCGATGGGCGTCGATTCGCCGCTGGTGGCCTTTTTCGCCCATCCCGGCACCGGTTGTCGCCACGGCATCCGGATGGCGGTGATCGCCGGCACCGCCAGCGGCACCGCCAGACCGGGGCGTCGGGCGGCCGATCTGTTCTACGGCTGGCGCCCGCTCGACGACGACGGCGATCTGGTGGTCGATGCCGAGGCGATGTACGGTGGCCTCGCTCCGCGCGCCGGCGCGAGTTATGTTCACGAACAGAGCGAATCGCTGACGCATTTCCGCTACTTCGCCAGAGCGTCGATCCGCGACGCCGTGCGCGACTGGTTGGGCCAGAATCCGACCGCGTCGGTACTCTTGCCGCCGTTCCAGTTGCTCGACGGCGGGGCGCCCGTCGCGGCGTCGCCGCCAGCGCAGAGTCGCGGTGGCGCCGCCCTGCCGGTACTGATTCTGCTGCCGGACAGCATGGGTTCCTGTCTGGCCGTCAACCGCGACCCGGCCGGCATCGAACGGATCTGGTTCGATTTCACGCGCCTCGCCGATGGGCAACTGGCGCGCCTTGCCGACATCTCCGATGCCGCGATCGGCGTCGACGGACTCTGGGAGCGTTTTTACGGTGGCTTGGCCGATTACCTCGCCGCCAGCCACACCCTGATTCGTTTTCCCTACGATTGGCGGCAGCCGCTGGAAGCCGCCGCCGACGCGCTCGCGGAGACCGTCGCCGCCGCCATCGCCGCGTCGCCGGGGCAGCCGGTCCGCCTGCTGGCGCACGGCGCCGGCGGTCTGGTGGCACGGGCCCTGATGAGCCGGCATCCCGCATCCTGGCGGGCGGTGGTCGACAGTGGCGGTCGCCTGTTGCTGCTCGGCACGCCCAACAACGGCGAGCACTGGCTGGCGCACAGCCTGCTCGGCAAGAGTGCCGCGATTCGTGGCCTGGAAAGACGCGACGCCCGGCACGATCCGCGGCAGTTGCTGGCCATCGTCGCCGGCTTTCCCGGCGTGCTGTCCCTGTTGCCGCGCCCGTCGGCCACGGACAGCGGCGGCGATTTTTTCCAGGAGGCGTTCTGGCGGGAACTGGCAGTTCGCAGCACCGACCGCTGGTACGGCGACGGTCTGGCCGCCGCGCCCGACCCCACGCGGCTGGCCGACGCGGCGGCGTTCTGGCAAAAAACCCTGCCGGGCAACACCGTTCCAAATCCCGAACGGGTCAGCCAGGTTTTCGGCCAAGGCGCGCAAACGCCTTGCGGTGTCGCCAGAACCGACGGTGGCCGGCTGCAATTGCTATTTACCGGCGAGGGCGACGGCGCGGTGACCTGGGCCTCGGGGCGGCTGGACAATGTGGTCGACAGCGAGAATGTCTGGTATCTGCCGGCCGAGCACGCCGACCTCGTTGCCGACGCGCGTTACTTTCCGGCGCTTTTCGAGTTGCTCGACAGCGGTCGCACCCGCTTGCTCGGGCGGCTGCCGCGCCGGCGCGGCGACAGCGCGCCGGTGGTCATCGCGGATCTGCCGCCGCCGGTCATTCCCGGTGAGGACGAACTGGCCCGCGCCCTGTTCGGTAGCCGTCCGCGTCGCCGCCCGCCGTCGCGCAAGGCGGCGTTGTCGGTCGCGGTGCGCGCCGGTGATCTGCGTTTCATCGACCAGCCCTTGCTCTGCGGCCATTTCATCGGCGATCCGATTGCCGCCGCCGAGGCCGAACTCGATGCGCGACTCGATGGACGACTCAGCGAACGCGAGCGTCTGGGCGTCTATGCCGGACCCATCGGCACCTCGGTGATCGTCCTGCCGCCGCCGAGCGACGGCCAGAGCGCGCGCGGTAGCCGCCCCGGCGCGATCATTGTCGGGCTTGGCGACTTCAACGGCCAGCTTGGCGTGCGGCAGATCAGCGAAACCGTGCGCGCCGCCGTGTTGCGGCTGCTGCTGCGCCTACGCGACAACAGCGCGAACGCGCCGCAAACCGTGCACCTCTACAGCCTGCTGGTCGGCTGCAATTCCACCGCCCACATCGGCGTCGCCGACTCCGTGGCGGCGGTCACGTGCGGCGTTCTCGAAGCCAATCGCCAGTTCGCCCAGGCGCTTGCCAAGGCGACCGGTCGTGGCGTCGCCGTCGAGTCGTTGACCTTTCTCGAAATCTTTCGCGACGTGGCGATCAGCGCCGCGCATGCCGTCGCCGAATTGCCGCAATCGCTGGCCGGCCCGCTCAGGCGCCTGGAAGCGCAGCTCGACGTCGCGCCCGTGCTGACCATCGGCGACGGCGTTCGCGAACGCTTGTCGGTGGGGCAAGGTTTGGGCTACTGGTCGCGCCTGATCGTCACCGACGCCGATGCCGACGCGGATACCGGCGACCGCCGGCCGGCCGAGGAGACGCGCGGCCGGCGCCCCGCCGGTCGCCGCGCTGCCGCCGAGGGCGACAGCGGCCACCTGCCGGAGGCGTTGAAATACGTTTTTCTCTCACA
>Ga0116180_1001846_pt1 | contig 17359 bp, 15 predicted proteins | sample AD_UKC073_MetaG_FD_89804 | JGI IMG/M metagenome (GOLD analysis project Ga0116180, IMG submission 89804) | Active sludge microbial communities of municipal wastewater-treating anaerobic digesters from USA - AD_UKC073_MetaG | ecosystem: Engineered > Bioreactor > Anaerobic > Digestate | place: USA...
GATACCGCTGATGCGATCTTCTTCGACGCGATGGTCGATCGGATCGCCGACCTGCTCGGTGAACAGGGCGACCCAGATGGCAAGGACATTCGCCGCGCCAAGGCGATCGGAGTGCTCGCCACCCCAGCAAGGGCCCACCTGATGCTCGACGAGGCAGGTTCGACCAGCCGAACCGAGAACCAGTCAGTGCGTTCGACCGACCCGCGGTTGCTGCCGGAGGCGACGATCTACGTGCACGTGGCTGAGGAGACCCTGCTCACCGCACGCGGCACCTGCCGAGTCGAGGGGGTCGGTCCGCTGGCAGCGACCATGCTGCGGCACCTGGTCGGGCACACCCGGATCCGGGTCACCCCGGTGATCCAGCCCCGCGAAGAGATCGCGGTCGATTCCTACGAGATCCCCGAACGTATCCGCCGCCAGGTGATCCTGCGCGATAGCCATGAGGTCTTCCCGTTCTCGGCCCGTTCGGCCCGAAACCAGGACCTCGACCACACCGTCCCCTACCGCGAAGGCGCCAAAGGGCAGACCCGCGCCAGCAATCTCGGCCCACTCTCGCGCAAAGCGCACCGCGCGAAGACCCACGGCGGCTGGCAACTCGAACAACCCACACCCGGTACCTTCCACTGGCGATCACCTGGCGGCTATCACTATCGGGTCGGACGAAACGGCACGCGTCCCAAGCCGGACGACCCGCTCGGCCAGATGATGTGGAACATCTTCTGACCACCTTTCTCGGTTCTACGGATCATGGCCAGCTTCGCCGTGCAGCATGGCTAGCCTCGTCGGGTGAACGTGTTTGAGGTTGCCCAGGAGTTCCTGCAGCACGCCTTCCCGCAGGCGACCAGCGCGTCGGCGTCCGGAGGAGTGGTGACGCTGTCGATCCAGGCATGAGCCGGACCCTGGTCACCCCTGCCGCACTGGAGGTGCTCAGCCCCAGAGGCTGTTGAGGTGCTGACGCGGCCGGTAGGGCTGGTTGACAGCGGCCAACTCGTCCGCGGTCAAGACGAGATTTAGGGCTGCGAGCGCGTCCGTCAGGTGCTGGGGCTTGGTCACGGTCGGCGGACTCGTCGTAGAGCGCACCCTGCATCTCGTCGGTCTCGGAGCGGGCGGTTTCAGCAGTCCAGTCCCGGGTGAGCTTGCCGCGAGCCAGCGGGCTCCACGGCATCGCGGCGACTCCCAACGCGGCCGTCGCGGGGTAGCTTTCGCGCTCCTCCTCGCGGTTGAGCAGGTTGTAGTAACTCAGGGTCTCTTCAAGTGGTGTGGCCGCGTCCCAGAAATGGGTCGGGTAGAGGTCGATGTAGTCGGTCCGAGACGGCGCCGGGAGTTGTCGACCTCGGTGAAGATCGCCTTGCGGGACAGCCCCGAGCGGTTGGGGCCCTCGCCGGTCGGGTAGTAGACCTTGGTCGCGATCACCGGTTCGTCCCGGCGGCCGAAGTCGCGCAGGGCGCGTCCGCGGATCTCCTCACCGGTACCGTCGGAGTAGACGTTCGCGGAGTCGAAGAAGTTGATCCCGGCTTCCACCGCGCCGCGGATCACTTCGCGCGAGTCGTCCTCGCCAAGCGTCCAGGCATGCGAACCACGGCCCGGGACGCCGAAGCTCATGCATCCCACGCAGATGGGTGAGATCTCCAAGCCAGTGTGGCCAAGCTTCCGATACTTCATGACCGCGCCTTAGGGCGCCGGTGGGTGCTGAGACAGGTACTGGGAGTAGCCTGTTGGAGGCGAACCCGCTCTAGTTGTACTGGTCGTCGCGCGCAAGTAGCACGTGCTAGCACAGCCCCCAAGAAATAGGAGCAAATCAATGAAGATCGCTGGAGCCCCGATCAGCTGGGGCGTGTGTGAGGTACCGAACTGGGGCTATCAGATGGCACCGGAGCGAGTCATGGCCGAAATGCGCGAGATCGGCCTAACTGCAACCGAGTTCGGCCCGCAAGGTTGGCTGCCGGTTGACGCTGAGGCACGGGCCGTTGAGGTAGCGAAGTTCGGGCTGACGCCGGTGGGTGCGTTCTTCCTCGCCGTGATGCATGATCCGGCGATCGATCCGATCCCTGCGGTGTTGGCCGAGTTGCGCGCATTCGAGGTGGCCGGCGGCTCCTACCTGATCCTCGCCGCGGCGTCCGGAGCGGAGGGCTACGACGCCCGTCCGGTGCTGGACGATGCCGGCTGGCAGACCCTCTTCGAGAACCTCGATCGGATCAGCGCCGTCTGCGCGGCCAAGGGTGTGACCGCGTGCCTGCACCCGCACTGGGGCACCATGGTGCAGAACGCCGACGAGGTCGACCGCGTGCTGCGCAACAGTTCAGTTGGGCTTTGTCTCGACACCGGCCACATCACCTGCGGTGGCGGTGACCCGGCGGCGATCGTGGCCGAGTTCGCCGACCGGGTCGAGATCGTCCACGCCAAGGACGTGCGCAAGTCGCTTACCGATCAGCTTCTGACCAGTGGACTCACCTGGCCAGAGGGCATCAGGGCCGGCATGTTCACCCCGATCGGTGAAGGTGACATCGACTTCGCGGCGATCGTCGGGAGATTGGCCGAAGCGGGCTTCGATGGCTACTACGTGCTGGAGCAGGACATCATGATCGACGACGAGCCTCCGGCAGGCGGCGGCCCGGTTGCCAACGCCCGCAAGTCGCTGGCTGCTCTGCGCGCCCTCGCCTGAGCACGGGCGTCTCCCGGCTGGCAACGTCATAACGGCTGGCCAACGTCATCCCGGCGAAGGCCGGGATCTCTCGTCACGACCGACGCGAGATTTCGGCCGCGCTGTCCGGCGGTGCTGCCGTCGTTTCCCGTGCAACCAGCTGCGGCTGCACGATCACCTCGCGTGCCGGCATCCCGTTGACCTGTTCGATCGCCAGCCGCACGGCCTGGTGGGCCTGGGTCTGGGTGTCCTGCGAGATCGTGCTCATCTGGACGTGAGTTCTCCGCGATAGCCGGGAGTCGTCATAGCCCATGATCGAAATGTCCTGGGGGACGCTGAGCCCGGCGCGGATGGCGTAGTCGAGCGCCCCGGCGGCACAACGGTCGTTAAAACCGATCACTGCGGTGGGTCGTACAGATCGGCTGAGGAGTTCCGCCATGCCTCGAGCGCCATCTTCTTCGGTGGGGCCGCCCAACACCACGTCGATGTGCTCGTCGAACCGAAGGCGCTGCATGGTCTTTCGGTAGCTCGACCTACGTTCGACACTGCCAGGCACCCGCGCGCCGTCGATGTGTGCGATCCGGGTATGGCCAAGGCTGGCGAGATGCTCCACGGCCATGCGCAGGCCCGCACGATCATCGCCCCTCACCACCCCGACGGTGGACTCCTTCAGGCGCCTCGCAACCGAGATCACCGGAACCCGCTTCGACACCGTCTGTAGGTGCTTGGCTTCTTCCTTGAGACTCAGCACGATCAGGGCCTCGCAGCGCTCGCGAATCAGCGACTCGATCGCCGTGCTCTCGTCCCGGGTGGGGGCGACTGCGCTCAGGGCAAGGTCGTAGCCCTGCTCTGCGGCGGCCAGGTACAGCTGCTCGACCACGTCGCCATGGAAGGGGTGCTGCAGCCAGAAGGCAACGCCGATCAGCCGCGACGACTTCTGCCGCAGCTTGCGAGCGCGGTCGTCGGGCACGTAGCCCAACTCCGCGGCGACCTTCAGAACGCGTTGGCGGGTGGCTTCGCTGGCCCCCTTGGCGTCTCGCATGACGATGGAGACGAGGGGACGGGATACGCCGGCGGCTTCCGCAACGTCCCCCATCGTGGGCCGGTGCATTCGACGCGCCTCGCCGGCGCCCTGGTCCGCTTCGGCGTCCCCGCTCATGACGTCCAGTTCCTTCCCGCCGACAGCCCGCGCCGGGCGCCGCCTGCGGCAGTCTACCGACCAGGGATTTTCGCGCAGGGCCCGTTGGCTAGATGTTCTGACAAACACTTGACTCGCGTCCATCTTTGGCTCACACTAGCACGTGTTACTAGCACGTGTGAGATTGGAGAACAGAGAACATGTCAGTTGACGACGAAGTCACTGGTCCAGGCAATCCTTGGCCGTTGCGCGTTGCCCTGATCGGTGCCGGGCGGATCGGCAGCAGCCACGCAGAGCTGCTCGCGAACCGAGTGCCCGGCGTCGAGTTGGCCGCTATCTACGACCCGATCGAAGGGGCGGCAGCCAGACTTGCCGCCAAGCTAGCCGTGCCCTTCGCCACCCACAATATCGACGACATCTGGAGCGATCCCGCTATCCATGCTGTCGCCATCGCCGCTCCCGCACGGTCCCACACTGATCTGGTGGTGGCCGCCGCAGGCGCCGGCAAGCACGTGTTCGTGGAGAAGCCAATGGCGGTAACCCTCGAAGACGCCGACCGGGCCATCGCTGCCGCCGAAGCGTCCGGCGTGATCCTGCAGGTCGGGTTCAACCGGCGCTACGCCGCAGGCTTCGCTGCCGCCCGCGCCGCCGTGGACGCCGGCGTGGTTGGAGAGCCGCAACTATTGCGGTCGCTCACCCGCGACCCAGGGCCGTTCATGGGCGACCCCACCCGGATCCCCCAATGGACAATCTTCTTCGAGACCCTGATCCATGACTTCGACACGGTGTGCTGGCTCAACCCGAACGCGAAGCCGGTGCGGGTCACCGCCCTGGCCGACGCGCTCGTCCGTCCGGATGGCAAGGAAATCGGCCACCTCGACACGTCGGTCGTGACCATCGAGTTCGACAACGGTGCGATCGCCGTTGCGGAGGCCAACTTCTGCGCGATGTATGGCTATGACGTCCGCGGCGAGGTCTTCGGCTCGGCCGGTATGTGCACGGCCGGCGACGTCCGAGCCACCAACCTGACCGCGTACACAGCCACGGGAATCAGCGTCGAGACCTCCCGCCTGGATTCCGACCTGCTGCGGGACGCGTACCTGGGTGAGTTCGAGGCATTCGCCACTGCCATCCGGGCTGGCGGACCGTCCCCGGTTCCCGGTTCCGCGGCGCGCCTCGCCTTGGCGATCGCGCTCGCGTCCATCAAGAGCGTGCAGGAGAAGCGCGCGGTGAACATCGAGGAGGTCGACCGATGAGCTACCGTCTTGCCGCCAGTTCGGAGATGATCTACCTCGACCGGCCATTTCTGGAGCGGGTCGAGCGCATTCGTGATCGGGGTCTCCTGGTAGAGATCTGGGACTGGTCGAACAAGGACATCGACGCCCTCGCCAACAGCGGCGCAGAGATCGTCTCCATGACCGGCTACCTCACCGGCACCCTCACCGACGACGACGGCATCGAGCAGTTCCTCGCCACGGCCGAGCAGTCGATCGAGGTGGCCAAGCGGCTGAACTGCCCGAGCCTGAACGTGCACGGTACCGGCCTGGGTGAGGGCGGGCTGCCGGTGAAGCCGGTCCAGGTGGTCACGCCGGGCATGTGGTTGCGCGCCGCCGACACCCTGCGCCGGCTCGCTGAACTGGGAGCCAAGCACGACAAGGTGTTCACCCTGGAGAACCTCAACCTTCCGGTCGATCACCCCGGTACCCCCTTCGCGCTGGCGCGCGACACCAAAACCCTCGTCGCTGCGGTCGACTCCCCGCACCTTCGCATGAATCTCGACCTGTACCACGCCCAGATTGGTGAGGGGAACCTGATCGAGTTGGTGCGGGAGTGCCAGCCGTGGATCGGCGAGATCCAGGTCGCCGACGTGCCTGGACGTTGTGAGCCGGGGACGGGTGAGGTGAATTACGCCGCGGTCGCCGCTGCGCTCAAGGACATCGGCTACTCCGGCGTGGTGGCCATGGAGGCCTTCGCCAAGGGTGATTCCGATGTCGCTCTGGACGCCTTCTGCGCGGCCTTCAGCTGACGCCGACACGAAACCCACAGCGGCGACGGTTAGGAGAAGAAGGTGATCATCGAAACGCAGAACCCTGCGTTCACTGTGCTCCTCGATCGCGCGAGCCCGTCGCCGCTGTACCACCAACTCGTGCAGCAGTTCACGGCCGCGATCGAGAGCGGTGTGCTGAAACCCGGCGAAGCGCTGGAGCGGGAAGACCTCTTCGCGGCCAGACTCGCCGTCGCCCGGCCGACCCTCCGGCGGGCCTTGGTCGAGTTGGCAAGTAAGGGGCTGATCACCAGGTCGCGCGGCCGGGGCACCGAAGTGGTCGGTCCCTTTTCTCGGACGGTTCAGCCCGCCCGAGAGGCATGGCTGGCTTGCCCCGAACCCAGTGATCAGGCTGTCCTACGGCTTGTTCGACTCGAGCCGGACCGAGTCGAGCCGCGGGCTGCGCTCGACCCTCGGCCTGGATCGGGACGGTGCGCTGGTCTACCTCGAGCAGTTGGAAGTGGACCAGGACAAGCGGATCAGCTTCCGTAAGGAGTGGTTGCCTGGCTCGCTGGTGGGTCCGGTGCTGCACAACCTGTCCACGACGCCGGTGCGACGGGTCCTTGCCGACATTGGGCATGCCACAGTGCGGGACCAGCGCACCTTTGAGTTCCGGCCTCCGGACGCGACCGAGAAGGCAGCCCTGGGTCTGGATGACTCGGAGCGGATCTTCGCGGTGCGGATCGTCGCCTTCGATCAAGGTGGAACTCCGATTGAGGTGGCAACGGTGGTCTACGTGAATGAGCCGGCGCTGGACCACGATCTGCGGCGTGCCAGCTAGTTATCGCCGGACGTGAACCAGCGGGCATCCGGCACTGACTAGCACGTGAAAGCAACAGTTAGATAACACCTGCTAGCAGGTTCGTAACAATGTATTGACAAAGCGGTTCAGATGCTAGAACGTGCTATACGAAGTCGTCGCTGATGGTCGGGGCGAGTTCGTCGGGCACAGACCCGACCCTCGATCGGCAATCCGAGAACGACGGTCACTAGAGACATGCGACACCAACAGCGAGGAGGCTGAAGATGACGGTGGTCAGCACGGACGCGGCAGCAGTACCGTCCGCCAGTGCGGGCGAGGTGCTGCTGGAAGCGCGCGGGGTCGGCAAGCGATTTCCCGGCGTGCGGGCCTTGAACAACGTTGACTTCGTCCTGCGTGGTGGCGAGGTGCACGCTCTGGTGGGCGAGAACGGCGCCGGCAAGTCGACGTTGATGAAGATCTTCGCCGGTCTGTACCAACCCGACGGGGGCGAGGTGCGGCTACGTGGAGATCGGATTGTGCTGCCCACCCCATTGTCGGCACACCATGCCGGGATCAGCGTGATCCATCAGGAGTTCTTCCTGATGAACCACCTCACGGTTGCCCAGAACATCTTCATCGGTCGGGAGCCGAAGCTGCCCGGCGGCGTCCTCAACGATGACCGCATGCTTAACCGGCAGGCTGCGGAATTGCTCGACCGGCTCGGCGTCGATATCGATCCAAAGCTGCAGGTGGGCCGGCTGACAGTGGCGCAGCAGCAGATGGTCGAGATCGCCAAGGCGCTGTCATTCAACGCTTCGGTGTTGATCATGGACGAGCCCACGGCCGCGCTCACCGAGACCGAGGTGGCGACCCTGTTCCGGATCATCGACAACTTCGTCACCCCCACGACCGCGGTGGTCTACATCTCGCACCGGATGGAGGAGATCAAGAAGATCTCCACCCAGGTGACCATTTTGCGGGACGGGGAGTTGGTCGGTACTCATCCGGCAGCTGAGCTCAGCATTCACGACATCATCCAACTGATGGTTGGCCGCAAGATCGCCGTCGACATCCGACCCGAACCCCGCGCCAGCACCACGCCGGTGTTGGAGGTAGAAGGGCTTTGCTCGGCGACACTGCTGAAAGATGTCAGCTTCACCCTGGAAAAGGGCGAGATCCTCGGCTTCGCCGGCCTGATGGGTGCCGGACGCACCGAGACAGCTCGAGCGCTGATCGGAGCCGACGCCAAGACGTCCGGCACGGTGAAGATCGACGGGAAGCTCGCGAACATAACTCACCCCGGTGACGCGGTGCGAAAGGGGATTGGGTACCTGTCGGAGGACCGCAAGCGGTACGGCCTGATCTTGCAGCAGACCGTTGCCGCGAACACCGTCCTTGCCTCGATCTCCAAGTACACCAGGTATGGGCTGCTTCAGGACGCCGAGATGCGCAAGGCCGGCGAGAAGTGGGTCAACGTCCTGGCCACCAAGACCCCGTCGGTTCGCCAGCTCGTGCGCAACCTCTCCGGCGGGAGCCAGCAGAAGGTCGTGCTGGCCAAGTGGCTGGAACAGGACTGCGACATCCTCATCTTCGATGAACCCACGCGGGGCATCGACGTCGGCGCCAAGCAGGAGATCTACACCCTTCTCGACCAGCTGACGAAGGAAGAGGGCAAGTCGATCATCATGATCTCCTCCGAAATGGAGGAAGTCCTCCGTATGTCCGACCGCATCGTTGTGATGTGCGACGGACGCATCACCGGCGTCCTTCCCAACGCTGAGGCCACCCAGGAAAAGATCATGGAGCTGGCCACGCGATTCAACCCAACCGAACACCAGATTGAGGCGTGACCCAATGAGCACCAACACCACCGCCGTGTCCGCGTCCACGATGAAGTGGGCTATCCCCGAGCGCTACAAGGTCTTCCTTCAGCAAGGGATGGTCCTGCTGGTCGTCGTCCTCCTCGCCGTGTTCTTCACTATCATGAAACCGAACTTCGCCAGCTGGTCGAACATCTCGTCGCTCCTGCTGGCCTCGGTCGTCACCGGCGTCCAAGCGCTCGGGCTTCTTTCGTCATCGCGACTGGCGGCATCGACCTGACCCCCGGCCTGGGCATGGCGGCCACCTCAACTTTCACCGCGATCCTGATCGCCGACGCTGGGCTGCGGCTGCCGATCTGGGTGGGCATCCTGGGCGGCCTCCTCGCCGGCGCACTGATCGGACTGATCAACGGGTCGCTGGTCGCCTACGTTCGGATGCAGCCCATGATCGCCACCCTGGCGATGATGATGGTCTGTGCCGGAACGGCGCTGGTCATAGCCAACGGCAAGACGATCTCGCTCCGGTCGATCCAGGGCTGGGAGTCCATCGCCATGGGGCAGGTCATCCCGGGTGTGCCGAACGGCGTCACCATCTTGATCCTGCTGGCGATCATCGCCGGCGTCGTGATGAACAAGACCGCGATCGGACGCTATTCGCTCGCGATCGGCTCGAACAAGGAGGCCACCAGGATCTCGGGTGTGAACACCCGTCGCTGGGAGGTGTTGGCCTACGTCATCTGCGGTGTGTTCACCGGCATCTCCGGCATCCTGATGTCGTCCCGGCTCGCCGCTGCTCAGCCGACCCTCGGCCAGGGCTATGAGATGTACGCCATCGCTGCGGCCGTGATCGGTGGCACCTCCCTGCGGGGCGGACGGGCGTCCATCTTCGGCGCCGTGATCGGTGCCGTCACCATCCAGACCATCTTCAACGGGCTGACCGTAATGGGCGTCCAGGACCAATGGCAGAAGGTCGTCCTTGGCGTTGTCGTCCTGATCGCCGTCTTCGTCGACATCATGCGGCGCGGCGGCAAGGAAGAGTGACGCCCCAACTCAAGAACTCGGCCGGGTGGTCCGGTCCCGAGAAAGCAGTCCTCCCAGAACAAAGAAAAGGAGAACGTTCATGAAGAAATTCATTGCAGGCGTGGCCGGTGCGACCATCGCCGTCCTGGCGCTCAGCGCGTGCAGCGCCGGTGGAACCGCGGCCACCAGTGCAGCTGCCGGCGCCAGCAGCGCTGCCGGCGGCTCGATCAAGGTTTCCCTGATCGCGAAGGGCACCTCGGACTACTGGACCCTGGTGAAGAACGGTGCTGAAGCCGCCGGTAAGGATCTGGGCGTCGAGGTGACCTACAACGCCACCGACACGGAGAACGAGGGCGACAAGCAGCTGAACCTGCTCACCGCCGCGATCAACGACAAGCCGCAGGGAGTTGCGATCGCTCCGCAGGACGGCGCACAGGACGGCGCGCCCACCGTGCTGGATCAGGCCAAAGCCGCGAACATCCCGGTTGCGGTGTTCGACACCCCGTTGAAGAGCTGGGACGGTGCCATCGCCACCATCGCGTCCGACAACGAGGGCATCGGCGCCCAGGCCGCGGAGAACCTGTCCAAGCTGATCGGCGGCAAGGGCAAGGTCGCCATGGTCATCCAGGGTGTCACTGGTACCGCCGCACTGCGCCGCGACGGCTTCGCGAACTGGATGAAGGCCAATGCGCCGGACATCCAGGTCGTCGACATCCAGAATGGCGAGGCCGACCCGGCCAAGTCCCGCGACAAGGCCCAGGCCATCCTGCAGGCCAACCCCGACCTGGCTGGCTTCGCCGGCACCAGCGACTACTCGACGATCGCGATCGCCGATGAGGTCGCCGCAAAGGGCGGGACGGTGAAGGTCGTCGGTGTCGACGCCTCGCCGGACGTGCTGACCCTGCTTTCTGAGGGCAAGATCGACGGCATCGTCACCCAGAACCCCTACCAGATCGGCTACAAGACCGTGTCGACTCTGGTGGACCAGGTCAAGGGGAAGGCCCCGGCCGAGAAGACCATCGTCTCCGAGGCTGCCTGGGTGACCAAGGACAACATGAACAACCCCGAGATCAAGCAAATCACAGGCTAGTTCACAGCGTGACGCCGTGTAGGCGTGCCAACGCAGCCGCCGCCCATTGCCGAGATCAGCATCCGCCATTGGCTGGTGGTCATTGGCGCCGGCCTGCTGATGTCGCTGAACGTCCTGGTGTTCCTCGCGGCCGGGATGCTGCTCCCGCCGCTGGCTGAGTCTCTGGGCGTGGGGCTGGGCCAGGTGATGGTCTTCGTCTCGATCAACATGGTGGCCGGCGCGCTGGTGCTCGCCGTCGCCGGCCCTTTCCTGATCCGGCGGTTCGGTTCACGGTGGCTATCGCTGCTCGGCGGTCTCGTCACCGGCGCGTCGATCTTCGCGGTCTCGCTCGTCACCGAGCTGTGGCAGCTGATCGCTGCTCTCATCGGGTTCGCCCTGGTCACCGGGCCGAGGTCGTGGCGTCCGACCGGGGCTGGCCGGCGGGTAGGTGGCGCTGCCTGATCGCGTGTCGCGATCTCGGTGTGATCCTTCGACTTGATCCCGCTGTGAACGGGCGGTCTCGGTTCTGGCCGTGAGATCGCGACATGGTCGCCCCGTCCGCAGCAAGAAGGTGTAACGGCCAGCCATGACGAACCGGGACGCGCCGCTGCCGTCCGCCTGACTCCGTCCGCCAACCGGTCGATAAAGGATCCGTTACCGCGGGACGCGAGCGCGCCCCTGGTGACTAGCGTCGGCAGCGCAGCCGGCGGACGTCGGGTCGGGGGGCCGAAACGCCAGCGGGACTGTGCATGGGTAGCCGGGTCGTCCCGGTTGCAGGGGGGTAAACCGGGACACTCGGCGCCTGGCAGGTATCACCTGTCAGGCGTGCCCGCCATCAGACCAGAACGAAGTAGGGTCCGGCCATGGCCTCCACTGCTGGCACGAATCGCGCGCTGCTCGCTGTGCAGCGGCTGATCGGCTGGCCTGAACTCGACTTCCGCGGCCGCCTGTTCGCGGTAGCCGCCCTCACCGGTGTCTTCGCCTCGGTCACCTCGGCCATCGCTGACGCGATCAACGGCCTGGCGGTGGTGCAACTGGTGATCAACCTCCTGGTCGCGGTGTTCTCGGTTGGGATGTTGTGGCTGGTTCGGGTGACCCACCGGACGCAGCTGGGCTACGTCGTCGCGGTGGTGGTCGTCTTCATGGTGGCCTTTCCGATGCTCTTCTTCGCCGGCGGCGGCTACTCCGCAGGAATGCCAGCGTTCTTCGTGTTTGCCCTGGTGATCACGCCATTGATGATTCGCGGCAGAACTTTGTGGGTGCTCTGGTTCGCGTTGGTCGGGCTGTACACGGCCTGTTGTCTGATCGCTTACCGGTACCCCGAGCTGGTCACCCCGCTACCGTCGGATTCGGCGGTGGTCTCGGACGTCATCGTCTCCCTCCTGATCTCCGGCGGCGCCATCGCCGTTGCGCTGCGCCAGCTGCTTCGCCAACACGAGCGCAACCAGGAGTTGCTCGCGCAACAGAACCAGCAGCTCAGCCAGATGGATCGCGCGAAGACCGACTTCCTCGCGATCGTCGCGCATGAGCTCAACACCCCGCTCGCAGCGATCCGGACGCATGCAGAGGAGGCCGAGCGGCACCTGGCCACCGGCGAACCGGTGACTCACGAGTTCTCGGTGATCGACTCCGAGGCTGAGCGGCTGAGCCGGCTGGTGGGCCAACTGCTCGACGTCGCCAGGATCGCGGACGGACGCCTCGACCTCGAGCTCCGCCCGGAGCACCTGGCCACTATGGTCCAGCAGACCCTCCGGGCGTTCATGCCGCTGTGTACCCGTGCCGGCAACACCCTCGAGCTGGCCCGCGGCAGCGCGAGCCCGGTCGTCCTGGCCGACCGCGAGCGGGTCGCGCAGGTGCTGGTCAACCTGCTCGCGAACGCCGTCCGGCACACCCGTGCGGGGGTGATCACCGTCGGCATCACCGAGGCGGACGGGTTCGCGGAGCTGTCCGTCCGTGACACCGGTGAAGGCATGCCGCCAGAGGTCGTGGCCCGGCTGTTCGAGCACTCGCTCTACCGGACCGGCGGGCTGCACTCGGCGAGGGACGCCGGGCTTGGCCTGGGGCTGCAGATCTCAGAGCACATCGTCGAGGCGCACGGTGGCACGCTTTCGGTGACCTCCGCCGTCAGCGTCGGGACGACGGTGACCTGCAGCTTCCCGCTCGCACCGGCCGATCAGTTGGTCAGCCAGTGAAGCGGACCTGCTGGAATACGTAGCGGTGATCTGCGGTCAGGATCAGTTCGAACGCGCTGGTGCCGTTAAGGCTCAGCTTTCGCCGCAGGTTCGAGATGTGCTGGCGGACGGTGTTCGTCGGCACCCCGGAATGGTCTGCCCAGACCGCGTCCAGTAGTTCGTCCTGGGTGAGTCCGCGGCCGGCGTTGGCGGCGAAGTAGCCGAGCAGCTGCAGTTCCTTCTGGGAGAGAGCGATCGCGACCCCCTCCAGGGTGACTTTGCCAGTGACGAAATCGACGTAGAGCGGCGGTAGTTCGATTCGCAGCGCCCGTGGGGCACCGGAGCGACGAAGTTGGGCGTTGATCCGGGCGGTGAGTACGTCGAGGCTGAACGGTTTGGTGAGATAGTCGTCGCCGCCGGCGGCCAGCCCGCGGACGACGGCAGCGTCCTGGCCGAGCGCGGTCACGTAGATGATCGGGGCGGACGTGATTCTCCGCAGCTCGGCGCAGAAGTCGTAGCCGGAGCCGTCCGGCAGCAGCACATCGAGCAGCACCACGTCCGGCAACTGCTCCCAGGCTGCAGCGCGGGCCTGCTGGATGCTGGTCGCCTGAGCCACTTCGAAACCGAGCTGCTCCAGGTGCCGGGAAAAGGCACCCATCAGGGCAGGCTCGTCCTCGACGATGAGCACACGCGGTGCCCGCACGTCGTTGCGCGCCATCGGCCGACCCTTCCCCCCGGAGCTCAATGGCTCGCCAGTTGCCCGGCAAGCTCCAGGGCGCCGACCAACTCCGCGCGGGCGCCCAGGGCGGCGGGGGCGACCTCGATCGCCGCCGCAGTGGCGGGCTGGGCGTACCGCATCACCGAGGCCTGGACGCCTTCGACCAAAGCCGGCGTGCTGGTGCCGAGCTGGCCGCCGATGATCAGCGCGGTCGGGTTCAGCAGGTTGCACAGATCGGCCAGCACCCGGCCCAGCGTGCGGCCGGCTTCGTTGAGGATGCGATCAGTGATCTGGTCGTCGAAGTCGGTGAACTCGAACGTCTCGCCTGCCGGGCTGTACGGATGCGAATGCAGGATCTGTTCGCGCAGCGGACCCACCGCCACCACGGCCTCCAGGCAACCGCGGTTCCCGCAGCGACAGAGCTCGGAGCGTCCGACCAAAAGGGTGTGTCCGATTTCGCCAGCCAGGCCGGTCGCGCCCCGGTAGACCTGACCGCTGATCACCAGTCCCGCGCCGATGCCGTGCGAAGCCTTCACGTAGAGAAAGTCCTTGTGGCTACGTCCGATGCCGTGCCGGAGTTCGCCGAGGGCGCCCATGGTGGCGTCGTTCTCGATGTGGACGACCGTGCCCAGCCGGCGTTCCAACTCCTGCTTCGGCGCGATACCCACCCAGCTGGACAGGATGGTCGGGGAGCGGACGACGCCATTGAGTGGATCAACCGGCCCTGGGGTGCCCGCAACCACTGCGCCGAAGGTCGTCATTCCGTGCTGGCGGCGCAACCCGTCCAGGCTCTTCGCCGCCAGATCGAGGGATTCAAGCGCGAGCAGGTCCACGTCCAGCTGGATGTGGGACTCATCGATGATCTCGCCGGAGCCGCTGCCGACCGCCACCCGGATGTGGCTGTGCCCGAAGTCGATGGCGGCTATCGGGATGTCGCTCGGGGTCACCTGCAACATCGTCGCCGGCCGGCCACTGCCCGACCCCGGTCCCTTGCCCTGCATCTCGGTCTCCATGATCCGGCCCTCGGCGAGCAGCCAGGAGACGGCATGGCCGACAGTGCTGGGGGATAGTCCGCTCATTTCGACCAAGCTGGAACGCGTGAGCTTGCCGGCGGCACGGATGTGGCCGTAGATATCCTCCCGCGTCCGATTGCGGGCGGACGTGCGCTCAGGCGACGTACGCATGGGGGCAAGCTTAACTCCTAAGTGCACAGTTTTCAGCCAACCACTGATCAATTCGTGTTGAACGATTCAAGGACAAGCGCCCTTGCCGGGGTGAACGCGGCGGACCGCGGGTGACTTTAACTCAATGATGAAGAGAAACGGTTTGATAACGACTTGTTATCCCGCGTTGACAGCATGAAACCTTCGGCTTGTGTTCGGCCTATCCGACCACCGCGGGTCCGTCCGCGGCGCGCCGGGCGCTGGGGCCGAAGGCAGGTCCGGTTGACGACGTGGTCGAAGGGGGAACGCATGTTGCTGAGCGCTGCCGCCCCTTCATCGGAGCTGGAGGCAGGTGGATGAGCCAATCTGAAGTGATGCTGGAGATGCGGCACATCGTCAAGGAGTTCCCTGGTGTGAAGGCTTTGGACGGTGTGTCGTTGACGGTGCGCCGGGGTGAGATTCACGCGATCTGTGGCGAGAACGGCGCGGGTAAGTCGACTTTGATGAAGGTGTTGTCGGGTGTGCACCCGCACGGCACCTACACCGGTGAGATCATCTATGAGGGCAAGCCGGCGACGTTTTCCAGCATTCGTGATTCTGAGCATGCCGGGATCGTGATCATTCATCAGGAGCTGGCGTTGATCCCGGAGCTGTCGATCACCGAGAACATGTTCCTTGGCAACGAGGTGCGCGGGCGGTGGGGGATCGATTGGGTCGTGGCGCGGGAGAAGGCGCGGCAGTTGATGGCCCGGGTGGGCTTGCAGGACCATCCGGACACCCAGATCAAGTCGTTGGGTGTGGGCAAGCAGCAGTTGGTCGAGATTGCGAAGGCGATTTCCCGAGATGTTCGGTTGTTGATTCTGGACGAGCCCACGGCTGCTCTGAATGAGACCGATTCGGCGCATCTGCTCGACCTGATCCGCGAGTTCAAGGCCCAGGGCATGACGTGCATCATGATCTCGCACAAGTTGAACGAGATCGCCGCGATCGCTGATGAGATCACGATCATCCGCGACGGACACAGTGTGGAGACGATCGCGGTCGACCCGAACGCCCGGGTGGACGAGGATCGGATCATCCGGGGCATGGTCGGCCGACCGCTGACGTCCCGCTACCCCGAACGGCACCCGCACACGGGTGAGGTGATGTTCGAGGTGAAGGACTGGACGGTAGCCCACCCGGAGGTGCCGGATCGGCTGGTCTGCAAGGGTTCGACCTTCGACATCCGGGCCGGTGAGATCGTCGGGTTCGCCGGGCTGATGGGCGCTGGCCGCACCGAGTTGGCCCGTTCCCTGTTCGGACGCTCGTATGGCACCTGGCTGGGCGGCACGATGAAGCTTCGCGGTAGCCAGATCGAGCCGAAGACCGTGGAGCAGGCGATCGACCTGGGTCTGGCCTATGTGACCGAGGACCGCAAGGTGCTCGGCCTGAACCTGCTGGACGACATCCGCACCACGGTGGTTTCGGCCGAGTTGAGCAAGATCGCCAGCCGCAGCGGGGTGGTCGACCGGAACGCGGAGTTCATCGCCGCCGAGCAGTACCGCAAGGAGTTGCGGATCAAGACCCCGAGCGTGAACGAGGGGGTGATCAAGCTGTCCGGCGGCAACCAGCAGAAGGTGGTGGTGGCCAAGTGGTTGTTCACCGAGCCGGATCTGCTGATCCTGGACGAGCCGACCCGGGGCATCGATGTCGGCGCCAAATACGAGATGTACACGATCATGAACACCCTCGCCGCGCAGGGGAAGGCAATCATCATGATCTCCTCCGAGCTGCCCGAACTGTTGGGCATGTGCGACCGGATCTACACCGTCAGCGCCGGTCGGATCACCGGCTGCCTGCCGGTGGCCGAGGCCAGCCAGGAGTCGCTGATGCGGCTGATGACGCTGATCCCGACCAACACCGAGAACGCCGCCTGACCAGTGATCACACCGATTCGAGAAGGACTGCAATGGACGCACTGAGGAAGTTGTTCGGCGGGAACATGCGCCAGTTCGGCATGTTGTTCGTGCTGGTCGCACTAACGCTGTTCTTCCACATTATGACCAGGGGCCTGGTGGTCACCTCGACCAACCTGATGAACCTGTTGAACGGCAACAGCTACATCCTGGTGCTGGCGATCGGCATGGTGATGGTGATCGTGATCGGCCACATCGACCTGGCCGTGGGTTCGGTGGCCGCCTTCGTAGGCATCGTGGTCGCGGTCGCGATGCGTGACTTCGGCCTTCCGAGTTGGGCCGGCGTCCTGCTCGGCCTGGCCATCGGAGCCATTTGCGGCATCTGGCAGGGCTTCTGGGTGGCCTACTTCGGTATCCCGGGCTTCATCGTCACCCTGGCCGGCTACATGTTCTTCCGTGGCGCGAACCAGTGGGTGGGCCAGTCCCTGACCGTCCCGGTGCCGAAGGACTTCCAGGTACTCGGCGCGGGCTACCTGCCCGAGTGGGGGCCGAACACCGGCATGAACAACTCCACCCTGCTGCTGGGAATCGTGGCGATCGCGGTGCTGGCCTGGATGCAGCTCGCGCAGCGTCGGGCCCTGATCAAGGTCAACGCCGAAGTGCCGCCGATGTGGGTCACCATCACCCGGATCGTGCTGCTCGCCGTGGTGATCGCCTACCTCACCTGGATGTACGGCACCGGCCGTCCGGGCACCTCGTTCCCCATCCCCGGCCTGATCCTGGTCGGCCTAGTGATCCTGTACTCCTGGGTCACCCAGCGCACCATCACCGGACGGCACATCTATGCCGTTGGTGGTAACCGCCTCGCGGCTGAGCTGTCGGGTGTGAACACGAAGCGGACCTACTTCCTGGTGATGATGAACATGTCGATCCTGGCC
>Ga0116180_1001860_pt1 | contig 17298 bp, 15 predicted proteins | sample AD_UKC073_MetaG_FD_89804 | JGI IMG/M metagenome (GOLD analysis project Ga0116180, IMG submission 89804) | Active sludge microbial communities of municipal wastewater-treating anaerobic digesters from USA - AD_UKC073_MetaG | ecosystem: Engineered > Bioreactor > Anaerobic > Digestate | place: USA...
CCGGCACCGACAACGCCTCGCCGGCCGAGGTCCTCACCCTCGACATCCTGTCCCGGCGTGGCAAGACCATCCGGCCAAAGACTCTGAACCAGAAGCGTTACGTCGATTCCATCGACACCAACACGATCGTCTTCGGCATCGGTCCGGCCGGCACCGGCAAGACCTATCTGGCGATGGCGAAGGCTGTCCAGGCGTTGCAGACCAAACAGGTCAACCGGATCATCCTGACCCGCCCCGCGGTGGAAGCCGGTGAGCGGCTTGGCTTCCTGCCCGGGACGTTGAGCGAGAAGATCGACCCGTACCTGCGGCCGTTGTACGACGCATTGCACGACATGATGGACCCTGAGGCGATCCCGAAGTTGATGGCCGCGGGTGTGATCGAGGTCGCTCCGCTCGGGTATATGCGGGGTAGAACCATCAACGATTCCTTCATCATCCTCGACGAGGCTCAGAACACCACCGCCGAGCAGATGAAGATGTTCCTCACCCGTCTGGGTTTCGGTTCGAAAATCGTTGTCACCGGGGACATCACCCAGGTAGACCTGCCGGGTGGGTCGCAATCCGGCCTGCGGGCGGTGATGACCATCCTGGACGGGATCGACGATATCCACTTCGCCGAACTCACCAGCTCCGATGTGGTTCGGCACCGACTGGTCTCTGAGATCGTCGATGCCTACGCGAAGTCCGAACACAGGTCCGAACAACAGTCCGGTCTGAGCCGGACCCAACGCCGGTCGCCCCGGCGATAGGACGGCGAATCAGCGAATGAGTATCGAAGTTTCCAACGAGTCGGGTCTCGACGTTTCCGAGGAAGAGCTGATCAGCGTCGCCCGGTTCGTCATCCGCAAGATGAACGTCAACCCGGCCGCTGAACTCTCGATGGTCCTGCTGGACCTGCCTGCCATGGCCGACTTGCACATGCGCTGGATGGACCTGCCCGGTCCGACCGACGTGATGAGTTTCCCGATGGACGAGCTGGAGCCGGGCGGCCGGCCCGATGCGCCGGAGCCCGGCCCGTCGATGCTGGGCGACATCGTGCTGTGCCCGCAGTTCGCCGCCGAGCAGGCCGCGGCGGCCGGCCACACCCTGGGTCAGGAACTGGCCCTGCTGACCGTGCACGGAGTGCTGCATCTGCTGGGATACGACCACGCGGAGCCCGAAGAAGAGAAGGAGATGTTCGCCCTGCAGCGTCAATTACTTGAGGAGTGGGTCGCCGATCAGGTCCGAGCCTATCACTCCGACCGTCAGGCGGAGAAGGATCGGCGGCTGCTCGACAAGTCCCGGTTCTTCGATCAGCCGTGAGTGATCTGGCGTCGCTGGTCGGCGCAATCGCACTGATTCTGCTCGGCGGTTTGTTCGCGGCCATCGATGCCGCCATCGGCACCGTCTCGACCGCGCGGGTCGCCGAACTGGTGCGCGACGAACGGCCCGGGGCGGCGCGCCTGTCCAAGGTCATCGCCGAACGCCCGCGGTATGTCAATCTCGTTGTCCTGCTGCGTATCGCGTGCGAGATGGCCGCTACTGTGCTGCTGGTCGGTCATCTGTACGGGCGGCTGCCGTTCACCTGGGTGCTGGTGGTGGCCGCGGCCATCATGACGATCATCAGCTTCGTGTTCGTCGGCGTCGGTCCCCGGACCCTGGGACGACAGAACGCCTACTCGATCGCGCTGGCGTCGGCACTTCCGCTGCAGGCGATTTCGGTGCTGCTGGCACCGCTGAGCCGGCTGCTGGTCCTGCTCGGCAATGCGCTCACGCCGGGTCGGGGTTTCCGCAACGGCCCGTTCGCCTCCGAGGTCGAACTGCGCGAGGTCGTCGACCTGGCGGGCCAGCGCGGGGTGGTGGACGACGAGGAGCGGCGGATGATCCAGTCCGTCTTCGAGCTCGGCGACACCCCGGCCCGCGAGGTGATGGTGCCGCGCACCGAGATGGTCTGGATCGAGTCTGACAAGACGGCCGGGCAGGCGACGTCACTGGCGGTGCGCAGCGGCCACTCCCGGATCCCGGTCATCGGGGACAACGTCGACGACATCGTCGGTGTCATCTATCTGAAGGATCTGGTCCGCCGCACCTACTACTCGCTCAACGGCGGCCGGGACACCCTGGTCGCGGAGGTGATGCGTCCGGCGGTGTTCATCCCGGACTCCAAACGCCTCGACGACCTGCTGCGGGAGATGCAGCGCGACCGCATCCACATGGCGCTGCTGGTCGACGAGTACGGGGCCACCGCCGGTCTGGTGACTATCGAGGACGTCCTGGAGGAGATCGTCGGCGAGATCGCCGACGAGTACGACACCGACGAGGTCGCACCGGTGGAAGACCTCGGCGACAACGTCTTCCGGGTCTCGGCCCGGCTGCCCATCGAGGACGTCGGCGAACTTTTCGGTGTCGAGTTCGACGACGACCTCGACGTCGACACCGTGGGCGGCCTGCTTGCCCTCAAATTGGGCCGCGTGCCACTGCCCGGAGCGGACGTGTCCGCGTACGGACTTCGGTTGCGCGCCGAGGGCGGCCCAGACCCGCGCGGCCGACTCCGGATCGGCACGGTGCTGGTGCGCCGCGAACAGCCCGCCGAAGAAGCGGCCGAGACGTGACCACCGAGTTCCGATCCGGGTTCGTCTGCCTGGTCGGCCGCCCCAACACCGGGAAGTCGACGCTGACCAACGCCCTGGTGGGGGAGAAGGTCGCCATCACCTCGAACCGGCCGCAGACCACCCGGCACACCATCCGCGGGATCGTGCACCGCGAGGACTTTCAGATCGTGCTGGTCGACACCCCCGGATTGCACCGTCCACGCACACTGCTCGGCAAGCGGCTCAACGATCTTGTGCGCGACACCTACGGCGAGGTCGACGTGATCGGCCTGTGTATTCCCGCCGATGAGGGAATCGGGCCGGGGGACAGGTGGATTCACGAGCAGATTCGCGCGGTGGCGCCCCGCACCACCCTGGTCGTCATCGTCACCAAGATCGACAAGGTGCCCAAGGACCGGGTCGCCGCGCAACTCGTCGCGGCCGGGGAACTGGCTCCCGACGCCGCGGCGATCGTGCCGGTTTCGGCCGCCACCGGTGCGCAGGTCGACGTCCTGACCGAGGTGCTCGCCGGTCAGCTGCCGCCCGGCCCGGCGTTCTATCCCGATGGGGAACTCACCGACGAGCCCGAAGAGGTTCTGATGGCGGAGCTGATCCGGGAGGCCGCGCTCGAGGGGGTGCGCGACGAGTTGCCGCACTCGTTGGCCGTGGTGATCGACGAGGTCAACCCCCGGGAGGGGCGCACCGAGGAGCAGGGCGAGCTGATCGACGTCCACGCGATTCTCTATGTGGAGCGGGACAGCCAGAAAGGCATCGTGATCGGCCGCGGCGGGGCCAGGCTCAAGGAGGTCGGCAGCACCGCCCGCCGGCAGATCGAGAAGCTGCTCGGCACCAAGGTGTATCTGGATCTGCGGGTCAAGGTGGCCAAGAACTGGCAGCAGGATCCCAAACAGCTCGGTCGGCTGGGCTTCTAGTCGGGCAGTCGGATCGAGAGTGTCAGTCCGCGAGGTTGTCGCCGCGTGATGCCACACTGGTCGGATGCGGCTGTATCGGGACCGGGCGGTCGTGCTGCGCCAGCACAAGCTCGGCGAAGCCGACCGCATCGTCACCCTGCTCACCCGTGAGCATGGCCTGGTCCGCGCGGTCGCCAAGGGCGTACGGCGCACCCGCAGCAAGTTCGGCTCCCGGCTGGAACCGTTCGCCCATATCGACGTCCAATTGCACCCGGGCCGCAACCTCGACATCGTCACCCAGGTGGTGTCCATCGACGCGTTCGCCACCGACATCGTCAGCGACTACGGCCGGTACACCTGCGCGTGCGCCATCCTGGAGACCGCGGAGCGGATCTCCGGTGAGGAACGTGCCCCGGTCCCGGCGTTGCACCGGCTCACCGTCGGTGCGCTGCGCGCCGTTGCCGACGGCGCCCGGCCGCGGGAGCTGGTGCTCGACGCCTACCTGCTGCGTGCCATGGGTATCGCCGGCTGGGCGCCGGCCCTGACCGAGTGCGCGCGCTGCGCCGCTCCCGGCCCGCACCGGGCCTTCCACATCGGTGCGGGTGGCAGCGTCTGCCTGCATTGCCGGCCCTCCGGGTCGGTCACCCCGCCCCAGGCGGTGCTCGACCTGATGTCCGCGCTCTACGACGGTGACTGGGCGGCTGCCGAGGCGTCGTCGGCCTCCCACCGCGGGCAGGCCAGCGGGTTGGTGGCCGCACATCTGCAATGGCATCTGGAACGCCAATTGAGAACCTTGCGGCTCGTCGAGCGGGTCCACTCTCAACCGACCGAACTCTTCAGGCAGGATGTCCCCCATGGCGATGGACCGGGTGGCCAGCTCCTGGCGGGGGGCTGAGCGCAGGCGCAGGGAGGCATTCCCCCAGCTTTCCCCGGCGCCTGAGGACTACCCGATCTTCCCCGACACCTCCACCTGGCCGGTGGTATTCCCCGAGTTGCCCGCCCCGCCCGGCGGCGGCCCGCGCCGGCCACCGCAGCATCCGTCGCGAGCCGTCCCGCCGGCCATCCCGGCCGACCAGATGCCCCGACACGTGGCCATCGTGATGGACGGCAACGGCCGCTGGGCCACCCAGCGCGGCCTGAGCCGCACCGAGGGGCACAAGATGGGCGAGGCGGTGCTCATCGACATCACGTGCGGCGCCATCGAAATCGGCATCAAACACCTCAGTGTGTACGCGTTCTCCACCGAGAACTGGCGGCGCAGCGCCGACGAGGTGCGATTCCTGATGGGCTTCAACCGCGAGGTGGTACGCCGGCGCCGGGAGAACCTCGACATCATGGGCGTGAACATGCGGTGGGTAGGTTCCCGCGCCCGCATGTGGCGAAGCGTGATCAAGGAGTTCGACATCGCCGAGCAGATGACGGTCGGCAACGACGTCATCACGGTGAACTACTGCGTGAACTATGGCGGACGTGCCGAGATCGCCGAAGCCGCGCGCACCATCGCCCGCGAGGCCGCGGCCGGCCGGATCGACCCGGAACGGGTCAATGAGCGGACGATCACCGAGCACCTGCACCGGCCCGACATCCCCGACGTCGACCTCTTCATCCGAACCTCGGGGGAGCAGCGGGCGAGCAACTTCATGCTGTGGCAGGCGGCCTACGCGGAATACGTCTTCCAGGACAAGCTCTGGCCGGACTACGACCGGCGTGATCTGTGGGCGGCCTGCGAGGAGTACGTACACCGTAACCGCCGCTTCGGCAGCGCCTAGCCAGTCGATGACCATGGATCTCCGCCGCACCCTGGCCGCCGTCATGCCGGTGCAGGCCGAGGACGACGGCGCGCTCACGGTTCGCCACGACGGCACGGTGGCCTCGCTGCGCACCGTGACGATCGCCGACGGCCTCGAGATGGTGTCGATCACCCAGGTGTTGGCCTGGGATCTTCCGGTCAACGCCGATCTACGCAAACGCGTTGCCGCCCAGGCGAACTCGACAATGCTCGGCACCGTGACCATGTCCGAGCAGCCCGGTCGGCGGGCCGACGTGATGCTGCGCTACAACTTCCCGGGTGGTGGTCTGAGCGAGTCCGCACTGCAGACCCTGGTGCTGATGGTGCTCGACACCGGCGCGCAGGTGCGCCGATCTCTGCAGGGCTGACCGCGGCAGGGCCGCTCAGGCCGACTGCGGCAGGGCCGCTCCGGCCGACTTGCGGCAGGGCCGCTCAGGTCGACTTGCGGCGGGGCCGCTCAGGCACAGTCGGCGCAGGTGCCGAACAGTTCGATCGTGTGACTGACGTCGGAGAACCCGTGCCGGGCGGCGACCTCGGTGGCCCAGGCCTCGACATCTCGGCCGCTGACCTCGACCGCCGATCCGCACTGCCGGCAGACCAGATGGTGGTGATGGTGCAGGGCGGCGCAACGCCGGTACACCGATTCGCCGGTGTCGGTCCGCACCGCATCGACCAACTCGGTGCCGGCCAGCGTCTGCAGAGTCCGGTACACGGTGGTCAGTCCGATGTTCTGGCCGCGCCGGCGGAGTTCGTCGTGCAGTTCCTGGGCGGAGCGGAATCCGTCCACTTCCTCGAGCAGGGCGATGATCGCGGTGCGCTGCCGGGTGGACCGGACCGATGGGGACGTACTGGAAACGATTTCCATTAAGGCCTCACTGTGGCACGGGCGATGGTGCATGTCAAAGGGTCCGGCCCGGCATCGCTACGCTGTGAGGCTGGTTCCCGTCCCTAAGGAGTGTCAACGTCGTGGCGTCCGTGATCGATTCCGTCGTCAATCTGGCCAAGCGCCGCGGCCTGGTCTATCCATGTGGCGAAATCTACGGCGGCACCCGTTCTGCCTGGGATTACGGCCCGCTGGGGGTCGAACTCAAGGAGAACATCAAGCGGCAGTGGTGGAAGTCGGTGGTGACCAGCCGGGACGATGTCGTCGGCCTGGACTCCTCGATCATCCTGCCGCGCGAGGTCTGGGTGGCCTCCGGCCACGTCGAGGTCTTCCACGATCCGCTGGTGGAATGCCTGCAGTGCCATAAGCGGCACCGCCAGGACCATATGCAGGAGGCCCACGCCGAGAAGAGGGCCGCCAAGGAGAAGGTCGACGTCGACCCGGATTCGGTGTCGATGGAGGACATCGTCTGTCCGGACTGCGGGACCAAGGGGCAGTGGACCGAGCCCCGCGAGTTCAACATGATGCTCAAGACCTACCTCGGCCCCATCGAGAGCGAGGAGGGGTTGCACTACCTGCGTCCCGAAACCGCGCAGGGGATCTTCGTCAACTTCGCCAACGTGGTGACCACGTCGCGTAAGAAGCCGCCGTTCGGTATCGGCCAGATCGGCAAGAGCTTCCGCAACGAGATCACCCCCGGCAACTTCATCTTCCGCACCCGCGAGTTCGAGCAGATGGAGATGGAGTTCTTCGTCGAACCCGACACCGCCAAGCACTGGCACCAGTACTGGATCGACACCCGGCTGCAGTGGTACGTCGACCTCGGTATCGACCGCGACAACCTGCGCTTGTACGAGCATCCCAAGGAGAAGCTGTCGCACTACAGCGACGGCACCACCGATATCGAGTACAAGTTCGGCTTCCACGGCAACCCGTGGGGGGAGTTGGAGGGGATCGCCAACCGCACCAACTTCGACCTCTCCACGCATTCGAAGCACTCCGGGGTCGATCTGTCGTTCTACGACCAGGCCACCGACAACCGCTACATCCCTTACGTCATCGAACCGGCAGCCGGGCTCACCCGGTCGTTCATGGCCTTCCTGGTCGACGCCTACGCCGAGGACGAGGCCCCCAACGCCAAGGGCGGGGTGGACAAGCGCACCGTGCTGCGACTGGATCCGCGGCTGGCGCCGGTGAAGGCGGCCGTGCTGCCGCTGTCCCGCAACGCCGACCTGAGCCCGAAGGCGCGCGATCTGGCCGCCGCTCTGCGCAAGAACTGGAACGTCGAGTTCGACGACGCCGGCGCGATCGGGCGCCGCTACCGCCGTCAGGACGAGATCGGAACCCCGTTCTGCGTGACGGTCGACTTCGACACCCTCGAAGACCAGGCGGTCACCGTGCGGGACCGGGACGCGATGACGCAGGAGCGGGTGAGCCTGGACAACGTGGTCGGCTACCTGGCCACTCGCCTCGTCGGGGGCTGACCGGGCGGCGCGCCGTCCCGATCGTTGACGCGATCTTCGGGGACTGACGCCCCGTCAGAATCGGCCGCCGCCCCCGAACAGGTCGCCGCCGCCCTGCGAGCCGCCGTAGGTGGTCGACGTCCAGCCGCCGCTGCCCCCGCCGCCGAAGCCTCCGCCCCCGCCCCGGCCGGATCCGCCGGAGAGGATGCTGCCCAGGATGATGCCGCCGATCACCGCGCCCATATCGGATTGGCCCCCGCGGTGATGGGACTGGTACTGCCGCTGGGCGGCCCGCACGTCGTCGTTGGCCAACTGCTGGGCTTGGGCGGCCAGCAGCGAGGCGCCGTTGGCGTGGGCGATCGCCGCACTGACATCGCCGGCGGCCTTGGCCTGCGCGGCCTCCAACTGCCGTGTCGCCTCGTTGAGCCGGGTGCGGGCGTCCGGCCCGATGCTGCCGCGGCGGGTGTCGATGTATTCCGAGACCGACCGGACCCGGGACTGCGCCGTGAACAACGCCTGTTCGTAGGAGCGCTGGAGCCTCGCGGCCGCCTCACGCTCCTCGGTGACCTCGGCCAGCAGCCGATCGAGGTCGGCGTCGGCCTGAGTCAGCTCGGTGAAGGTCCCGAGCGGGTCGGCCGTGCCGTTGATATTCGCCTGTGACACCGCGTTCACCGCGGCAACCCGGGCGGCGGAGAGTTCGTTGGCCTTCGCCACGCCCCCCCGGGCAAGCTGCTCGTCGGCCGAGCTGATCCCTCGCTGGATGTCCTCGATCGCCGCCGGCAGCGCGGTGACCGCCCGACGGATGTCACTGGCCGCACTGTCCACCGCGTCGAGCATCGTGTTGGCCTGCTGCAGAGCAGATTCCGCCCCACGCACGCAGTCCACCAGTTCGCCCACCTCACCGGCGACCGGTTTGGCGGCCAGTTCGCGGCCTCGCGTGATGGCCTTCTCGGCGAAGGCCAGCCGCTCCCTGGCGGCGTTGACGTTGCGGGCCACCGACTGCAGCGCCGACTCGGCGAACTCGGTGTGCAGTTGGGCCAGGGTCTGCTCGGACGGCTCGACCCGGGCGGTCACCGACACCAGCTGACGGGTCAGCACATCGAGCCGTTCCGGTGAATTGATGACCAGGTCGCGCATCTGGTGGAACGCCTCGGTCTGGGCCGCCAGCTCACGGTTGGCCCGCGCCGCGGAAACCACCACCCGGGTCAGCAGATCGCGGCGCTCGGACAGCGGCTCGGGAACGTTGTCGTCGAGCTTCTGCCGCACGTTGAAGGCCTGCCGCAGGGTCTCCCGGGCGGTGTTCACGGCGGCGGCGAACGGAGCGGTCTGACTGTCCCCGAACTCCTCGACCGCCAGCACCAGTTCATTGGCGCTGGTCCGCACCGCATTGTCGACATCGACGACCACCGAGCGGGACAGCTCGTCGAGGGCGTCGATGGGCACCGAGGCCAGCGCGGCGGGGTCGGTGGCGTCGAGTCGCTTGGCGGCGGCGACGGCGGCCTCGTGCCGCTTGCGGCGGCGCCGCTTGTTCCACACCATCAGGCCGCCGATCACCACCAGCCCGATCCCGGCCGCCAGCACAAGCGGGACCAGCGACAGGGTGCCGCCTGCGCCTCCGCCGCCGCCCTTGCCGAGCGCGGCCAGCCCGGACGCGGCCGCGTTCGCCGCACCCGCCCAGTCCTGCTGCCGCAGCAGCGGTTCGATCTGGTTGCGCCGGATGTCGTCGACCTTGGTGGAGGTGCCACCTGAGGCCGCCGCCGGAACCAGAAACGCGTAGGACCGCTGGCCGGTGGCCACCGCCAGGATGGCGTCCTCGTTGCCCAGGTCGCTGATGGTGCGGGTCTGCTGCGCCCATCCCACCGCGCCCTGCGGCGCGAACGAGTCGACGTACACCACCCATAACCGGACGCGACGTTCGCTGTACAACTGGTCCACGGACCTCTGGACGTCGGCGAGTTGCCGGTCGCTGAGCACCCCCGCGTTGTCGGTGACGTAGTCGGGCAGCCGGAACGACGGTTCGGCCGATGCCGACGGGGCGACCAGCACCGCGGCAGTCAGGATCGCGACGAGCAAGCTGAGCAGGCGGGCGGGGCGCATGACCGCCAATGTAGTAGCCCGTGTCGGCGGGCCAGCAAAACTTGGCACACTGTGCGTGATCATGGAAGCCCAGCGGAGATACAGCGAAACCGACCGTCGGCGGTTGGTCACCGAACCGGCCAAGGGTTCGGCGCTACCCGGGACCAGTGTCGAGCACCGCAGTGACTTCGCCCGCGATCGGGCGCGGGTGCTGCACAGCGCCGCGTTGCGCCGGCTCGCCGACAAGACCCAGGTGGTCGGGCCCCGGGAGAGCGAGACCCCACGCACCCGGCTGACGCACTCGCTGGAGGTCGCCCAGATCGGCCGCGGCATGGCGATTCCGCTGGGCTGTGACCCCGACCTGGTCGAACTGGCCGGGCTGGCGCACGATATCGGCCACCCGCCCTACGGGCACAACGGCGAGCGCGCACTGAACCAGGTCGCCGCGGAGTGCGGCGGGTTCGAGGGCAACGCGCAGAACTTCCGCATTCTGACCCGGCTGGAACCGAAGGTGCTCGACGAGCAGGGCCGCAGTGTCGGGCTCAACCTCACCCGGGCGTCCCTGGACGCGGTCACCAAGTACCCGTGGCAGCGCCCTCCCGAGGGCGGGAAGTTCGGTTTCTACGACGATGACGCCGAGAAGGCCGACTGGGTTCGGGCCGGAGCGCCGAACAGGACGCCCTGTCTGGAAGCCCAGGTCATGGATTGGGCCGACGATGTCGCCTACTCGGTGCACGATGTCGAGGACGGCGTGATCTCCGGCCGGATCGACCTTCGGGTGCTCGCCGACCGGGACGCCGCGGCGGCGCTGGCCCGGCTGGGCACCTCGGTGTACGGGCCGGGCCCGGACGGGGACACCCGCGAGGACGATCTGGAGGCGGCCGCCCGGCGGTTGTCCGACCTCCCGGTGGTCGCGGCGGTGGGAAGGTACTACGGCACCCTGGCGGCCTCGGTGGCGCTGAAGCGGCTCACCAGCGAGTTCGTCGGCCGGTTCGCCTCGGCGGCCATCGCCGAGACCCGCCGGGTCGCCGGGGACGGACCGCTGACCCGCTATCAGGCGCAGCTTCGGGTTCCCCCGACGGTTCGTGCCGAGGTCGCGGTCCTCAAGACGCTGGCGCTGCAATTCATCATGTCCGACCCCCGACACCTCGACCTGCAGTCCCGGCAGCGGGAGCGCGTGCACCGGGTGGCCGAACTGTTGGTCGCGGGCGCTCCGGGCACGCTGGACCCGTTGCTGGTGCCGGTATTCGAAGCCGCGACCGACGACGCCGCACGGATGCGGGTGATCATCGACCAGATCGCCTCCTACACCGAGGGGCGGCTGGAACGGATCGACGGCGCTCGGGCCGTTCCGACGGCCGCCGCTCCCGCCGGCCCGGCCTCTCTAGACTCGACCCCGTGACGGCGGCGGTGGGCGGTGGCGGGTCCAGGAAGGGCCGCATTCCCGACACCGATATCGCCGCCATCCGGGACCGGGTCCGCATCGAGGACGTCGTCGGCGACTATGTCCAACTGCGCCGGGCCGGCGCCGACTCACTCAAGGGCCTGTGTCCCTTCCACGACGAGAAGTCGCCGTCGTTCCACGTCCGGCCCAATCACGGGCACTTCCACTGCTTCGGCTGCGGCGAGGGCGGCGACGTGTACGCCTTCATCCAGAAGATCTCCCACATCAGCTTCGTCGAGGCCGTCGAGATGCTGGCCGACCGGATCGGCTACACCGTCAACTACACCGGCGGGGGCAACACCGTCCAGCGTGATCGCGGCAGCCGCAGCCGGCTGGTCGCCGCCAATGCCGCCGCCCAGGAGTTCTACGCCGCCGCACTGGAAACCGCCGAAGCCGCCCCGGCCCGCCAATACCTGACCGAGCGCAACTTCGACGCCGCGGCGGCCCGGCACTTCGGGTGTGGTTTCGCACCGTCGGGCTGGGATTCGCTGACCACGCACCTGATCCGGAAGGGCTTCGAGTTCAAGGAACTCGAGGCCGCGGGCCTGTCCCGGGAGGGCCGGCGCGGGCCCATCGACCGCTTTCACCGCCGGTTGCTGTGGCCGATCCGCAGCGCGGGTGGCGAAACGGTGGGCTTCGGGGCGAGGCGCATCTTCGACGACGATCCGATCGAGGCGAAGTACGTCAACACCCCGGAGACGCCGCTGTACAAGAAGTCCTCGGTGCTCTTCGGCATCGACCTGGCCAAGCGCGATATCGCCAAGGGGCACCAGGCCGTCGTGGTCGAGGGTTACACCGACGTGATGGCCATGCACCTGGCCGGTGTCACCACCGCGGTGGCCTCCTGCGGCACCGCCTTCGGCGACGAGCATCTGGGAATGCTGCGTCGACTGATGATGGACGACAAGTTCTTTCGCGGCGAGTTGATCTACGTGTTCGACGGGGACGCCGCCGGACAGGCCGCCGCACTGAAGGCGTTCGCCGGTGAACAGAACCTCGCCGGGCAGAGTTTCGTGGCGGTGGCAGATGACGGGATGGATCCCTGCGATCTGCGACTGAAAGCCGGCGACGGCGCCCTGCGCGACCTGGTCGCGCGCCGGATGCCGTTGTTCGAGTTCGCGATCCGCACCGCGCTCTCCGAACACGACCTGGACAACGCCGAGGGCCGGGTCAGCGCACTGCGCCGCTGTGTCCCGATGGTGGCCCAGATCAAGGATCCGACGCTGCGCGATGAGTACGCCCGGCAACTGGCCGGTTGGGTCGGGTGGGACGACGTCGCCCAGGTCATCGGCCGGGTGCGCGAGGAGGCGACCCGCAAGCCGGGTGCACGCGGCGGTGAGCGACTCTCCCCGGCCCGGCCCGAATCCGGTCCGCGTACCGGACCGTCGGCCCGGCCGGACCCGCGCGATCCCACCCTGTGGCCACAACGCGAGGCACTCAAGGCCGCCCTGCAGTATCCGGCGCTGGCCGGACCGGTGTTCGATTCACTGACCATCGACAGTTTCACCCACCCCGGTTACGTGGCTGTCCGGCGGGCCATCGAGGCCGCCGGCGGGGCGGCCCGTGGGCTGACCGGCGCACAGTGGCTCGACACGGTTCGCGAGCAGGCCGCAACACCCGCGGTCGAGGGGCTGATCACCGAACTCGGTGTGGAGTCGATCAACGTCGACGACGAGGACCGGTTGCGCCGTTACATCGGCGGGGTGCTGGCACGGTTGCAGGAGGTCTGGGTCGGCCGGCAGATCGCCGAGGTCAAGTCGAAGCTTCAGCGGATGTCCCCGGTCGAGCAGAGTGACGAGTACCACGCCCTGTTCGGTGACCTGGTGGCTCTGGAGTCCTACCGCCGCAGCCTGCTGGAACAGGCCAGCGGCGACGACCTGTCGGCCTGAGGTCCGGCGGGTATGGTTAACGCGTCAGGTGTTCCCGGCGAAAGGTCAGATATGACTACCGCGACTTCGACCGCCGCACGAATCCGTGTGCGGGTCGCCGTCGCCGCCGTGCTGGGACTCGCCGCCATCGCCGCGTCCCTGCTCAGTACGTCGGTCGGCCCGGAGATCTCCGCATCGCCCAACTGTCTGGCCTGGGTCGGGTCCCGCGACGACGGGCAGTGCATCGGCTACTCCAACGGCACGCCCACCTACATCGGCACGCCCAACTTCGGCGTCTGGGGTCCGGGCTACGGCAGCGGATTGGGGATCACCAGCGGCCCGCTGATGCCGGGTACCACCATCAACAAGGGCATCGGCAACTAAAAGGGCATCGGCAACTAAAAAGCGTCGGGCAATTAGCCGGATCGCTCCTGCGGTCGCATCACCGTCATACCGCCGTCGATCTCGATCTCTTCGAGTTCCGTCATCGCCGGGTCCGGCGACACCCGTTCGGCGATCTTGCGCCGTCCGGCGTCGATCATCGACTTGGTGGCCGGGTTGGAGGTCACCGCCCGGTAGGTGCCGACGATCTGCTGATAGCGCTCCCGGCCCGCCTTGGTGCCCAGGACGTACCCCGCCGCCAGAACGGCCACATACCCGATCACGCTGTTTCCTCCACGTCCCCCGGTCGAACCATCCGGCCACCATCCTGCCCGACTGCGGGCCCCCCGGCCAACGGACCCGGCGCGAAGGGGTGGGCGCTTTGGCGTCGGCGCCGACCACTAGGTAGAGTCTGCTGCGGCCCGCCGGAGAGTACGGCGGCGGGAATGGTCCCCTGTAGCTCAACTGGCAGAGCTCCCGACTGTTAATCGGGCGGTTGATGGTTCGAGTCCATCCGGGGGAGCAGTAGAGCCGGAGTATGCGCGAGCTCGCACGGACAACCGATGGAGATGTGACGCGATGACCCACCGGCTGAGAATCTCCACCGCACTGTCCGTGGCGGCCGCCTCGGCCCTGTTTGCCTCAGCACTGTTCGCCGCGACCCCGGTTCAGGCCTTCCCGGCGCCGGCTTCCCCGGCTGTTCCGGCCTCTCCCGGCCAGAACTGCGCGGCCGGTTATATGGCCGATCCCAACTCCGGTAACTGCTGGCAGATGACCGACAAGGGCTCTCCGACGGTCGGCGGCGGCCCGTGCCTGCCCGGCCGGGTCGGCACCTGCCTGGGTTACCTGCACAACAACCCGTACGCGCCCGGCGACACGCTGCCCGGCAACAACAGCGGCTGGTAGTCCCCAGACCCCGCCAGCGGAAACCGAGGGAGCCATCCGTTGATCCGCAATGTCGGCCGACTGGGTCCGCTGCGGGTTTTCGCGCTGGTGGTCTGGGAACTGCGCGGCACTCTGATCGCCATCGCGATCGTCGTCGGCGTCCTGCTTCCGGTCCCCGACGCCACCCAGAGCGAGTACGCCGCGGCGGTGCTGTCGGTGCTCGGTATCGGCGCGTCGGTGTTCATCGCCTTCCGTAACACCACCGGATACAACCGGTGGTGGGAGGCCCGGACGCTCTGGGGTGCCATCATCATCGGTTCGCGGTCCACCCACAACAACCTGACCGCCGTCGACAACGGTTCGGCGGCCATGGCGGAGATTCTGGACCGGATGCGCCGTCGTCAGGTTCGGTACTGCTGGCAGCTGAACTCCGAACTGCGTGGCACCCCGGTGCACCCACAGGTCGTCGCGCTCACCCCGGAGGATCCCGCCGGCACCGACGCGACGGAGTTGCTGCGCCGCCAGGCCGCCGACGTCGCCGCGCTGGCCGCCGACGGCCACATCGACGAACAGGCCCGGTTGTTGCTGATGAACGCCAACACCGCCACGGTGACGGCGCAGAGCGGCCTGGAGCGCATCCGCAACGAGCCGGTCCCGATCCACTACGACATGTTCATCCGGGCATTGGCCTGGTTCTTCGGGATCATGGCGTTCAGCCGTCTCGATGGTGCCGCCCACCATCCGAGCAGTGTGGCGGTCGGAATCCTGCTGATGACCACCTTCATCGTGGCGGAGCGGCTCGGCCGGTTCATCGAGCAGCCGATGAACAACAGCATCTTCGACATCTCGATGAACCGGATCTGCGCGACCATCACCGGCAACCTGCTGGGCGCGGGCCACCCGCTGGCGCAGCAGCGGGAGAGCGACAAAGCCGCCGTGTGGATGTGACCGTGTGGATGTGACGGTCTGGAGGTGACCCGGTGGCACGCCGGACGGAGCGCCCGCGGTCCGGCTGGCAGAATCAGGCGATGACCTCGACGCGGCCGGGAGCGCTCGCCAGCCGTTCGCCGGGTTCGGCGCCGATTGCGGCGGGCCGTTCGTTGACGCCGGTCGAAATGGCCCAGGCGGCCGTGATGGCCTCGCTGAGCGCCGCCCTGGCCATCGTGTCGGTCGTGGTTCCCTTCGCCGGCGGCCTGTCGCTGCTGGTCACCGTCCCCATGGGCCTGCTGGGTTACCGCTACCGGCTGCGGGTTCTGCTTGCGGCCGCGTTCGCCGCCGCCACCGTGTCCTTCCTGATCGCCGGGATCAGCGGGTTCATGGTGGTGCTGAACTGTGCCTACGTCGGCGGGCTGACCGGCATCATCAAGCGGCGCGGAAGGGGCACGCCGACGGTCATCGCGGTCTCCGTCGTCGCCGGCTTCCTCAACGGTCTGATGGTGATCGGCGCGCTACTGGTGCTGGTCCGGCTGCGGACGCTGACGTTCGAGGCGATGACCGCCAACGTCGACGGGGTCGTGACGGCCATGTCGAAGTTCGAGCCGTTCCGGCAGGGCGCCCAGGACGCCCGCGCGGTGTTCGGCCTGGCGCTGCAGTACTGGCCGGTGCTGCTGATGGCCTACTCGATCTTCACCATCATGGTGGTCTCGCTGGTCGGCTGGTGGGCGCTGTCGCGGGTGTTGGACCGGCTGCGCGGCATCCCCGACGTCCACAAGCTCACCACGCTCACCGAGAGTGACCCGGTGGCCCCGGTCCCGGTGCGCCTGGTCGACGCGCGGTTCCGCTACCCGGGCGCCGACAATGACGCGCTGCGCCCGCTGACGCTCACCGTGGAGGTCGGGGAGCACCTCGCGGTCACCGGCGCCAACGGTTCGGGCAAGACCACGCTGATGTTGCTGCTGGCAGGACGCCGGCCCACCTCGGGAACCATCCAGCGTCCCGGCGCGGTCGGACTGGGCCGCCTCGGCGGGACGGCGGTCGTCATGCAGCACCCCGAGACCCAGGTGCTGGGCAGCCGGGTCGCCGACGACGTGGTGTGGGGCATGCCGCCCGGGACCCATCCCGACATCGAGCGCCTGCTCGACGAGGTGGGTCTGTCCGGGATGGCCGATCGTGACACCGGCGGACTGTCGGGCGGAGAGTTGCAGCGCCTCGCCGTCGCGGCCGCACTGGCCCGCCGTCCGGCGCTGCTGATCGCCGACGAGATCACCAGCATGGTCGACCAGCGCGGCCGCGAGGCGCTGCTCGGAGTGCTCTCCGGGCTCACCGAACGGCACCGGATGGCGTTGGTCCAGATCACGCACTACGACAACGAGGCCCGCATCGCCGACCGGACGCTCGCGCTGAGCGCCTCCGCGGACAACATGGTCATGGTCGAGCAGGCGGCGCCGCCCGCCCCGGGCGCCGATCGCCCCGGGACCGGCCGCACCGCGGTGCTGGAGTTGCGCGGGGTCGGCCACATCTACGCCCACGACACGCCGTGGGCCAACACCGCGCTGCGCGACGTCAGCTTCACGGTCAACGCCGGCGACGGGGTGCTCATCCACGGCGGTAACGGCTCCGGCAAGTCGACGCTGGCCTGGATCATGGCCGGGCTCACCACACCCACCACCGGAAGCTGTCTGGTCGGCGGCCGGCCCGCCCACGAGTGCGTCGGCGAGGTGGCGGTGGCCTTCCAGGCGGCCCGGCTGCAGTTGCTGCGCAGCCGGGTCGATCAGGAAATCGCCTCCGCCGCCGGATTCCCGGCGTCGGACACCCGCCGGGTGGCGGCCGCGCTGGCCGCCGTCGGGCTGGACGGCTCGATGGCCCGCCGCCGCGTCGACCAACTCAGCGGCGGCCAGATGCGCCGGGTCGTGATCGCCGGGCTGCTGGCCCGTCGGCCCAAGGCGCTGATCCTCGACGAGCCGCTGGCCGGCCTTGACGCCGACAGCCAGCGCGGTCTGCTGCGGCTGCTCACCGACCTGCGCCGCGACACCGGGCTGACCATCGTGGTGATCTCGCACGACTTCGCCGGCCTGGAGGACCTCTGCCC
>Ga0116180_1001862_pt1 | contig 17270 bp, 16 predicted proteins | sample AD_UKC073_MetaG_FD_89804 | JGI IMG/M metagenome (GOLD analysis project Ga0116180, IMG submission 89804) | Active sludge microbial communities of municipal wastewater-treating anaerobic digesters from USA - AD_UKC073_MetaG | ecosystem: Engineered > Bioreactor > Anaerobic > Digestate | place: USA...
ATACCACCGATGTTCATTTCTATTGGGTCCTCGACAGTGATTATGTTTGTTCCTTCTTTATTAAGTACTTGTAACATTGAATATACTGTAGTAGATTTACCAGTTCCAGTAGCACCAGTTACTAATATAATACCATTTGGTAAGGATAACATTTTTTTAACTTTTTTAAGATTATCTGGACTAAAGTCTAGGCCTTCAACTCCGGCAACAGACATTGAGTAATCCATGATACGTACAACAATTTTTTCACCTTTATTGGTTGGTAAACAAGCAACACGTAAGTCGATAGTTTTATCAGCTAATTCAGTTCTTATGGCTCCATCTTGAGGCATACGAGATTCAGTGATATTCATTGAAGATATAATCTTAATACGAGTAATCATATTATTCTTAACGTATAAAGGAACGATAGAGTAATCATGAAGAACTCCATCTACTCTTATACGGATTTTAATACCTTCTGCAATTGGATCAAAGTGGATATCTGATGCACCTTTGTTAATGGCATCAAGAATGATAGAATTTACGATATCGGTAATTGGTACATTGTTATAATCAAATGTAACCATGCCGGATAGCATCTCTTTATTATCCATTTGATGGGCTGATGTTGAAGATTCTTGGATATCTTTTAATGTCGCATTGTCTTCAATGGTAGCAGTACTTAATTTAGGTGCATTTACTGATGGAAGAGTAGGAGAAGTTGTTTTGTTTTCACTTCCGCCTATATAATTTCCATTGGCATCTATTAAAGATGGGTCTATTGGATTACCATTTTCATCTACATATTCTACTGAAGATCCAATGTAATTTCCATTGGCATCTATTAATGATGGGTCTATTGGGTTTCCCATCTCATCTACATATTCTGTTTGAACAGGGTTACCATTTTCATCCATCACGTTTTGGTTCTTGTTCTCTAAATCTGAATTATTATTCATATCATCAACCCTATCTATTTTATTCTTATTCTATTATTAATTATACAATAATAATAAAAATGTAGTCAACAGATAAAAAGAAGTTAATTTGACAAATAAAAAAGGAATCAGTTAAGTGATTCCTTCTAGGTTATTAGCCTGTTATATATAAGGACTTAGTTACTTTATTTGTTCCGTATGTAACTGTCCAATCTTGACGATAACTATTGCCTGCAGTCATACCGGCATTACTATCAATGGCATCGTATGAACCAGAGGCATTTTTAACATATAATTGAACTTGGTAACTATATTGTCCAGATGTTAATGTAGTTCCATTAAATGTTACTTTAATACGTGATGAACTTTGGAGATTTGTATAAGCTCCAAATCCAATTGTATCAGTTCCATTTGACCATGTAACAGTCAACTGACTTGTTTCAGTAGTTGTACCTGTTCCAGATGAACTACCAGTTACTGCAGATGATGTTGCACCTGATGACATATTGGCTTTAAATATTGAATAACTTGATTTAACTGTAAATGTTGTTGAACCATTTAAAGCGCCTGTATATGTGTAGGATGCATTAGATGTAAATCCTAAATCAACTGTTCCTGAAGCATCTGTTTTATACACTTCATATCCAAGAGTTCCAATGTAAGAACTATTATAAGCAAGTCTTTCAGCTAGGTATGTACTTTCCCAATGTTTATAGACGTTGTTACTAAAGTAATTAGTTAAGTAATCTGTGCTTATTGCATTTGGAGTTTGAATACCTGTCCAAGTAATATTTACTGATGAACCTGAAGAGGATGCTTTAACATTTGTTGGATTTTCCAATTGAGAGAATCTATCAGATGTTGTCGTTGGTACAGAATCTTTGGCATAATATTCATCTGATTTCAAATTACTAGGAGTATATTCACTAGCTAATTGAACTGGATCAGTTCCTAATTCAATTGTAGCTTCCGTTATGGTATCTGGAAGTGTCCAAGTTGAATTTGGTTCAATTATTCCTTTAATTAATTGTTTAATAATTCCGGTTCTGGCAGATGATCCTTCAGATGATGTTAAGTAATGATCAGCTGATACTTTAGGGTAACCATACCAAGAAGAAATAACATAGTCAGGAGAGTAGGCAACTTGCCATACATCACCAATGATGTTTCCAGTTATTCCAAGGGAATCAATAACACTTGAATCGACTGTTGTTGTACCTGTTTTAGAAGCAAGGTCAGTACCTGATACTTTATAAGATGATACTGCACCAGATGTTACTGCATATTTTAATATAATATTTATTAAGGCAGCTGTATCTTGATCCATAGCTTGTACCTTCTTTGGTGTAACATCATATTCTTCACCTGTATCATTGTAAATTATTTTAGTAAATGAGTAAGGCTCTATATATGTTCCACCTCTAGCAAATGCAGCATAAGCGGCAGCACTTTCAACTGGAGTTACTCCGGTAAATCCACCGATTGAACATGTTTCAAGAATTGTTCCAGCTCCATCGTCTTCTAGTGTCCATCCAAGGTTAGAAGAGAAGGTTGCTTTTTCTTCATTTGTTGTTTGTTGGAATGTATATAAGGCTGGTATGTTACGTGATTGCGCAAGTGCTATTTTAGCAGTTGTTAATCCATAGAATCGATCATCCCAGTTTTTAATACTTGTACCTGATGTATAACTATACTCATTATCAATTAGGGTTTGTCCTGTTCCCCAACCTAAGTATTCGATTGCCGGCCCATAGTCAATAATCGGTTTTGCAGTTGATCCTGGATGACGCCTTGCACTGGTAGCATAGTTAAATGATAACTGAATATTATCTTGATTACGTCCAGATCCAACAGCTACTAGAGCACCTGAATCAACATCTACAACGGCAATACCTGATTCAGAATAGGCATTTTTAAATTTATAAGTAACACCATTTTGGACATCGTTTACGACATCTTGTTTGGCAGGATCCATGGTTGTATAAATACTCATTGATGTTGTATATGGGTCTTGACCTGTACGATCTTTTACTTCAGAAATTATAGTATCAACAAATCTTTGATATTTATTTAATGAAGAGTCATATCCTACTAGAGTTGATTTAATTGGTACTGCTTGAGCAGCATCTCTTTCTTCTTCGGTAATATAACCATGTCTACACATTAAATTTAATACTTGATTACGTCTTTTTTCAGCATTTGTTGGATTAGTATAAGGATTATATGAAGAAGGCGCTTGGAATAAACCGGCAAGGGTAGCTGACTCAACTAAGTTTAATTGAGATACATCTTTGCCAAAGTAAACCTTTGATGCTTGTTCAACTCCATATGCTCCTGATCCTAAGTTAGGAATATTTACATAGAATTCTAGTATTTGCTCTTTTGTATATTGCTTTTCGATAACGAAAACAGCTAAATAGATATCAGTAAATTTTCTTATAACACCTTTAAGACCAGATGATACACTTGATGTTGCAACATTTTTTGATATCTGCATGGTTAGGGTAGATCCACCACCGGCATTGGAATGTCCAAGTAGTTGACCAATAACTGCTTTTGAAAATCTTGCTATATCAATTCCGTTGTGTTGAAAGAATCTTGAATCCTCAGTTGCAACAACGGCATCTACTAATACTTGAGGTAACTCATCATAAGTTACTTTTTCACGATTTTCCATACCTACAGATAAACGAGCAAATTCATTGCCATCTTTATCATATAAGACACTTGAGTTACTTGAGTATAAATTACTTTCTGTAACATCTGGTGCAGTTGCTATTACATATATACATAATGCAATAATCATCGTAAATAATAATATTAATAAAATCATTAAGATAATTAATATCTTATCCTTTAGTGTCCCGTATTTAAATTTTTTACCAAATCTTTTCATATCGAAAGAAATCACCCTTCCACGATTAACAAGGAAAACCCAAATCCAAATAAATATTGAATGTTCACGATATTTTAATAATACTAAATTATCTTTATCATCAATGTCATTTGTTTTTTTAGGTAAGACCTTTGTTTTTTTCTTTATAATTTTTTCTTTTTTCTTATTCTTTTTTGGAGCCAATTTAAAACTCTTAATCTTATTATAAAAGTTTATAAAAATATTTTTAATTCTTTTTGTAAATAATAAAGTAAATTTACATATCAAATCAATTGTTTTTTTTAATACTGTAAGTATTTTATTGAATATTTTTTTAAAATAATTGTCATTCACAATTTTTTTATTATTTGCCGTAGTTTTTTTATGAATGTTTTTCTTAGGTGGTGTACTTGGCGTACTATGAATATTCTTTTTTACAGTACTGGTTTTTTTCTTCGTAGAACTAATATTTCGATTATTTCTTTTTGAAGAAACCTTTTTTATTGTCTTTCTTTTTGTTTTTTTCTTTGCCATATTTTACTCCCTGAAATATAATTTATCAATTATCTTCAAATAATCAATTCTTGGCCTAATTTTTTCTTCAATAACATATCCTTTTTCTTCAATAAAGGAGAAGGGGATGCTTTTACGATTATTGTTATCAATAAATTGGATTATTTCTTTTCCATCTAAGTAATAGCATTTATCGTTCATCCTTATTATGAGAAAAGTAATTCCTCCATGTTTTAATATGCGTCTCATATGTAGTAATTGATGCTCATGAATATTTTCCAATGGAAAACTAGTTTTGCTTTTTGTTACTTTAGCATCAAAGTCAAGATATTTTCCTTTGTAGATACCATTGTAGTCAAGCGTTGATGGTTCAGCAAAGTAAGCTTTGGTTATTTCTCGTCCTTTAGCACTAAATTTGGCATCTATAATTGTTATTGGTGTTGGCTTTTTATAGATGATAGCTTTATCTGCTTCAATGTAGTAGTTATTAGAATCATTTAGTAATGCTTCAAGATCTAAGCCTCGATTAGCGTAGTTTATATTTTTCTGATATGTTTTTTTTATACTACCTGGATAATTCATGTTTAACACCTATAAGTTATTATATAATAAAGTTGTTTTATTTTCTAGATAAACTAAGTAATTGCATAAATAAACAAAAAATATTATAATTTAACAAGTGAAGTGATTAAATATGAAAATAGAATCTAGTAATTTAGAAAATGTAGCTGTTAGAACTAGCCAGTATCCAACAGTGATTAAACCTGAGTTTTTATTATGTGGTAGAAGTAACGTTGGCAAGTCGTCATTTATTAATTCTATATTAGGAAGAAAAAATTATGCTCATACATCAGCTAAGCCTGGTAAGACGCAAACTTTGAATTTCTATATAGTTAATGATAAATTCTTTTTAGTTGATGTTCCTGGTTATGGTTTTGCTTCTGTATCAAAAGAACAACAAAGAAAATTTGGTTTAATGATTGAAGAATATATTAAGACTCGTAGTAATCTTAAATGTGTATTTTTACTTATTGACTTTAGACATAAACCTGATGAGAATGATGTATTAATGTATAATTTCTTGAAATATTATGAAATACCTACTGTAATCGTGGCTACTAAATATGATAAGGTTAAAGAACGTGATAAAGCAAAACAAGAAGAATTGTTAAATACAACATTACATGTTTTACCTGAAGATAAAGTCGTATTATTTTCTTCTGTTACGAAAAAAGGTAGAGAAGAAATATACAATATATTGTCAAGTTATATTGAAAATAATGATATTTAAAAATCATTATTTTTTTGTTATGATAGAATTAATGTAGGTGAGAATATGAAAAAGAATGGTTTTACTTTAATTGAAATTTTGGCTGTTTTAGTTATTATTGGTTTACTATTAGCCTTAACAATACCCAATGTATTAAAACTTGGTAATAAGACTAAAGAAAAAGCTTATGAGACAAAAATTAGTATGATTGAAAATGCGGCGATTACATATGGTGAAAATTCTAAGTCATCATTAGTTAAAAGTACAACGGTATGTACACCTGTAGTTGATGCAAATGGTGAAATAACATCGATGAATGTTGGTACTTCTAGTGCTACTACTTTGGCAAATGGAACATATAAATGCTTGAGAGTTACTGTTGATGATTTAGTAGATGCTAATACTTTAAGCTGGGATTATAAAGATCAAGTTACTAATTCTACTGATGCGACTATCTTAAAATATTATAATAATCGTATAATTGATCCAACTAATAACTATATAATTAATAGATGTTATGTTTATGTATATTATAAGTATTCGAGAGTATATGCTTATTTTGATAGAAATACTTGTGATTTGGCTAAAGAAACTTACAGTGATGGTAATGAATATTCACCAAATTATTAGGAAAAGTGATGCAAATCACTTTTTTATTTGCTATTTTAGTATATAATAGTTATAGTATTTTTTGGCAAGGGGAAGTGATTGTATGAAAAGAGTTTGTTTAATAGGAAGACCTAATACAGGCAAATCAAGTTTATTCAATTTAATGATTAATGAGAAGAAGGCTATTATTGATGATCAACCTGGTGTAACTAGAGATAGATTATATGGACATGTAGAATTTAATAATAAGGTTTTTTCATTAATTGATACAGGTGGTATTGATCTTGAAAATGCGGACTTTAATGTTAATATTCGTATTCAAGCAGAAATTGCTATAGATGAAGCAGATGTCATTCTTTTTGTTGTGGATGGTAGAAGTGTTATCACAGCAAATGATATTGCTATTCGTGATATGCTTAGGAAATCTAATAAGAGGGTAATTCTTGTTATTAATAAAATAGATGCTGATACTCTTGAACAAAGAGCATATGATTTCTATGAATTAGGCATTAATGAGGTTATTACAACTTCAGTTGAGAGTAAAAGACATATTAAGGAATTGTTAACTTTAGTTACAAGAGACATGGAAGATTATTCAACTCCTCCTAAAAGTCATGTTTGTAGGTTCTCTATTATTGGAAGACCTAATGTTGGTAAATCATCTTTAGTAAATGCTATTTTAAATGAAGATAGACAAATTGTATCAGATGTTGCTGGTACTACTCGTGATTCTACGGATACAGAATTTATTTATGATCATGATAAATATATTGTTGTTGATACAGCCGGCATGCGTAAAAGAGGTAAAATATATGAAAATATTGAAAGATATTCTTTGTTAAGAAGTTTATCGGCAATTGATTCATCGGATATATGTGTTATTGTAATAGATGCTCAGGCTGGTATTATTGAACAAGATAAACATATTGTTGAATATGCATTGGATGCCCATAAGGGAGTAGTTCTTGTTATTAATAAATGGGATTTAATTGATAATAAAGATGAAGCAATAAAGAAATGGAAAGAATTAATTAAATATGAATTTCAATTTATTCCATATGCTCCAGTGGTATTTTTAAGTGCCGCGACTAAAGCTCGTGTTCATACTTTAATGCCGGCAATTATCAAAGCATATCAATCATATACAAAAGAAATTCCAACATCTATATTTAATGATATTATTAGAGATGCTCAAGATTTACATGAGGCTCCTAGTTATAAAAATAGAAGATTAAAAATCTATTTTGCTTCGCAAACAGATACATGTCCTCCTAAATTTACTTTTAATGTTAATGATAAAGGTTTAGTTCATTTTTCTTATAAGAGATATTTGGAAAATAAGATTAGGGAAAGTATAGATTTAGAAGGAACACCAATCATAATTAAATTTAAGAATAGGGACGATGATGATGAAATTTAATAATAAGAAGTTATTAATTATTATTTCTTCTCTAATAGCTTTAGTTGTTATTGGAGCGATTATTTTTGTTATTAATAAATCTTATAGTAATTATGTTAAGAGCAATGAAAGTGAAATATATGGAACAATTAGTTCTATTCAAGATGGATCTATTTTAGTATCTCCTACAGAAGGTAATGTTAAAGAGATTGAATTAAAGATGGATGATATTAGTAGTTATAATGTTGGTGATTTAATACTTATTACTTATATGGGCAATATAAATTCCGATAATTATAAAGTTGATGTTATTTTAAGTGGTGCTGAATTAACAACAACAGCTATAGTTACAACTGAAGAGGTTGCAGAAAGTACTACTACTAGTAAAGTTGTTACAACAAGTAGTGAAAGAACAACATCGGTTATAACGTCATCTAGTACTACTTTAGGAACTAATGATGAAAAAGTAATTAGTTATATGGAAAAAGAAAATCAATATGTTTCTTCTAGTGATACATCATCTTCTTTTAAAGAAAATGCTAAGAAGGTATTTATTACAGTTGTGGATTTTATCTTTTACGGAGGTAAAATTAATGGCGTAACTTTTAATCAGTTATCTAATTCAGCTAAAGCAAAAGTTGTTTATTATGCTTTAATTATTGATAATAAAATTAATGATAAGTTCCCTGATTATAAGAATGAACTTGCTGATAAATATAAAGATGTAAAAGCACGTTTAATTGCTAATTATTTAGATATAACTACAGAGTTATGTGAAAGTAATACAGATGCTTGTAGTCAAGCTAGAGATGATTTTTCTTTGTTAAAGACAAGTTTACATTTAACTTGGGATATTGTTAAATCAGCTGCAAAATATGCTTATAATACTACTAAGACTAATTTTTCTAGTTGGTATAAAACTTTTAAAGGAGCCTAATGATTGTACTTGGTGATGATGTTCCAGTTATTGTTGAACGTAAAAGAATAAAAAATATATATTTTAAAGTAAATGAGGATGGCAATATTATTGTTAGTTCTCCTAAGTATGTTACTGATAGAGAAATAGATAAACTATTGAATAGTAATATTAAGTCTTTAGAGAGAATGTATTCTAAATTTAATAAGAGAAAAGATAAAAAAGAAACGGTTATGTATCTTGGAAAAGAATTGGATTTTATCGAGTATAAAGATATTATGTTTCAAGATAATTATGCGTTTGGTCCAAGTGTAAATGCAATTAATGAATATTTGGAAAAGAACGCACTTAGTTATTTTCAGGAAAGATTAAATGTTTATATTGGTTATTATCCTAATCATCCTGATTTTAAGCTTAGAATGCGTAATATGAAGACTAGGTGGGGTGTTAATAATCGTAGTAGCAAGACTATTACATTAAATACTTTATTAATACATCATCCAACTTCTTCTATTGACTATGTTATATGTCATGAATTATCTCATTTTAAAGAGATGAATCATTCGGCTAGGTTTTGGAAAGAATTAGAAAGAGTTTATCCTGAATATAGTAAAGCTAGAAAAGAATTAAGAGATTAAGAGGTTTAATATGATTGAGTCAGTTAATAATGATAAGATTAAAGAATATTCTAAATTAAATGATAAAAAGTATCGCGATTTAAGTGATGAGTTTATTGTTGAAGGTAGTCATTTAGTTGAGGAAGCAAGAAAGAGAGATATTATTGTTGAAATATTTTCTTTAGACGATGTAGATGGTGCTACAAAAGTAAGCTATAATGTCATGAAAAAACTATCTAATCTTAGTACACCTCCTAATATATTGGCTGTTTGTAAGAAGTTAGAAGAAAAAAAGCCATTTGGTAATATTTTAATACTTGATGATGTCCAAAACCCTTTAAATTTAGGAACAATTATTCGTAGTTCTGTTGCTTTTGGAATAGATACTATTATCGCGTCTACAAATACTGTTGATGTTTATAATGATAAAGTAATTCGTGGATCTGAAGGTATGATATTTAATATTAATTATATTAAGGCTGATTTAGCGAAGATTATTCCTAGTTTAAGTGAATATACAATATATACAACAAATGTTACAACTGGGGAATCTCTAGATAAAATTAATATTGATAAACCATATGCTATTATTGTTGGTAATGAAGGTGCTGGAGTTAGTGATGAGGTCGCATCCTATGCAACTAATACAATATATATTCCAATGAATGATAAATGTGAATCATTAAATGTATCAATTGCAACTAGTATTATTTTATATGAATTTAGTAGAAAGTAATTTCTACTTTTTATTTATAAAAATATTATTGTTTGTTATAATTAGTTAGGTGATTATTATGAAAAAACTATTGGAAAAGAATCTTTCTTTTTTAGATCAAGTGCCATTTATGCATGGTGGAGTTTTTGATAATAAAAAAATATATGAAAATACTTTAGTAGCTTATAATAGTGCAATTAAAAATAATATAGGGATAAAGACTGATATAAGATTAACTTTAGATCATCAACTTATTTGTTTTGCTGATGAAAATGAAATGAGAATGTTACATACTGAGGATAAGGTAAATGATGATACCTATGAAAATATTATATATATAGCTAAATATCCTATTTTAAAACTACATGATGTCTTAGAAATAGTAGATGGTAAAACTCCTTTATTATTTGAAGTTTTTGGTATTTATAAGTCTTCGTATTATGAAAATAGTATTATGGAAGAACTTGCTAATTATAAGGGACCTTATGCTATAGAATCTAACGATTTAGGATTAGTTAAGTGGTTTTATAAAAATCATAAAGATGTTGTCATTGGTTATAAAGTTGATAAGGTAAATGATCATAAATTTCATTTTTTCTATAACTATGATTTTATTGATATTGATGTGGAATTAAGTAAAGATAAAGATATTAGAAAAGGTAGGGAATGTAGTTTTATATTAGGACATAATGTATTTAATGATTTTGAATATGAAAATAAGATTACAGTATATAATAATTTAGTTTGTGAAACTAAACTTGAAAATGATTTATAGGTTGATTATAATAAATTACTTGAAAGGGAAATGTTTATGATTGGAATTAAGGTTAAAATTGGTGAAGTAAGTAAAGCTCATGGTGTTCGTGGACAAATGAAAATAAAATCTGAGTTTGAAAGAAAAGATCTTATTAAAGAAGGTATGAATGTTTCTATTAATGGATATAATCATAAACTTTTACATTATAATTATAAAACGGGTAAAGACTTTGATTTAATGCAGGTAGAGGGTATTAATTCTATTGATGAAGTATTAGCTAATAAAAATGCTGATATCATGGTTTTTCGTGATGATCTTCATTTAAATGATCAAGATATTTTATATCAAGATTTATATAATATGGATGTTTATTTAAATGATAAAAAAATTGGTTGTGTTATTGATGTTACTGGAGATAAAAACGTTTTAATTGTAATTGATAATAATAAATATATTCCTTATAAAGGAGACTTCATTAAGAATATTGATAGAGAAAAAGGAATAATATATCTTAATGATTCAAGTGAGGCTTTATTATGAGAATTAGTATTTTAACTTTATTTCCCCATATGTTTGATGGATTTTTATCAGAATCAATTATTAAAAGGGCAATAAATAGTAATAAAATAACTTTTGATATTATTGATATAAGGTCTTTTTCTAAACTTAATAATAATCAAGTAGATGATACACCTTATGGTGGTGGTGCTGGTATGGTTATGATGGTTGAACCGGTAGTTGATGCTATTAATTCTGTTAAAGATAAGGATTCTAAAGTTTATTTAATGAGTCCTGCTGGTGGACAATTTAAACAATCTATGGCCCATGATTTAGCTAAATGTAAACACTTAATATTAATATGTGGACATTATGAAGGAATAGATGAACGTATAATGAATTATGTTGATGGTTCTATTTCTATTGGAGACTATGTATTAACGGGTGGTGAACTTCCAGCAATGGTTATAAGTGATGCTGTTACAAGACTTATTGATGGTGTTATTAAACAAGAGTCATTTGAGCAAGAGTCATTTGAACAAGGATTACTAGATTATCCGACGTATACTAAACCACCTATTTATGATGGCTATTCAGTTCCTGAAGTATTGTTATCAGGAGATCATAAAAAAGTGGATGAGTTTCGTTTAAATGAACAATTAAAGAAAACTAAAGAATTGAGACCTGATTTAATAAAGTAAGGGGGTACTTACATGTTTAAGGTTAAGACTATTGAATATGCTAATGAAATTAAATATATGGAATATGATCAAAAATATAAAAAGATCAAATTACATATCAATACAAAATATGTTAATAATGTTAAATTATATAATATGAAAAAGACCGATGAGATAATAAGCGATCATGCTAAATCTCGTATTTCTTCAGGTAGTATTGATGATTTTCAGGATGTCTTTAATAGATTATCAAATATTATCATGCAGTATGTTTATGATGATGATAATGATGATGATGGGGCTGCAGCTTTGTTATTGGGTGAAGTTGAAAAATTAAAACAAAGATTAGAAATTGAATTAAAAAATGATTTAAAAGAAAAAGTGTATCATGATTATTTGGAACAACTTGTTTTTTTACAAATGGAATTGAATAATAAGTTAGCATTAATAAATTATACTAATTCGTTAATGGAAGAGGTAAATACTTCATCAAGGGGTAGATAATTTCTTGATTTAGCAGGAAGTTTACTATATAATACTAAAAGAAATATGAAAGAGATGAAAATTATGAAGAATGTTAAAGAAATTGAAATTGAAATAAAAGGTAAAGAATGGGAAAAAGATTTAGATAAAGCTTTTAAGAAAAAATTACCTGAATTAAAGGTCCCTGGTTTTAGAAAAGGTTCTATTCCTAAAGAAGTTTATCTTAAAAAGGCTGGTATTGAATCATTATTTATGGATGCTTCTGATATTGCTATAGAAGATGCTTATAAGAAGGCTTTAGATAAAGATGTTAATCCTGTTGTTCAACCTTCAGTAGAAATTGTTAGTGTATCTAAAGATTCAGTTAAATTTAAATTTACTATTATTACTCGTCCTGAGATTAAACTTGGTGCTTATACTAAGTTAGGTATTAAAAAAGAAGAGATTAAAGTTAGTAAAAAAGAAATAGATGAAGAAATTGAAAAATTAAGAGATAATATGGCTGAAATTCTTAATAAGGAAAATGGTGCTGTAGAAAAAGGTAATATTGCTATTATTGACTTTGATGGAGTTGTTGATGGTAAAAAGTTAGATGGTGGATCTGGTAAAGATTATAGTCTTGAAATAGGTTCTAATACTTTTATTCCTGGTTTTGAAGATGAATTAGTTGGTATGTCTATTGGTGACACTAAGAAGATTAACCTTAAATTCCCTGAAGATTATGTTGAAAATCTTAAAGGAAAAGATGTAACATTTACCGTTACTATTAAAGGAATTAAAGAGAGAGTTGTACCTGCTTTAGGTAAAGATTTCTATGAAGATTTAGCTATTGATGGAGTTGATTCTAAAGAGTCTTTAGAAGAATATATTAAGTCTGAATTAAGTGAAAAGAAAAATGATGAAGTAGAAAATAAATATGTAGATGAGTTATTACATAAGGCTACTGATAATATGGAAGTTGAAATTAATAACGAAATAATCGATGAAGAAGTTCATCATATGATTCATCAATATGAAGACGAGTTAAAATATCAAGGTGCTTCATTACAACAATATTTAGCTATGACTAAGACTAAGATGGAAGATCTTGAAAACATGATGAAGCCTCAGGCAATTGCTAGAATTAAGACAAGATTCTTACTTGAAGAAATTGTTGATAAAGAAAATATTAAGGCTAGTGCAGCTGAGATTAAAGAAGAAGTTAAAAATAATGCTGCTAAATATGGTATGAAGGATGAAGAATTCTTAGATGCTATGGGTGGTAATGATGCCATTGCATATGACATTAAGATGAAGAAAGCCGTTGAAATTATTAAAGAAGCTTAATGCTTCTTTTTTATTGACTAATATTAATTAATATTTATAATATGGGTTATAAGGATGTGTTAATGTGGGCTTTAATATTGAAAAGTACAATAGATTTTTAGAAAACTATTTTGATTTAGAAAATAGAACTATGGGTATATATGATAGTTTAGCAAATGGTACTTCTAAAATTGGTGATGTTTATTTATCATTATTTGAGATTAGCATCGTAGAAGATTCAATGATTAGAACTATTAAGAATCCAAATGAGTTTCTTAAGTATTTAGATTCTTTAGTGGCTATTAATGACTTTAATGATATAAATGGTTCATATTTGGATAATTATTATGTTATGTTAAATAGATTACGTAATAAAGTATTAAGATGCGTTAAGGTAAATTGTAATAATTCTATTGGTAATGATGTATATTATCATGATGATTTTAATGAATTAAGACAAGATACTTTAAAGGGTAAAAGATATTTATATGATAAAGTAGTTAGTGAATTAAGTACTAATGAAGATGAAATGGTTAAAGATGCATCTTATAAGTTATCTTATATGTTCTTACTCGAAGATGGCTATATGGATGGGAATTATAAGTGCTTTTATGATGGGAAGTTACAGGATGTTGTAAAAAATGATATAAATCGAGAAGCTGTTTTACATGATCTTGGTATTTATATAGAACGTCTAGCCAATGATTCTAATGGTAGTAAATATTATTCATTAATATTAGATAGTTTAAATGATGAATATAATAATATGAGTAGTAGGGAAGTTGTAAGGAAGAGGGAGTAGAAATGCTCCTTTTCTTCTTTTAAGAGAGTTTCTTTTATTGTATAATGAAGTTGGAAATGAAATAATTATTTGGTGGTTATTATGAATAATAAAATAAATTCGCAAAAAGAATTATATAATAGAATAAGTCCTGCTCTTAGAACAAAAAAGCATGAATTATTTATTGATGGATATAAATTTGTTAAAGAAAGAGACATTTGGGATTATAATAAAGAGTATATTTGGGTTAATTCTAAAGGTTTAACTATTGCTCAAATTGTAGATAATATATTAAATACGAGTAATAAAGAATATGCTAATTATGTATTAAATAAAATAAATAGAAAAGATGATTAAAAGTGAAAAATATAAAAGAATTATATCTTGAGCTTATGGATAAATGTGATGAAAATGGTTATTCTGAGGCTGAGATTGACAAAATAAATAAAGCTTATGAATATGCTTGTGAACAACATAAAGGTATGGTTCGTAAAAATGGTGAAGAGTATATAGTTCATCCATTGAATGTTGCTTTGATTGTAGCATCATTGAATGTTGATGCGGACACTATTGTTTCGGCTTTAGTGCATGAAACGGTAGATCATGGTTCTTCTTCATTTGAGAAATTAGGTAATTTATTTGGTGAAGATGTTAAAAATATTACAATATCTTTAACTAAAGTTAATAGATTACATTTAATTGATGATTCTGAATCAAGCAGTTTATATTTACGTAAGGTTTTGGTTGCTTTAGCACAGGATGTTAGGGTCTTAATACTTAAACTTGCTGGACGTATTCATAATTTAAGAACAGTTGATGGACTAGATCCTGATTTACAAAAGCAAAAGGCAAAAGAAACTGAGGCTGTTTTAATTCCAATTGCGCATAGGCTTGGAATTAACTCGCTTAAGGCAGAACTTGAAGATTTATCATTTAAAATTCTTAGGCCTGATATATATAATCAAATAGAGTCTGAGTTACCTGAACCTCGTGAAGATTTAAATGATTTATTAAATGCTACTATGGATGAAATATCGGACTTATTACATTCCCAAGGTTTAAATTTTGAAATTAAGTGTCGTGTAAAGTCTGTTTCATCTATTAGTAATAAATTATCATCAGGACATACTTGGAATAATATTTATGATATTTTAGGTATTAGAGTTATTTGTGAAGAAATTCCTGATTGCTATTTAATCATTGGTACGATTCATTCTAAATATAGACCTATTCCTAAGCGTTTTAAGGATTATATAGCAATGCCTAAGGGAAATTCTTATCAGTCTCTTCATACAGGTATTTATGGGCCTAATAATTATCCTATTGAAGTTCAAGTTAGAACAAAAGAAATGGATGAGATAGCAGAGCATGGTATTGCATCTCATTGGAGCTATAAAGAGCATGGTACTAAACAGGCTCAAAATGTAATGGAACAAAAATTACAAATGTTTAGAAATACAATTGAAATATCATCTAAAGATATTAATGATGAAGATTTTATTAATAATGTTTCTAGTGAATTATTAAGTAAATCTATTTATGTTAATACACCAAAGGGTGATGTTGTTGAGCTTCCTCAAGATTCTACTCCAATTGATTTTGCTTATCGTATTCATTCAGGCGTAGGAGATACTACTGTTGGATGTATTGTTAATGGTAATATTGTAACACTTGATTATAAATTACAAGATGGTGATGTTGTATCAATTAAGACTGATAGTAATTCTACTCCTAATAAAGATTGGTTAACATTTGTTAAAACAACTCAAGCTAAGAGTAAAATCAAATCGTTTTTCTCTAAAATTGATAAAGATGAGTATATTAAACATGGTAAAGAATTATTAGAACATGAACTTAGAAGACAAAAGATAAGCATAACCGATGCTATGAGTACTGAACATCAACGTAAATTAATGTCTGATTTAGGTGCTGGTACTTTTGATGAAGTATTATTACAAATTGGATCTTTAAGATACACGCCAGTTTATATTGTTAATCTTTTATATAATGATAAGAGAAATGCTCCAGATGTATTATTGGATAAAGTTATTAATAATACTAATATTCAAAAGGAAAATTATAAAGCTGATATTATAGTATCAGGTAATGATGATATATTAGTTAATTTAGCTTCTTGTTGTAAACCTGTTTATGGCGATGAGATTATTGGATATATTACTAAGGGACATGGGATAACAGTTCATAGAAAAGATTGTATTAATGTTAAAGGTATAAATGATCGTTTAATTAATGTTGAATGGAATAAACATACTAAGGAAGATAATAAGAAATATACAGCTAAGTTAAAGGTTTATACTAATGAAATTAAGGCTGATTTAATAGCTCTAGTAACTAAAGCTAGTACTCACAATGTTGTACTTACTTCAATTAATGAAAATAATGGTAATAATGTTACTTATTATGATATATTGGCTAGAGTGGAAGATGTTAATAGTTTAAATACATTTATTGATGATATTAAGACTTTGGATTTTGTAACTGGTGTTAGGAGATTATAATGAAAGTAGTTATTCAAAAATGTAAGGGTGCAAGTGTTTCTGTTGATAATAAACTTATTAATAAAATTGATTCAGGACTTTGTATATTAGTCGGTATAAGTGTTGATGATACATCTAGTGATGTTTCTTATATGGTTAATAAAGTATTAAACTTAAGAATATTTGATGATGAAAATAACGTTATGAATAAATCAATCTTGGATGTTGGTGGAGAAATACTTTCAATTAGTCAATTTACTTTACAAGCTGATACAAGAAAAGGAAATCGTCCTTCATATATTAATGCTATGAAGGGTGAAGATGCTATAAATTTATATGAAGAGTTTAATCGAGAATTAAATAAATCTATTAAAACTTATCCTGGAGTATTTGGTGCTGATATGTTAATTAATATATTGAATGATGGACCAACG
>Ga0116180_1001871_pt1 | contig 17219 bp, 17 predicted proteins | sample AD_UKC073_MetaG_FD_89804 | JGI IMG/M metagenome (GOLD analysis project Ga0116180, IMG submission 89804) | Active sludge microbial communities of municipal wastewater-treating anaerobic digesters from USA - AD_UKC073_MetaG | ecosystem: Engineered > Bioreactor > Anaerobic > Digestate | place: USA...
AATCCAAAAGCGCGGATTTCCGCGCCTTTGCGCGGGTCGGATCTTGGAGCGGAGAGAAGTTTGTCCTGAAGGACTGGCGGAGCGGGAGGGATTCGAACCCTCGATACGCTTTTGACGTATACTCACTTTCCAGGCGAGCGCCTTCGACCACTCGGCCACCGCTCCGCGTGCACTGGAAGGGGCGCCCTAGCGTGCGGGCGGGGGTTTCGCAAGGGCGGTGGTTCTGGCAAGTTGAGAGGATGATACGTTCCTTTGGACTGGCCCCCGATGCCGCCGAGATCGAGGCGCTGGCGCGCGGTGCGCTGGAGCGGTTGCCGGAGCCGTTCCGGGCGCACCTTGATGGGGTATTGCTGCGGGTCGAGGACTTTGCCGATGCGGAAACGCTGGCCGACCTGGGCATCGAGGATGCGTTCGAGCTGACCGGGCTGTACGAGGGGGTGCCGGTGGGGGAGAAGCATTCCGCCCCGTCCGGCACCATGCCCGACCAGATCCGGCTGTTCCGCGCCCCGATCCTCGACGAGTGGATCGCGCGGGGGGACGAAACGCTGGAGCATCTGGTATCCCATGTGGTGATCCACGAGGTCGGGCACCATTTCGGCCTGTCCGACGCGGACATCGACGCGCTGGAGGAAATGGCGGACTGAACCGCTCTCTTTCGCAAGGCTGGCCGAAGGGCGGGCAGCGTGGCACAGTGCGGCGATGCACAAGTCCCTGATTCTGCTTGGCGCCCTGCTTTCTGCCGCGCCGCTTGCCGCCGAAGACAAGCCGCCTGCGCCCGCACCTTCGGAAATCGTTGCCGCCGCGCCGCAGGCGCACTGGACGGCCATCGCACCATCCGACCTGCTGGTGATGGACCTTGCGCCCGATGCGAAGGGAAAGCCCCGGCGCGTAGTAATCCAGTTGATGCCGACGCCGTTCTCGCAAGGGTGGATCGGCAACATCCGCAAGCTGGCGGCGGCGCGCTGGTGGGACGGGCTATCGATCAACCGGGTGCAGGACAATTACGTCGCGCAGTGGGGCGATGCGGATGGCGAGGATCTGGCCAAGGCACGCAAGCTGCCGGAAGGTCTGGCGGCGGTGCCGGAGGGTGGCTATGTGCTTGCCGTACGAAGCGATCCGGCGCTCTTTGGCAAGGTTGCGGACTCGATTGCGCCGCTCGCTGGCACCATGCAGGAGTGGTTCGCAACCAAGGGCGCGTCGGGGATACGCGGTGACCGTTATGCATCGTCGACGCTGGCATGGCGGGGATGGCCGCTTGGGGTGGAAGACGGCCAGGCGTGGCCCGTCCACTGCTACGGCATGGTCGGCGTCGGACGGAACCTCTCCCCCGACACCGGCAGCGGGGCGGAACTTTACACCGTGATCGGCCATGCGCCGCGGCATCTGGATCGCAACATCGCGCTGGTCGGGCGGGTGATCGAGGGGATCGAGCACCTTTCCAGCCTGCCGCGCGGCACGGGGCCGCTGGGGTTCTACGAAACGCCGGAGGAGCGCACGGCGATCCGTTCCGTCCGGCTGGGGAGCGAGGTGGCCGGCCTGCCCGCCTACGAATACCTCTCCACCGAGAGCGAGAGCTTTGCCGCCTACGCCGATGCGCGGGCCAACCGGCGCGATGCGTTCTTCATCCGTCCGGCGGGCGGGGCGGACGTGTGCAACGTGCTGGTGCCGGTGCGGCGGGTGAAGGGGTGACCGAAACCCTGACCCACACCGGAACCCTGTGGCGCTGGACTGGCGGCACCAATGGCACATGGCATTTCCTGAGCATCGACGGCGCGGCGGGCGAGGCGTTGTCGGCCACGGCGCTGATGCGGCGGATGGAGCGGACCATCGGCGGCTTCGGATCGCTGAAAGTGCACGCGGCGATCGGGGACAGCCGCTTCGCCACCTCGGTGTTTCCGTCCAAGGCCGAAGGCTGGATGCTGCCGGTCAAGGCCAGCGTGCGCCGCGCCGAGAATCTGGCCGAGGGCGACACGGTGACCGTGGCGCTGGAGTTCTGAACGGTTCAAGGAGCGCGGCCGCCGCGGCGTGCCTAGACTGCGCTCGACACGAACCGGGAAGGCAGGAGATTTTGTCGCAGATCGGGCGCGAGTAGGAAAACGGTTTCCGGTTCACCGCCCCAACCCCGCCCCGCCTGAGAGCGGCAACCCGCCTAGATCCGCTCCGCCTCGGCCACGGCATCGCTGGCGCGCAGGGCGGAGACGATGCGGGTAAGGTGGGCGAGGTCCGAAACCTCAAGGTCCACCTCGTAGGTCCCGAACAGTTCGTCGCGGCCGGTCATTTCCAGGCTGACGATATTGGCGCGGTTGCCGGCGAAGATACCGGCCGCCTCGGCCAGCGTGCCCGGGCGATTGTGGAGCAGCACGCGCAGCCGCCCGACCGCGCCGGTCGTGCGGTCGCCCCATGACAGGTCGAGCCAGTCGGCATCGACGCCGCTGGCGAGCGACAGGCAGTCGATCGCGTGGACTTCCACGCCCTTGTCCGGCACGCGAATGCCGACGATGCGGTCGCCCGGCACCGGGTGGCAGCATTCCGCAAGGTGGAAGGCGACGCCCGGGGTCAGCCCGCGGATCGAAATGGCGCGTTCGTGGGCGGACCACTTTTCCGGTTCCGGCAGGTCGGCGGTGCTGCCGGGGACCAGCGCCTCCAGCACTTCGCGGTCATCGATCCGGGCCGCGCCGATCGCCGCCATCAGGTCTTCCTCGCCGCCCAGGTCCAGCCGTTTCGCAGCCTCGCGGATCGCCTTCTTGCCGATCTTCGAGGGCAGGCGCGTCACGATCTCCTCGAACAGCTTGCGGCCGATCGCGGCCACTTCGGCGCGTTCCTTGGCCCGCACCGCGCGGCGGATCGCGGCGCGCGCCTTGCCGGTGACGACGAAGCCCAGCCACGACAGCTGGGGCGAGGCGTTGCGGCTCTTGATGATCTCCACCACGTCGCCGTTGCCCAGCTGGGTGCGCAGCGGCATGTGCCGCCCGTTGATCTTGGCCCCGACCGCGAAAGAGCCGAGGTCGGAATGCACCGCATAGGCAAAGTCGACCGGGGTCGAACCCTTGGGCAGCTGGAGCAGCTGGCCCTTGGGAGTGAAAGCAAAGATCCGGTCCTGGTAGATGGCGAGCCGCGTGTGTTCGAGCAGTTCCTCGGCATCGTGGCTGGCATCGACGATCTCGATCAGGTCGCGCAACCATCCGACCTGCCCGTCGGGCCGCGCCGCCTGCTTGTAGGCCCAGTGCGCGGCCAGGCCGAACTCGTTGGTCTCGTGCATTTCGCGGGTGCGGACCTGCACTTCCATGCGCATCGAGTTTTCGAAGATCAGCGAGGTGTGGAGCGAACGGTAGCCGTTCGACTTGGGCGTGGAGATGTAGTCCTTGAACCGCCCGGGAATCATCTGCCAGGTGGTGTGGAGCACGCCCAGCGCCTTGTAGCTGTCCTCGACCGTCTCGGTCAGGACGCGGAAGGCCATGATGTCGGTGATCTGTTCAAAGCTGACATGGCGTTCGGCCATCTTCTTCCAGATCGAATAGGGATGCTTTTCGCGCCCCGAAACCTCCACCTTCAGCCCGGCTTCGGCCAGCGCCTGCTTGATCGACAGGGCGATGGCATCGACCTGCCCGCCCTCGCTGGAACGGATCTGGGCAAGCCGCCCGGTGATCGTGGCATAGGCTTCCGGCTCCAGCTGCTCGAAGGCCAGCAGCTGCATTTCGCGCATGTATTCGTACATGCCCACCCGCTCGGCCAGCGGGGCGTAGATATCCATCGTCTCGCGGGCGATGCGGCGGCGCTTGTCCTCGCTCTTGATGAAGTGGAGCGTGCGCATGTTGTGCAGCCGGTCGGCCAGCTTGACCAGCAGGACGCGGATGTCCTCGCTCATCGCCAGCAGGAACTTGCGCAGGTTTTCCGCCGCGCGTTCCTTTTCGCTCATCGCCTCGATCTTGGAAAGCTTGGTCACCCCGTCGACCAGCCGGGCGACATTGGGCCCGAACAGGCGCTCCACCTCCGCAACCGTGGCCAGGGTATCCTCCACCGTGTCGTGGAGCAGCGCGGTGACGATGGTTTCCTGGTCGAGCTTCAGCTCGGTCATCAGGCCCGCCACTTCGACCGGATGGCTGAAATAGGGGTCGCCACTGGCGCGCTTCTGGCTGCCGTGTTTCTGCACCGTGTAGACATAGGCGCGGTTGAGCATCGCCTCGTCCGCATCCGGATCGTAGGCAAGAACACGTTCGACAAGTTCGTACTGGCGCAGCATCTGCGGCCTATGTGGGCGCAAGGCCGGGGGAAGGGCAAGGGGCTGAACACTCTTGCCGCGATTTTGTGCCGTGACCTTCGGCTGCCTGGGCGGTGCGGCGCTCTGCCCGGTCGAGCCGCGCGATCAGCATCAGAAGCGCCGCATTATCAGGCTTTTGTACCACGCCCAGCACCTGCCCGCGCCGCATGACCGGGCGCAAGGTGCCGCTCGAGAGGCGCTGGAACAGGTCGGGCGGTGTGACCTTCCGCCCCGGCGGCGCCGCGCCCATCACCACGTCCCAGGCCGCCGCGAAGCCCTCGGCACCCGCCCGGCGGCGCAGGCGATAGGCCGTCTCGCGCGCCATGCCCACGGCGCGGGCGGCGGCACTGACCGACCGGGTCAGGGCAAGATGGCCGAGGAATTCCGCCTGGCGCAGCGGCGTCCAGCCATCCGCGCGCGGGCGCGAGGGCACGGGATGGAACGCGGGCACGCGGCGGGACACAGTGGGGGCGGGATAGGTCTTCATCCCGCAGGTTAGGCCAGAAATGCGCCGAGTAGGAAAGCCGTCAGCTCCAGCTCGCCTCGGGCGGCAGGCTCATCAGGATCGCGTCGATGTTGCCCCCGGTCTTGAGGCCGAACAGCGTGCCCCGGTCATAGACCAGGTTGAATTCGGCGTAGCGGCCCCGCCATTCGAGCTGCGCCCGCTTGTCCGCCTCGCTCCAGTCCATGCCCATGCGGCGGCGGACGATCCGGGGAAACGAGGCCAGGAACGCCTCGCCAACGTCGCGAGTGAAGGCGAAGTTCGCTTCCCACTGCGCCTCGTCCGCGCATTCGAGGTGGTCGTAGAAGATCCCGCCCACCCCGCGCGCAACATTCCGGTGCGGGATGAAGAAGTATTCGTCCGCCCACTTCTTGAAGCGCGGGTAGTATTCCGGATCGTGCGCATCGCAGGCGGCCTGATACGCCGCGTGGAACTCCGCCGTGTCCTCATCGTAAGGGAGCGGCGGGTTGAGGTCGCCGCCGCCGCCGAACCAGGCCTTGCTGGTGGTGAGGAAGCGGGTGTTCATGTGCACGGCGGGCACGTGCGGGTTGGCCATGTGCGCGACCAGGCTGATGCCGGTGGCGGTGAAGCCGGGGTTGTCCTCGCTCGCGCCGTTGATCGAACCGGCGAAACCGGGCGCGAACCGGCCATGGACCGTGGAGACGTTGACCCCCACCTTCTCGAACACCTTGCCCTTCATCAGCCCGCGCGTGCCGCCGCCGGGATTGGGGTTGCCCTCTTCCTCGCGGCTCCACGCCAGGTAGTCGAACCTCGCATCGCTGCCGGCCTCGGCCTCGATGCTCTCGAATTCGGCGCAGATCCGGTCGCGCAGGGTTTCGAACCACTGCCGGGCGCGGTCGGTATAGGGTGTCCAGTCGGTCATGGGCCAAGGCCTTGCCAAGCGAATCCCGATCCGGCAAGGAAAAGCCATGGTTCCCTTTTCGTTCGCAGGCGAGGAGTTCGCGCTGACCAGCGCCTGCGCGCTTTACTGGCCGCGCGAGGCGGCGCTGCTGGTGGCCGACCTGCACCTTGAAAAGGCCAGCTTCTTCGCGCGCTTCGGGCAGATGCTGCCCCCCTATGACAGCCGCGAGACGCTGGAGCGGGTGGCGCTGGCCATCCGCGAGACCGGCGCGCGGCGGGTGTTCTGCCTGGGCGACAATTTCCACGATGCGGAAGGAGTGGAGCGGCTGGAGCCCCACGCCGCCGGGATGCTGGCCGCCCTGACCCGCGCGACCGACTGGGTCTGGGTGGCGGGCAACCACGACCAGGGCAGGTCACGCGAAGGCACGCTGGTCGACGAACTCAGCGTCGCCGGACTGCTGCTGCGGCACGAGGCCCGCCCCGGCGAGACCCGGCCCGAACTGTCCGGCCACTTCCACCCGCGCCTGAAAGTCACCGCGCGCGGCCGCCGGATCGTCCGCCCGTGCTGGGTGGCAAGCGAACGCAAGCTGATCCTCCCCGCCTTCGGCGCGCTGACCGGCGGAATGGACGCCGCCGACCCGGCGATCCTGGCCGCGATGCAGCCCGCGCGGGAAGTGAGCGCGGTCCTGCCGGTGCAGGGGAAACTGGTGCGGTTCCCGCTGTGGCGTTCCTGATCCGCCTGACGGCGGTGCGGGAAGATTCCTTGTTGGGTGCGCCCTTCGCCTCCGCGAAGGGCTTGGCCTGGCCGGCCCGCTCCCCCGGCCCGACCACCCATTTATGGTACCCTGTGGGTGGTCGGGCCGGGGGAGCGGGCCGGCCAGGCCAGGGAAGCACGGACATGCTTCCCGCACCGCCGTCAGGCGGAAAGAAAGACTCCTTCCCCCGCGCCGCGATTCGCTTTAAGAGCGCGCGCGAGCATTAGCTGCTACAGGAGAACGCAACATAGCACCCCCACCCCGGCGTATGATGACGCCCCCCGTGAAGAGCGGGCCGCGCTACAACCAGATGATCACGTCCGACAAGGTCCGCGTGATTGACGAAGAGGGCGAAAACCTCGGCGTGATGTACACGCGCGAGGCGATCGAACAGGCGGCTGGGGTCGGGCTCGATCTCGTCGAAGTCTCGCCCAACGCCGATCCGCCGGTGTGCAAGTTCCTCGATGTCGGCAAGTTCCGCTACGAAGCGCAGAAGAAGGCCAACCTCGCCCGCAAGACGCAGAAGACGCAGGAGATCAAGGAGATCAAGATGCGTCCGAACATCGACGATCACGACTATGACGTGAAGATGCGGGCGATCCACAAGTTCATCGGCGAAGGCGACAAGGTGAAGGTCACCCTGCGCTTCCGCGGCCGCGAACTGTCGCACCAGCAGATCGGCATGAACCTTCTGAAGCGCGTGCAGGAAGACACCGCCGAGGACGCCAAGATCGAGGCCTATCCCCGCATGGAAGGCCGTCAGATGCTGATGGTGCTCTCGCCCAAATAAGCAGTTCGACTCGCCGCGTCAGGCCCCGCGCGATTGCCCGGGGCCTGACGTCGGATTGACCCGCCGGTTCAGGCGGCGGCGTTGCGCTTCATCAGCACGCCCAGCACCAGCGCAACCAGCACCAGCGCAGGCACATCGCCGTACAGGTGGCCGTGATGCATCGGATCCTGCAACGACTGATAAGCCATCACCAGCGCATGGACGAGGCTTGACCATACCGTGAACCAGATCAGCGAAGCATGGGCGGCGGGGTTCCCGGCGGCCCGGATCAAGCACACGCCCAGCGTGGCGTAAACGCCGACAATCATCATGTAATAATTGTTCGAAGCGGGATTGCCTTCATGCCATGCCCAGCCCGAAGGCCAGACGATCGCCAGCGGATAGATCAGGCAGAATATTGCTCCGAAAGCAAACAGCGCAAGGCTCAAGAGACGATTGTTGTTTGTCATTTTACTCTCCCATCCGCCGGCTATACTGGTCGATAGGCGTGAGACTGGGCCAGATTGGTAACAGCCGTAACCTGAATTGCGAGCACTTGCCATCCAGGCTTGTCAGTTGACCGCGCAAGTGGTTTGAAGAACGGGACGGGGGGACAAGGATGACCGCTAAGCGCATCGGCTTCTGGCTGGGCCTTGCCGCCTTTGTTGCCACCCTGATTCTCCCCGTGCCGCAGGGAATGCCGCCCGCCGCCTGGCCGACCGCCGGGCTGGTGGGCTGGATGGCGCTGTGGTGGATGACCGAGGCGCTGCCGCTGTCGGTCACCGCGCTGCTGCCGTTCATCGTCCTGCCGCTGCTGGGCGTGGCGGACGCCAACCAGACGGCCGCGGCCTATTATTCGCCCACCATGTTCCTGTTCGTCGGCGGCGCCTTCATGGCGCTGGCGATCGAGCGGACCGGGCTGCACCGCCGCCTGGCCCTCGCCATCCTGCGCCATGCGGGGCACACCAGCACGCACCTGCTGCTGGCGGTGATGACCGCGACGGCGCTGATTTCGATGTTCGTTTCCAACACCTCGACCGCACTGATCATGATGCCGATGGCGCTGGCCATGCTGGCGGCGGGCGGTGCGAAGGAGGGGGATACCCACGGCCTTGCTGGCGCCCTGCCGATGGGCGTTGCCTTTGCCGCGACGCTGGGCGGGTTCGGCACGATCGTCGGCACGCCGACCAACGCGATCGCGGTGGCCCTGCTCAAGAAGAGCCTGGGGGTGGAGATCACCTTCCTGGAATGGAGCCTCTACGGCCTGCCGCTGGTGGTGCTGTCGGTGCCGCTGGCCGCGTGGATCATCGCCCGGGTGCAGCGTCTGCACGAGCACGCCTTCGATCCCGCCGCAGCGCGCGCCGCGATCCACCTGCCATCGCTCTGGAGCCCGGCGGAAAAGCGCCTGGCGCCGATCTTCGCGGTGGCGGTCGCGGCCTGGGTGGCCATGCCGTGGCTCAAGGGACAGGTGCCGCCGGGCGGAATAGACGACGGAACCATCGCGGCGATTGCCGGCCTGGCGCTGTTCATCGTGCCCGATGGCACGGGCCGCCCGCTGCTCAACTGGACCGAGGCGATGCGCGCACCCTGGGGCGTGATCCTGATGTTCGGCGGCGGGCTGGCGCTGGCCATGGGCATGTCGGAAAGCGGGCTGGCCGGCTGGCTGGGGCAGATGCTGCTGCCGCTGCGCGCGGTGCCGCTGCCCGTGGTGGCGCTGGTGCTGGTCGGCTTCGTCGTCCTGATCACCGAATTTGCCAGCAACATGGCGGCGGCCAGCGGGATCATGCCGGTGGTCGCCGCGCTGGTGGCCGCGCTGGGCGCCGATCCGATCCTGCTGGCCCTGCCCGCGGCGATGGCGGCCAGCTGGGGCTTCATGCTGCCCGCCGGGACCGGCCCCAACGCGCTGGCCTGGGCGACCGGCCACATCGCCATGCCGCGCGTGGTCAAGGCCGGGCTGCTGCTCGACCTGGTCGGCGTGTTCCTGATGGTCGGGATCGTCTGGGGCATCGCCGCGCTGGTGTGACCGGCGCGGGAACCCCCGGCACGGCCCGTTCGTAATAGCTCTGCCTCAAGCCCAAGGACCCCGCGTGACCGACCAGCCGACCCCGCCCCGCAAGCCCAAGCCCGCCCTGACCCATATCGGCGAACGGGAACTGGCACCCTCGACCCGGATGATGGGTCATGGCTATGATCCGGTCCTGTCCGAAGGCAGCCTCAAGCCGCCGGTGTTCCTGACCAGCACCTATGCCTTCGCCAGCGCGGCCGAGGGCAAGCGGTTCTTCGAGGGTATCACCGGCCTGCGCCCCGGCGGCGCCGAGGGGCTGGTCTATGCGCGCTTCAACGGTCCGAACCAGCAGATCGCGGAAAGCCGCCTGGCGGTGTGGGACGGGGCCGAGGACGCGCTGGTCTTTTCCAGCGGCATGGCGGCGATTTCCACCCTGCTGCTGACCCTCTGCGGACAGGGCGACGTGGTGGTCCATTCCGGCCCGCTCTATGCCGCGACCGAGGGGCTGATCGCCCGCACCCTTTCGCGCTTCGGCGTGGGCTATGTCGATTTTTCCGCCGGAGCAGAGCGGCAGGAAATCGAAGCGGCGATCGCGCGCGGGCAGGCGCTCGCCGCGCAGCAAGGCGGCAAGCTTGCCGTGATCTATCTCGAAAGCCCCGCCAACCCGACCAACGCGCTGGTCGATATAGAGGCTGTGGCTGCAGCCCGCGATGCGCTGGCCCCCGCAGTGCCGGTGGCCATCGACAACACCTTCCTTGGCCCGCTGTGGCAGCGCCCGCTGGAGCGCGGCGCCGATGTGGTGGTCTATTCGCTGACCAAGTACGCCGGCGGCCATTCCGATCTGGCCGCGGGCGGGATTTCCGGGGCAAGGCGCTGGATCGATCCGGTGCGGATGCTGCGCAACACGCTGGGCACGATCTGCGATGCCCATACCGCCTGGATGCTGACCCGTAGCCTGGAAACGCTGGAGCTGCGGATGAGCCGCGCGGGCGAGAATGCGGCACGGGTCTGCGCCTGGCTGGCGCGCCACCCCAAGGTGGAGCGGCTGGGCTATCTCGGCATGATCGCCGATCCGCGCCAGCAGGACATCTTCGATCGCCACTGCACCGGGGCGGGCAGCACGTTCAGCCTGTACCTGCGCGGCGGCGAGGCGGAGGCGTTCCGCTTTCTCGACACGCTGAAGATCGCCAAGCTCGCGGTCAGCCTGGGCGGCACGGAAACGCTGGCCAGCCACCCGGCGGCGATGACCCACCTGTCCGTCCCGCCAGAGCGCAAGGCCCTGCTCGGCATCACCGACAACCTGGTGCGCATTTCGATCGGGATCGAGAACGCGGACGACCTTATCGCCGATTTCCAGCAGGCGCTGGAAGCGGTCTGAGCCGCGCGGGCGCGGCCTGCGTTGCACCACGACGCTTGCGGGATGGCCGCGCTTGTGCTTGGGCCAGCACCATGAGCCACGAACCGCACGACAAGCTGATCGCTGACGACGCCGCCCCCAAGCGCCCCGGCCTGGTCCGCGTGGATCAGGGGCAGTGGGCCGGCTGGTATCACTACGAACCCTCCGACGCGTTCGAGGATCACACCGGGCCGTTCTACTGCAAGCCGGACGAAGGGCGCGGGATCATCTGCGGCTTCCTGCCCGATGTGAAGAACTGCAACGCCGGGGGCAACATCCACGGCGGATCGCTGATGACCTTCGCGGACTATGCGCTGTTCATGATCGCGGGCGGAATGGACGCCTCGGTCCACGGCGTGACCGTGACCTGCAACAACGAATTCGTTGGCGCGGCGGAACCCGGCCGCCTGCTGACCGCGCGCGGCGAAGTGATCCGCGCCGGTTTCTCGATGGTCTTCGTGCGCGGCGTGATCAGCGATGGCGAACGCCCGGTGATGGCGTTTTCCGGCACGATCAAGCGCGTTCCCGGCGGGCAAAAGGGTAATGGGTAACTAGCTGGGTGCGCCTTGCGCGTCCGCGAAAGGCTTGGCCTGGTCGGGCCGGGCGAGTGGGCCGGCCAGGCCAGGGAAGCACGGTCGTGCTTCCCGCACCGCCGTCAGGCGGATCAAGGACTCTCCCCTTCCCCCATCAACCTGTCCGCGGCTGACGTAACCGCCACGTCCATCGTCACGTTGCCCAGCGTGCGCATGATGTCGGGCAGCATTTCCACCGCCACCAGCAGCGCCAGCGGGGCGATCGGCACGCCCATGGCATTGGCGATCGGGCCGACCGAGATCACGAAGCTGATCGTGCCGGGCAGCGAGACGGAACTCAGCGAAACGAGGAAGGCCACGAACACCCCCGCCGCGAGCGCCGCCGGGGACAGCGGCACGCCGGTCAGCTTGGCGGCATAGATCGCCACGGCCATGTTCATCGCCGGGCTGGTCGCGCGGAAGATTGCGACGGCCAGCGGCAGGGCGAAATCGGCGGTCGATTCGCGCACGCCCAGCCGCCGGGTCGCCGCCAGCATGGCGGGCAGGCTGGCGAGCGAGGACTGGGTGGAAATCGCCACCGCGTGGACCGGCACCATCGCCCGCGCGAACCTGCCCAGCGGCTGGCGGGCCAGCACCACGGCCAGCACGAAGCCGCCGATCAGCACCACCAGCCCCGCCGCGCTGACCACCAGGATGTAATGCGCCAGCGCGCCGATCGCCCCGGCCCCGGTCTTGGCCGCCAGCGAAACCGCCAGCCCGAACACGCCCAGCGGCGCGAGCATCAGCACCCAGCCGACCACCACCATCATCGCGGCGGCCACCCCTTCGAAGAACTGCACGATCAGGCGGCGCGGACCATCGGCCACGCGGGTGAGCGCGAGCGCGAACACCGAGGCGAACAGCACCACCGGCAGCATCGCCCCCGCTGCGGCGGCGCTGAAGATGTTTTCCGGCATCATCGCGTTAAGGATGTCCGCCACCCCCGGCACAGTGCCGGCATCGCCCGCTCCGCCACTCAGCGCGCGGGCCGCGCGCTCGGGAATCGGGAACAGGGCAAGCAGCGCGGGCACCAGCAGCGCGGCCATGGTCCCCGCCGCCAGCAGCACCGCCACGAACAGCCCCACCGCGCGCCGCGCCAGGTGTCCGCCGCTTGCCGCCGCGAGGGTCTGCGAGATGCCGGTGACGACGAGGCCGATCACCAGCGGCAGGATCGTCAGTTGCAGGGCGCGCAGCCACAGGCTGCCCATCGGTTCCGCCACGGCCAGCAGCGGCGCCAGCGCGGCGCTGTCCTTGAGCAGGATGCCGGCCAGGAAACCCGCGACCAGTCCCGCAAAGGTCAGCCCTGCCGGCACCCGGATTTCAGGAAAGCCGCTGGCGGCGGCGGCTGGTTGCGGCATGGAAAGTCCCCTGAACCCTTCGATCAAGCGCGTGACTTTAGCGCCGCCGCGCGACATAGCAATTTGCAAGGAAAAGCGGAGCTACAGAAGGTTTATGGGGCGGAAATATTTCGGGACTGACGGTATTCGCGGGCGCACCAATGCCGGGGTGATGACCGCTGCGACAGCGATGAAGGTGGGGCAGGCCGCAGGCCGCCGCTTCCTGCGCGGCAGCCATCGCCACCGCGTGGTGATCGGCAAGGACACCCGCCTGTCGGGCTACATGATCGAAAACGCGCTGGTCGCCGGTTTCACCAGCGTTGGCATGGACGTGATCCTGCTGGGGCCGATGCCGACCCCGGCGGTCGCCCTGCTGACCCGCGAACTGCGCGCCGACGTGGGCGTGATGATCTCTGCCAGCCACAACCCTTACGAGGACAACGGCATCAAGCTGTTCGGCCCGGACGGCTTCAAGCTGTCGGACGAGGACGAGCTGGCAATCGAGGCCATGCTGGACCAGGACCAGCCGCTGGCCAATGCGCCCGAGATTGGCCGCGCCCGCCGGATCGAGGACGCGCGCGGGCGCTATATCCACGCGGTCAAGGGCTCGCTGCCCGATGACGTGCGGCTGGATGGCCTCAAGATCGCGGTCGATTGCGCCAATGGCGCGGCCTACCAGGTCGCGCCCTCGGCGATCTGGGAGCTCGGCGCGGAAGTGATCGCGGTGGGCGTCACGCCCAACGGCACCAATATCAACGACAAGTGCGGCTCTACCCATCCCGGCCTGCTGAGCGAGACCGTGGTCGCCAGCGGCGCCGACATCGGCATCGCGCTGGATGGCGATGCCGACCGGCTGATCGTGGTCGACGAGAAAGGCCAGACGGTCGACGGCGACCAGATCATGGCGCTGATCGGCAGCCAGCTGGCCGCGCGCGGCGCCCTGCGCGGCGGCGGCGTGGTGGCCACGGTCATGTCCAACCTCGGCCTCGAACGCTTCCTCGCCGGGCAGGGGCTGGACCTGTTCCGCAGCAAGGTGGGCGACCGCCATGTGCTGGAGGAAATGAAGGCGCGCGGCTGCAACGTCGGCGGCGAACAATCGGGCCACATGATCCTGCTCGATCACGGCACCACGGGCGATGGCACGATCGCCGCGCTGCAGGTGCTGGCCGCGCTGGTCCGCTCTGGCCGCCGGGCGAGCGAGCTGCTCCACCTGTTCGATCCCGTGCCGCAGCTGCTGCGCAATGTCCGGTTCGCCGGAGGCAAGCCGCTGGATGACGCCCGCGTCAAGGCCGTGATAGCCGAGGCGGAGGCGAGCCTTGCGGGCCGGGGCCGCCTGGTGATCCGCCCCTCCGGCACCGAACCGGTGATCCGCGTCATGGCCGAAGGCGACGATGCGGGCGAGGTAGAGGCCGCCGTCGCCGCGATCTGCGCTGCCGTCCAGGAGGCCGCCAATGCTTGAGATGCGCCCCGATTGCGAGAAGTGCGGCGCGGACCTGCCCGCCGAACTGCCCGGTGCCTTCATCTGCAGCTTCGAATGCACCTTCTGCACCGAATGCGCCGATGCGGTGGACGAACGCTGCCCCAATTGCGGGGGCGAACTGCTCGACCGCCCGACCCGGGCCAAGGCGCTGCACGCCAAGGCCCCGCCATCGACCGTGCGCAAGTTCAAGGGCTGAATGACCACCCCCCGCATCCTGTCCATCGCCGGCTCCGATTCCTCGGGCGGGGCGGGCATCCAGGCCGACATCAAGACCATTACCGTGCTGGGCGGCTATGCCATGACCGCGATCACCGCGATCACCGCCCAGAACACGCTGGGGGTGACCATGGTCGAGGCGCTTGTCCCCGAAATGGTGGCAGCGCAGATCGACGCCTGCGTCGGCGACATCGGCGTCGATGCGGTCAAGATCGGGATGCTCGGCTCGCCCGCCATCGCGCACTGCGTGGCGGACCGGCTGGAGCGGCTGGACGTGCCGGTGGTGTTCGATCCGGTGATGATCGCCACCAGCGGCGCGGCCCTGGCCGACGCGGAAACCATCGCCGCGTTCGAACGGCTGATGCAGCTGGCCAGGCTGACCACCCCCAACGTCCCGGAACTCGCCGCGCTGGGCGGGCATCAGGGCATGGCCGCGCGGGGCGTGGCCTACCTCGCCAAGGGCGGCGATGCGGAGGGCGAGCGGGTGGAGGACTGGCTGATGCTACCCGGCGAGCCGGCCCACGTCATGGCCGGCACCCGGATTCACACCCGCCATACCCACGGCACGGGCTGCACCCTGTCGAGCGCGATCGCCACGTTCCTGGGCAAGGGCCTGGACCTCCCCGAAGCCGTCGACCGCGCCCGCCTGTTCGTGCGCAGCGCCCTGCGCGCCGCGCCGGGGTTCGGCGCCGGCCATGGCCCGCTGGGCCATGCGGAGGCGCGGGGATAGGGAGTAGGTGTCCGCCTCGAGGCGGTGCGGGAAGTGTCCTTTGTTTGGTGCGCCAATCGCCTCCGCGATTGGCTTGCAACACCGGCCCGCTCCCCCGGCCCGACCACCCACAGGGTACCATAAATGGGTGGTCGGGCCGGGGGAGCGGGCTGGTGTTGCAAGGAAGGCCCGAATGGGCCTTCCGCACCGCCGTCAGGCGGATCAGGACTCACCCCAGATCGTAGAAATCCACCACCTTGTCCCAGGCTTCCTCGGCGGTTTCCACCCAGTGGAACAGGCCGATGTCGGCATGGTTGATCACGCCCTCGTCGGCCAGGGCCTCGAAATCGACGACGCGGTTCCAGAACTCCTTGCCGAACAGCAGGATCGGGATCGGCTTCATCTTGCCGGTCTGGATCAGGGTCAGCAGCTCGAAGAATTCATCGAAGGTGCCGAAGCCGCCGGGGAACACCGCCACCGCCTTGGCGCGCAGCAGGAAGTGCATCTTGCGCAGCGCGAAGTAGTGGAACTGGAACGCCAGGCGCGGGGTGACATAGGCGTTGGGGGCCTGCTCGTGCGGCAGGACGATGTTGAGCCCGATGGTTTCGGCCCCGGCCTCCACCGCGCCGCGATTCGCCGCCTCCATGATCGAGGGGCCGCCGCCCGAGCAGACCACGAACTGGCGCATTCCCTGTTCCACGATCGCGCGGGTCGAGGCGATGTGGCCCAGCTGGCGCGCTTCCTCGTAATAGCGGGACTTGGCGGCCAGCCGCTCGGCCACGGCCTTGCGTTCGGGCGGCGCGCTGGCCACCAGCTCCGCCGCCTGCTCGGGCGAGGGAATCCGGGCCGAGCCATAGCAGACCAGCGTGGAGCCGATCTTGGCCTCGTCCAGCAGCATCTCGCACTTCAGCAGTTCCAGCTGGAAGCGCACCGGGCGCAGTTCCTCGCGCAGCAGGAAATCCGTGTCGCGGAAAGCCAGCTTGTAGGCGGGACTGCGGGTCTGGGGGGTAGAGGTGTCGTGCGCCTCGACGAAACCGGCTTCCTGTTCGGCCTTGTAGAAGCGGCGCCGGTGCAGCCGCTTTTCGCGTTCTTCTTCAGTCATTGACGCCTCATCGCCTGTCTCGCGCCGCGTGTCAAAGGCCGGCGGCCGCCACGGTAGTGGCGGGCCGGAACAGGCGTTCATGCGGGAAAGGTCTGGATGCCCCGCGAGGATTCGAACCTCGATTGACGGAGTCAGAGTCCGTAGTCTTACCTTTAGACGACGGGGCAACAGGCGGGTGCCTCTAGGGCGGCGCGGGCCTCGCGTCAAGCGGGGGAAATCGCCGCACTTGCCGGGAATGGGCGCAGCGGGTATTCCTGTCTTCAGGTACCCGCCGCGTGTGGCGGGAAAACGATAAAAGAGTGCAGTACTTATGGCGGAAAAATCTCCGCCGGTGATGCGCAAGGAGGCTGGTCAAGGTTACGCGCCAAACACGGATGCAACGAATCATGTGTCCGATGAAGCGAGTTGCCCTGCCCCCACGCGCCGGCCCGGTGGCCGAACGGATAATCCTGCCCCGCGCCCAGCCGCGGCCGGGCCAGCGCGGCCCATCCAGGCAGGATCCGAATCCCGGCCCCATTCCTTTCACCGGCAGGCATTTGCGGCGATCGATCTTGGCACCAACAATTGCCGCTTGCTGATCGCGCGGCCATCCGGCGATCATTTCGTGGTGATCGACGCGTTCAGCCGGGTCGTGCGGCTGGGCGAAGGCCTGGCCCAGACCGGACGGCTTAGCGAGGCGGCGATGGACCGCGCGGTAGCCGCGCTGCAGGTCTGCGCCGACAAGCTTAAGCGCCGCAACGTCCACCTTGCCCGGTCGGTGGCGACCGAGGCTTGCCGGCGGGCCGAAAACGGCGCGGAATTCATTGCCCGGGTCAAGGCCGAGACCGGCATCGCGCTCGACATCATCTCCGCCAAGGAGGAGGCGCGCCTCGCGGTGCTGGGTTGCCACCTGCTGCTGGAACAGGGCGAAGGCCCGGCGATGATCTTTGACATCGGCGGCGGGTCCACCGAACTGGTGCTGGTCGACTGCGAAAGCGGCGAGGTGCCGCGCATCCATGATTGGCACTCGGTCCCCTGGGGCGTCGTCTCGCTGACCGAGACCTGCGGCGACGAGCCGTCGGACCCGGCCGGACGGGCGGAGCGCTATGCCCGGATGTGCGAAGCGGTGCGCAGCAGCCTTGCGCCCTTTGCCGAACGGATCGGCCCCCGGATGCTCGCCCATTCCGCCGCCACCCCGCTGCGCCTGCTGGGCACCAGCGGCACGGTGACGACGCTGGCCAGCCTGCATCTGGAACTGCCGCAATACGATCGCCGCGC
>Ga0116180_1001875_pt1 | contig 17188 bp, 17 predicted proteins | sample AD_UKC073_MetaG_FD_89804 | JGI IMG/M metagenome (GOLD analysis project Ga0116180, IMG submission 89804) | Active sludge microbial communities of municipal wastewater-treating anaerobic digesters from USA - AD_UKC073_MetaG | ecosystem: Engineered > Bioreactor > Anaerobic > Digestate | place: USA...
CCGAATGGAACCACTCCCGGGTCAACCGGTTACGGTCCAACGGAAACACCCCGTCGAGCATGGTGTCCCACTGCTGAATCGTCATCGTCCGGCCACCACCGTCAACCAGACTCATCTGGTTGTCCAACGCCGCCTGCGACACCGGCGAACCGGCAACCGCCCCGGCCACCACACCTACGAAGGCGAGAATTGCCGCCACCAGAACACGACCGAAGACCTTCATGCTGCCTGCCCTTGAGGTTGAACTACTGCCAGTCGGCCCAACAGCTTTCTCATCGGTATCACTGTTCACAGTGTTACCGGTATCACGCAGAAATTCTCACGGGGCGTAAACCGGTCTCAGACCGGGGCGGCCGCCACCGGCATCACGACACTGCCGCGGCAGGCGCCATCGGCGATATCGGTGTGCCAGGTGCCGCGAAGCGTGCCGTCGGCCTGGGGGGTGTAGTTGGTCCAGGACGAGGCGCGCGCCCACTGCTTCGACCGGCCTTCGCCCAGGAAGCAGTCCCACAGCCAGTCGTAGCTGTTGGTCCAGTCCGATCCGTTCCAGACGTAGCGGATCGGCAGTGGGATGCTGGGGTTGCCCGGCGCCGGGCCGTCCACGACGGTCGCGACGCAGCGAGTGCCCGAGCAGGTGGTGGACAGGGTGAAGACCGCGCCGAAATCGCCCTCGCGCTGTCGGGCGGCCGGACTGGTGCCCGCCTTCTGGGAGGCGTAGGTGACCATCTGATAGCGGCCGTTGAGCACCTTCTGCGGGGGCGGTGGCGCGGCCTCGGCCTTCGGCAGGGGCAGGACTGTGACCATCGCGGCGGTCATCGCCGTGACCATGACGACGGCGGCGGCCGTCTTGGCCATGATGACGGCGGCCGCCGCCGTCGTGGCGGCACCGTGCGCCACCGGCGTCCTCAGGCCCACCCGCATGCGTCCACCCTAGCTGCGCTGAAACCTCATGCGTCGCATCTGTAACGTGGCGCGCCGCACACGGTAACCTCCAGGAGTGTTGCTGACCTCGTTGAATGCCGCGGCGGTGGCCGCGGGCCCCGACGTGGCCGACGCCGTTCGCATCGACGGATCGACGCTGTCGCGCAGCGACCTGGTCGGTGCCGCGACCTCGGTGGCCGAACGTGTCGGTGGGGCGGGGATGGTGGCCGTCCTGGCCACCCCGACACCCGCGACGGTGTTGGCGGTGACCGGCTGCCTGATCGCCGGGGTGCCGTACGTCCCGGTGCCCGCCGATGTCGGAGTGGCCGAGCGGTCGCACATCCTGACCGACTCGGGCGCCCAGGTGTGGCTGGGGGAGCGACCCGACGATCCCGCCGGGTTGCCACACGTGCCGGTCCGGTTACACGCCCGCTCCTGGCACCGGTACCCCGAACCCGCGCCGGAGTCCACCGCGATGGTGATCTACACCTCCGGAACGACCGGTCCGCCCAAGGGTGCGGTGCTCAGCCGTGCCGCACTGGCCGCTGACATCGACGCGCTCGCCGAAGCCTGGCAGTGGACCCCCGACGACGTCCTGGTGCACGGCCTGCCGCTGTTCCACGTCCACGGTCTGGTCCTCGGGCTGCTGGGGTCGCTGCGGGTGGGCAACCGGTTCGTGCACACCGGCAAGCCGGCCCCGAGGGCCTACGCCGAGGCCGGCGGAACGCTGTACTTCGGGGTGCCGACGGTGTGGTCGAGGGTGGTGGCCGATCCGGAGTCCGCGCGGGCGCTGCGGACGGCGCGGCTGCTGGTCTCCGGTAGCGCCGCCCTGCCGGTTCCGGTGTTCAGCGCACTGGCCGATCTCACCGGGCATGCCCCGGTGGAGCGCTACGGCTGCACCGAGACGCTGATCACCGTCAGCACCCGCGCCGACGGCGAGCGCCGACCGGGGTGGGTGGGGCTGCCGTTGCGGGGAATGCAGACCCGGCTCGTGCTGGAGGACGGCTCGCCCGCCCCTCGCGACGGGGAGACCATCGGGCGCCTCCAGGTCCGAACCCCGACGATCTTCACGGGCTACCTGAACCGGCCGGACGCGACCGCGGCGGCGTTCGACGCCGATGGCTGGTACCGCACCGGTGACGTGGCGGTCCTCGACGAGGCGGGCATGCACCGCATCGTCGGCCGGGAGTCGGTGGACCTGATCAAGACCGGCGGATACCGGGTCGGGGCGGGAGAGATCGAAGTGGCTCTGCTCGGTCACCCCGGGGTGGCGGAGGCAGCCGTCGTGGGTGTGCCCGATGACGATCTCGGCCAGCGGATCGTCGCGTTCGTCGTCGGCGATGCGGATCCGGCGGAGCTGATTTCCTTTGTCGCGCAGCAGCTTTCGGCGCACAAGCGGCCCCGCGAGGTGCATCTTGTGGAGGCCCTGCCGCGCAATGCGATGGGCAAGGTCCTCAAGAAGGAGTTGCTCTCCTGGGGATGATCCGGGGTTCTGGCGGTCGTGTCAGTCCTGTCGGCCTTGTCAGTTGGCGTGCAGCGCCTCGTTCAGGGTGATGCCCGACCCGTCGCGGGCCACCACCTCGACCGCGCCGGTCACCGAATTGCGCCGGAACAACAGGTTGTTCGCCCCGGACAACTCGCGTGCCTTGACCGTGCTGCCGTCGGCGAGGGTGACCTTGGTGCCCGCGGTGACGTACAGCCCCGCCTCGACCACACAGTCGTCGCCGAGGGAGATGCCCAACCCGGAATTGGCGCCCAGCAGGCAGCGTCGGCCGACCGAGATCACCTCGGTGCCGCCACCGGACAGCGTGCCCATGATCGACGCGCCGCCGCCGACGTCGGATCCGTCACCGACCACCACGCCCGCCGAGATGCGGCCCTCCACCATCGAGGCGCCCAGGGTGCCGGCGTTGAAGTTGACGAAACCCTCGTGCATCACCGTGGTGCCCGGCGCCAGATGGGCGCCCAGGCGTACCCGGTCGGCGTCGGCGATCCGGACGCCGGTGGGCACCACGTAGTCGACCATCCGGGGGAACTTGTCCACCCCGTACACCGTCACCGGACCGCGCCGGCGCAGCCGCAACCGCACCTCCTCGAACCCCTCGATGGGGCAGGGCCCGTAGTTCGTCCACACCACGTTGGGAAGCGCCCCGAACACCCCGTCGAGGTTCAGTCCATGCGGTTCCACCAGTCGGTGGGAGATCAGGTGCAGACGCAGATAGGCGTCGGCGGTGTCGGCCGGTGCGGCGGACAGGTCGGCGATGACGGTGCGGATCGCGACCACCTCGACGCCACGGTCGGCGTCCGGTCCGGCCACCGCGGCGAACTCCGCGGGTATGTCGTCGGGACCGATGCGGGTCGTGCCCGACGGGCTGTAGGCGCCCAGTTCCGGGTCGGGGAACCACGCGTCGAGCACGGTGCCGTCGGCGGCGATGGTGGCAAGTCCAAATCCCGCAGCAGAAGTCACGGGGGAAACCGTACTAGCCTTCGGAGTCGTGCTGGACCTGCATGCCGACCCGATCGACCTGACCGTCGCGTTGGTCGACATCCCGAGTGTGTCGCGAGACGAGTCGCGCATCGCCGACGAGGTGGAAGCCGCACTGCGCGAACAAACCGGTTACGAGGTGGTCCGCACCGGTGACGCCGTGCTGGCGCGCACGGATCTCGGCCGGCCCTCCCGGGTGATCCTGGCCGGTCATCTGGACACCGTGCCGATCGCCGACAACCTTCCGTCGCGCCGCGATGCCGACCACATCCACGGTTGTGGCACCTCGGACATGAAGTCCGGTGATGCCGTCTTCCTGCATCTGGCCGCCACCGTCGCCGAACCGGTGCACGACGTCACGCTGATCCTCTACGACTGCGAGGAGATCGAGGCCTCCGCCAACGGGCTGGGTCGGATCGAGCGCGAACTGCCCGACTGGCTGCGCGCCGACGTCGCGATCCTCGGGGAACCCTCCGGCGGCTACATCGAGGCCGGCTGCCAGGGCACCCTGCGGGTCGTCGTCTCCGCTACCGGCACCCGGGCGCATTCGGCCCGATCCTGGTTGGGCGACAACGCTATTCACAAGCTGGCTCCGGTGCTGGGCCGGCTCGCCGAGTACCAGGGCCGGATGGTGGACATCGACGGCTGCACCTACCGGGAGGGTCTCTCGGCGGTGCGCATCGACGGCGGGGTGGCCGGCAATGTCATCCCGGACGCCGCGGCGGTGACCGTCAATTTCCGGTTCGCTCCGGACCGCACACCGGCCGAGGCGTTGGCGCACGTCCACGAGGTGTTCGAGGGGCTTCCCGTCACCGTGGAGCAGACCGACGTGGCGGCGGGTGCGCTCCCGGGACTGCACCACCCCGCGGCGGCCGCACTGGTGGCGGCGGCCGACGGACTGGTGCGGGCGAAATACGGGTGGACCGATGTCGCCCGGTTCGCGGCGCTGGGCATCCCGGCGGTGAACTTCGGTCCCGGGGATCCCAACCTTGCCCACCGCCGCGACGAGCGGGTGGCGATCAGCCAGATCTCCTCGGTGACGGCGACGCTTCGCCGCTACCTGGGCGGCTGAGACTCCGGGAGAGCGTCCTCGCGGGAGTCCGTTTTCAGCATGCGCAGGGTCACCCCTCCGATCGCCAGCCACAGCAGCAGCACAAGGACCGCCTGCAGGTGCTTGACCGCCTCGATCGAGCTGGCCACGATCACGGCCAGTGAAAACCCCAGGGCGACAACCACTCCGACTCGCCGGGGTAACGAGAACCCCGTGCCGGACTTGCGGGTTTCGGCGATGTCCGCGATCACCGTCACGATGAAGACCACGCCGGCGGCGATGCCGGCCACGGAGAGCACGATGTCGAGGACCTTCAGCCCGCCGCTACCGCCGAGCAGAACCGGAAGGACGACGGCGGCCGCCATCGCCTGGGAGAGCAGGATCCCCGTCATCGGCACCCCGCGACGAGTCACCCGGGCGAACACGGCCGGGAACATCCGGTCCTGGGCGGCGCACTTCGGCGCCTCGCCCGACAGCAGTGCCCATCCCACCAGCCCGCTGAAGCCGGCCAGGACGGCGGCGACGGCCATCAGGGTTCCGGCAAGCGGTGTCCCGAACAGGTAGGACATGCACAGCGAGAACGAGCAGAGGCCCGCTTTTCGGTCCTCGGCCGAGACGGTGCCCATGACGACCGCTGTCGTCAGGACATAGACGACGAGGCAGACCAGAACCCCCACCACCGTGGCCCGCATCACGTTGCGACGCGGATTCTCGATCTCCTCGGCGAGGACGGCCACCGCCTCGACGCCGACGAACACGAACACGGTGACCGGCAGTGCCGCGGCCACCGCGAGGAGGGCGGGTTGCCCCGAGGTGTTGAACGGTCCGAGGAAGTCGCGCGTGATCGAGAAGGGTCCGGCGGTCACCAGAATCACGATCGGGATGCAGGAGATCAGCAGGGCGGCGCTCTGGGCCCGGCTCATGGCCCGCGGGCCGGCGACGTTGATCAGCACAGGCGCGAACAACCCGATCGCGGCGATGGCGAGCCGTTCCGCGGCCGACATCTCGCGGGGGAGGAGAAAACCGACGTAGGACACCCAGACCGTCACGATGGCGCTGGTCCCGGCCCACGCGGAGAGCCAGAACATCCAGGCCGTCCAGAAGCCGACCCGGCGGCCGAACGCGTCCTTGGCGAATCCGTACGGTCCGGCCGCCGAGCCCAGTTTCGAGGCGAGGGCGCCGAACGACACCCCGAGCGCGAGTGCCCCGAACCCGCTCACCACCAGCGCGAGGATGCCGATGGTTCCGAACTTGGACAGGCTGCTGGGCAGCAGGAAGATCCCCGCCCCCAGCATCGAGCTCACGATGAAGACCGTCGCGCGTACCGGTCCGAGGAGTTGCCGTTGCGGCGGTGACGCGGAGGCCTGCGTCGGCATCGGGATACCCGTTCCCCGCCGTCAGTTCGTCTGGTTGCCGTGGCTGCGGTTCGCCCCGGCGGCCCCGGCCTGCTGAGCCGCCCTCGCGGCATCGTCGGCCTGTCGCGCCGCATCCGCGGCGGCTTGGGCCTGTCGCGCCGCATCCGCGGCGGCTTGGGCCTGTCGCGCCGCATCCGCGGCGGCACCGGCGAATCCCGCCGCGGACAGCCGTGCCGCCGCCTCAGTCAGACCGGCGGCATCACCCGCGGTGAGCGCCCGGGCGTGCGCCCGCGCCATGTCGGTGTAGGAGCACGGCACGTGCTCGACGATCGACGCCATGCCGTCGGCGGCCTGGCGGTCCCCGAGACGGGCCGACTCGTGCCAGGCCCGGACCGCGATCGCGTACTGACCGCCGCGGGCGGCCATTCGTGCCGCGCCGCGCGCCGCCGCGATGGCGGCCGGCGAGTCGCCGATGGTGAACAGCCGCCACGCCCGGGCGATCCCGAGTTCCGGCGCGAACAGCGCCGATTTCGTTCCGTGCCGCGACTGTGCGCGGCTGAGCGCCATCGCCGAAGCGGCGATCTCGCCCTGCATGGCCAGCGCGGTGGTGAGGTAGCTCAGCGCGAGCGGACCCCAGGAGTAGCCGGTTCGATCCAGGGTTTTCGCCGCCGGCTCCAGGAGTTCCGTCGCGGCGGCGGCCTCGCCCTCGGCGAGCAGGACGTGGGCCATCAGCACCTCGCCGATCGCCCGGCCCGGCTGGGCGGACTCGGCGAAGTCGGTGAAGCAGCGGGCCGCCTCGAAGGCGGCGTCGGTCTGCGCGGTCATCAGCAGATGGGTGATCTCGGCCAGTCCGACGGTGAACCGCAGCAACCCCGGGTACTCCGATCCCAGGGCGCGGTCCACCAGTGGGCCGACCGCGTCCAACCGGCCCATCCGGGCCGAGGACAGGGCAGCCGCACTGGCCGCCCAGGCCACCGCCATATCCGGCGCATCGGCGTGTCCCAGCACCCCGTCGGCGATGTCGAGCGCCCGGCGCACATTGCCGGCGTTCATGGCGAAGGTTCCCGACAGCGCGTCGAGGGTGATGCGCGACGACGCGGTGCCGACCCGGTGGCGCACGGTCTGCAGGAAGACGGCGGCGCGCTCCGGTTCGGAGAGCATCCAGAACTGGTTGGCGGCCCGGGGGAGTGCCCACGCCATCAGTTCCTCCTCGGTGAGCGCCTCTGTGTCGACGGCACCGAGCACCGATTCGGCCTCCCGGCCGCGGCCCTGCCAGGCCAGCGCGTAGCTCAGCGCAAGCCGGGCCGGGAAGTGCTGGCCCGGCCTGTTGTCGCGGTTCAACGCACCACGGGCCAATCGTTCGGCCAATCCCAGATCGCCGAGCCGCAGTGCCTCCTGAGCGGCGTTGACCGCCGCCTCGCAGTCCATGTCCTCCTCGCTCTGCAGCGCGAGCACCGCGCGGCCCAAGCGGTCGCCCGGGGTGCGGCTGGCCCGGGTGCCGAACTGGGCGACGATCGCGTTGCGCCAGCGCCGGACATCGGCCTTGTCGACGGTGGCCGCCAGACGTTCGAGGAAGAGCGGGTGCCCGGCATAGCACCGGTTGTCGTGGGCCTGCACAGCTCCTGTTTCGAGGGCTGCCGCGACCGCGGACTCACCCGCCACCGCCGTCAGGTCCTCCGTGGAGAGCGGCTCGAAGACACACAGGTGGCCGAGCGCCTCGCGGGCCTCGCCCGGCAGGCCGACCAGGAACCGGTCGATCGCGGCGGACAGCGTCTCCTCGCCGCCGCCGGTGGTCAGCAGCATCCGCAGGTGCAGGGGGCTGCCGGCGCTGCGCCGGAAGATCGCCGCCCGGTCGGTGTCGATACCGGCGGCGGTCACCGCCGCGGCGGCCTCCGCGGCGTTGAAGGGCAGCACGTCGACACGTTCCAGCAGTCCGTCGTTCCACAACGCCGCCACCACCTGCGGAACCCGCAGCACCGACCGCACGGTCACGATGAGCGGGCTGCCGGCGCCGGCCGCGGCCTGCTGAGCCAGGTGGTAGACCAGGCTCGCCGACAGCGGATCCAGCAGTCGGGCGTTGTCGACGATGATCGGCGCGGAGTCGGCCCGCGCCAGCAGTGAATCGGCCGCGCTCCGGATCATCGCCGCGGGTTTGCCCACATCGTGCACATCCAGCAGTGGGCCGAACGCGCCGAACGGAATCATGGACTGGGTGGCGGTGCCCACCGCCCACACCGGTTCGCCTCGATCCAGCAGGGCGGCGCCCTGAGCGGCCAGTGTGGTCTTGCCGACCCCCTCGTTTCCCAGCAGGGCGATGCCGGCCGGGTTGCGGCCGAGCGCGGCATGGACCTCGTCGAGGGCGCGGCGCGGAACCAGGGGCCAGATCTTGGGCATGACGGGGACTCTATTCAGCCTTTCAGTGCTCTTTCAGTGCTTTGGTCCAGGTTTCGCTGTGGTCTACGTTTCGTGGGTGCACGACTCAGACCGCCCCGACGACCGCCCCGACGACCGCCGCGACGAGTGGGCGCTGTGCGTCTACTGCGCGTCCGGTCCACGTCATCCGGAACTGCTGGAATTGGCCTTCCGGGTGGGCGAGGAGGTCGCCGAGCGGGGGTGGACCCTGGTCTCCGGCGGGGGCAACGTCTCGGCGATGGGCGCGGTGGCGTCCGGGGCCCGTTCGCGCGGCGGGCACACCGTCGGCGTCATCCCCAAGGCGCTGGTGCACCGGGAACTCGCTGATATCGAGGCCGATGAACTGATCGTCACCGATACCATGCGGCAGCGAAAGCAGGTGATGGAGGACCGCAGCGACGCGTTCCTGGCGCTGCCCGGCGGGATCGGCACCCTCGAGGAGATGTTCGAGAGCTGGACGGCCGGTTACCTCGGCATGCACACCAAACCACTGGTGCTGCTCGATCCCCTCGGCCATTACGACGGGCTCAGGCAGTGGCTTGCCGGCCTGGTGCCGTCCGGCTACGTCGCGCAGAGCGCCCTGGACCGCCTGGTGGTGACCACGGACATCGCCGCCGCGCTGGCCGCCTGCGCGCCGGATCCGGCGAACCACTGACATCATCGGGACGGTTGTTTCGGGCAGGTTTCGCCGTCCGCCGCGGATTCCCGATGTGATGAATACTGATCGGGTGGCGTCGACCTTGTGCGGCCGGCCGGTGGCCGGGGACCGTGCGCTCATCATGGCGATCGTCAACCGGACCCCGGACTCGTTCTACGACCGTGGTGCGACGTTCAGCGACGCCGCGGCCCAGGAGGCCGTGCACCGAGTGTTCGCCGAGGGGGCGGATGTCATCGACATCGGCGGGGTCAAGGCGGGCCCCGGCGTCACGGTCGACGCCGATGAGGAGATCGCCCGGGTGGTGCCCTTCATCGAGTGGGTCCGCGCCGCCTACCCGAACCAGTGCATCAGCGTCGACACCTGGCGCTCGGCGGTGGCCAAGCAGGCCTGCGCGGCCGGGGCCGACATCATCAACGACACCTGGGCCGGGCACGACCCGCACCTGCCGGAGGTCGCCGCGGAGTTCGGCGCCGGTCTGGTCTGCTCGCACACCGGCGGGGCTATACCGCGCACCCGGCCGTTCCGGGTCAATTACGGCACCACCGTCACCGGGGTGGTCGACGACGTCATCGCGGAGGTCACCGCCGCCGCGGAGCACGCGGTGCGGGTAGGGGTTCGCCGCGACGGCATCCTGATCGATCCGACCCATGACTTCGGGAAGAACACCTTTCACGGATTGACCCTGCTCCGGCATGTCCGCGACCTGGTCGACACCGGGTGGCCGGTGCTGATGGCGCTGAGCAACAAGGATTTCATCGGGGAGACGCTCGGGGCCGAGCTCACCGAACGACTGGAGGGCACGCTGGCCGCGACCGCGCTGGCCGCTGCCGACGGGGCCCGGATGTTCCGCGTCCACGAGGTCGCACCCACCAGGCGGGTGCTGGAGATGGTCGCCTCGATCCGGGGGGACCGACCCCCCGCGCGCACCGTGCGAGGGTTGGCATGACCGAGGCGACGGACGTGCAGCGCTGGCTGGCGCGCCGCAGCTGGAACCGGCCGCCGTGGACTGCCGATGCCCTGGTGTCGCACAAGGCCGGGCGCACCGTCTCGGTGGTGCTGCCCGCGCTCAACGAGGCCGAGACCATCGGACCGGTGATCGACACCATCACCCCGATGGTGGGCGGCCTGGTCGACGAACTCGTCGTGCTGGATTCCGGATCCACCGACGAAACCGAGACCCGCGCCCGCGCCGCCGGGGCCCGCGTCGTCCATCGTGAGGAGGCGTTACCCGAGATCCCGGTGCGCCCGGGCAAGGGTGAGGCGCTGTGGCGTTCACTGGCGGCCACGACCGGGGACATCGTCGTTTTCATCGACTCCGACCTGCTCGACCCCGACCCGCTGTTCGTACCGCGGCTGGTCGGTCCGCTGCTCACCAACGACGGGATACACCTGGTCCGCGGGTTCTACCGGCGGCCGCTGAAACTCGCGGCCGGAGAGGACGCCACCGGCGGCGGCCGGGTCACCGAACTGGTCGCACGGCCTCTGCTGGCGGCGCTGCGCCCGGAACTGGGCTGCGTCCTGCAGCCGCTCGGCGGTGAGTACGCCGGAACTCGCGAACTACTGGGGTCGGTTCCGTTCGCGCCTGGTTACGGCGTGGAGATCGGCATCCTCATCGACACCTACGACAAGTTCGGTATCGACGCGATCGCCCAGGTGAACCTGGGCGTCCGGACCCACCGGAACCGTCCGCTGCACGAGCTGGCGCCGATGAGCCGTCAGGTGGTGGCCACGCTGCTGACCCGCTGCGGCGTTCCGGACTCGGGGGCCGGGCTGACCCGGTTCGTCGCCGACGGTGAGGGCTTCACCAGCGCCACGTCGGCGGTGTCGCTGGACGACCGGCCGCCGATGAACACCCTGCACTGACCGGGACCGAAATCCCTGAGGCAGGATTGCCGTGTGACGCTGATCCTGCTCTACCTGGTGGTGCTGATCCTGGTGGCCGTGCTGCTCTTCGGTATCGCCAGCCTGCTGTTCGGCCGTGGCGAGCAACTCCCGCCGCTGCCGGCGGGCACCACCGCCACGGTGCTGCCCGCCAGTGAGGTGACCGGAGCCGATGTCGACGCGGTCAAGTTCACCCAGGTGTTCCGCGGCTACAAGACCAGCGAGGTCGACTGGGTGCTCGACCGACTCGGGGCCGAACTGGACGCCCTCCGGGCCGAACTCGATGCGGTTCGGGCCACGCCGGGCCCGGGATGAGCACCGACGGCGGACCTGAGGACGGCCCGGAATCCGACTCGGACGGCCGGATCCGGTGCGAATGGGCCGGCGCCGGACTGCTGCGCGAGTATCACGACACCGAGTGGGGCCGTCCCCTGCGGGGAACGACGGCGATGTTCGAAAGGCTGGTGCTGGAATCCTTCCAGAGCGGCCTGTCCTGGCTGATCATCCTGCGCAAACGGGAGAACTTCCGGCGCGCCTTCGCCGGGTTCGACGTCGAGACGGTGGCGGCCTTCACCGACCGGGATGTCGAACGCCTGATGGGCGACGCCGGGATCGTCCGGAACCGGGCGAAGATCGAGGCCACGATCGCCAATGCCCGAGTTGCCGCCGACCTCGACGTCGAGCTGTCGGATCTGCTGTGGTCCTTCGCCCCGCCGCCGCGACCCCGGCCGGCCGGCATGGCCGATCTGCCCTCGCACAGTTCGCATTCCGCGGCACTGGCCCGGGAACTGCGCCGCCGCGGATTCCGCTTCGTCGGACCCACCACCACCTATTCGCTGATGCAGGCCACCGGGATGGTGGACGACCACATCGAGGCCTGCTGGGTGCCGCTGACGGGCGGCCCGGGGGCCGTAACGGGACTTTGACCGGGTCTTTTCACACCTCGGGCCGCGCATGGTGAACAATGGAGGGCACTAGAATCATGGACGGCACCGGCCCGGCCAGTGCCGATGGCCCTGCACGGACCTGGAGGGAGCACTCGATGGCGGCGATGAAGCCGCGGACCGGAGACGGCCCGCTGGAAGCGACCAAAGAGGGGCGCGGCATCGTGATGCGAGTGCCACTGGAGGGCGGTGGCCGGCTTGTCGTCGAGTTGACCCCGGATGAGGCCGCCGCACTCGGCGACGAACTCAAGGGCGTTACCAGCTAATTCCCGTTCGCCTTCGCTGATACCCGGTCGCCCGGGGGCGGTAGGCCTCTCCATGCGCGTCGAATCTTTTCGGCGCTCGTCACTCCGAGACTTTTCGGTACACCTCCAGGGTCTGCTCGGCGATCCTGGCCCAGGAAAACTCGTCGATGCAGCGCTGGCGACCTGCCGTCCCGTAGCGGGCGGCGGTCTGCGGGTCGGCGACCAGTGCGTTGACTCCATCGGCCAGTGCCGCCTCGAAATCGGTGGTGTGATCGCCGTCGTAGTGCACCAGGGTGCCGGTCACCCCGTCGTCGACCACCTCCGGGATGCCGCCCACATCCGAGGCCACCACCGCCGTGCCGCACGCCATCGCCTCGAGATTGACGATCCCCAGCGGCTCGTAGACCGAGGGACACACGAAGGCTGTTGCCGCCGAGAGGATTTCGCGGACCTCGTTGATCGGCAGGAAGTCGCGCACCCAGAACACGCCGTTGCGCTTGTCGGCCAGTGCGGCCACGGCGGAACTGACCTCGGCGGCGATTTCCGGGGTATCCGGGGCGCCGGCGCACAGCACCAGTTGAACCTCCGGGGCGAAGCGGTGCGCCGCGGCGATCAGGTGCGGCACCCCCTTCTGCCGGGTGATCCGCCCGACGAACGCCACCATCGGACGGGACGGGTCGACGCCGATCTCGGCGAGCACGGACTCCTCGGGGTTGGGTGCCGCCGGGTACCAGACGCCAGTGTCGATTCCATTGCGGATGACGTGGACACGGCCGGGATCGAGGGTCGGGTAGACGTCGAGGACATCGGCGCGCATGCCCTCGCTGACCGCGATCACCCCATCCGCACCGGTGACGGCGGTGCGCTCCACCCACAGCGACACCTGGTAGCCACCGCCGAGTTGCTCGGCCTTCCAGGGCCGCCGGGGTTCGAGCGAGTGCGCGGTCAGCACATGCGGGACGCCGTGCAGCAGGGCGGCGATATGGCCGGCCATGCCGGTGTACCAGGTGTGCGAATGCACGACGTCGGCACCCGCGGCGGCGTGCACCATCCGCAGATCGGTCGACAGGGTGGACAACGCCGGGTTGGCCGGTGGTTCGGCAAGGGCCAGCGCGGGGTCCGGTTGATGGGCGAACGCCCCATCCCGGGGCTCGCCCATACAGTGCACGTCGACCTCGCAGAGGCGCCTGAGTTGGGCGACCAGTTCGGTCACGTGCACCCCGGCGCCGCCGTAGACATCGGGCGGGTACTCCCGTGTCATCATCGCGACCCGCATAGCCCCAGAACCTGGCATACCGGAGAACCTAGTGCCTCAATGACGCGCTGTGCGGAGGTTGTGCGCGAATGCGCTAGCCGTTGCCATCGGCGCCGGTTAGGTTTGGGCCTATGAGGGAAGTGCCGCATGTGCTCGGCATCGTTCTGGCCGGTGGGGAAGGCAAGCGTCTGTACCCGCTGACAGCGGACCGGGCCAAGCCCGCGGTTCCCTTCGGGGGTGCCTACCGGCTGATCGACTTCGTCCTGTCCAACCTGGTCAACGCCAGGTATCTGCGGATCTGCGTGCTGACCCAGTACAAGTCGCACTCACTGGACCGGCACATCTCGCAGAACTGGCGGCTCTCCGGACTGGCCGGCGAGTACATCACCCCGGTGCCGGCCCAGCAGCGGCTCGGGCCGCGCTGGTACACAGGTTCCGCCGACGCGATCTACCAGTCGCTGAACCTGATCTACGACGAGGATCCCGACTACATCGTGGTGTTCGGCGCCGACCACGTCTACCGGATGGATCCCGAGCAGATGGTCAAGTACCACATCGAGACTGGTGCCGGCGCGACCGTCGCCGGAATCCGGGTCCCGCGGGCGGAGGCCACCGCGTTCGGCTGCATCGAGGCCGACGAGTCCGGCCGTATCCGCAGCTTCGTGGAAAAACCGGCGGATCCGCCGTCCACACCGGACAACCCCGATCAGACGTTCGTCTCGATGGGCAACTACATCTTCACCACGAAGGTGCTCATCGACGCCATCCGCGCCGACGCCGACGACGACACCTCCGACCACGATATGGGCGGCAACATCATTCCGCGGCTTGTCGAGGACGGGATGGCCGCGGTCTACGACTTCAACGACAACGAGGTCCCCGGCGCCACCGATCGCGACCACGGGTACTGGCGCGACGTCGGCACGCTCGACGCCTTCTACGACGCCCACATGGACCTGGTGTCGGTGCACCCGGTGTTCAACCTCTACAACAAGCGCTGGCCGATCCGAGGGGAGTCGGAGAACCTCGCGCCGGCCAAGTTCGTCAACGGGGGCTCAGCCCAGGAGTCGGTCGTGGGTGCGGGAAGCATCATCTCGGCGGCCTCGGTACGCAGTTCCGTGCTATCGAGCAACGTCGTGGTCGATGACGGCGCGATCGTCGAGGGCAGTGTGCTGATGCCGGGCGTTAGGGTCGGCCGCGGCGCGGTGGTGCGCCGGGCGATTCTCGACAAGAACGTCGTCGTCGGGCCCGGCGAGATGGTCGGGGTCGACCTGGAGCGGGACCGCGAACGGTTCGCGATCAGCTCCGGTGGGGTCGTCGCGGTCGGCAAGGGCGTCTGGATCTGACTCGCATTCCCCGGCCAACAGACACACACTCGCACGGTTCGGAGGGTGTCAAGGCGACTTTGTGTCAGCTCGCGCAGCGAGGCGCCGGCGTCGGCGGCGCCGCAACAGCCACACCGCTGCCCACAGCAGAGCGATCAGGACGATCAGCACCAGGGCCGGAATCAGGATCGCGATGAACGTCAGGCTGACACTGGCGGCGTCCTCGATGGTGCTCAGCACGGGCGCCGCGACACCCCCGGTGGCCACATTGGCCGCCGGCCGTACCGCGGTCTTGGTCAGGCTCACCACCAGTGCGGTGACGACGCCGATGACCACCGGCACCCATTGGCCGGTCCGGGCGAACTCCCCGGGGTCGGTGATGGCGGCGGTCTGAGCCGCGGTGCCGGATGCGAACACGATGCCGCCGGAGGTGGGCCGGACGAAAGTCTGGACCGCGTCGTTGACCGAATCCAGCGCCGGGATCTTGTCGGCGACGATCTCGATCACCAGCAGCACCGCGACGAGAACCAGCACCCAGCCGTTCTCCAGCCAGGACCAGCCGGAGGGCAGGTTCACCAGGTCGGTGTAGCGACTCAGCAGACCCATCGACAGCAAGGGAATGTAGGCGTTCAGGCCGGCGGCACTGGCCAGGCCGAAACCCGTCATCAGTTCCACGCGGGCCTCCCGGGGTGAACGGCGCTGCGTACAGGATGGCCCGACCGGCAGCCATCGCGTCGCATTTCCGCTAGTTCCACCGGTCTCCAGGTGGCATGTTGGGATCCGTGCATGATGATGCCGAGCGTTGTTACCGGGCGGTTCAATCCCGCGACGCCCGGTTCGACGGCTGGTTCGTCACCGCCGTCCTGACGACCGGAATCTATTGCCGCCCAAGCTGTCCCGTTCGACTGCCGCTGGCCAGTAATGTGCGCTTCTATCCGACCGCGGCGGCGGCGCAACGCGCCGGGTTCCGCGCCTGCAGACGCTGCCTTCCCGACGCGTCGCCGGGCTCACCGCTGTGGAACGTCAGAGGTGACGTGGTCGCCCGGGCCATGCGGTTGATCGCCGACGGCACCGTCGATCGCGAGGGGGTCGGCGGACTGTCGGCCAAGCTCGGATACACCACCCGGCAGTTGGAGCGGCTGCTGCAGACCGAAGTGGGGGCGGGGCCGCTGGCGCTGGCCCGGGCGCAGCGGGTTCAGACGGCGCGAATCCTGATCGAGACGACCTCGATGGCATTCAGCGACGTGGCCTTCGCCGCCGGCTTCGCCAGCATTCGACAGTTCAACGACACCGTGCGGGCGACCTGCGACCGCACCCCGACGATGCTGCGCCGCAGCGCGGCCCGCCGCGCCGGTCATGCCGAGTCGTCCGCCGGCCAGACGGTGTCGCTGCGACTCGCCGTGCGCCATCCCTTCGCCTACGAAGGGGTGTTCGGACACCTGGCGGCCGGCGCGGTGCCGGGTTGCGAAGAGGTGAGAAACGACAGCTATCGCCGTACACTGCGGTTGCCGTACGGGGCCGGAATCGTCACCCTGAGCCCACAGCGCGACCACGTGCGGTGCGCGCTGGCACTGGCGGACCTTCGCGATCTGTCGGCGGCCATCGGTCGATGCCGGCGGATGCTGGACCTCGATGCCGACCCCGAGGCCGTGATCGAGGTCTTGAGCGATGACACCGCGCTGCGTGCGGTCGTCGCGAACACCCCCGGACAACGCATTCCCGGAACGGTCGACCCGGCCGAACTCGCGGTGCGCACGGTGCTGGGTCAGCAGGTGTCCATCGCCGCCGCCCGCACGCACACCCGCCGGTTGGTCGAGGCCTACGGGACGCCGATCGACGATCCCGGCGGGGGACTCACACATCTCTTCCCGAGCGTCGACCAGTTGGCCGATATCGACCCGGCCCACCTGGCGGTGCCGCGGGCGCGCCGAACGTCGCTGCGGGCCCTGGTGGCCGCTCTGGCCGACGGTGAACTGCGACTCGATCCGGGGGCCGACTGGCGGGAAGTCCGCCGCCAACTGCTGGCCCTGCCGGGGGTGGGGCCCTGGACCACGGAGATCATCGCCATGCGCGGGCTGGGAGACCCGGACGCCTTTCCCGCCGCCGATCTGGGCGTACTGCGTGCCGCCGAACGATGCGGCCTGCCCGCCCGGGTTCCCGACCTGGTCGCGCGCAGCGCGGGGTGGCGGCCCTGGCGTTCGTACGTGACCCAGCACCTGTGGGCCACCCTGGACCACCCGGTCAACCAGTGGCCGCCAAAGGAAAGGGCGTCATGACGACTCGAAAACTCCCCGACCGCGGGCTCACCTACCGCACCGTCGACAGCCCGGTGGGCAGCCTATCGCTGGCCGGTGTCGGCGGCACACTGATGCGACTGGAGTTCGACGGGCAGCGGCGTCGGGAACCCGAATCACCCGTGCGTCGGGTCGACGAGGGTGCCTTCCCGGAGGCCGCCGCCCAACTCGCGGCCTACTTCGAGGGCAGCCTGAGCCACTTCCGCGTCGACCTGCATGTGGCGGGAACGGACTTTCAGTGTTCGGGGGCATTCCGGTTGAGCAGCACGGGGTAGCTGTCCGGCGTTGACGGTGAGCGGCTCGTCGTGGGGTCGGGTCTGAGTTGGTGCTTGGGGTGCCGGGGCGGCACGGTGATGACGTCG
>Ga0116180_1001876_pt1 | contig 17183 bp, 13 predicted proteins | sample AD_UKC073_MetaG_FD_89804 | JGI IMG/M metagenome (GOLD analysis project Ga0116180, IMG submission 89804) | Active sludge microbial communities of municipal wastewater-treating anaerobic digesters from USA - AD_UKC073_MetaG | ecosystem: Engineered > Bioreactor > Anaerobic > Digestate | place: USA...
AAATTCACCCTGACGCCCGGCGACAAGGGCAGCTATACCGTGACCGCTATCGAACCGATGCCTTGAGGGCGCCTGCGGCGTTTGTCCGCAACCAGTCTTGCCAGCCGTATCGTTCGCGCTATTATTTTCGTTAGGCGAACGATACGGTTTTTTTATCTCCGCTTGTTTTATAAAACATCTTGATATTATTGTATTTTTTATACAGGCAGAATTTCTGGAAATAGGAATTATGGAAGGCAATACGAGTATTGCATCATGGAAAACAAGAGCGGTATTAGCAACAGGGCAGCTACCACCCATCGCCTTTTTCTACTACCTTCGCGAACAGGCGCTACAAGATCCATGGCAGTCAGTTGGACTGCTGGCTTTATACGAAATCTTGCTAGTGCTGTTGGGTTTTTGGCGCAAAGTCTGGAAAATAGTTTGGCCCGAATTGGAAAAAGATTCAGTCAAGGCCACTGCCGACTGGCTGCTTAATGCTATTCGCATCGGACTATCCGGTTTCCGTCGTCGCTACAACCAGCGAATCTATTATGATCACCGTTTCTTCAATGTGCGTGGGCTGCGTACCCAAGGCAACTTCACCTTGGAGTTGGAGCGGGTGTTCGTGGAATTGCGCATTGCGCCTGCTGCAGGATCTATCTCCGGTCGTAGCAACCTGCTAGCCGACACGGAACTTCAGGGCAGCAAGCCGATTTGGGATTTTCTGCGTGTGGTGCGGCGTAAGGAACTGGAGACCGCGCCTGCTTTTGCCGTTATCGGCGCACCCGGTTGCGGTAAGACCACCTTATTGCAACATCTGGCTTTGTCTTTCGCGCAAAACCGTCAGCGTAAGCTGAAACTGCCCGCTTATGTGCCGGTGTTGCTGTTTCTGCGCGAGCACATCAAAATCATCGCTGGCAAAGAACCGCCGCATTTGGCGGAATTGGTGCAAGCGCACTTTGCGGACGCCAAACGTTATCCCGATCTCAATCCGCCGTCGGGCTGGTTTGCGGCGCAACTGCGGCGCGGGCGCTGTCTGGTCATGCTGGACGGTCTGGACGAAGTAGCGCGACAAAATCAACGGGAAAAAGTCTCCGCCTGGGTCAACGAGCAAATTCGCCTTTATCCGCGCTGCCCGTTCATCCTCACTTCGCGCGATCGAGGTTATTACAGCGCACCTTTGGACAAAGTGCATGTCTTGAGCGTGCAGCCTTTCAGCTATGAGCAAGTCAAGCGCTTCGTCCACGCCTGGTATCTGGAAAACGAAATCCTGAGCACTGGCAAAGACGATCCCGGCATACGCCAGCAAGCCGAACACGGCGCACAAGACCTGCTGGAACGCTTGCGTGGTCTGCCCGCTTTGAACGATCTCACCGTTAATCCTTTGCTGCTCACCATGATCGCCATGGTGCATCGCTATCGGGGTCAGTTGCCGGGTCGGCGGATCGAACTTTACGTTGAAATCTGTGACGTGCTGCTGGGGCATTGGCGCAGAGCCAAAGGCATTCAGGACAGTCTCACCGCTGCCCAGAAGCGCGTGGCTCTGCAACCGCTAGCTGCTGCCATGATGCAAAGACGGTTGCGGCAAATCGATGCAACGGCAGCAATGGCGATCATGGCGGAACCGCTCCAAAGCGTGAACGTGAAGGGGGAAGATGCCGCCAATTTTCTGCCGGACGTGCAAGCCAGCAGCGGGCTGTTACAGGAGAGCGAGTTAGGCGAATGGTGCTTTGCCCATCTCACCTTTCAGGAATATCTGGCCGCTGCGCATTTTTCGGAATATGGCGAGAGGCTGAACTTCGCCGAATGGGTGGATGCCAGTTGGTGGCACGAAACCTTGCGGCTCTATGCGGCCCAAGGCAACGCCACCATTCTAGTGCAGGCGTGTTTGGCTAAAGATACGGTGTCCGCCCTGAGCCTAGCCGCCGATTGTCTAGATGAAGCAAAGCAACTCGATGCTGACATGCGGCAAGCGTTAGAGCAAAAGTTGATTGCGGATCTGGAGTCGGAGGATCCCGCGCGGCGCAAACTAGCAGCAGAAGTGAGACTGCACCGGCGGTTATCGTCATGAGCTGGTATCGAATCGATGAACAACGGGAAATCTCAACGGATTTCATTACTTGCGCCGAATATCAACTGTTTCTGGATGATAAACGCGCACAAGGTGAGCGTCGACAGCCAGATCATTGGGGTAGTGACCAATTTCCAAGAGGAGATGCGCTAGAGCCAATTCTGGGAGTACGTGGAGAAAATGCGGATCGATTTTGTGAGTGGTTGAGCCAGCGTCAAAGCAACAGATTCAGATACCGTTTACCTACGCAAGAAGAAATCTCCGATCATTTAGCGGTCTCTGATAGAGAAATAGGTTGCTGGTGTATGGCAGTTGGACAGCGGTTTGTTTATGGACACAACCCAACACGATGGAATAGGGTTTTCTTCGATATCTTTAATAGAGAATGGAATTATTCGATTATGAACTTCTCTGATTCTATCAAACACATCTGTGATTTATTAAATAATTTCGATATAAATCGTGCTATTGGGAATACTTGTGATCGTAATATCAGACGTATTTTTGATCTTGCTCTCTCCATCTCTCAGAATACAAGTCCTACTTACGCTATAAATCACATCTCAGAACTTATCTCAGAGCTTGCCAAAGCTATTACAAGAATCAACGCAAACAACCAATGTCAATACCGTAATTTTGATTCAGTCTGTATCCTTGATATAGCACATAAACACGATTTATCTAAAGAATTTAACGACGCTAATAGTCGCGCCCGTACTACTAGCGCGACTTGCGATCTTGCACGCGTCTTTGATCTAGTCTTAGCTGTTGTTCTTGAAAACACGTATGCTTCTAATATTTTTCCATATCAGGAAATATGCTATAGTACATTTATATTGCTACAATTACTTCGGTTAACAGAAGATAAAAACTCTCGTTTAAAATCCACTTGGTATAAAAGATTCTGGTCAAAACAGACTGAAATTGATTCCACACATGACATAGGACAAAGACTAGATACAGCGCTCAATCTTTATGCTTTTTTCCTCCTGATCGACGAACGCCGCAAAGGCAATCTACCTGCTTGGGAAGGTATCCGCATCGTCCGGGAACGACTGGAGTGATGCCATCGAATCCAGTCGGGTACACTGTAGCCGTCTTCCGATTTACAGCGATCCGACGCGATGATCAAACGCTACCCAACCGTGCTGTTGCTGATAGGGATTGCCGCCAGTGCGTGCGGATGCAGCTCCTTTCTACGTGAGGGCACGGCCGATCTGGCTGGCGTCGGCGGCGCGGCCATCGCCAGCAGCGTGACCGACAACGCCGCTGTCGCCACCGGCATCGGGCTGGGTGTGCGCTCGGCGGCGCTGGCCGGTCTGCAGTACGCTCAGCGCAAGACCCACCAGGAACAGCAGGATCTGATCGCCCAGATCGCCGGCAAACTGGAGCCCGGCGCGGTGGCGACCTGGCAGGTCAGTCACACGGTTCCCATCGAAGACGACGAACGGGGTCGGGTCACGGTCAGTCGGATCATCAGCGGGCGGAACCTGATCTGCAAGGAAATCGTGTTCTCGATCGACACCGCCGCCAACGCCGACCACAAGCCGCAAAGCGATTTCTACATCGCCACCATCTGCCGTGATGCCGACCGCTGGAAATGGGCCTCCGCCGAACCGGCCACCGAGCGCTGGGGTGCGCTGCAATGAGGCGGTCGCGTCAGACAACCGCCGCTCACCCGGAAACCGATCCCACCGCCCCGCTGATCGCCAGTGTGCTGGCCATCGCTCTCTCCGGCTGCAACACCGTCGGCGGATTTGCCGGGGCCGCCGCCGGTATTGCCAGCGGTGCGGCCACCACCAATCCCGCTGTGGGCTACGGGGTCAGCGTCGGCGTCGCAGTCGCGGTCGATGTCACCACCAAATACCTATTCCGCACCTGGCATCAGGCCGAGCAGGATCAAATCGCCGCCCAGATCGGCCGGATGAAGCCAGGGGACATTGCGCCCTGGAAAATCCAGCACCCGGTGCCCTACGAAAACGAACACGGCGAAGTCGAAGTGGTCCGCATCCTGGCCTCGCCGCTGGCTTTGTGCAAGGAAGCGCTGTTTTCCGTCATCGACGGCGAAGGCGCCAAGCAGACGCGCCAGTGGTTCGTGGTGACCGCCTGCCGTCAGGACGAAGCCTGGAAATGGGCGGTGGCGGAACCGGCCGTCGACCGTTGGGGTTCGCTGCAGTGAATGGGGGTCGGTAGCGCCCGGACGTCTCGATCCCGCCGCAAACCGCAGTCAGGGTGAACGCGCCGTCGGCTACACTGTCAGTCAATCATCGATCACATGTCGATGCCGTGTGCCGACCATCCCCCATCCGAAGGAGGCCAACCGATGTCCGCTCCCCTGCCCGAATACGCCCTGAACCGCCGCCGTTTCCTGACCGTCCTGCTGGCCGGCTCCGCCGCGCTGGCCTTTGGCGATCTCGCTGTGCCCCGCCAGGCGCGCGCTGCTGCCAGCGGACCGTTCACCCTGCCGCCCCTGCCCTATCCGGAAAATGCCCTCAGCCCGGCTATCTCTGCCAATACCGTCGGTTTCCACTACGGCAAGCACCACCAGGGCTACGTCAACAACCTCAATCAACTGGTAGCCGGCACCCCGCTGGCCGACCAGTCGCTGGAAGCGGTGATCAAGACCACCACCAGCAAGCCCGACCAGGTCGCGATCTTCAATAACGCCGCGCAGGTCTGGAACCACACTTTCTATTGGAACAGCATGCGGCCCAATGGTGGCGGCAAGCCGAGCGGAGCGTTGGCCGAGTTGATCGAGAAATCCTTCGGCGACTACGACAAGTTCAAGGCCGAGTTCGCCAAGACCGCCACCAGTCAATTCGGCAGCGGCTGGGCCTGGCTGGTCAAGGACGGCGACAAGCTGATCATCACCAAGACTGGCAACGCCGATACCCCCATCGCCCATGGCCAGCAGCCGCTGCTGACCGTCGACGTCTGGGAGCACGCTTACTATCTGGACTATCAGAACCGGCGGGCCGACTACGTGGCGGCGGTGCTGGACAAGCTGACCAACTGGGAATTCGCCGAGAAGAATCTGGCAGCCTGACGGCAGCGGCGCGGCCGGGGTTCAGACGGACAGACCCACTGGCAGCACGATCGCCATACGCAGGCCGCCGTCCGGGCGATTCTGGGCGTGAATGCTGCCGCCGTGCGCCTCGATCGCCCGGCGAGCGATGGCCAGGCCCAACCCGAACCCGGTCGTGGTCGGGCTGGAACCGCTGCGAAAGAACGGCTCGAAGATGGCTTGCAGGTCGTCTTCCGCCACGCCAGGGCCGCGATCGGTCACGGTCACGATCAGGTGGTCGGGCGCGATCCAGCGTTCGACGCTGATCTCGACTGTCGTGCCCGCGGCCGTGTACTTCACCGCGTTGCGGATCACGTTGTCGAAGGCGCGGTGCAGCAACTCGGGCCGCGCCTTGGCCATCGCCTCGCCCGCGCCGCTGAAGTGGACCCGCCGCCCGCTCGCCTCGGCCTCGAAGCGGGCGTCATCGACGATATTCCACAGCAGTTCCACCAGATCGATCTCTTCGTCCGCCGCGCCGCTGGTGCCGGCTTCCAAGCGCGACAGGGTCAGCAACTCCCCCACCAGCGCATCGAGCCGGCCGGATTCGCGCTCGATGCGATCCAGCGAGGCGTCGCGCTTTTCCGGTTGCTGGCGGGCCAAGCCGATGGCTGCCTGCAACCGCGCCAACGGCGAGCGCAGTTCGTGCGACACGTCGTGCAACAGCCGTCGCTGGGAGCAGACCAGAATTTGCAGCTGCCCGGCCATGTGGTCGAAATCCCGCCCCAGTTCGGCGATTTCATCACGCCGCCACCCCATGCGTGGGCCGACGCGCGTTTCGAGGTTGCCGGCTGCTACCGCATCGAAGGCCCTGCGCAGATGGCGGATTGGTTTGACCAGATGCCAGGCCAATAAGGCGCTGAAGCCCAGACTGGCCAGAATGCCGATGGCGACTGCCAACGAGGGTGGCGGTGGCGGCGGGTGGCGCAGGAACAGTTCGGTGTCGGTTGGAATGAAGAACAGGTATTGTTGCCCGTTCACCGTTTCCAGCCGGGTGATACTGGCTTCTTTCCCGTCCTGTTCTTGCGCCAGCCGGCGGACCCGCGCCAGCGTGTCGGCCGGAACCCGGCGACCCAGCAATTCCCGGTCATCCTGATCGACCACATAGACGGCCGCGTCGCCTTTGTGGGCCCGCCATTCTTCCAGCATGCCGCGCAGGGCCGTGACGTCGCCGTGGCGGAGCATCGCCGCCATCATGTTGACCAGGAACACCGCGCGCGGGCCGTTCTCCAGTTCGCGATCCTGGGCATCGACAGCGCGCTGGTACAGCCAGACCGCCGCGCCGACGCCCGCCCCGGCCACCACCAGCGCCAGCCAGAAGGCGAGAAAGAATTTCCAGAACAGGCGGCCCACGGCGGTTACGCCAGGATGTACTGGTAGCCGACGCCGCGCACGGTCTGGATCGGCGAGCGCCCCGCGCCGTCGCCGCCGAGCTTGTGGCGGATGCTGCTCAGGTGGACGTCGATGCCACGGTCGTAACGCGCCAGCGGTCGGCCCAGGCCCTGTTCCGACAATTCCTGCTTGCTCACCACCCGCCCGGCGTTGCGAACCAGCACCTCCAGCAGATTGAATTCGGTGCTGGTCAATCCGAGCGGTGCGCCGTCCCATTCCGCGCTGCGCTTTTCCGGCCACAGGGTCAGCGCCCCCACGCTCAGGGGCGCGGATGGCGGACTGGCCGCTTCCTGCGCCTGGGTGCGGCGCAGAATGGCGCGAATGCGGGCGACCAGTTCGCGTGGGGTGCAGGGCTTGGGCACGTAATCGTCGGCACCGAGTTCGAGGCCGACAATGCGATCGACATCGTCGCCCTTGGCGGTCAGCATCAGCACCGGGATGCGGCTGTTCTGGGCGCGGATGCGGCGCAAGGCTTCGATGCCGTCCAGGCGCGGCATCATCACATCGAGCACGACGATGGCGTAATCGCCCGACAGCGCATGCTGCACTCCTGCCACGCCGTCCGCTACGGCCGTCGCGCCGTAGCCTTCGCGTTCGAGATATTCCGTCAGCATTTCGCCCAATTCGATATCGTCATCTACCAGCAACACTTGAATCATGGTCGTTCATCTCAAGCCGCCCATCGTCGCTGTCATCATAGCGCTCCCGCCCTGACAACCAAGCGTATTTACCGGATTTTGCTCACCTTTACCCAGTTTTACACAGTGCTAACCGGGATTTACCCAGCATCGGGTTACAGTCAGCCATCGAAATGTTTCCTGGTAGTACTGCGTTCTGCGATTTGGGAGTAAGCGATGCAGGTCATGAAACGCATTTTCTGGTGTTGTCTTTTGCTGCTCAGCGTCTTGTGGTGGCTGGCTGAACAACCGAGCGGGTCCAGCCTGGAGTCCTTCTTCGGCTTCCGCGCGCTATGGATGCAATACAGCGGCGTACTGGGCATCGGGGTCATGAGCTTGGCGATGTTGCTGGCGGTCCGCCCGGTCCTGCTGGAACCGGAGATCGGCGGACTCGACAAGATGTACCGGCTGCACAAATGGCTGGGTATCACCGGGTTGGCATTGTCCCTGAGCCACTGGCTGATGGCCAAGGTGCCCAAATGGCTGGTCGGTTGGGGGTGGTTGGAGCGCCCGGTGCGCGCGCCGCGCCCGGAGCTGCCGGCGGATTCGCTCCAACAACTCCTGGCGAATCAGCGCCATCTGGCGGAGACCATCGGCGAATGGGCGTTCTACGCCGCTCTGGTGTTGATGGTGTTGGCCCTGGCCAAACGGTTCCCCTATCGCTGGTTCTTCAAGACCCATCGCCTGCTGGCCGTCGCCTATCTGGCGTTGGTCTGGCATTCGCTGGTTTTAATGAAATTCGACTACTGGAGCAGCGGATTGGGGCCGATCATGCTGGTGTTGATGGGGGCCGGCAGCGGCGCGGCGGTTCTGGTGTTGACGCGGCGAGTGGCCATCAGCCGACAAGTCGTGGGCCATGTCAACGACTTGGCCCATTTCGAGACGCTGAACACACTGGCGCTGGAGATTCAACTGGAAGGGCGCTGGGCCGGCCATGAAGCGGGGCAATTCGCCTTCCTGACCCTGCACCCGGACGAGGGTGCGCATCCCTTCACCATCACCTCGGCCTGGATAGGCGATGGCCAGATCCGCTTCATGATCAAGGCGCTGGGCGATTACACTCGTACCCTGGCCGATCGGGTGCGGGTCGGCGACCCGGTCAAGGTGGAAGGTCCCTACGGTTGCTTCAACTTCCAGGGCGCCGCGCGGCGGCAGATCTGGGTGGGCGGCGGCATCGGCATCACACCCTTCATCGCCCGTATGCAAGCCCTGACCCAAACGCCCGACGGTAAGGCTATCGACCTGTTCCACACCACGGCGACCTACGATGCGACGGCCATCGAACGACTCAGGCACAAAGCTGAGGCCGCCGATGTGCGTCTGCATGTGTTGTGGGACGCCTGCGACGGCCAATTGGACGCGAAGCGCATCACCAGGCTGGTTCCCGACTGGCGCGAAGCCGATATCTGGTTTTGCGGTCCCGCCGGTTTCGGCCAGGCCCTGAAGCGCGATCTACGCGCCATGGGTTTGCCGAGGGGGCGGTTCCATCAAGAACTGTTTGCACTGCGTTGAATCCGGTCAGGCATTGGAGCGCGAGGGTGAAAAAGCCCGTTTTGGCCGCTGCCGCCGCGCCGGTCGCCGCTTTGTTGCTGGTCGGCTGTGCGGTCGGTCCGAACTATGTTCCACCCGAGACCCTGACGCCGGCGACCTGGCAGAACGCGCCGGCTGCCCGCGTCGAGGTGGCGCAAACCACGCCGCAAGATCTGACCGACTGGTGGCGACAGCTCGCCGATCCGACCCTGACCGGCCTGATCGAGCAGGCGTTGCAAGGCAATCTCGACCTGCACACGGCCGAGGCCAAGTTGCGCGAGGCCCGCGCCCGCCGCGCCCTGGCCGGAGCGGAACTGTGGCCGACGGTCTCCGGCTCGGCTCAGGGTCAGCGGGTCAAGGCCAGCGGCGAATCCAGCAACGGCGGCATGGCCAATCTGTTCACCACTGGCTTCGACGCCAGTTGGGAACCGGACGTGTTCGGTGGCAAGCAGCGCGGGGTGGAAGCCGCTCAGGCCGATCTGGAAGCCAGTCAGGCCAATCTGCATGCCGTCCAGGTGTCGCTGGTGGCCGAAGTGGGACTGAATTACGTGGAATGGCGCGCTGCTCAGGCCGCCATCGCCATCGCTGCAGCCAATGCCGACTCGCAGGCCGAGACGCTGGAATTGACCGAATGGCGAGCCCAAGCGGGTTTGACCACCGCATTGGACGTGGAACAGGCCCGCGCCAATCTGGAGCAGACCCGCGCCCAGATTCCCAGTCTGGAAACCACCCGGACCGAGGCCGAACATCGCCTGGAAATTCTGTTGGGGCAACACCCCGGCACGCTGGCTGCGAGCTTGGCGACCCCAGGTGGCATTCCCAGGATTCCCCAGCAGGTGACGATCGGCATTCCCGCCGATGCCCTGCGCCAGCGGCCCGATGTACAAGTGGCCGAACGCACCCTGGCGGCGGAAACTGCTCGGGTCGGTGAAGTCGAAGCCCAGTCCTATCCCAATTTCAGTCTGAGCGGCTCGCTCGGATTGGCAGCCCTAGGTCTGGGCTCGCTGGTCAGCGGCGATGCGCTGGCGGCCAGCGCTGCGGCGGGTGTCGCCGCACCGATCTTCGACGCTGGACGCATCCGCCAGCAGGTCAACATCCAGACCGCCGTACAGGAACAGGCGCTGATTCAGTATCAGGCCACGGTGTTGAATGCGCTGGCGGAAGTCGAGAACGCGCTGGTTGCGCTGGCCAATGCCCAGCGCCAGCAACTGAGCCTGCGCACGGCTGACCAGGCTGCGCGCCAGGCCGCACAACTGGCCCGCTATCGCTACAGCGCCGGCCTCATCGATTTCCAGACCGTGCTGGATACCGAACGCACCGCGCTGAGCGTCGAAGACAAGCTCACCGCCAGCACCGCCGATGGGGCCAAGGCCCTGATTCAGCTTTACAAGGCCATGGGGGGCGGTTGGTCGTCCACGCCTGCCATCGCGCAAGGAGCATCGTCATGAGTCACACGCCCTCTGTCGCCGAAGCGGATCTGGCCAAGATCATCCGTTCGGAACCCGCGCGCGGCCGTTTCCGCATCCTCCGCTGGTTGAGCGTGATCATCGGCTTCGTTTTGATCGCCGGTGGATTTCTGTGGTTGCGGGCCGGTTCCCCCGCCGATGCCTTGCCGCGTTTCCAGACCACGACGGTCAGCCGTGGCGATCTACGGGTGACCGTCTCGGCCACCGGACAGCTGGCCCCGGTGAACGAGGTCGATGTCGGTAGCGAACAGTCCGGCACGGTCAAGGAGGTGTTCGTCGATTACAACGATCGGGTCAAGAAAGGCCAGGTGCTGGCGCGCCTCGATCTGTCGAAACTGCAGGATGCCATTGCCAAGGCCAAGGCAGAACTGGCTTCGGCCGAAGCCAAGGTGTTGCAAACCGTCGCCACGGTCAAGGAAGCGCGCGCCAACCTGGGCCGGTTGCGCCAAGTGGCCAAGTTAAGCGGCGGCAAGGTGCCGTCGTCGGCGGATCTGGAGACGGCGGAAGCGACCTTGCAACGGGCCAATGCCGACGAAGCCAGCGCTCGCGCTGCGGTGGACGTGGCCCGCGCTGCCCTGCGCTCCAACGAAACCGACTTGAGTAAGGCGTCCATCCTGTCGCCCATCGACGGCGTGGTATTGAGCCGAGCGGTGGAGCCGGGCCAGACCGTGGCGGCTTCGTTGCAGGTCACGGTGCTGTTCAAGCTGGCGGAAAACCTGTCGCAGATGGAATTGCAGGTCGATGTCGACGAAGCCGACGTCGGCCAGGTGCACGCAGGCCAGTCGGCTGCTTTCACCGTGGATGCTTACCCGAATCGGCAGTTTCCGGCACGCATCAGTCTGGTGCGATTTGGCTCGGAAACGGTGGATAACGTGGTCAGCTACAAGACCATTCTCAACGTCGACAACGACGATCTGAGCTTGCGCCCCGGCATGACCGCCACGGCCGAGATCGTCACCGCCGAACGGCAAGACGTGTTGCTGGTGCCCAATGCCGCCCTGCGCTTTACCCCGCCTCGCCCGGCGGCGAACGATGCGCCGAAAAGCGGTGGCGGGTTGCTGGCCAGTCTATTGCCCCGCCCCCCGCGCCCCCCGGATACCAAGGTGGCCAGCACAACCCCGGACAAGAGCGCTGCCCAGCAGGTATGGGTGTTGCGCGAGGGCCAGCCGACGCCAGTCGCGGTGACCGTCGGCCAGAGCGATGGCCGTATGACCGAGGTGACCAGCGCGGAGCTGGAAGCGGGCGCGTCGGTCATCACCGCCCGCATGAGTTCGAAGCCGTGAACACTGTCACCGCTGACCCGGTTGCGGACGATGTCCCCTTGATCGAATTCTGCGACGTCACCAAGACCTACGGTCAGGGCGAGGCAGCCTTTCAGGCGTTGCGCGGGGTCGATCTGCGCATCGATGTGGGTGATTTCGTCGCGGTCATGGGGCCGAGCGGCTCGGGCAAATCGACCGCCATGAACATTCTCGGTTGTCTCGACAGTCCGTCGTCGGGTGCTTACCGGTTTCGTGGGGTCCACGTCGAACGGCTGAGTCGCAATCAGCGCGCCCTGCTGCGCCGCCATTACCTGGGCTTCGTGTTCCAGGGCTTCAATTTGCTGGCGCGGACCAGCGCGCTGGAGAACGTCGAATTGCCCCTGCTCTATCGCGGCGAAGCGCGTGCGGTCCGTCACGCCAAGGCCCGCGAAGCGCTCGCCGCCGTCGGCCTCGACCGCTGGGAAAAGCATACCCCGGCCGAACTGTCCGGCGGCCAGCAACAGCGCGTCGCCATCGCCCGGGCCATCGTCACCCATCCTACCCTGTTGTTGGCCGATGAACCGACCGGCAATCTCGACAGCCAGCGCAGCCATGAAATCATGGAATTACTGGTCGATCTGAACCGCAAGCGCGGCATCACCGTGCTGATGGTGACCCACGAACCGGACATGGCACAGTACGCCCAGCGCGTCGTTCACTTCGTGGATGGCCGGGTGGCGACAGATCGACGCAACGAGGAGCGCCACTGATGTTCTGGAGCAGCGTGCTACTGGCTCTGCGAGCGATCCGGCGTAATCTGCTGCGTTCGTTCCTGACCATTCTTGGCATCGTGATCGGGGTCGGCGCGGTCATCACCATGGTCACGCTGGGTAATGGTGCCACCCAAGCCGTCTCCGAGCAGATCGCCAGTCTTGGCAGCAATCTGGTGATCATCCGGCCCGGTAAGCGGCTCGGACCCGGTCGCGACGAAGCGGGCTCGCCGAACTTCAAGGCCGCCGACGCCGACGCCATCGTCGCCCAGATTAGCGCGCTCAATGCGGTCGCGCCGGTCGCCAGCAAGAGCGTGACGGTGGTCTACACCGCCAAGAACTGGTCCACCACCATCACCGGCAGCACCGACGCCTATTTCACCACCGGCAACTGGCGGTTGGCCGCAGGTCGCTTGTTCACCGACGCCGAGCAGCGCGCTGGCAAAGCGGTCTGCGTCATCGGCGCGACCGTGCGCAAGGAGCTGTTCGGTGAGCAGATGCCGGTGGGCGATCAGTTGCGGATCAAGAATTTCGCCTGCGAAGTGATCGGCCTGTTGCAATCCAAGGGGCAGTCGACCATGGGCATGGATCAGGACGACACCATCGTAATGCCGCTGCGCACTCTGCAACGCCGCCTGACCGGCACGCAGGACGTCAATACCCTGATGGTGTCGGTGCAGGACGGCGCCAACACCGATCGGATCATGGCCGATTTGCGGCTGTTGATGCGTGAACGGCGCAAGATCGCCGCCAACGAAGATGATAATTTTTCCATCCTCGACACCCGGCAGATCGCCGACGCCATGACCGGCACCACCAAGGTGCTGACCATGCTGCTGGGCGCGGTGGCCGCCGTCAGCCTGCTGGTCGGCGGCATCGGCATCATGAACATCATGCTGGTGTCGGTGACCGAGCGCACCCGCGAAATCGGCATCCGGTTGGCGATCGGGGCGCTGGAGCGGGAAGTGCTGCTGCAGTTCCTGATCGAAGCGGTGGCGCTAGCCGCACTGGGCGGCATCGTCGGCATCACCCTGGCGACGCTGGCGTCGATGGCGCTGGCCGCGCTGATGCAGGTGCCGTATGTGTTCGATCCCAGCATCAATCTGCTGTCGTTCCTGTTTTCCGCCGCCATTGGGGTCATTTTCGGCTATTTTCCAGCCCGCCGCGCCGCGCAACTGGACCCGATCGAGGCGCTGCGGCACGAGTGAGGCATCAGTGAGCCGTCAGTGAGCTAGGCGTGAAACTAGGCGATTCGTTGCCACAGCGCGGCATGGGTCACGATGTACTGATACTTACGGGCGTGCTCGCGAATGACCAGGGGGACATCGGCTTCGCGCCGCTTGGCAAAGCCCTCGGCCGTCAGGAACGTCTCGACCGTCGCCGCGCTGGCGATCGGTTGGCCGTCGCGCTCGTAGCCGCCCAGCCAGGCTTCCGGCGGCGTGAACGATTCCAGCCAACTGTACGGCGAAAAGATCGCCAGCAAGCCGCCGGGTTTCACCAATCCCAGTGGCCCGCCCAAGCGGCCCAGCAGCGCCTTGGGGCTGGGCAGCCGGCACAGCAGATTGGCCAGCAGCACCGCATCGAAATCCACCAGTTCAGCCGGTAAGGCGCAGGCGTCGGCCTGCCGGAAAGTCACCCGGTTGCGCTCGATCGTCGGATCGACCACCGCATTGGAATCCACGCCCAAGCGTCCTTCATCCTTGCGGAAGTAGCGCAATTCGCCCTGCCGACGCAGCGCCTCCGCCGCGTCGATGAAGGCGCGGCTGAGATCGACGCCGACCACTTGTGGATAGACCCGTGCCAGTTCGAAGCTGGCCCGTCCGACCGCGCAGCCGACATCTAGCGCTGTTTCGGTTGGCACACCGTACTCGCGGGCAGCGTCGATCAGCCAGCGGGCGCAGCGCACTGGAAATTCCACGGCATCCTGTGGCCCGAAGGCGTAGGGCATCTGCTGATGCGGCGCGCCGTAATGCAACAGCAGGTATTCGTTCAGAATTTGCGGATCTTCATAGACCTGACCCGATGCGTCGGTCTGATCCAGGCGGATGGCCTGGCCATCGTCAACGCTGCGCACCAGGCGAAAGCCGGCGTGCTGAAAGAAGTGCGGGCGAAAATGAAAGCGCGCCCAGATGCTGGCCTCGGCCCCGGTCGATGCCCAGGAGCCGCCCAGCATCATCTGGTGCTGACCGTCATAACACGGCGTGCTGAAATCATCGTAATAGGGGTGCGCTTTCGCCCCAGGCAGCGGATTGAAATGATCCTCCAGCCATTGCCAGACGTTGCCGAATACGTCGTGAAATCCGGCCGCTGTCGGGCGCTGGGCGTCGACCGGACTGGAGGAACCGTGCGCCAGATTGAAATTCCAGGCGCTGAGCCGCGCCAGGGCCGCGCCGTCGTGCGCCATGACTGGATCGCGCTCGGTGTCCGTCGCTGCCGATGGGCCGCGCAACGCCTGATGCTCGGCCTCGCTGGGCAAGCGGTAGGGGTAGCCGTCCTGCTCCGCTCGCCAGGCGCAATAGGCTTTGGCTTCGTGGTAGTTCACTTCCGCCGGCCAGGCCCAGGGCATGTCGATGGCTTCGAACACGGTGCGCAAGCGGTAGCGATGCAAGCCAGCCGGGCCGTTGGGCACCCAGAAGCTGGGCCATTTGCTGTTGCGAAAGCTGCGCCACTCCCAGCCAGTTTCCGACCAGAAGCGCGGTTCGCGATAACCGCCCGCGACCACGAATTCATGGAATTCGCCGTTGCTGACCAGGCACTGTCCTGCCTGAAAAGCCGGAAGGGTCACCGCGCGCGCGCCGTATTCGTTATCCCAGCCGTAAGAAGGCCAGTCCTCGGGCTTGCCGTAGCGCAACCGCTGACCGGGCACGCCGATGAATTCGCCCAGCGGATCATCGATCCCGGCATGCGGTGGGATGCTCGCGGTTTCCAGCGGCAGGGCCGATGGATGCAGCTTTGGCCATTCGGCCGGTCGCTGCACCAGCGCCAGCGGCAGTTCCCGGATCAGCACCGAGGATGTTTCCAAGTGAATCCGCTCATGCTCGAAGCCCATGAACAACGCCCATAGCGGATGATTTTGGGTAATGGTGGCGTGGTCGGCCGCCAGATCGGGATGGGTTTCGATGATCCGCCGCACCGTGGCATACACCTGGCGGCGATAGGCGTGCACTTCCTGCAACCGTGGCCACAACATCGCGTTCTTGGACAGATCGTCCCAGCGCATCTCGTCCACGCCGGTTTCGAGCAGGCGTTCGAAATAGGGATTGAGCGGTTCCCCAATCAAGCCGGCGACCCGCAATTTATTGATATACAAAGCGGGAGGATGGCCATAGTAAAAGATCATGGGATGACGCAGATGATGATGGGGCGGCCGAAAAAAAGCTTCCTCACCCTTGAGTCCTGAGAACAGCAGTTCGGTCAATACCCAGCCGTTGTCGAAATAATCCAGAACCTGCTGGCGGGAGCAACTCGCCAGATGGGGCAAGGGCAACGAAGTCAGGACCCCATCCGGCTGATAGCCGGGAGCCTCTTGCGGCTTCGGGCCGGTCCACCACCAGTCCGGGCGCGGGCCGACCAGCTCCGCATCGAGCTCGCCGCGCAGGTTCTTGCGCCAAGGTTCGGCAACGCTTGCTGGGCTCATCGCTACAGGTGGCATGATCGGATCACCTCCGCAATAGGTTTTGATTAGGGTAGCGATCCGATTTTGGCGTATTCGCTTGACAAGCAAAAGCGCTGCGCCGAGTTGGTCGGCTTCCGGCGCTAATCCACCAGCGCCTGATACACCAGTTGGCGCAGCTGGGAGCGCAGAGGATGGGTAGTGGACGGAAACAGCTGGGTCAACAGCAGTACGGTGATATCCTCGACCGGATCGACCCAGAACGCGGTGCTGGCTGCGCCGCCCCAGGCGAATTCGCCGGGCGAAGCCAGCACCTTGTTGGCGACCGGATCGAGCACGACCGAGAAACCCAGCCCGAAGCCGATGCCGGTGAAGGTGGTCTCGGAGAACAGCGGCCGGCCGCAGGTTTCCAAATCGACGCCGCCCGGCAGGTGATTGCGGGTCATGTAGCGTAAGGTCCGGTTGCTCAGCAGGCGGATGCCGTCCAGTTCTCCGCCCCGCCGCAGCATCTGGGTGAAACGGTGATAGTCGGCGGCGGTGGAGACCAGGCCGTCGCCGCCCAGGCAGCAGCGTGGCGGCTGGCGGTTGATGCGATCCATGGCGTCGTTGCGCACCGCGCGCCGGGTTTCGGGATGCGGTGAATAAAAGGCCGCCAGTCGGTCGCGGTCGGTCGCATCCACCCAGAAACGTGTATCGGCCATGCCGAGCGGCTGGAAGATGCGTTCGGCGAAAAAGCGCTCGAGGCTCAGACCGGATGCAACCTCGATCACCCGCCCCAGGACATCGCTCGCCACCGAGTAATTCCATTCCGTGCCCGGTTGAAACATCAGGGGCAGGCCGGCCCAGGCTTCGCAGCAAGCCGCCAGATCCAGGCCGTCCGGCGGTCCCCATTCGAAGCCGGCGGCGCGGTAGAGGGCATCGACCGGGTGGGCGTGATGGAAGCCATAACTGAGGCCGGCGGTGTGGGTGAGCAGATGCCAGATCCGGATCGGCTCGCGCAGCGCCTCGGTCACCGGTTTCAGCGCCGAACCGCTGCGGTAGACCCGGGTTTCGGCGAAGGCTGGGATGAAGCGGCTGACTGGATCCTTCAGCTCGAAGGCTCCTTCCTCGTACAGCATCATCGCCGCCACCGCCGTGACCGGCTTGGTCATCGAATAGATGCGAAACAGGGTGTCCCACTCGATCGGCCGTCGCGCTTCCATGTCCCGATCGCCATAGCAGCCGAGATAGGCGATATGACCGGCTCGGCTGACCAGAATCAGCCAGCCCGGCAAGCGCCCGTCGTCCACGTAGCGGGCAAAATGGGCATCAATGCGCGCCAGCCGGGTCGGATCGAAGCCCAGGCCAGCCGGATCCGCTGCCACTTTCAGTTCGGTCATG
>Ga0116180_1001877_pt1 | contig 17182 bp, 22 predicted proteins | sample AD_UKC073_MetaG_FD_89804 | JGI IMG/M metagenome (GOLD analysis project Ga0116180, IMG submission 89804) | Active sludge microbial communities of municipal wastewater-treating anaerobic digesters from USA - AD_UKC073_MetaG | ecosystem: Engineered > Bioreactor > Anaerobic > Digestate | place: USA...
GCCTTGCCGGGTTCGATCGTGCCGGTTTCCTTGTCGACGCCCAGCAGTTCGGCGGCATTGATCGTGGCGGCCTTGATCGCCTCGGCGGGGGGCATGCCGAACTTGACCAGCAGTTCGAATTCATCGGCATTGCGGCCATGCTTCGATACGCCCGCATCGGTGCCATAGGCGATGCGGATGCCCGCCGGGAATGCCTTTTGCAGCGACTTGCCGGTGATGCCGATGCGCCAGTCGATCTGCGCCTTGATCGCCGGGGGATAGGCGTTGGGATTGGCGGCGAGGCGCTCAAGGTAGCCGTTCACGGTGGAGAGCGTCGGCACGTAGAAGGTGCGGTGCTCCTTCATCAGTTTCAGGATCTCGTCGTCCATCACGGTGCCATGCTCGATCGAATCCGCGCCGACCTTGACCGCCAGCTTGATCCCTTCCGCGCCGTGGGCGTGGACCGCGACCTTGCGGCCATAGGCGTGCGCGGTTTCGACCAGCGCGCGGGCCTCGTCCTCGGCCATGCGGGTGGCGAGGCCGGTGCCGGAGTTCACGCCTCCGGTGGTCGCGAACTTGATCACGTCGGCCCCGCGTCCGACCTGGCGGCGCACGGCGCGGCGGCAATCGTCGGCGCCGTCGCACAGGTTGTCGGTATGGACCAGCGCCTCGCCGACGTCATCGGCCAGGCCGACCCGCCCGTCCATGTGCCCGCCGGTGGTGGAAATCGATTCGCCGGCATCGACGATGCGCGGCGCCAGCAGCCAGCCCCGGCGCGAGGCTTCCTTCAGTGCCAGCACCTTGCCATGCTCGTCGCCCAGGTTGCGCACCGTGGTGAAACCGGCACGCAGGGTCTTCATCCCGTTCCAGTAGGTTTCGTAGGAATTGAGCGGCAGCCCGTCGGTCATCGCCGCAGCCAGCCCCTCGTTGCCGGCGCGGTCGCTGGCGAGGTGGACGTGGCTGTCGATCAGGCCGGGCAGCACCGTGCGGCTTTTGAGGTCGATCACCGGCGAGCCTTCGGGCGCGGGCACGTGACCATCGAGTACCGAGACGATCTTGCCCTCGTCCACCACGATGGTCGAGGCGCCGCGCGCGGGCTGGCCGGGCACGGCGATCAGCTTGCCGGCGTGGATATAGGTCGGCGCGGCCAGCGCGCTGGTGGCGCCCAGCAGGCTTGCCGCGAGCGCGGCAACGGAACGGAACATTGGGATTCTCCCCGAAGCGGTTGTCTGCGCACTGGATTATCGGCGCGAGCGGCGAGGGGCAATGGGCCGCGAGGAAAAGGACGCGCGGTTAACCCGCGAGCGCGCCGCGCAGCATGGCGGTCAGGTCGCGCCGCAGCAGGGCGGGGTCGGCTTCGCCGTGCTGGAACCCGATCACTGTTTCCACCGAAATTCCGGCCAGCAGGCAGCCGACCATGAAGGCGGCGTGCTGGGCAGGGACGCGCGGCGGGATCGCGCCCGCCGCCTGCGCGCCCACGATCAGGTCGGTGATCCGCTGGCCAAACCGCAGCTGCACCTCGTCAAACACGCTGCGGGTTTCGAGGCGATTGGCGATCATCGCGCTGAACAGCACGAAATAGGCGCGCACCGCCGTATCGGAGAGTACCAGTTCCACGAAGCGGTCGAACAGGGCGAGCAGCTGGTCGAGCGGGTCGGCCTTGCCGGCGATGGCCACATCAACCTGTTCGTGGACGTGGGCGGAAACGTGCCAGATCACCGCCTCGATCAGCCCGTCCTTCGATCCGTACTTGCGGCTTGCCAGCCCGCGCGAGAAGCCTGCGCCGGTTCCCACTCGCTCCAGCGTGCAGGCCAGGTAGCCTTCGGCCGCGATGATCTCGGCTGCCGATTCCAGCAGCCGGCGCTCCGATTCCTCGCGCCGCTGCGCTTGCGTGCGCCGCGCCGTGGGCGGAGCCAGTTCGACGTTCATCTGTTCCCCGTGCGGCTGGGCCGCCGTCCTTCAAACTTAGTTGTTGACCGTCTACCAACATTAAAATAGCCATTGCGTCAAGCCCTTCGCCAGCCAAGGCGATTCCGGGCACGCGAAGGAGAGCGTGAATGGCCGTTGCCACCGAACTTGCCCAGACGATCATCGACCCCAAGGCCTATTCGCTGCGCGATCCGGTCGACCAGGCCTTTGCGAAGATCCGCGCGGAAACGCCGCTGGACGTCGCCACGCTGGAAGGGTTCGAACCGTTCTGGGTGGTCAGCCGCCATGCCGACATCAAGGAGATCGAGCGCCAGCCCGACATCTTCCACAATGGCGACAAATCGACCTTCCTCACCAACATCGAGGACAACCAGCGCGTCCAGATGCTGACCGGGGGCGAGCCGAACCTGATCCGCAGCCTGGTTTCGGTCGACGGGCTGGAGCACAAGAATCTGCGCGGGATCGTGTTCCCGCACATCACTCCGCGCGCGATCCGGCCGCTGGAGGATGCGGTTCGCGGTATCGCCCGCGAATTCGTCGACCAGATGCTGAGCTTTGACGGCGAGTGCGATTTCGCCGCCGACGTCGCCTTCCTCTATCCGCTGCGCGTGATCATGACCGTGCTGGGCGTGCCGCAGGAGGACGAGGCGTTCATGCTCAAGCTGACGCAGGAACTGTTCAACAACGCCGACCCGGAACTCAACCGCGCCCGCGCCGAACTGACCCCTGAGGAAATGCTCAAGTCGCTGTGGGAAACCACGATGGAGCTGGAAAACTACTTCGCCTCGGTGACGAAGAAGTTCCGTGAGAACCCGACCACCCAGATCAACAGCCTGATCGCCAATGCCAAGATCGACGGCGAGTACCTCAACCACCGGCAGATGATGGGCTATTACATCATCGCCGCCACGGCCGGGCACGACACCACCAGCAACACCACTGCCGGTGCGATGTGGGCCATGGCCGAGCGGCCGGGCATGCTGGAGCAGATGCAGGCCAACCCGGACCTCATCAACGCCTTCGTCGAGGAATCGATCCGCTGGGAAGCGCCGGTCAAGCACTTCATGCGCAGCGCGGTCAGCGATTGCGAGGTTGGCGGGCAGCAGATCAAGGCGGGCGACTGGCTGATGCTGTCCTACCAGTCGGGCTGCCGCGACGAGAGCGTCTGGGCCGATCCGTTCGAGTTCCGGATCGACCGCAAGGACAACCCGCAGATCGCGTTCGGTTACGGCGTCCACGTGTGTCTGGGCCAGCACCTCGCGCGGATGGAAATGCGCATCCTGTGGGAAGAACTGTTCAAGCGCCTCAAGTCGGTTGAAATGAACGGCAAGGGTGAGCGGACGATCTCCAACTTCGTCTGCGGGCCCAAGCACGTTCCGATCCGCTTCAAGGCGGCCTGAGGGGGAGGGCGGCCATGTCCGAAACCCCCTCGCGCAAGTGGCGCTGCCGCAACTGCGGGCTGATCTATGACGAGGCGCTGGGGCTGCCGGAGGACGGCATAGCCCCCGGCACCCGCTTCGAGGACATCCCGGAGGACTGGTACTGCCCCGACTGCGGGACCGAGAAGCAGGACTTCGATCTGCTCGATTAACCGGGCGATTAAATAGACGATTGACCCGGTGGAGCCCACCGGGCATCGTTTCCCCCATGCACACCGAAACCATCCGCATCCCCGTCTCCGGCGGGATCGAAATCGTGGCCGACATGGCCGGCCCGCGCGATGCGCCGATGGTAATCCTGGGCCACGGCGGCGGGCAGACGCGCCATTCCTGGTCCAAGGCGGAACTGCAGCTGGCGGCGGCAGGCTACTGCGCGGTCAACTATGACCTGCGCGGCCACGGCGACAGCGGCTGGTCGCCCGACGGGCGCTATTCCAACGAAATGCGATCGGATGATCTGGCGCAGATCGCCAAGCTGGCCAGGGGGCCGGTGGCGCTGGTCGGTGCCTCGATGGGCGGGGTGACCGCGCTGATCGCCTGCACGCACGGGCTGGATGCCGCCGCGCTGGTGCTGGTCGATATCGTCCCCAAGCTGTCGATCGAAGGGGCCGACAAGGTGCGCGGGTTCATGGGCTCCGCACCCGATGGTTTCGCCAGCCTGGAAGAGGCGGCTGACGCTATCTCGGCCTATTACCCCGACCGGCCGCGCCCCAAGGATCTGTCGGGCCTCAACAAGAACCTGCGGCTGGGCGAGGACGGGCGTTACCGCTGGCACTGGGATCCCCGCATGCTTCAGGACATGCGCGGCGATCCGCACCATCTGCTCACCATCATGGACGAGGCCGACTGGACCGACCGCATCCCGACCCTGCTGGTGCGCGGCATGAAAAGCGACATCGTCACCGAGGACGGGGTGGAAGACCTCAAGCGCCGCATCCCCGCGCTGGAGATTGCCGACATCCGCGGTGCGGGCCACATGGTGGCAGGCGACAAGAACGATGAATTGAACGCCGCGGTGATCGAGTTCCTGACGCGGGTAATGCCGGCGAAGTAGGGTGGGGTGGTACAAGTCCGCAACTTCGCTGACCGTCGCCCCGGACTTGATCCGGGGCCTGGCTTCTTCCTTCTGGCGCGGCGTTGAAAGTTCAAGCTGGACCCCGGATCAAGTCCGGGGTGACGTGTTGGTTTGGCCGGGTGAGGCCTGTTCCGTCAGGCGCTCTTGCTCAGCCCCTTGAGCTTGCGCACCGCGCGGTAGGCCAGCGCCTTGGCGGTGTTCTGGGCCGGGAAGGCGGCGGGGCTGGCGGGGTGCATGCCCAGTTCGCGCAGCATGTGGTTGAAGGCCCGCGCGTCCGCCTCGGCATAGGACCAGTCCGAGCGCCAGGTGACCGACAGCGAGATCGACGGCTCGTCGCCGTTCTGCACCCAGTGCGGCGCCTTGACCGGCACGTGGATCGCCCCGCCCGGCGCGATCGCGATCGGCGTGCCCTTGGCGGAGAAGGCGTCCTGCCACGGCAGGTTGCGGTGGTGCTTGCCGAGGTGGAACTCTTCATGCACCCGGGCCGAGAACATCTCCTCGTCCTCCACCGGAAACAGGGTCATGGTCTTGGAGCCGGTAACCTGAAGCAGGATGTTGTGCTCCGGATCGAAGTGGAACGGCGTCACCCCGCCGGGCGAAGTGATGAACACGAAGCCTTCCAGCTGCATCATCCTGCCGGTGCGCGGCTCCACCACTTCGCGCAGTTCGGCCAGGATCGCATGGAGCAGGGCGGCATAGTCAGGGTGCTGCTCGATCCGCTTGAGCGCCACCCACGATCCCGCCGCGCCGATCTGGCGGATGGTTTGGGTCACCGAAAGCGACGGCGGGGGCACGTCCTCGGGCGCGATCCCGATCGGCAGGGTGCCGGGGTTGTACTCGATCGAGTCTGCTGGCAGCGTCTCGGCCAGGCCCGCCAGCGCTTCCAGCGTCAGCAGCGGATGTTCGGTCAGCGCATGGCTCAGCCGCACCGGCGCGCCGGGATAGGCGGCGGCGAAGGCGGCAAGGGCTTCGGGCGGAAAAACGGCGCGGTCCATGGCGCGACAATCCTTGTGCAGCGGCAATAGCGGTCCCTTGGCGATAGCCTGCGGGAGTTAAGATTGCGTCGCCGGCAGTCGGTCCGCCCGCGCGCAGCGCTTCCCTCCGCCGCGCGGACCCTTTAGGCTGCGGGCAAAACGGAGGGAATGCCATGCCTGTGCTCTATGATTTCGCCCGCGCGCCCAGCCCGCGCCGCGCCCGGATCCTGCTGGCGGAGAAGGGGATCGTCCACGAAACGCGGATCGTCGACCTGGCCGCGCAGGAACAGCTGTCCGATGCCTACCGCGCCATCAACCCTGCCTGCACCGTGCCCGCGCTGGTGCTGGACGATGGCACCGTCCTGCCGGACAATGCCGCGATCGCGGCCTGGGCCGAAGCCGCGCAGGGCGAGCCCGCGCTGATGGGCCGCACGCCGCTGGAAAAGGCCGAGGTCGCCAGCTGGAACGCGAAGATCGAGGGCGAATGCTTCATGGCCATTGCCGAGGCGATGCGCAATTCGGCGCCCGCAATGGCCGGCCGCGCGCTGCCCGGGCCGAACGATTACGGCCAGATCCCCGAACTCGCCCAGCGCGGGCGCGACCGGCTGGACCACTTCCTCGAACGGTTCGAACGCCACATGACCGGGCGTGACTGGGTGGCGACCCAGCACTTCAGCCTGGCCGACATCACCGCCGCCGTGGCGCTCGATTTCGCGAAAGTGCTGCGGGTGGATGCCTATGACGCGGCCCATCCGGCGATTGCCAAATGGCGCGGGCGGCTGGCGCAAAGGCCGGCGTTCAGCCTGTAGCGGCGCGGATGGCCGCTTGCCCGGGGGAGGGGGAGACGGCGCGCTGGCGTCCAGTCACCCCCACCCAACCCTCCCCCTCAAGGAGCAGGATTTCGGGGCAGGATTTCGGGGCCGGATTTCGGGGGAGGGCAGCGCCCTCTCCGTAGGGCAGCCTAGCCCCTCCCCGTGGGGGAGGGGTTGGGGTGGGGGCTCGGCGCCAGCGGGCAGAACCGCCGCCGCCGCACTGTCATGCCCCATCTTCCGCTTCTGCCTCCCCCGCCGCCACATTTTCCCGCATCCGGTCGATCATCGCGTCGATCTCGGCATAGACCTGCGCGTCGGTGCGGGTGTCCTCTTCCTCGCGGCGCTCCTGCCCGCCATAGCGGTGGCCCCGGCGCTGGCGCAGCAGGAACAGCAGCAGCTGCGTATCATAGCGCCGCCAGGTGGTGACGACTTCGCCCCCGCGCACGACCGGACGCTCCTCCCCGGTCAGCGCGCGTTCCAGCGCGCAGTCCTCCAGACGCTGCATTCCCCGGTCGATCGCCGCCTCCCAGGCGGCGGCAAAGCCTTCGGCGCCGGGCTGGTTGCGCAGGCGGTAAAGCGCCTCGAGGCTCGCCCCGATTTCCCGCGCGGCCTGGGTGACGATCCCGGTGGCGGCCAGCGCGGCGATGAAGGCGCGCTGGCGATCGGGCGTGATCGAATTGCGCCGCGCCGCGCGGTGGAGATAGGGCGAAAAGCCCAGCAGCGGATCGTCCGCCTGGGGCGGCTCTCCGGGAAAGGCGACGGGGCTGGTGCGGCGCGAAGGTCGGTTGGACACGGGGGCTCCTTGCGGATCTGGCCTTGCGGCCTGTTGGATTCCCCTATGGAGGGACACCCTATCGCGGGCAGGGGCGTGTAGGAAAATGCTTTGTGGCGGCAGGCGGCCGGGCCTGGCGCGCTTGGCCGCATTCCGCTTGACCCGGCGCTCAAACCCAACTAGGGGCCCGCGCTTCCGGGGACCATTGCGTCCCGGGTGAGCTGAACATTGGCGGTGCGTCCGGTTTGCCGGATCAGCCGTCAAAGTAACCCGGCCCTCGCGTCCGGGTGGAGCGTTTTCGGCTCGTGACTGACATCGGCGGGGCATGGCCCCGATCCGGCGCATTCGCGGGGTTTGCCGCATTCACTTCACCATGGCGCTTGCTGCCATAACCCAAGGTGAAGCCTTTAATGCCCACTATCAACCAGCTGGTCCGCAAGGGCCGCGTTCCGCAGAAGACCAAGTCCAAGGTCCCTGCGATGGAGCAGAACCCGCAGAAGCGCGGCGTTTGCACCCGCGTGTACACCACGACCCCGAAGAAGCCGAACTCGGCGCTGCGTAAGGTCGCCAAGATCCGCCTGACCAACCAGCGCGAAGTGATCTCGTACATTCCGGGCGAAGGCCACAACCTGCAGGAGCACTCGGTTGTGCTGATCCGCGGCGGCCGTGTGCGCGACCTTCCGGGCGTGCGCTATCACGTGCTGCGCGGCGTGCTTGACACCCAGGGCGTCAAGGACCGCAAGCAGAGCCGCTCGAAGTACGGCGCCAAGCGTCCGAAGTGACCTGACGGCCGCAGGCGTCAGGTCATCCTGAACTTGTTTCAGGATCCATGGTGCCGGAAGCTCAGGTCTAGCTGGAATTACCCGAGCGCCGATCCAGTCCCGCCAAGGTCTCTGAAACAAGTTCAGGGTGGCAGCAGGGGCAGGGCGGCAAGCTCAGATACAAGGAATTTGCGATGTCACGTCGTCGTCGTCCCGAAAAGCGGGAAATCCTGCCGGATCCCAAGTTTGGTGATCAGGTCCTGTCGAAGTTCATGAACAACCTCATGCTCGACGGCAAGAAGTCGGTTGCCGAAAGCATCGTCTACGGTGCCATGGAAACCATGGAAACCCGCGCCAAGAGCGATCCCGTGGCCCTGTTCCACGATGCGCTCAACAACGTGAAGCCGCAGATCGAAGTGCGTTCGCGCCGCGTCGGTGGTGCCACCTACCAGGTGCCGGTCGAGGTTCGCCCCGAACGCGCCCAGGCGCTCGCCATCCGCTGGCTGATCACCGCCGCGCGCAACCGCAGCGAAACCACGATGGCCGCGCGTCTCTCGGCGGAACTGCTCGACGCTGCCAACAATCGCGGCAACGCGGTCAAGAAGCGTGAAGACACCCACCGCATGGCCGACGCGAACCGCGCGTTCAGCCACTACCGCTGGTAAGTCACGCGCCGGTCACAAAACCAACCCAACGGGCAGGAGCCGCCTCGCGGCTCCACCCGGCTCCCTAAGGAACACCCCATGGCACGCGGCCATACCCTCGATAAATACCGTAACTTCGGTATCATGGCGCACATCGACGCTGGCAAGACCACGACGACCGAGCGCATCCTCTATTACACCGGCAAGTCCTACAAGATCGGCGAAGTCCACGAGGGCGCGGCGACCATGGACTGGATGGAACAGGAACAGGAACGCGGCATCACCATCACGTCGGCCGCGACGACCTGCTTCTGGAACGACCATCGCCTCAACATCATCGACACCCCCGGCCACGTCGACTTCACCATCGAAGTCGAACGCTCGCTGCGCGTGCTCGACGGTGCGGTCGCGGCCTTCGACGGCGTGGCCGGGGTTGAGCCCCAGTCCGAAACCGTCTGGCGCCAGGCCGACAAGTACGGCGTCCCCCGGATGTGCTACATCAACAAGCTGGACCGCACCGGCGCCAACTTCTACTACTGCGTCCAGACGATCATCGATCGCCTCGGCGCGGTTCCGGCGGTGCTGTACCTGCCAATCGGCGCGGAAAGCGATTTCGTCGGCCTCGTCGACCTGATCAACGAACGCGGCATCATCTGGAAGGATGAAAGCCTCGGCGCCGAATTCGAATACGTCGATATCCCCGCCGACATGGCCGACAAGGCTGCCGAATACCGTGAAAAGCTGATCGAACTCGCCGTCGAACAGGACGACGAGGCGATGGAAGCCTATCTCGAAGGCAACCTGCCCGACGCCGCAGAACTGAAGCGCCTGATCCGCAAGGGTACGCTGGCCCAGGCTTTCGTGCCCGTGCTGTGCGGCTCCTCGTTCAAGAACAAGGGCGTCCAGGCGCTGCTCGACGCGGTTGTGGACTTCATGCCTTCGCCGCTCGACATCGAAGACGTCAAGGGCGTCAAGGTCGACAGCGACGAGCCCGACAGCCGTCCGCCGGCTGACGACGCTCCGTTCAGCGCGCTCGCCTTCAAGGTCATGAACGACCCGTTCGTCGGTTCGCTGACCTTCGTCCGCATCTATTCGGGCACTCTCACCAAGGGCAGCTACCTGAACTCGGTGAAGGGCAAGAAGGAAAAGGTCGGCCGCATCCTCGAAATGCACGCCAATGACCGCAAGGACATCGAAGAAGCCTTCGCGGGCGACATCGTTGCGCTTGCCGGCATGAAGGAAACGACCACCGGCGACACGCTGTGTGCCGAACGGGCGCCCATCGTGCTTGAGCGCATGGAATTCCCCGAGCCGGTCATCGAACTGTCGGTCGAACCCAAGACCAAGGCCGACCAGGAGAAGATGGGCGTCGCGCTGCATCGTCTTTCGGCCGAGGATCCCTCGTTCCGCGTCTCGACCGACCATGAATCGGGCCAGACGATCATCAAGGGGATGGGCGAGCTTCACCTCGACATCATCGTCGATCGCATGCGCCGCGAGTTCAAGGTTGAAGCGAACGTCGGTGCTCCGCAGGTGGCGTACCGCGAATACCTCGCGAAGCCGGTGGACATCGACTACACCCACAAGAAGCAGTCGGGCGGCACCGGCCAGTTCGGCCGCGTGAGGTCAAGGTCACTCCGGGCGAGCGCGGCACCGGTTTCGTCTTCAAGGACGAGATCAAGGGCGGCAACATTCCGAAGGAATACATCCCGGCGATCGAGAAGGGCTTCCGCGAAACCGCCGAAACCGGCTCGCTCATCGGCTTCCCGATCATCGACTTCGAAGTGCTGCTTTATGACGGTGCGTACCACGACGTCGACTCGTCGGCTCTGGCCTTCGAAATCGCCGCCCGCGGCGCGATGCGCGAAGTTGCCCAGAAGGCGGGGATCAAGCTGCTCGAGCCGATCATGAAGGTCGAAGTCGTCACTCCCGAGGAATACCTCGGCGACGTCATCGGCGACATGAACAGCCGCCGTGGCCAGATTCAGGGCACCGACACCCGCGGCAATGCGCAGGTCGTCGAGGCCATGGTCCCGCTGGCGAACATGTTCGGCTACGTGAACCAGCTGCGCTCGTTCACCCAGGGACGGGCCAACTACTCGATGATTTTCTCCCATTATGACGAGGTCCCGGCGAATGTCGCGGCCGAAGTCAAGGAGAAGCTTGCCTAACCGGCAGGAACAATCTAGGGGCGGCGCCTGATTCAGCGGGCGCCGTCCAAACCCCGCAGATTCAATTCAAGCGAAAGAAGGTTTGAGACAATGGCGAAGGCAAAATTCGAGCGGACGAAGCCGCACTGCAACATCGGGACCATCGGTCACGTCGACCATGGCAAGACCACGCTGACCGCTGCGATCACCAAGGTGCTCGCTGAAACGGGCGGCGCCACTTTCACCGACTACGCGAACATCGACAAGGCTCCCGAAGAGCGCGAGCGCGGCATCACCATCTCGACCGCTCACGTCGAGTACGAGACCGCCAACCGTCACTACGCCCACGTCGACTGCCCGGGTCACGCCGACTACGTGAAGAACATGATCACGGGTGCGGCGCAGATGGACGGCGCCATCCTCGTGGTGAACGCTGCTGACGGCCCGATGCCGCAGACCCGCGAACACATCCTGCTCGCGCGCCAGGTCGGCGTGCCGCAGCTGGTGGTGTACATGAACAAGGTCGACCAGGTCGACGACGAAGAAATCCTCGAGCTGGTCGAGCTGGAAATCCGCGAGCTGCTCAGCTCGTACGGTTTCGACGGCGACGCGATCCCGGTCATCCCGGGTTCGGCTCTGGCTGCCCTTGAAGGCCGCGATGACAAGATCGGCAAGGAATCGATCTTCGCCCTGATGAAGGCCGTTGACGAATTCATTCCGCAGCCGCCGCGTCCGACCGACAAGCCGTTCCTGATGCCGGTGGAAGACGTGTTCTCGATCTCGGGTCGCGGGACCGTCGTGACTGGCCGCGTCGAGACCGGTATCGTCAAGGTTGGCGACGAAGTCGAAGTGATCGGCCTCAAGGACACCCAGAAGACGGTTGTGACCGGCGTCGAAATGTTCCGCAAGCTGCTCGATCAGGGTGAAGCCGGCGACAACATCGGCGCGCTGGTGCGCGGCCTGAAGCGTGAAGACGTCGAGCGTGGCCAGGTTCTGGCCAAGCCCGGTTCGGTTACGCCGCACACCGAGTTCTCGGCCGAAGTCTACGTGCTGTCGAAGGACGAAGGTGGCCGTCACACGCCGTTCTTCGCCAACTACCGCCCGCAGTTCTACTTCCGCACCACCGACGTGACCGGCGAAGTGATCCTTCCGGAAGGCACCGAGATGGTCATGCCGGGCGACAATGTTTCGCTGTCGGTCAAGCTGATCGCTCCGATCGCGATGGATGAAGGTCTGCGCTTCGCAATTCGCGAAGGTGGCCGCACCGTCGGTTCGGGGGTTGTCAGCAACATCACGAAGTAATATAGGCGCCACTCCGCCGGGGGATTCGCTCCCCCGGCGGAAGGTTTTTTCGGAGAGGCTCCGGCCTCTCTTTGCTCTTTCTCATCGGTAGCAGGACACAATGGAAGCTCAGAATATCCGCATTCGTCTCAAGGCATTCGATCACCGCGTGCTTGACCAGGCGACCGGCGAAATCGCGGAAACCGCCCGCCGCACCGGCGCGCTGATCCGGGGCCCCATTCCGCTCCCGACGAGGATCGAGAAGTTTACCGTGAACCGCGGCCCGCACATCGACAAGAAGTCGCGTGAGCAGTTTGAGGTCCGGACCTACAAGCGGTTGCTCGATATCGTGCAGCCCAATGCCACGACCGTGGACGCGCTCATGAAGCTCGATCTGGCTGCTGGCGTGAACGTCGAGATCAAGCTGGCCTAAGCCGCGCTCGACCACAAGTTTCGGACCTTCGGGTTCATATATCTCCGGCTTCGGCCGGTTCCGCGGGAAGACTCCCGCGCGGACACAGGGATACCTCCGGGCAAGTCCCGGGCATGCGTCCCCCGTCTAGCTTCTCTGGAGCCTTGCTCCACGAAGCGCCCAGCCCGGACGGGGCTCGTATCGAACAAATTGGGTTGGACACGCCCGTGGGGATGGTCTCCGCGGGCCTCTGTGTAGGAGAACGGATCATGCGTACCGGCGTGATCGCCAAGAAGGTGGGGATGACCCGCCTCTTCCAGGAAGACGGGCGGCACGTGCCGGTTACCGTTCTGGCCCTGGAAAACTGCCAGGTGGTCTCGGTTCGCACCGAAGATCGCGACGGATATGTCGCGGTTCAGCTCGGTGCTGGACAGGCCAAGCAGAAGAACGTTGCGAAGCCGCAGCGTGAACATTTCGCCAAGGCTGAGGTCGAGCTCAAGGCGCAGGTCGTCGAGTTTCGCGTGGCGGACGACGCCGTGCTTGAAGTTGGATCGACGATTGCCGCTTCGCACTTTGTTCCGGGCCAGCTGGTCGATGTCGGCGGTCACACGCAGGGCAAGGGCTTTGCCGGTGCGATGAAGCGCTGGGGCTTCGGGGGCATGCGTGCCACCCACGGCGTTTCGATCAGTCACCGTGCGCACGGTTCGACCGGTAACCGCCAGGATCCGGGCAAGGTCTTCAAGAACAAGAAGATGGCCGGCCACATGGGCGATCGCCAGCGCACCCAGCAGAATCTCGAAGTGGTTCGCGTCGATGACGAGCGTGGCCTGATCTTCGTCAAGGGCTCGGTCCCTGGCGCCAAGAACAGCTGGCTGACCGTCAAGGACAGCGTCAAGGTCGCTCGCCATGCCGACGCGCCCTATCCCGCTGGCCTGAAGCAGGCCGCCAACAGCAACCAGTCGGCCGCCGCCGATACGCCCGCTGAAGAAGCTGCGGCGCCTGAGGCGACCGAAGGCCAGGAGGGCTAAGTCGTGAAGGTCAAGGTCCTCAACCTCGATGGTTCTGTCGCCAAGGGCGAAGTTGAACTTTCGGATGACGTGTTCGGCCTCGAGCCGCGCGCCGACATCCTTCATCGTGTCATCACCTGGCAGCTCGAGAACTGTCGCGGCATCGCCCGCGCGACCCGCGAGCGTTCGGAAGTTGCCCGCACGGGCAAGAAGTTCGGCCGCCAGAAGGGTGGCGGCACCGCACGTCACGGCGACCGCAAGGCTCCCGTGTTCATCGGCGGCGGCAAGGCCCACGGTGCGCGTCTTCGTGAATTCGATGTGTCGCTGAACAAGAAGGTTCGCGCGCTCGGGCTCAAGATGGCCCTCTCGTCCAAGGCCAAGCTCGGCCTGGTCGTGGTCGACAGCCTCGATGTCGCTGACGCCAAGACGGGCGCTCTTGCCGGTCAGCTCGCCAAGGCGAACTGGGGCAAGAAGGTGCTGGTCGTCGACGGTGAAGCGGTGAACGAAGGTTTCGCCCGTGCCGCTCGCAACCTGCCGGGCGTGAACGTGCTCCCGGCTGTGGGCGCCAATGTCTACGACATCCTGAAGCATGATACGCTGGTGCTGACGCGCGCCGCGGTCGAAAAGCTGGAGGCGCGTTTCAATGGCTAAGGACGCAATCGATACGCGTCACTACGACGTGATCGTGGCCCCCCACATCACCGAGAAGGCGACGCTGGCCAGCGAGCATAATGCCGTGGTCTTCAAGGTGGCGGACAGCGCGACCAAGCCGCAGATCAAGGCGGCGGTCGAGGCTCTGTTCGACGTGAAGGTCAAGAGCGTGAACACGCTGACCCAGAAGGGCAAGACCAAGCGGTGGAAGGGCAAGCCCTATCGCCGCAGCGACGTGAAGAAGGCGGTCGTCCGTCTGGCTGAAGGCCAGTCGATCGACGTCACCAGCGGGATCTGAGGCGCACCATGGCACTCAAGAACTACAACCCGACCAGCCCGGCCCGTCGTGGCCTGATCCTGGTCGACAAGTCGGCGCTGTGGAAGGGCAAGCCGGTCAAGGCGCTTACCGAAGGCAAGCACAAGACCGGTGGCCGTAACAACAAGGGCCATGTCACCTCGCGCGGGATCGCCGGCGGTCACAAGCAGAAGTATCGCTACATCGACTTCAAGCGTCGCAAGTGGGATGCTCCTGCCGTTGTCGAACGTCTGGAATACGATCCCAACCGCACCGCGTTCATCGCGCTGGTCAAGTACGAGGACGGCGAACTCGCCTACATCCTCGCGCCGCAGCGGCTCGCCATTGGCGACACGGTCGTGGCCGGTGAGAAGACCGACGTGAAGCCGGGCAACGCGATGCTGCTCAGCCAGATGCCGGTCGGCACCATCTGCCACAACGTGGAGATGAAGCCGGGCAAGGGCGGCCAGATCGCCCGTTCGGCCGGGACCTACGTCCAGGTCGTCGGTCGTGACCGCGGCATGGTGATCGTGCGTCTGAACTCGGGCGAGCAGCGCTACCTGCGCGGCGATTGCATGGGTACGGTCGGTGCGGTGTCCAACCCGGACAACCAGAACCAGAACTTCGGCAAGGCTGGGCGCACGCGCTGGCAGGGCCGTCGTCCGCTGACCCGCGGCGTTGCCAAGAACCCCGTCGACCACCCGCACGGTGGTGGTGAAGGGCGCACCTCGGGTGGCCGTCATCCGGTCACTCCGTGGGGCAAGCCGACCAAGGGCGCCCGCACCCGCAACAACAAGCAGACGGACAAGATGATTATCCGTTCGCGTCACGCGAAGAAGAAGAGGTAAGCCACCATGGCACGTTCCGTCTGGAAAGGCCCCTTCGTCGACCTGCACCTGCTGAAGAAGGCGGAAGCCGCGCAGGATCAGGGCAGCCGCGCCGGTCCGATCAAGACCTGGTCGCGTCGTTCGACGATCCTGCCGCAGTTCGTCGGCCTGACGTTCAGCGTCTACAACGGCCACAAGTTCGTCCCCGTCTCGGTCAACGAAGACATGGTCGGCCACAAGCTTGGTGAATTTGCGCCCACGCGCAGCTTCCCCGGTCACGCCGCCGACAAGAAGGGCAAGCGCTGATGAGCAAGCAGAAAGCCCCGCGCCGCGTTGGCGACAAGGAAGCCCTGTCGGTTGGTACCACGATCCGTGGTTCGGCCCAGAAGCTCAACCTGGTCGCGGCCCTGATCCGCGGCAAGAAGGCCGAAGAGGCCATGAACATCCTCGCTTTCTCGAAGCGGGCGATGGCGGTTGACGCTCGCAAGGTTCTCGCTTCGGCGATCGCCAATGCCGAAAACAACCACAACCTGGATGTCGATGCCCTCGTGGTTTCCGAAGCCAGCGTTGGCAAGTCGATCACCATGAAGCGGTTCCACACGCGCGGCCGTGGCAAGTCCACGCGCATTCTCAAGCCGTTTTCGCGGCTGCGCATCGTTGTCCGCGAAGTCGAGGAGGCCTGATCCATGGGTCACAAGAGCAACCCGATTGGCCTGCGCCTCCAGATCAACCGCACCTGGGACAGCCGCTGGTACGCCGAGGGCAAGAGCTACGGCAAGCTGCTTGAGGAAGACCTCAAGATCCGCAAGTTCATCGTCGAGACCCTGCCGCAGGCAGCCATCTCGAAGGTGGTGATCGAGCGTCCGGCCAAGCTGTGCCGCGTGTCGATCTATGCGGCCCGTCCTGGCGTGATCATTGGCAAGAAGGGCGCGGACATCGAAAAGCTGCGTTCGCAGCTCGCCAAGATGACCGACAGCGACGTCAAGCTGAACATCGTCGAAATCCGCAAGCCGGAAATCGATTCCAAGCTCGTCGCCCAGGGCGTCGCCGATCAGCTGATCCGCCGCGTTGCGTTCCGCCGCGCGATGAAGCGTGCTGTCCAGTCCGCGCTGCGTCTTGGTGCCGAAGGCATCAAGATCACCTGCGGTGGCCGTCTTGGCGGGGCAGAGATTGCCCGCGTCGAATGGTACCGCGAGGGCCGCGTGCCGCTGCACACCCTGCGCGCCAATGTCGATTACGCCGATGCCGAAGCCCACACCGCTTATGGTGTGATCGGCATCAAGGTGTGGATCTTCAAGGGCGAGATCCTCGGTCATGACCCGATGGCCCAGGACAGGCTGATGATGGAGGCTCAAACCTCCGGCGTCCGTCCGGCGCGCTGAGGCTAGGATAGAGTAAGCACCATGCTGCAACCGAAAAAGACCAAGTTCCGCAAGGCCTTCAAGGGCCGGATCAAGGGCGACGCCAAGGGTGGCACCGATCTCAACTTCGGTTCCTACGGCCTCAAGGCCATGGAACCGGAGCGGATCACCGCCCGTCAGATCGAAGCGGCCCGCCGCGCGATCACCCGTCACATCAAGCGCCAGGGCCGCCTCTGGATCCGCGTCTTCCCGGACGTGCCGGTTTCGAAGAAGCCTGCTGAAGTCCGTCAGGGCAAGGGCAAGGGTTCGGTGGAATACTGGGCCGCTCGCGTGAAGCCGGGCCGGATCCTGTTCGAGCTCGACGGCGTTGCCGGTCCGCTCGCTGCCGAGGCCTTCAGCCGCGCCGCGATGAAGCTGCCGGTCAAGACCAAGGTCGTGGCCCGTCTGGGCGACACCAGCCACCTGGGAGGCGAATAATGGCCAATAAGTCCGAAGATTTTCGCGCGAAGAGCGACGATCAGCTTTCGGCTGACCTGGGTAACCTGAAGCGCGAGGCCTTCAACCTCCGCTTCCAGGCTGCGACCAACCAGCTGGAGCGCCCCGCGCGCATCAAGGAAGTGCGCCGCGATATCGCCCGCATCAAGACGCTGCAGGGCGAACGCGCCCGCGCCGCGAAGTAAGGAGCCCACGAGATGCCCAAGCGTATCCTGATCGGGACCGTGGTTTCCGACAAGACCGACAAGACCGTGGTCGTGAAGGTCGAACGCAAGGTGAAGCACCCGCTCTACGGGAAGATCATCCGTCGTTCGAAGA
>Ga0116180_1001878_pt1 | contig 17155 bp, 17 predicted proteins | sample AD_UKC073_MetaG_FD_89804 | JGI IMG/M metagenome (GOLD analysis project Ga0116180, IMG submission 89804) | Active sludge microbial communities of municipal wastewater-treating anaerobic digesters from USA - AD_UKC073_MetaG | ecosystem: Engineered > Bioreactor > Anaerobic > Digestate | place: USA...
AAACCGCACCAGACTAGGCAGCGTGGACAAATTCCGCGTGGATCACGGTTAGGCTGTCAGCGGCCCCGGCGAGGCGCGAGGACGCAGGGAAAGTGGGCCTTTCTCAAGGCCGAGCAACGCTGCCGCGGCCGCTGACAGCCTAACCCCTGCGGGGCTGGAAGCAAAAATCGCCATTTCGGCGTCGGCTCGGCTCGAGCCGAAGACGACCGAAGGTCAAATATCGACATATTCCTTCACCTCGCCTTCTTGAACTGGCGATTTTTGCTTCCAGCCGTGACCGCGCGGAATTTGTCCACGCTGCCTAGGGCTTCCGACCTCAATCGATCCGGTTGAATGTGGTGGTCTCAAGGCCGGGTAGCCCCTCACTTGCCCAGATGATCGTTTCGGTCATCGTCTTGCGGTCCTTCGATACAGTATAGACCCTGGTGGAAACCGGCGCGCCATTTTTGCCAAGGGTCATTACCAGCGTGTTCGGCCCGGGCTGACGCAGCGCGGTGCTGTCGATGAAATTCATCGTTCCCGAAACCGGCACTGCAACACCGTCGGCCGCACCCGTGCTGTCAGCGTGGCGGCTGATTCCGTCCGGCCCCACCATTTCGATATGGATCGCCCATTTCCGATCGGGTGTAGAGCGAAACGCGATTGTCACGCGCTGCGGACGCTCGTTGACCGGGATCCGCGCAACGTCCAGCGACCATTCCCCGATCAGAGGAGACTGGGCCTGCGGCGCGATATCGGCGGCGGACTGCGCTTCGGTGGACTGGGTCGGACTATCGGACATGGTGATCAGGGCGGCGGCGAAGAGCGGCATTGCAACAAGCATCATGATGATTCCTTTCGGCAATTTGCGGCCCCCTGGACGGGGCTGGTGCAAATCGTCGTTCCTGGAATCGTCCCCGGCGAGATCGATATTCTTGTCCCAGATTTTCTGGGTGTCGAGCAGCCGGGCCAGTTCGCGACTGCTACCCACACTGGTCTTGCGCCGCGCATCGCGCAGGCGTTCGTTGATCGAAGCCTCTGATCGATCGAGCTGCACAGCGATCGATTTGACCGTGTGTCCGGCCGCCAGCATCCGCAGCACCTCCAGCTCCTTCGCGGTAAGGGCAGCAAATCCGTCAGGTGCAGGGGGCGTGGCGGTCATGTTCGGTGCTCACCATAAGCAGCCTTTAGGCGTCTATCACAATTTTCTTGTCTGGCGAGCGCCCTGCCCAAACCCTTGTGTTCCGCGCATCAGCTTGACCCTTGCGGGGACGACTGCCAAACGCCCGGCCATGAGTGCCAATAAACCCGGTGACCCGACCACGATCAACCGCCTGTACGGCCGCGCAAAGGGCAAGCCGCTGCGCATCGGCCAGCAGGCTCTGGTCGATCAGTTGCTGCCACAGATTGCGGTTCCGGCTGAGGGCCCGGTCACTGCCGAAGGGCTGTTTGGCCAACCTTGCCCGCTCCATTTCGAGATCGGCTTTGGCGGCGGCGAACATATGGCTGCGCGGGCCGATATGCTGCCCGACCACGGCTTCATCGGCGCCGAACCGTTCCTCAACGGTGTGGCCCAGGCGCTGACGCATGTTGCCGGAGACAACGGTGCGCACCCACCGCTGGGCAACGTGCGGATCTTCCACGGCGATGCGCTGGACGTGCTGCGCCGGGTTCCAGACGGGTCGCTCTCGTTTCTCTATCTGCTTCACCCCGATCCCTGGCCCAAGGCGCGCCATGCCAAACGCCGGATGATGAACGATGGCCCGGTCGATCTCTTCGCGGCCAAGCTGCGCCCCGGCGGCGAATTCCGCTTCGGCACCGATCACGACGTCTACCTCCGCCATGCCTTGATGGTCATGCGCCGCCATACCGATCAGTTTGAGTGGCTGATCGAGGGCCCGGGGGACTTCCAGAAGCGCCCCGGTGGCTGGCCGGAAACCCGCTATGAACACAAGGCCCGCACGGTCTATGGGCACGAAGTCTGGTACTTCCGCTATCGGCGAAGGTAGGGCGCAGCCGCATTGCGGCGCCGCGTCGCGATCCGCACGGCGATGGCGGCCAGGATCAGCACCATGTAGGGCCAATACATCCCTGGCATCGGCACGGCCCGCCGGGCGAAGTTGATCACGAACATGATCGCCAGAAACCATGCCCCGCCAGTGTGGATCCATCGCCAGGCTTTCGGGCCGATCAGTGCGGCGGTGCGATCAAAGGACGTGGCGAACATGGCCAGGATCACGGCATAGCCAGCACCGCCAAAAATGAAGGATGCAGGTGTGGTAAGGGCCGCGAACAGCACGGGGTCGATCCGGGCCAGGGCGATGATGGCCGCCGCATGGGTGAAGTGGGATAAGGCAAATGCCACGCCGACTTGGCGGCGATTTGCGCGCAGCCAGAGCGTTGCCGGACTGCGGTGAAACACGATCAGGCTGGAGGCGGTAAAGGCCAACACAAACAGCAGCAGCGAAGTGCGCGCGGTTATTCGGATCACTATCCGAATGCCGGCTACGAGATCCGCAGAAAGCGCGAAGGCGGCAAGACTGATCGCAAGCACGCCCAGCCACAAAACGATCGTCAGCGACCACCCCTGAAAAGGACCTATCGCCACATCTTGTTCTTTCGCCATCAAGCCTCCTATGTATGCAGTGATTACATAGGATGTCTCACGTGCTGTCAAGGGATGTTTTCGGTGATTACATATCACTGGTGGGCAGCTATGGTTGGGTGATGATGGATACCGCTGAACCTCGCAAAACCTACCATCACGGCAATCTGGTGGAGGAGCTGATCTCCGCGACGATCACCCTGATCGAGGAAAAGGGTTTTGACGCGGTTTCAGTGCGCGAGGTGGCGAAACGAGCTGGCGTTTCGCCGGGCGCCCCGTTTCGTCACTTTGCAAACAAGGCGGCACTGATGACCGCAGTCGCTGAGCAGGCGATGGCGCGGCTGACCGCATCGGTGCTGCATGAGCGCGCCGTGTGCGGATCCGATGATCCGGTGGAGGAATTGCGGGCGGTGGCGCGCGGTTACTTGCTTTGGGCCTTGGCCAACCCGACGCATTTCGATGTTATCGCATCGCGTACGCTGATCGATTTCCATGGGTCGGAACGGCTGACGACCGAGAATGAGGCAATCCGCCTCGCCATGGTTGACATGATTGCGCGCGCGCAGGCCAGCGGACGAATTTCCGCCGCGATGCCGCCCGATGCTCTGATGCTGATGGCGCGGGCCTTCATCTATGGTTTGTGCAGGATGTGGATCGACGGCCACTTCCGCGAATGGCGCGTGGCCAAGCCGGCCGAACAGGCTATGTCCGAAGCCGTTGAACTGTTTATTGATATGATCGGCGGTCGCTATTCAGCGCTGCCGCCGCGCTGAACGGGCAGAACGCCATCGCGGTGAATACGAATGCCGGTCAGTAGGCTTTCGGCGATAACATGGGCTTGCCGACTGGTTAGCGCAGTGGCGCCGGGGTCTTGCTCGATGTCGCGCAGGGTTTGGTCGAACAGGGCGAGCCAGCGTGAAAATTCGGCGTCACCGATGTTCGGGATGGCGATGTGCTTTGGCATCGGGGTGCCGGTATAGCCGCCGCCGCCCCGCAGTACCGCGCTCCAGAAAGCCTTCATCCTTGCGAGATGAGAAGGCCAGTCGGTGATCCGCTCGGCAAAGATCGGCCCCAGCATCGCGTCGTCGCGGATTCGGGCATAAAAGGTTTCGACCAGCGTGCTGATGAACTGCTTGTCGATGCCCAGCGCATCGGCGCGGTCCAGCTTGGCCTGACGGGCAGCATTGGTGTGCGGATGCATTGGTCAGCCTACTGAGATCGCACGGACCATAGCCAGCACCTGCCGTGCTTGCTCCAGGTGTAGCAGCTCCACCATCCGGCCTTCGACCCTGATCGCGCCCTTGCCACCGTTTTCAGGTGCGGCAAAGGCGGTAACGACCGCTTCGGCCCAGGCTTGCTCTTCCGCGCTGGGTGAGAATACCGCGTTGCAAGGTTCGATCTGGTCGGGGTGGATCAGGCTCTTGCCGTCAAAACCGAATTCAAGGCCCTGTTCGGCCTCTGCACGGAACCGTTCAAGGTCGCGGAAATCGTTGCAGACCCCGTCCAGCACGATCAGACCATGGGCGCGGGCGGCGGACACGGCCATTGTCATTACCGGCAGGAACGGCGTGCGTGCAGGTGTAAGTCTGGCACGCATTTCCTTGGCCAGATCGTTGGTGCCCAGAACGAAGCCCGCCAGCCTGCTATCGGCGCCGCAGGCTGCAATCTGATGGAGCAGCGGGAGGCAGGCGCAGGTTTCGATCATGATCCACAGTCGGGTATGGGCCGGAGCCTGAGCCAGAGCGGCATCATAGGCGCGCACTTCTTCTGGCGTGTTGACCTTCGGTACCAGCACCGCATCTGGTCCGGCCGCCGTCATGGCTGACAGGTCGTCAGCGCCCCACGGCGTGTCCAGGCCGTTGGTCCGCACCACCAGTTCGCGGCGCCCGAACCCGCCTTCTGCAACGGCGGCAATAGCGGCCTGGCGAGCTTCGGCCTTCGCTTCCGGGGCAACGGCATCCTCCAAGTCAAGGATTACCACATCGGCTGGCAAGCTGCGTGCCTTGGCCAGCGCCTTAGGGTTGGAGGCCGGCAGGAACAGTGCGGAGCGGCGCGGACGAAATGAAATGGTCATACCCTCTACATTGTCGCCGATCATGCGCTGTGCAAGCAACAATGCCCGGCGCGCGCTTCGCCTCAGGATAATTTCGCTTCGGCGCTGGCGCGAAAAACTATCTCGTAAAGGCGGAGGCTTTTTGTCTATTCATTTCCTCGACAATAAGGGGCGTCAGCCATCATGGAATTCGATCTTGCAGCCTTGCTCCCCTTCATTGCCGTCGGCTTTGCCGCACAGGCTGTCGATGGCGCTGTGGGAATGGCCTTCGGGGTGATTTCCAATACGCTGCTGGTGGGCGTTTTGGGCGTCCCACCGGCTCAGGCCTCTCAGCGGGTCCACATTGTCGAATGTTTCACGACCGCCACGTCCGGGGTCAGCCATCTGCTCCACGGGAACATCGACAAGAAGCTGTTTTTCAAACTCCTGTTGCCCGGCATGGTGGGCGGCGTCGTTGGTGCGTACCTGCTGAGTTCGCTCAATGCGGCTGCGGTAAAGCCCTATGTGCTTGGCTACCTTGCCGCAATCGGGCTGATGCTTTTGTGGCGCGGCATTAAATACCCTCCGCAAGGGAAGCCGGCCAAAGTCGTCGCGCCGCTCGGTCTCATCGGTGGCTTTCTCGATGCTGCCGGTGGAGGTGGCTGGGGCCCTGTCGTAACATCTAATCTGCTGATCCAGGGCGCAGATCCGCGCAAGGTGGTGGGCACTGTCAACGCTGTTGAATTCTTTCTGACACTGACGATCAGCGCAACCTTCATCTATCATCTGGGATTTGCCGATCTGGCCGGGGCGACACTGGGCCTGCTGATCGGCGGTGTGGCTGCGGCGCCATTGGGGGCCTGGGCGGCAAAGCATATACCGGCCAAGCTGATGTTGATCATGGTCGGCGTGGTTCTGACCCTGACCAGCGGTTTCGGAATGTGGAAGGCTTGAGGCTAGCCCTGTCCCGCGCCAGCCAGCACGGCTAGATGGGTCCAATCATGGATAGCCAACTGCTGCTGATCTGCCTGCTGACGGCGCTTATCAACCTGATCGGGGCGCTGGCCTATGCGGCGCGGATCGCCGGGATTCGAACTGGCCGGATTGCGCTCAGTTTCGCGCTTTTCAACCTGCTGGTTCTGGTCAGCCGCCTGTCCAACAGTTTCCTTGGGCCGTTTCTGGCAAAGCGCATCGAAGTGCGGCTTGATACCGGCGGCGGAGCGGCGCTGGCCGATGATTTCCGCATCGTGCTTGCCAGTGCAAGTCTGGCGGTACTGGCAGGAATTTTGCTGGTGCCGACCGCGCAGCGCCTGTTCGGCATCGCGATCAACTGGTTCCAGGCCAACCGCTCCACCGCCCGGCTGGTGCTGCGCAGTGCTTCGCCCGCCGGACTCTCGGCGGTGCGCAATTCACTGACTTTGCCGTCGATGAACAACGTTCGCGATCTGACCCGTACCCGCGGGATTTCGTGGGGGGTGCTGATTGCAAACGCATTGGCGCAGGCATTGCTGACCGTGGGGGTTCTTGGTTCGCTTTATGCCGGCTATCTCAATCCCGAATTCCGGGTTACCGCCTCGCAGCTTTCTTCGGTGGTCAATGGCTTCGCCACCATCCTGCTGTTCGCCGTGATCGACCCGCAGCTGTCCGTGATGACTGACGATGTCGTCGAAGGCCGGATGGACGCAGCGCTTTTCCGCCGGGCGATCGTGTGGGTATCGCTCAGCCGCCTCGCGGGGACTGTCCTGGCCCAGGCGATCTTCATTCCCGCGGCAATGGCGATCGCCTGGGTCGCAAACCTGGTTTAACCCGCAACCCCCGCCGCGGCCAGCACGGCCAGCGTCAGCACGTCCGGGGCGATCGCCGTCATCGGGACGATCTGGACCGGCTTTTCCATCCCGATCAGCATCGGTCCGATCGTGGCATTGCCGGCCAGTTCGCGCAGCAGCTTGGCCGAGATATTGGCCGATTGCAGGCCCGGCATGATCAGCACATTGGCCGGACCCGACAGGCGCGAGAACGGATAATTTGCCATGACCGTGGGGTTGAGTGCCGCATCAGGGGCCAGTTCACCTTCGTATTCGAAGCCGGGGTTCTGTGCATCGAGGATCGCCACCGCATCGCGCAGCGGTTCCAGCCAGCGTCCGGCTGGGTTGCCGAAGGTGGAATAGGACAGGAAGGCGACGCGCGGTTCGTGGCCCAGACGGCGGGCCACGGCGGCCGTTTCGGTCGCGATCCGGGCCAGGTCCTCGGCGCTGGGGCGTTCGTTGACGGTGGTATCGGCCAGGAACACGGTATAGTTCTTGCCGATCATCAGGTGGATGCCGAAGGGCAGTTGGCCTTCTTTCGGATCGAGCACGTGGCGCACTTCGCGGATGGTCTGCGCGAACGTGCGGGTCATCCCGGTCACCATCGCATCGCCGACGCCCAGCTTGAGCAGCATCGAGGCGAAGATGTTGCGGTCCTGATTGACCATCCGGCGCACATCGCGCTCCATGAAGCCGCGGCGATGAAGACGTTCATACAGCGCCTCGACCATGGCCGGCACGTATTCGCTGAGCGCCGAATTTTCGATCTGGAAATCGTCGGGATTGTCGATCCCCAGTTCGGCGAGCTTGGCCTTGACCTGTTCGGTCCGGCCGACCAGCACCGGCTCACCATAACCATAATCGCGATACTGGATCGCCGCACGCAGGACGATCTCGTTCTCCGCTTCGGCAAAGATCACCCGCTTGGGGTTGGCCTTGACCGTTTCATAAACCTCGGTGAGGACCGAGGTGGTCGGATTGAGCCGTGCCTTGAGGCTGGTCCGGTAGGCATCGAAATCCGTAATCGGTTTCTGCGCAACGCCGGTATCCATCGCCGCCTTGGCGACGGCCGAGGAGACGACTTCCATCAGCCGCGGATCGAACGGCGCCGGGATGATATATTCCGGGCCGAACTGATGCTTCTTGCCATAGGCGGCCGCGACTTCCTCCGGCACCGTTTCGCGCGCCAGTTCGGCAATGGCATTGGCTGCGGCGATCTTCATTTCCTCGTTGATCGAGGTGGCATGGACATCCAGCGCGCCCCGGAAAATGAACGGGAAGCCCAGCACGTTGTTGACCTGGTTAGGGTAGTCGCTGCGCCCGGTGGCAACGATCGCATCAGGCCGCACAGCCTTGGCGTCGGGCGGGGTTATCTCCGGATCGGGGTTCGCCATGGCAAAGATGATCGGCTTTGGCGCCATGTTCATGACCCACTCGGGCTTCAGCGCACCTGCCGCTGAAAGGCCAAGGAAAATATCGGCGCCTTCCAGCGCTTCTTCCAGGGTGCGGCGGGTGGTGTCGATCGCATGGGCGCTCTTCCACTGGTCCATCCCGGTTTCCCGCCCGCGATAGATCACCCCCGACCGATCGCAGACGGTGACGTTTTCATGCCGCACGCCCATCGATTTGATCAGCGCGGTGCAGGCCAGAGCCGAAGCCCCGGCGCCATTGACCACCACTTTCACGTCCTTGAACTGGCGCCCGGTCAGAAAGCAGGCGTTGACCAGCCCGGCGGCGGCGATGATCGCGGTGCCGTGTTGATCATCGTGCATCACCGGAATCTTCATCCGCTCGCGCAGCGCCTGCTCGATCACGAAGCATTCGGGCGCCTTGATGTCTTCCAGGTTGATCCCGCCAAAGCTGGGTTCCAGCAGGGCAACCGCCTCGATGAACTTGTCCGGATCTTCGGTCGCCACTTCGATGTCGATCGAATCGACGTCGGCAAAGCGCTTGAACAGAACCGCCTTGCCTTCCATCACCGGCTTTGATGCCAGCGCGCCAAGGTTGCCCATACCCAGGATCGCGGTGCCGTTGGAAATCACCGCAACCAGGTTGCCCTTGGCGGTGTATTCATAGGCATCTGCCGGATTGTCGGCGATGGCCTGGACCGGCACGGCCACCCCCGGCGAATAGGCCAGGCTCAGGTCGCGCTGAGTTGCCATCGGCTTTGAAGCGATGATCTCGATCTTACCGGGGCGGATGGTTTTATGATAGAACAGCGCCTCACGTTCGGTGAAACGGACATTGCTTTCGTTGGTCTGGGTCAGGTCTTCGGCCACGGGTTCCTCCGGAATCGTTTTCGCCCTAACGCAGCCGCGCGCGACGCGATAGGGGAAAGCGCAGCCGCGGCGCTTTGCGAATCGAATGCGCGACCCTAACCCCGGGCAAATGTCCGGCGCAGCCACTCCGATGATGGTCCAATACCTGGCGCTCAAGGCCGAGGCCGGCGATTGCCTGCTGTTCTACCGGATGGGCGATTTCTTTGAGCTGTTCTTCGACGATGCACGCCACGCCGCGCAGATCCTCGATATTGCTCTGACCAGCAGGGGGGAGCACCATGGCGTCCCGATCCCGATGTGCGGAGTGCCGGTCCATTCGGCTGAGGGATACCTGGCACGGCTGATCAAGGCCGGTTGCCGGGTGGCGATCGCAGAGCAGGTCGAAACGCCGGAGGAAGCGAAGAAGCGTGGCGGATCGAAGGCGCTTGTCGCGCGCGACATCGTTCGCTTTGTTACGGCCGGGACGCTGACCGAAGAGGCCTTGCTTGAACCGCGCCGAGCCAATGTGCTGGCCGCAGTGTGCGAGGTGCGCGGCCTGTGCGGGATTGCCGCCTGCGACATTTCGACCGGGCGGATGGAGCTGGAGGAATGCGGCGCTGACCGGCTGAGCGCCGCGCTTGCGCGGCTGGGCGCGAGCGAAGTGGTTGCGCCTGACGGCTGGGAGGGGGCGCCCGATCAGGCCATTGCCCGCCCAGCCAACAGCTTTTCCAGCGACGGCGGCGAAGCGCGGCTGAAGGCGCTCCACGGGGTTGCCACGCTCGACGGTTTCGGGCGGTTCGGCCGGGCGATGCTGGCGGCGGCGGGCGGGTTGATCGCCTATCTTGATCACGTTGGTCGGGGCCGCTTGCCTTTGCTGCTGCCACCCGTGGCGCGCGAAGGTGATGCGCATCTGGCGATGGACGAGGCGACCCGCGCCAGCCTTGAGGTGCTTAGCTCCAGCCAGGGTGGGCGTCGCGGCAGCCTGATCGAAGCGGTCGATCGCTGCGTGACCGGGGCCGGGGCGCGATTGCTGGCAGAGGATCTCTCTGCACCGCTGACCGATCGGGCGTCGATCGAGGCGCGGCTGGCGCTGGTTCAGTGGCTGCACGAAGACGCCCTGTTGCGCGGCGATCTACGCGCGGTGCTCCGCGCGTTGCCCGATCTGGGCCGGGCGCTGGGGCGGATCGTTGCCGGGCGCGGCAGCCCGCGCGACCTTGGCCAACTGCGCGACGGACTGGGCGAAGCGCGGCGGATCCACGATTACTTGCAGGGCCGGGCTGAGCGGCCCGTGTTGTTGAACGCGCTTTTGCCGTGCCTGACCGGCCACGGGGCGCTGACCGACCTCTATTCGCGGGCACTGGTGCCAAGCCCGCCGACCGAGCGCGGCCAGGGCGGCTTCATCGCTGAGGGATACGACCATGCCCTTGATGAACTGCGGCGCATATCGGGCGATGCGCGCCGCGCAATCGCTGCGCTGGAGGCAAAATATCGCGATCAGACCGGGATCGCCGCGCTGAAAATTCGCCACAACGGTGTACTGGGCTATTTCATCGAGGTGCCCGCCGCGCGCGCCGATGCATTGATGGCGCCTGACAGCGGCTTTACCCACCGCCAGACCATGGCCGGGGCAGTGCGGTTCAATGCGCTCGCCCTGCATGAGGAAGCGAGCCGGATCGCCGAAGCAGGCGGTCACGCCCTCGCGGCGGAAGACGCCCATTTCGAAGAGCTGATTGGTGAAGCGGTCAAGGCCGCCCACACCATTGCCGCTACCGCCGACGCGCTGGCCCGGACCGACGTTGCCTGCAGCCAGGCCGAGCGCGCGGTTGAAGGCGGTTGGTGCCGCCCGGAGCTGGACGATGGCCCGGTTCTGGCGGTTGAAGGCGGGCGTCATCCGGTGGTCGAGGCGGCGCTGGCGGCCAAGGGTGAACGCTTTGTCGCCAACGACTGCCGCCTGGCTGAGCAGGACCGGCTGTGGCTGGTCGGCGGCCCGAACATGGGCGGCAAAAGCACCTTCCTGCGCCAGAACGCGCTGATCGTGCTGCTGGCCCAGGCCGGCGGGTTCGTTCCGGCGGTGCGGGCGACGGTCGGGTTGACCGACCGGCTGTTCAGCCGGGTCGGAGCATCAGACAATCTCGCGCGCGGCCGTTCGACCTTCATGGTTGAAATGGTCGAAACCGCCGCGATCCTTGCTCAGGCGACCCCGCGCAGCTTCGTGATCCTGGATGAGGTCGGGCGCGGCACATCAACCTATGACGGGCTGGCGCTGGCCTGGGCCGTGGCCGAGGCGGTCCATTCCGCAAACCGCAGCCGCTGCCTGTTCGCGACCCATTATCATGAACTGTCGCGCCTCGCGGGAAGCTGCGAGGCGCTCTCGCTTCACCACGTCCGCGCCCGTGAATGGCAGGGCGATCTGGTGCTGCTGCACGAACTGGCCGAAGGCCCGGCGGATCGCTCCTATGGTCTCGCCGTGGCCAAGCTGGCCGGCGTACCTGCGCCGGTCGTGGCGCGGGCCAAGGCAGTGCTCGAGCGACTGGAAAAAGGCCGCGCAGAAACTGGCGGTCTTGCCGCAGGGCTTGGCGATCTGCCGCTGTTTGCCGCGACCGCGGCAGCGGAGCCTGAGCCGGTTGATGAACTGCGCGAATGTCTGGCTGAACTAGACGTCGATGCCCTGTCCCCGCGTGAGGCGCTCGATCTGCTCTATCAGCTCAAGCGAACGGCTGGCATGGTTCCTTAACCTCGCCGCGTTAGGCCTGCACCATGTTCGGTTTCGGCCCCAGGATGAATCAGGTCTTCGCCAACCGCTGGAAGGCGGTGATATGGTCGATGGGCGTGCTGCTGACGGCCTATTGCACGGTACCGGCCGCGGATGATGCCCGTCTGCATGAACAGGCCAAGGTGCAGCACGTTCCTGCCAAGCACAAATCGCCCTGGGCCAAGGACTGATTCTGCCGGTTCAGGGCAGACGGCCTTGTTCAAATGTTGCCAATGCGCGGTCTATTATCGCGTCCTTTTGCCAGCGCTCCGACGCGCGCCGCTGCGCCGCGTTGCCCAGAACTTCACGCCGGGCCGGATCACTGGCCAGGGATGCGATTGCGGCCGCTAGCGCCTCGGCGTCGCCCGGCGGGGTAATGACCCCGCAGCCATCGACTTCGGCATAGAGCCCGGTTTCGGGTTCGGTGGTGGCAACCACCGGGCGGGCGGAGGCCAGCATATTGGTCAGTTTGCTGGGGAGGACCAGATCGGCCGCGCCGGCGATCTGCGGCAGCAGGTGCAGATCGGCCATGGTCAGCATCGCCCCCATCTGCTCGGCCGGTTGCAGATCGTGAAGCTGGATGTTGGGCAGGCCGGTGGCAAGCGCCTCCAGGTTGGCGCGGTTGGGCCCCTCACCACAGATCACGAAGGCCAGATCGGTCCGGTCCTTCAAGAGCCGCGCCGCCTCGACCAGGATCTCGATTCCCTGCTTGCGGGCGATGTTGCCGGAATAGAGCGCCACGACCTTGCCGGTCAGACCCCAGTCCACGCGGATCGCCTCCGCCCCGGCGGGATCGGGGGCGAAGCGGGCGTCGGACCAGTTGCGCATTTCGAACACGCGATCGGGCGACACACCCTTGGCCACCAGTTTGGCGCACATCTGCGGGCTGATCGTCGAAACCAGGTCGCCCAGTCCCAGGAATCGCGCCTCGATCCAGCGGGCCAGCCGCGCGGCCGGGCGATTCTGATCCATCAACCCGGTCGCAAGCGCTGCCTCAACCTCGAAATCCTGGACATGGATCCACAGCCTGGCTCCGGCGATTCGTGCCGCCAGCCAGGCGGTGAAAACGCTGAGCAGAGCCGGGGCAATCGCAATCACCAGGTTTGGGCGATCGGCTTTGGGCCGTAATGCGGCGCGCAGGGCGTGGGGCAGGGTGGACAGGGCAAAGCTGGCGAGATGGACGATCCGTTTCAGCCCGCTCGGCTGGGCGGGGACGTAGTGCGGGCACCGGGTGATTTCCACCCCGGCTTCGCTTGCGTTTTGCCAGTTCAGCCCGGCATAAGCCGGATAGGTTCGCCATTGCGGGTAATAGGGCTTGCCCGTGATCACCCGAACCCGCGCCCCGCGCGCGGTCAGCGCTTCGGCTAGGCCCTGGGTATAGGGGCCGATGCCGACGGGTTCGGGCGCGTAGTTCAGCCCGACGATCAGGATGTTCGCGTCTTTCACCGGTCGAGCCATTTGCTGAGCGCGGCGAGCTGGCGCGATTGGCGGCGCACATCGGCCTGGGACAGATCCCGCAAGGACCGTACGGCACGCGATCCGGCCCAGCCGAGGAATCCGCCCTCATGCTCCATGTTGCGGGCCACCGGCTGCTCACCCGCGGCTGAGCGGAGCCCGGTGAGCCGCTGCTTGAGCTTGCGCGGCCCGTCCTTGATCGCCGCTGCGGCAAGCCCCGCACTGGCGCGGGTGCCGAGTTCCTGCAGGAGCAGGTCCGGTGCGGCCTCAAGCAAGGCTGCGGGGGTCGGAACGCCCGGATCGTCGGCCAGCTCGATCGCTGTGCTGGGATAGTATTGCCTGACAAGCTCCAGCAGCAGCCTGGCCCCGTCGCGCCAGCCCTGCCTTGTCGCATCGCCCCAGAACCGTGCCCAATCGATCGGCGTGGCGTGCAGCAGCATGGCGATGTCGGTCAGCACCAGCGGCCCGCAATCGAGCCGGTGGCTGTAGATCGCGTGGACGATCAAGTGCCCCAGCAGGTCTTGCGGGGCGAGATAGCGGATTGCCTCCGGGCCGGGCACGGCACGCGCGACCATCGCCGCTTCGTCAGCTTGCGGGCTGGCATGATCCAGCCGTCCGTCACGCTCCCACAAACGGTGGTGCAGTTCCACCCAGGTCCCGCGCGGTGCGCGGAGCGGGGGCATATGCTTGTCGAGCCGGACCACGTCTTCCAGCGGCATTTCCACCTTGTCGCCCGCTTCGTATCCCGCCGCGATCAGCATTCGGTAGGCTGGAATCACTGCATCCGCCGGGACCAGCAGATCGATATCGCGCATCGGCCGCTGCGCGGCTTCGGGGTAAGCGTGGACCGATAGCCAGGCGCCTTTCAGCGCAATCGGGGCAAAACTGGCCTGTTCGAGCAAAGCGCTGGTTTCAGCCAGATCCGCCTGCTGGACCAATGCCACCATTGCCGCATGGCGGTGGGCCGTCTGCCAGCGCGCCAGAACCGCAGAAGGGATGTTCAGGCTGCCGCGATGGCGCGCGTGCAGTAAGGGTTGAAGCCGGTGATCCTGGGCTATCCGATCCAGCTCGATCCAGTCGGCTTCGTTCAGTGCCGACAGATCGGGAAGCGGGCCGGTTCCGAAAAGGGTCAGCAGGACGCGCCTCAGCGCGGGCCGGTCCATCAACCCGGCCGGTCTCAGTTGGACTTCTTCGGAACCGTGAAGGTCCCGGTGATCCGGCCACCACGCGGCGTCGATGCGGTTCCGTCACCGCCAAGCGCGGGTGATCCGCCGCCGACGCGGCCGTCCAGCGTGGAAAGCCCGGAATCCAGGTCGATCGTCAGCCGTCCACCGGAAAGCCGATCCGAACCGCGCTGCAGCACGACACTCCCGGCCAAGGTGATGATCCGCTTGTCGAAATCATAGATCGCCACATCACCGGTGGCGGCCTGGTTGCCCTTGGTGATCCGCACCCCGCCGACGGCATCGACGCGGTGGATCTTGAAACCGCCACCCTCGGTGGTGAAGGCCATGGTGGTGCGCCCAGCGTGTAGTGTCATATCGCCCTGGGTGATGACCACGTTCCCGGCCAGAACGGCGCGGTTGGCCTTGCCCTGCAGCTCGCCATGATCGGCCGCGAAGTTGACGGGGGCATCGCTGTTGTGCCCGGCAAAGACCTGCGCGCTGGACGGCGCGAGCGCCAGCAAGGCCGCGCTGCCGAGCGCGAACCCGCCCACCAGCGAGCGCAGGGCCGTGGCCTTGAGGCTTGTCGTGGTGTTTGGCTGGGTCATCGCGGAATCCTGAACTTGGTCTGTTCGAACCGCATCCTGACATTGCCGTCAAGCGTCAGCACCCGGTCATCAAGATCGGCACTTATCCGCTCGGCGCTGAAAGTGCCAGACGGAATGGCCCCCTGCACCCCGCCCGTACCGGTAACCCGCCGATTTTTCAGGTCGATCAGCACGTTCTGCGTACTCATCCGGTAACCGTCGGCAGCGGTGAACTGAACCGGCCCTTCGACATTCACGGTTTCTGCGGCATAGTCATACTGGCCGCGCACCGCGGTCAATTCCGCCGGGCCATCGCTCAGCCTGATCCGTGCGGCCAGGTTTTCCATCCGCACCAGCGGGTCCTGCGCCGAAACCTGCACCGCACTGCCAGCGGTGATCGTGAAGGGGCGGCCGTCCTTGTCCTCGCCGCGGTACATCGCATCGGCCACCCGCAGCCGCTCCTGCGTGACCGCAACCTTGTTGCGATCGAGCAGGAACGAGAGTTCGCCCTGGCTGAACAGTGGGCCGACGATCATTGCCGCCGCGACCACGCCGACCAGCCCTGGAAGCCACACCGCCAGAATCCGCACCTTTCGGTCATGCGAACCGCCCGGCGCGGCCCAGTGGCGGCGCTTGTCGCGAATGATGTCGGCAGCCTGGGTCACGTCATCTATGCTTCGTGGCTGAAGATGTCCTTGTCCGGCCAGCCCATCAGGTCAAGCCGGGCACGGTAGGGCAGAAAATCAAAGGCGGCCTGGGCAATCGCGCTGCGGCCTTCGCGCTCAAGCCGCTCCGCCAGGATCACCTGCATTGCGTGCAGATAACGCACGTCGCTGGCGGCATATTCGCGCTGCGCCTCGCTGAGCTCGGGGCCGCCCCAGTCGCTCGATTGCTGCTGCTTTGACAGTTCCTTGCCCAGCAGTTCGCGGACCAGGTCCTTCAGCCCGTGCCGGTCGGTGTAGGTGCGCACCAGCTTGCTGGCGATCTTGGTGCAGAACACCGGCGCGGCGACCACGCCCATATAGTGCTCGATCGCGGCAAGATCGAACCGCGCGAAGTGGTACAGCTTGACCCGTGCCGGATCGGCCAGCACCGCCTTGAGGTTTGGTGCGTCAAAGCGTGAGCCCGGGCCGAACCGGACCAGATGCTCATCACCCCGACCGTCCGAAATCTGGACCAGGCACAGCCGGTCGCGCGGGGTAATCAGCCCCATCGTTTCGGTATCAACGGCCACCGGACCCGGTGCGAGGACGCCTTCGGGGAGATCTTCTTCGTGGAGATAGACTGCCATAGGCCAAGGTGCTTAGGCTTATCCGTGCGGGGTGAAAAGCCCGCTTTTACGGAGCAGACGAAGTGGCCGGATCAGATGCGGTTCCCCTGTCCTGGCGCGCGGCGCTGGACCCGGTGTTGCAGACGCCGAAATCGCTCGCGCTGGGCGGGTTTCTTCAGGGTGAAGAGGCGGCCGGAAAGGCAATCTATCCGCCGCGCGGGGTTCGGCTGGCTGCGTTGGAGCTGTGCCCGCTGGATGCGGTCAAGGTGGTGATCCTCGGGCAGGACCCCTACCACGGCCCGGGTCAGGCCCATGGCCTCAGCTTTTCGGTGCCGGAAGGGGTGCGCGTCCCGCCGAGTTTGGTCAATATTTACAAGGAGCTGGAAAGCGATCTCGGCCTGGCGCGGGCAAGCTCGGGCAATCTTTCAGCCTGGGCGCGGCAGGGCGTTCTGCTGCTCAATGCCGCGCTGACGGTTGAGGATGGCAAGCCCGCCTCGCACCAGGGCAAGGGCTGGGAAGAGATCACCGATGCTGTGGTTGCAGCCGTTGCCGCCAAGGCCGAACCCTGCGTGTTTCTGCTATGGGGCAACCATGCCCGCAAGAAGGCGATGAAGGTCACACAACTGGCACACAACCATCACCTCGTGCTCACTGCACCGCACCCAAGCCCGCTTTCGGCCCACTCGGGCTTTCTCGGCTGCCGTCATTTCAGCCAGGCCAATGCCTTTCTTGAGGCCAAGGGGCGCGGTGGAGTGGACTGGCGGGTCTAGCCCAGCCTGGCCAGCATTGCCTCCGCCATGCGGACTCCGAAACCGGGGCCCTGCTGCGGATAGAGATAGGGCTCGATCAGTTCCGCCTCGATCACCGCGAGTTGACCGCTGTCGAGCCGGACCATGTCGATCCGGGCGTAGAGCGGCGGCGCTTCGAACGGCAGCATGGCCATGACCGCTTCGGCGGCGGCACGGTCTGCCGGGGCTGGGTCGAGCGCAACCTCGATGCCGCCGTAGAGCGACTGGATCCGGTAGTCGCCCGCGGCGGCCTGCTTGATCAGGCCGTGGCTGAAGCGCCCGCCCACGAAGATGAAACTGTGTTCGCCCTCGCTCTGGATCGCGGGCAGGAACGGCTGGATCATCGCCGGCTGATCGATCCGCCAGCCGGTCGGCGGCGGGGCATCGCGGGTGAAGCTGTCCTGCCCGATCGCCCCGGCGCCGACGCGGCGCTTCACCACCACGCGGTCGCAGCCGAAATG
>Ga0116180_1001880_pt1 | contig 17150 bp, 10 predicted proteins | sample AD_UKC073_MetaG_FD_89804 | JGI IMG/M metagenome (GOLD analysis project Ga0116180, IMG submission 89804) | Active sludge microbial communities of municipal wastewater-treating anaerobic digesters from USA - AD_UKC073_MetaG | ecosystem: Engineered > Bioreactor > Anaerobic > Digestate | place: USA...
GCGGCTTGACCTCGTCGATGATCTTGGTCTCGATCGGCGCCTTGATCACCTCGACGATCTTGTGCCCCAGGCCGTTGACCAGGGCGTAGCCCAGGACGACGTGGCCGACGGCCACCACGATCAGGCCCACCGGGTGCTTGCCGGGTCGCCGTTGCTGGGAAGCGTAATCCACTGGTTTGACCTCCAGACGGCCCGGCGATTTGGCGCCGGGTCGCTGTGACTTGTGTTCGGGAGGCGGCCTCGTGAGCCGCTGGCCGCCTGATGGTTGCGGCGCCGGGGAAATATAGCGTGAAAGATTACTACATCGGCTTGGTACAACACCCTAAGCAGGGCCTCACCTTGCCGGGCCAGCCGCTTGCCGCGTCGGCGCAGGGGCCGTTAGCAATCGGCATGCCCAGTGCCCCGCAGCCCTGAACCAAAACTACGCGGTCAGTCCGGCGGGCCGGCGCAAGCCGCTGCATCGGCGCGTGGCCGTGCCTCATCCACCAGCCTGCTGGATGTCCCGCAGGCGTGCCTGCAAGCCGGCATGGCGCTGGCTGCTGGCCCGCACCGCGCCGGCCAGCACGTCGGCGCCGGCGGCCAGCAGCACGCGGCGGCGGGCGCGGGTGATGCCGGTGTAGAGCAGCTCGCGGCTGAGCACGCGGCTGTGCTGGGCCGGCAGCAGCAGCAGCACGGCGTCGAATTCCGAGCCCTGCGACTTGTGCACCGTCATTGCCCACGTGGTCTCGTGGGCGGGCAGGCGGGCCGGCGGCACGGCACGCCAGTGGCCGTCCGCCCCCGGAAACCACACCTGCAGCGCACCGTCGGCGCCGGGCCAGGCCAGGCCGATGTCGCCGTTGAACAGGCGCAAGCCGGGGTCGTTGCGCAGCACCATCACCGGCCGGCCGGCGAACCAGGGCTGGCGGTCGCCCTGGGTGTCGGGCGTGGCGCCCGCCATGGCCGCGCGCAGGCGGCGGCTCAGCACCTCGTTGACGGCCTCCACGCCACGTGGCCCGCCGCGCAGTGCGCACAGCACGCGGAAGCGCCCGAAAGCGGCATGCAGGGCGGCCATCGACGCGGCATCGGGCGCCGCAGCGGCAGCCAGGGCGCGGCAGGCATCGACATAGGCCGCATAGCCGTCGGTCGCAGCGGCCAGCGTCGCCGCCGCCGGCCGGGCGCCGGCATCGGCCAGCCAGGCCAGTTCGTCGCTGCCCGGTGCGCGCAGCGTGGCGAGCACGGCCGCGCTGTCGCCGCCCAGGGTTTCCGCCGCCAGGCGGCCGATCCCGGAATCCCGCGCGAAGCGGTAGTTGCGCTGGAACCAGACCACGCTGTCGTGCAGCGCGCCGGGCTGGGTGGGTGCCGGCGGGCGGATGGCATCGGCCGGCAGGCCGCACAGGGCCGCCAGCCGGCCGATGGTGGCCGTGCCGAGTGATGGATCGGCGCTGAGCTCGGCGAACACCGCCCCCGCCTCGACCGCGGCGAGCTGGTCCTTGTCGCCCAGCAGCACCACGCGGGCGGTCGGCGGCACGGCCTCCAGCAGCCGGGTGGCCAGGGCCAGGTCGAGCATCGAGGCCTCGTCGAGCACCAGCAGGTCCAGCGGCAGCGGGTTCGCGGCGTCGTGGCGGAAGGCGGCTTCGCCTGCGCCCGCCGCGCCGCCATGGCCCGGTCGCACACCCAGCAGGCGGTGCACCGTGGTGGCGCTGGTGGGCAGGCGCTCGCGCAGTGCAGGGTCCAGGTGGGCGGCGCGGTCGCGCAGCGCCTCGGCCAGGCGCGCTGCGGCCTTGCCGGTGGGCGCGGCCAGCACCACGCGGGTGCGCGGCTCGGCCGCCAGCAGGCAGGCCAGCAGGTTGACCACGGTGGTGGTCTTGCCGGTGCCGGGGCCGCCGCTGACCACGGTGAGCCGGCGCTGCAGCGCCAGCGCGGCGGCCAGCATCTGCCAATCGGCATCACCGCCGGCTGGCGGCTGGAACAGCGAGGCCAGCCGCGCTGCCACCAGCGCGTCGGCCGCCGGGTCGGCCGGCAGCGGCGCCGCGGCCTGCAGCAGGCGGCGGGCGAGGCGCTGCTCCAGGTCGAACGACCGGTGCAGGTAGAGCCGGCCGTCGTCGTCCAGCACCAGGGGCTGGTTGTCGGGCGCGGCGGCGCTGCCGACCAGGCGGCTGGCGTGCAGGGCCGTGCGCCAGGCATCGGCCGTGGCGGGCAGCGTGGCGGCGGCCTCGACCGCGGCTGCATCTGCCGTCAGGGCCGGCAGATCGGCCAGCCAGACGCAGACATGGCCGTCGCCCATGGCCAGGCTGAGCGCGCGGCCGGCAGCGGCGGCGGCCTCGCTGGCCTCGACCGTGGCGCCGCGCTCGGCGGCCCAGCGCCGCAGGTGGGCGGCCAGGCCGCGGGCGAGGGCCTCTGCCATGTCGATGGCGGGTGACTGCGGGGTCATGCGCCGCCGCCTTCGAGCAGGGCCGACAGCTGCTGCAGCACCGCCGCCGACGGCCGGTGGACATGCAGCCCGGTGGGCCGGCCGTCGGCCTGTGTCCAGCCCGGGCGCAGGCCGCGCACGAACAGGTACAGCGCGCCGCCGAAGTGCGTGTCGTGCCGGTAGCCGGGCAGCCGCTGCTGCAGCCAGCGCTGCAGCGCCAGGCTGTAGACCAGGGACTGGAGCTGGTAGTGGTGGGCGGTCATCGCGGCGTCCAGCCCGGCCTGGGCGTAGTCGGCAGGGTCATCGCCCAGGTGGTTGGACTTCCAGTCGGCGATGAACCAGCGGCCCTCGTGCACCACCACCAGGTCGATGAAGCCCTTCAGGTAGCCCTGCAGTTCGCTGAAGCCGAAGCGCGGCGCCGGGTAGCCATGGGCGGCCAGGGTGCGCTGCAGCGCATGGGCCGACAGCTGCGGCGCATGCAGGTGGAATTCCAGCTCGACCAGGCGCTGGCGCCGGCCCAGCGTGGCCAGGCGCAGCGGCGTGGCCGTGCCCACCGGCAGCGGCGTGGCCAGCACGTCGGCCAGGGCGCGCTGCAGCATGGCCGACAGCGCATCGTCGTCGGCGCCGTCGCGGGTGGCCAGCGGGCCATGCTGGCGCAGGGCCTGGTCCGCCGCGGCCGGCCAGGTGGTGGCATCGCTGAAGTCGGCCAGCTCGAAGGCGGCATGCAGGCATTCGCCGGCTTGCGCGCCACGGGGGAAGCGGCGGATGTCGTCGGCCGGCATCGGCGCGGCTGCACCATCGCCATCGGCCGCATCTGCGACGGCCGCGTCGTGGTCGGCCCCGGCGCGCGGTTGCAGCGCGCTGGTGTCGGCCTCGTCGGGCGCGGCGGGGCTGTCGAGCAACTGCTGCGTGAGGCCGCTGTAGCTGCCGATGCGCCAGGGCCGCGGCAGCGGCGCGGGTGGCGCCAGGGCGGCCAGCGGGGCCGTGGCGTCGTCGCCCGGCGGCAGCGGCTGGCGGTGCGCGGGCGGCAGCACGTCGACCGCCAGCGCGCCGGGTGTGGCGAGCGTCTGCCAGGCGGCGTCCACCTCGAAGGGCGGTGCGGGCTTGCGCTTGCTGTCGAACCAGTCGGTGCCCGTGAGTCCGCCGCCCAGCACCAGCCAGTTCAGCAGGCTGCGCCCGCTCTCGGTGGTGCTGGGCTTGCCGAAGGCCAGCATCGAATAGCTGCCGGCCACCAGGTAGCAGCGCTGCACCGCGCGGGTCAGCGCCACGTAGACCAGGCGCAGGGTCTCGGCCGCGTCCTCCAGCTTGGCCTGGGCCTTGGCGGCCGCCTCGTCGAAGGCCGCGTCCAGCCCGCTGCGGAAATCGACCGCCGCCTGGCCGGTGTCGTCGCGCACGGCCACGCCGTCCAGGCCGTCGGGCTGCAGGTTGCTGCGGCTGTCCCAGAGGAAGGGGCAGAACACCACCGGGTACTCCAGGCCCTTGCTCTTGTGGATGGTGACGATCTGCACCAGGTGCTGGTCGCTCTCCAGCCGCAGCTGGGTGGCCTCGTCGCCGCGCGGGTCGTCGCGCTGCGCCTGCAGCCAGCGCAGCAGGGCCTCGGGCGAGGGTTGATCGGCGCTGGCCTGGTGCAGCAGTTCGCCCAGGTGCAGCAGGTTGGTCAGGCGGCGGGCGCCGTCGGGCGCGGCCAGCAGGCGCTGGGCCACGCCCGCCGCCTGCCGCCACTGCTGCAGCACCACGCCAATGCCGCGCTGGCGCCAGGTGGCGCCCCAGCGGCCGAAGGCCAGCACCTGGTCCAGCCAGGCCGCCTCGTCGCCGGCCAGGGCGTCGATCTGGTGTGCGGCCAAGCCCATGACCCTCGTGGCCAGCGCGGCCTTGAGCAGGCCGTCCCGGCCAGGCTGCAGCATCGCGGCCAGCACCCGTTCCAGTTCCTCGGCATCGGGGCCCTGGAAGACGCTGGCCTGCGACAGCTCGACGCTGCCCACGCCCAGCGCGGCCAGGGCCTGGCGCATCACGCCGCCCTGGGCATGGCTGCGCACCAGCACCGCGATCTGGCCGGCCTCCAGTGGCCGCCCGCCCAGGGTGATGCGGCCGGCGCGGGCCTCGGTCAGCAGGCGGGCGATCTCGCCGGCGCAGGTGGCGGCGGCGCAGCGCTTCGCGTCGGACTTCAGCAGCGGGCCGCTGGCCGGGCGCGGCAGCGTCCACACCTGCAGCGGCGCGCGGGCGTCGCTTGCATCGACCAGCACCGGCTTGGGCTTGCTGCCCTCGGTGACGGGGTGGTAGTCCAGCCCGGGCTGCATCAGCGGCCGGCCATGCACGCCGAACAGCCGGTTCAGCGCGGTGATCAGCGGGCCGACCGAGCGCTGGTTCTGCGCCAGCGTGTGCACCGCCTGCGCCTGGCTGCGCGCGGCCAGGTAGGTGTGCAGGTCGGCATGGCGGAAGCTGTAGATCGCCTGCTTCGGGTCGCCGACCAGGAACAGCGGTGCGCCGTCGGCCTCAGGCCCGCCGTAGACCGCCTGGAACACCGCCCACTGCAGCGGGTCGGTGTCCTGGAACTCGTCGATCAGCGCGGCTGGAAAACGCTGGCGCAGCGCGGCGGCCAGGCCGGGCGCGGCCGGGTCGTGCAGCCGCTGGTGCAGGTTGGCCAGCATGTCGTCGAAGGCCACCACGCGGCGGGCGCGCTTGGCTTCGCGCTGGCGCTGGGCGCCGTCGCGCAACAAGTCGCGCAGCAGGCGCAGCCGGGCCAGGGCCAGGGCGTGGCTGCTGGCGGCCATGGCGTCGAGCAGGGCCTGGGCGGTGGCGAAGAATGGGTGCGCGGGCGAGCTGTTGCCCTTGGTGGTGCGGCGGGCCAGGTTGTCGGCCGCCAGCAGTACCGCGCCCTCGGGCGCGTCGGCCGGTGCCCGCGGCGCGGCGAGCAGCGCGTCCCAGGCGGCGCCGGCCACGGCGGGGGCGTCGGGCTTGTAGTAGGTCTTGTGCAGGCCGCCCAGGCCCGTGGCCAGTGCGTCCAGCACCGCGCTGCGCTGCGTGGCCCAGGCGGCTTGCGCGGCGGTGAAGGCGGCTTGCAGCGCCTGCTGCTGCGCAGCGCTGTCGACCGGGCTGTCGATGTCGGCTGGCCACAGCAGGCGCGACAACGGCCGCGCCAGGTGGCGCTTGAGCAGCCGGGCCCAGCGTTCGGGGCTGTCGCCGCGTTCCAGCAGTTGCGCGGCCAGCGCGGCGTCAGCCCCGGCGCCGGCCACGCGCTGGCGCCAGAAGTCCTGTACCACCTCGGCCAGCAGGGCGCGGTCGTCGGCCAGCAGTTCCTGCTGCAGCGGCATCAGCGCGGCCAGCGGCGTGTCGGCCAGGGCGCGCTGGCAGAAGCCGTGGATGGTGAAGATCGCCGCCTCGTCGAAGTCCTGCAGCGCCTGCTCCAGCCGGGGCTGCAGGTCGGCGTCGCTGTGGCCGGCCGCGTGCAGGCTGGCCAGCAGGTCGGGCACGAAGCGGTCGCCGCTCGCTGGTGCGCCCGGCGGCGGCGGATTCTTCAGCCCCGCCAGCACGTCGACCAGGCGCTGGCGCACCCGCTCGCGCAGTTCGGCGGTGGCGGCATTGGTGAAGGTGACGACCAGCACCTGCTGCACCGTCAGCCGACGCTCCAGCAGCAGGCGCAGCACCAGGCCGCAGATCGCCCAGGTCTTGCCGGTGCCGGCCGAGGCCTCGATCAGCTGCACGCCGCCCAGCGGCACCTCGAAGACCTGGAGTTGCGAAGGCGTCGTCATGCTCCGCCCTCCAGGTGCGCCATCAGCGGCACCAGCACCGCCTTGCTGACCTCGGCGAAGTCGTCGAAGCCGTCCTCCAGCGGGTCAGGCGCGCCGCGCAGGGCCAGGCGGTTCCAGGCGTCGGCCTGCTCGGCGAAGGGCCGCTTGGCCGTCGCCACCCAGGCGCTGCGGGCGGCGTAGGTGCTCTCGCCGTTGTTCAGCCAGGCCCAGGCGGTCTTGGGGAAGAAGGGCAGCGGCGCACCGCGACCGCGGTCGAACAGTGCCAGCAGCTGCGCCAGCAGCGGCAGCGGATCGTCGACCGGGCCGAAGGCGAAGCCGGCGTTGCGGCCGATCCACTGCGTGCGCCCGGCCACGCCCGACGGCGCGGCGGCGCACAGCGCCAGGTGGTCGATCCAGGCGGCCACATGGTCGGCCGGGCGCGGGTCGGCGTAGCAGTGGCGCAGCAGGCCGTCGGGGCGCAGGTCGCTGAAAGCCACGGCCAGCGACCAGGGCGGACCGCCATCGCCGGCCGGCAAGTCCAGCACCACGCCGTGCGGCGGCAGCAGCGGTGCCGCGGTGGCGTGGGCGACGGCAGCGGCATGGGCGCGCAGCAGCGGCAGCTCGGCCTGCACATGGCTGTCGCCGATGGGCCCGGTGGGCAGGGTGGTGCCGGCAGCAGCCAGGGCGATCAGGTCGGCATCGGCCAGCACGGTGCCGGCCTGGGCGGCGTGCAGCAGCGGCGGCAGCAGCTGCCCGGCCAGCGCCACCTGGGCGTCGAAGCCGGGCAGGAAAGGCTCGGCGTCGTCCAGCACGGCGTCGGCGGCCCGCAGCTGCAGGCCCAGGCGCTGCTGCAGCAGCCAGCGTGCCGGCTGGCGGAAGAAGCGCTGCAGGTCGCCCAGCGTCACCTGCCGGGCCTCGGCCGGCGGCGCGGCAGGCGACAGCGGCTGGGCGAAGAAGGCCGGCGCCGTGGTGTCGACGGCCGGCTCGTCGTCGGCGCTGTCGTCGCCTTCGTCGGCTTCCGCGTCTGCAGCGGCCTCATCCGGTGCGTCGACCACCAGCGCCTGCGTCGCCGCCCGCCCGGCGGCCAGCGCGGCGGCGTATTCGGCATGGAAGCTGCGCAGGCGCCCATCGCCCTCGGGCTGGAAGGCGCGGGTGTCGAAGGCCTGCAGCGGGTGCTCGACGACCAGATGCGCCAGCACGTCGGCCCGGGGCGCGTCGATGGCGGGCACCAGCACGTCCAGCAGCTCGGCCACCAGCACCGAGGGCGGCAGCCGGGAGTTGTCGCGCACGCTGCGGCCGGTGTGGCTGAGGTAGAGCCGCTCACGTGCGGCCAGCAGCAGGTCGAGGAACAGGTTGCGCTCGTCCTCGCGGCGCTGGCGGTCGCCGGCACGGGGATGGCGGGCGATCAGGTCGAACTCGGCCGGCCGGTTGGCGACAGGGAAGGCGCCGTCGTCCAGCCCCAGCACGCAGACCATGCGGTAGGGCAGGCCGCGCAAGCTGGGCAGGGCGGCGAAGGTGATGCGCCCAGTCGGTACGCCGCCCAGCGCCGGGTCGTCCAGCGCCTGCTGCAGCGCCTGGGCGACCACGTCCAGCGCCAGCGGCAGCGTGGGCGCGCTGGCCTGCCAGCGCTCGGCCAGGGTGCGCAGGGCGGCGCGCAACTCCGCCAGATGCACGGCCAGCGGCTCGGTGCCGGCGGTGTCGGCATGCAGGAAGCCGTCGACCAGGCCACCCAGCAGCGCCGGCCAGTCGGCCGCGGGCAGCGGATGGGCGGTGCGCCGGCGCACGGCGTCGAGCTGCTGCACGAACTGCCACAGCGCGCCCAGGGCCAGCGCCGCGCTGCCTTCGGGCTCGCCAGCAGGCAGGCGGCCGTCGAAAGGCGCGCTGTCGGTCGGCAGCACATGGCCCAGGAACAGCCGGTCCAGGCCGTCGGCGAAGCTGTGGCGGTCGCTGGCGTCCAGGCCCAGCGCGCCCCGTTGCGCGCCGTCCAGCGCCCAGTGCACGCCGGCATCGAGCAGCCAGCCGTGCACCCGCGCCAGCGCCTCGTCGTCCAGGCCAAAGCGGCTTGCCACCACCGGCTGCTGCAGCAGGCCGTAGACGTCGTTGGCGGTGCAGCGCGAGCCGGCCAGCGCCAGCAGGTCCAGCAGCGCCCGGGCGGCCGGGTTGACCTGGCTGATCGCCCGGCCGGTGATGGTGAACGGCAGGGCCAGCTGCGGCGGCGCGGTGCCGAACACGGCGTCGATCAGCGGCGCGGCCTCGTCCAGGTCGGGCACCACCACCAGGATCTCGCCTGGCGCAGGCGCCCCTGGCCGGGCGACGACGGCCAGCAGCTGGTCGTGCAGCACCTCCAGCTGGCGCGTCAGGCTGTGGCACACATGCAGCTCGATGCTGCGGTCGGCCACATCCAGCGCCAGGCTGGCGGGTTCCAGGTCCTGCAGGGCCAGGATGGAGTTCTGGACGGTGGCCAGCAGGCTGGTGCCTCCGGCCGGCGTGAACTGCTCGTCGTCGAGCACACCGTCGCCTGCCGCATCCACCAGGGCCGCCAGCTGTGCCTGCGCCTGCCGGCCCCAGGCTGCCAGCAGGCGGTGGCCCACCTCGGCATGCTGGGCCTTGCCGGCCGTCGCCAGCCGGGCCAGGCGGCGCGGCGCGACCACGTCGAACCAGAATTCGGCACAAGGGTTGATCGCGTAGACATGCACATCGACCCAGCGCGCCAGCTGCCGCAGCAGGGCCAGGTGCACCGGGGCGATGGTCGGCAGGCAGAACAGGTGCGCCGCCGCCGGCAGGCCGGCATCGCGCAGCGTGGCCCGGTCACCAGCGGGCAGGTCGGCCAGCGCCGCGGCCAGGCTGTGCGCGGCCAGCGGGTCGGTGCCGGCATGGCGGGCGTCGGCGTCGATCTCGCCCTGCAGCCGGCGCCACAGTGCGGCCTGCCAGGTCTCGTCGTCGGCGCTGTCGGCGGGCAGCACGCGGCGGCCGTCGCTCCAGGCCGCCAGCCAGTCGGGCCGGTAGGTCACCAACTGGTCAACGAGGCCAGCAACCCGCTGCGCCAGGTCGAAGCGGGTCACGGCATCGGCCTGCGCCAGGTAGCGCGCCAGCCGGGGCTGCGCCGCCACCCAGGCCGGATCGTCCAGCGCGGCCAGCACGCGCCAGGTCAGCAGGGTGGGCTGCCAGGGTGCCTGCGCGCTGTCGGCGGTGCGCTGCGGCAGCGGCGTGCCGGGGGCCAGGGTGGACAGCACCCGCGTGCCTTGCTCCCACACCCATTGCGCCAGGAAGCCGAAGCGCAGGTTGGCGCACACGCCGTAGCGGCGCGCCATGTGCAGGGTGACGGCGGTGCGCATCGCCCGGCTGGGCACGATGACCTCGGCCGGCGTGAACAGGTCGCCCGACGGCTGGCCGAGGGCGTCGGTCAACTGGTCGGCCAGCGCCTCCTGGCGGTTGGCGAAGTGCAGGATCAGCATGGGCGGCGGATTGTGACCGGGCCCGGCCTTGGTCATCCGTCGCCCGGCCCCGCCATGGCCGCACGCCGGGCCTGCCGTCCGTCAGACCACGTTCTGCCCGCGCATCGTGGCGATGGCGTCGGCGCTGTAGCCCAACTCGCCCAGCACCTGCTCGGTGTGCTCGCCGATGGTCGGCGCGCGCACCCGCGGTGCGCGCTGGGTTTCGCTCAGCCAGATCGGCACGTCGGCCACCGGTGCCGGGCGGGCGATGCCGGGGTAGTCCACCGGCTGCATGATCCCCAGGGCCTGCACCTGCGGGTGGTCCAGCGCCTGCTGGGGGCTGAGCACCGGCGCGGCCGGGATCATCGCGTTGCCCAGGGTCTCGATGACGGTGGCGGTATCGCGTGGCCGGCACCAGCGGCCCATGCGCTCGCTGAGGATGTCGCGGTGGATGCCGCGGCTGTCGTCGGTGGCAAAGCGCGGGTCGGTGAGCCAGTCGGGGTCGCCGGGCTCGGCGGTGGCCGGGTCGGCGGCCATCAGCTTGGCCCAGCGGCGGTACAGCGGGTTGCCGGTCACGGCCAGCAGGATGAAGCCGTCGGTCACCTCGTAGACGTCGACCGGCGCCGAGGTCTGGCCGCGGTTGCCGGTGGGCACGCGGTTGACCTGGGCCACATGCTGCTCGATCAGAGTGCCGTTGTTCACCGCGATGGCGGTGGCCAGCAGGGCGCCGGTCACCACCTGGCCCTGGCCCGTCTGGGCGCGCTGCATCAGCGCGGCCATGGTGCCGAAGGCGCAGTGCAGGGCGGTGCCGAAGTCGACCCAGTTGGCCGCGGCGCGGGTGGGGCGGCCGGGGTCGCCGGTCATGTACATCGTGCCGCTCATCGCCTGGCCGATGGTGTCGAAGCCGACGTTCTTGCTCATCGGTCCCACCGGGCCGTAGGCGGTGTTGGTGACGAAGATGATGTCGTTGCGATACGACTTCAGCGTCTCGTAGTCCAGGCCCATCTGCCTGAGCGTGGCCGCCGGCAGGTTGGCGATCACCACGTCGGCGCCCTTGACCATCCTGGCGACGACTTCACGCCCGCCGGGGCTGGCCGGGTCGAGCGTGATGCTGCGCTTGTTGCGGTTCATCTGCAGGAACAGCGAGCCGGCACCCTCGGCCAGCGGTGCGGTGAAGCGGTCCTCGCTGCCGTCGCGCTTCTCGATGCGGATGACATCGGCGCCATACTCGGCGAGCATCGCCGCGCAGTAGGGCCCGGCGATGTAGCGCCCGAAATCGAGCACGCGGATGCCTTGCAGGAGTGGAGCCATCGTGACAGTGCCTCGTGGGTTGCGGTGCTGAAATCATCAATCGATCGGGCGCGTTCGCCCTGCCACCCCGGAGACAAGCTTGACGACTTCCGCCACCCAGCAAGGCATGTGCCCCCAGCGCCTGGCGCGCATCGACGACTTCCTGAAGACGCGCTACATCGACACCGGCAAGCTGCCCCACGCCCATGTGGTGGTGGCCCGGGGCGGCCAGGTGGTGCACCGCAGCCTGCTGGGCCAGGCCCGGCTGGCCACGGCCGATGCGCCGGCGGTGGCCATGCGCGAGGACAGCATCGAGCGCATCTACTCGATGACCAAGCCCATCACCAGCGTGGCCTTCATGATGCTGGTGGAAGAGGGCAAGGTGGCGCTGGAAGACCCGGTGCACCGCTTCATCCCCAGCTGGAAGAACCTGGGCGTCTATGTCAGCGGCGGCCCCGGCATGTGGATGACCCGGCCGACCGAGGCGCCGATGCGCATGATCGACCTGCTGCGCCACACGTCTGGCCTGACCTACGGCTTCCAGATGCGCACCAATGTCGACGCGGCCTACCGCGCCGGCAAGGTCGAGCCGTTTGCGCAGAAGGAAGGGCTGCAGGGCTTCATCGACGGCCTGGCCAAGATCCCGCTGGAGTTCTCGCCGGGCACGGCCTGGAACTACTCGGTGGCCACCGACGTGCTCGGGTATCTCGTCGAGGTGATCTCGGGCCAGAAGTTCGAAGACTTCCTGCAGCAGCGCATCCTGGGCCCGCTGGGCATGGTCGACACCGCCTTCCATGTCAGTGAAGACCGGCTCAACCGCTTCACCGAGTGCTACAGCATCGGTGCCGACGGCAAGCTGACGGCGGCGGTGCAGGGCTGGCCCACGTTCAAGACCGCGCCGGCCGCGCCGTCGGGCGGCGGCGGCCTGGTGTCGACGATGGCCGACTACCTGCGCTTCTGCGAGATGCTGCGCCGCGGGGGTGAGCTCGACGGCGTGCGCCTGCTGGGCCCGAAGACGCTGAAGCTGATGCGCAGCAACCACCTGCCGGGGCAGAAGGAACTCAACGAAGTGTCGGTGTCGATGTTCGCCGAGAGCATCTATGCCGGCATCGGCTTCGGCCTGGGCTTTGCGATGACCACGGATGTCGCCAAGACGGGTCTCGCCGGCAGCCTGGGTGAATACTGGTGGGGCGGCATGGCCAGCACCGCGTTCTGGATCGACCCGGTCGAGGACCTGAGCGTGGTCTTCATGACCCAGCTGATCCCGTCCAGCCTGTACCCGATCCGCCGCGAACTGCGCACCCTGGTCAACGCGGCCATCGTCGACAGCAAGGCTTGAGCTCGGCGGTCATCCCCAGCCGTGCCCGCAGCGCGGCCCTGCCGCTGGCCGCGGCGGCGCTGGCGGCGGCCGCCTTCATCGGCATGGACAGCACGGCCAAGCTGCTGGGCGAGCGCTACGACACGCCGCAGGTCACCTTCCTGCGCTTCCTGATGGGCGCGGTGTATGCCGTGCCGTTGTGGCTTTGGAAGCGCACGCCGCTGCCGGCCGGCCGCCAGTGGCGCTGGCATGCGCTGCGCAGCGCGCTGCTGCTGGTGGCGCTGCTCACCTGGTTCGAGGCCCTGCAGCGCCTGCCCCTGGTGCAGGCGGTGGGCGTGGGCTACACCGCGCCGCTGTTCATCGCGCTGCTGGCGATGTGGCTGCTGCGCGAGCGGCCCTCGCGCTGGATCTGGGCGGCGATGGGCATCGGCGCGGTCGGCGTGGCCATCGGCCTGTGGCCCGAATTGAGCGCCACCCACGCGCCGGGCAGCCAAGACCGCCTGATCGGCATGGCGGCGGCGGGGCTGTCGGCCGTCACCTACGCCGGCGTGGTGGTGGTGGCGCGCCACCAGGCCCAGCACGATGCGCTGTGGACCATCCTGCTGGTGCAGAACCTGCTGCCGGTGGTGGTGCTGGCCGTGCCGATGTGGTGGCTGTGGCAGCCGATGGTGGCCGGCGACGTGCCGATCCTGCTGCTGATGGGCGCGCTGGCGACGGTGGGCCTGCTGTGCATCACCTGGGCCTTCAGCCACATCGAGGCCAGCCGCGCCGCGCCGGTGGAATACACCGGCCTGGTGTGGGCGGCGCTGCTGGGCTTCCTGGTCTTCGGCGAGGTGCCGACGCTGTGGAGCCTGGGCTCGGCCGGGCTGATCATGCTGGGCTGCCTGCTGCTGGTGAAACGCTGATGCCTGTTCCGACAACGAGAGGATTGCCATGACCGACCTGCACTTCCAGTCCGCCACCGAGCTGGCGCGCCGCATCCGCGACCGCGAGGTCACGTCGCGGGCACTGCTGGAGCACTTTCTCTCGCGAGTCGATGCGCTGAATCCGGGCATCAATGCCGTGGTGGTCGATGACCGCCAGCGTGCCCGCGCCGCAGCGGACGCCGCCGACGCGGCCCTGGCCCGCGGCGATGCGACTGCGCTGGGACCGCTGCATGGCGTGCCGATGACCATCAAGGAAAGCTACGACCTGGCCGGCACGCCCACGACCTGGGGCATTCCGGAACTGCGCGACAACGTGGCGGCCACCGACGCGCTGGCCGTGCAGCGGCTGAAGGCGGCCGGCGCCGTGGTCTTCGGCAAGACCAACGTGCCGATCCGGCTGGCCGACTTCCAGAGCTACAACGCCATCCACGGCACGACGCACAACCCGTGGCAGCACGGCGCGACGCCGGGTGGCTCGTCGGGCGGGTCGGCGGCGGCGCTGGCCGCGGGCCTGACCGGGCTGGAGATCGGCAGCGACATTGGCGGCAGCATCCGCAACCCGTCGCACTACTGCGGCGTGTTCGGGCTGAAGCCGACATGGAACCTGCTGCCGATGCGCGGCCATGCGCTGGGCGGCGTGCTGACGCCCACCGACATCTCGGTGATCGGCCCGCTGGCGCGCTCGGCCCACGACCTGGAAACCGTGCTGCGCCTGCTGAGCCTGCCCGACGCCATCGAGGCGCGCGGGCTGAAGGTCGACCTGCCGCTGCTGGCCGAGCCGACCAGCGCGCTGCGCGTGGCGGTGTGGAAGAGCGATGCGCTGTGCCCCGTGTCGGCGGCGGTGCAGGGCCGCATCGACGCCGTGGCCCAGGCGCTGGCCGGGCAGGGCGCGACCATCGACCACGGCGCCCGGCCGGAGGTCGACCCCGCCCACAGCCACGGCGTGTTCCAGGGCCTGCTGCATGCGGCGATGAGCGCCCGCATTCCCGATGCCGAGTTCGCCCAGCTGGTGGCCCAGGCCGCCGCACTGCCCGATGCCGACCAGAGCCCGCCCGCCATGCTGCTGCGCGCCCAGACCATGCGCGCCCGCGACTGGCAGCGGCTGAACGAGGCGCGCACGAAGATCCGCTGGGCCTGGCACCGCTTCTTCGAGCGCTTCGACGTGCTGGTGACGCCGGTGATGTCGACCACTGCCTTCGCGCAGGACGAGGGGCCGTTCGGCCAGCGCAGCATCGATGTCGACGGCCATAAGCTGCCGTACTTCAGCCAGATCTTCTGGGCTGGCCTGGCCGGCGTGGCGCAGTTGCCGGCGGCGGTGATTCCCGGTGGTCTGGCCGGTGATGGCCTGCCGGTGGGCGTGCAGCTGATCGGCCCGGCCTACGGTGATCTGCGCCTGGTGCAGCTGGCGCAGCGGCTGGAAGCGCTGGGCTTCGGCTTCACGCCGCCGCCCGGCCTCTGACGCTTCAGTGCCCGGCGTCGAGCGCCGGCGGCTGGGTCAGGTCGGCGTCGACGTTCATCAGCACGCTGGCCAGGGAGAGGCTGCGCCACAGCGGCTCGGGCATCGCCAGGATGGCCTCGGGCGTGCGGGCCTGGCGCACCCACTGGCTGATGTCGCTGTGCTGCTGGCGGGTGAGCAGGCGTCGGTCGAGCATCTCGTCCAAGGTCTTCATGGCAGTCCCCGCGATGACAGGCCAGTGGCTGGCCCGCTTGCATGATGCCAGCGCCCCGGGCCGACGCGCCCGGCATCCGCGCAACCCAAGGAGACAGCAATGCGAGACCTCACGAACAAGGTGGCCTGGATCACCGGCGCCGGCACGGGCATCGGCGCCGGCACGGCCCTGGCCTATGCCCGCGCCGGCATGCGCCTGGTGCTGTCGGGCCGGCGCGAGGCCGAACTGGCGAAGGTGGCAGCCGAAGTGGCCCGCCTGGGCGGCAGCGCCCGCGTCGCGCCGCTGGACGTGGCCGACAAGGACGCGGTGCTGGCCGTGGCCGCCTCCATCCAGGCCCAGGAGGGCCGCTGCGACGTGCTGGTCAACAGCGCCGGCCTGAACGTGCGCGAGCGCAACTGGAAGCACTTGAGCACCGCCGGCTGGGACCAGGTGCTGCGCATCGACCTGGACGGCACCTTCTACTGCTGCCACGCGGTGCTGCCGATGATGCGGGCGCAGAAGGACGGGCTGATCGTCAACGTCTCCAGCTGGGCCGGGCGCTTCGTCGGCACCATGACCGGGCCGGCCTACAGCGCGGCGAAGTTCGGCGTCAACGCGATGACCGAGAGCCTGAACATGGAGGAGTGCATCCACGGCATCCGCGCCACCGCGGTGTGCCCGGGCGAGGTGGCCACGCCCATCCTCGACAAGCGGCCGATTCCCGTCAGCGCCGAGGACAAGGCGAAGATGGTGCAGGCCGACGACTGCGGCGCGCTGATGCTGTTCCTGGCACAGATGCCGGCCCATGTGTGCCTGAACGAGATCACGATCAGCCCGACGCACAACCGCATGTTCGTGGCTGCGGCCAACGCCATCCCCTGAGGCACGCCATGCCGCACCCGTTGCGTCTGCGCCAGGTCTGCCTGGCTGCCCCCCGGCTGGAGCCGGTGCTCGACGACCTGCAGGCCATCCTCGGCCTGAGCATCTGCCACCGCGACCCCGGCCTGATCGCCTATGGCCTGGAGAACGCGCTGCTGCCGATTGGCACCGACCTGCTGGAAGTGGTGGCGCCGGTGCAGGCCGACACCGCCGCCGGCCGCTTCATCCGCCGCAGCCGCGGCCATGGCGGCTACATGGCGATCTTCCAGACCGACGACCCGAAGGGCGGCCAGGCCCGCGCCGCCGCTCTGGGCGTGCGCACCGCGCACGAGATCGACCGGCCCGGCCTGTACACCAGCGTGCAGCTGCACCCGCGCGATTGCCGCGCCGCCTTCATCGAGCTGGGCCACAGCCCGGGCGGCGAAGATCGCCAGACCGGCACCTGGTGGCCGGCCGGGCCGCACTGGCAGGCGGGCATCCGCACCGACGTGACGCGCCGGCTGCGGGGCATCGTGCTCGACAGCCCGGAGCCGGCTGCGCTTCTTGCGCACTGGGCTGCGATCCTGGGCCTGGATTGCACCAGCGACGCCCTGGTGGTCGACGGCACGCGCATCACCGTCGAGTCCGGCCCGGCCGACACGCTGGGTGCGGTCGAGCTGGCCGTTGCCGACGTGGCTGCCACGCTGGACCGCGCCGTCGACCGCGGCCTGTGGGTGCAGGGCGACAGCTTCCACCTCGCAGGCGTCCACTTCAGGCTCCAGCATGGCGACTGATCCCAGCCCCAAGACCGACCCGCGCCAGCCGCCGCTGGCCGGCATCCGCGTCGTCGACCTCAGCACCGTGGTCTTCGGCCCCTACTGCACCCAGACCCTGGCCGACCTGGGCGCCGACGTCATCAAGATCGAGCCGCCCGAGGGCGGCGACCATGTGCGCATCATCGGCAAGCCGGCGCACACGCCGGGCATGGGGCCGGTGTTCCTGCGGCTGAACCGCGGCAAGCGCTCGGTGACCTGGGACATGAAGAGCGAGGCCGGGCGCACAGCAGTGCGACGCCTGATCGCCAGCGCCGACGTCCTGCTGCACAACATCCGCCCCGAGGCGGTGCAGCGCCTGGGCCTGGGCTACGACGATGTGAAGGCCCTGCGGCCCGACATCGTCTACGTGCACTGCACCGGCTTCGGGCTGGAAGGGCCGTATGCCGGCCTGCAGGCGTATGACGACGTGATCCAGGCCAGCACCGGCGCCGCGGCCCTGCTGCCGCGGGTCGACGGCAACCCGGCGCCGCGCTATTTGCCGATGCTGTTCGCCGACAAGGTGTCGGGCCTGCACGCCACCTACGCCGTGATGGCCGCGCTGCTGCACCGCCAGCGCACGGGGGCCGGGCAGTTCGTCGAGGTGCCGATGTTCGAGGCCCTGGCCAGCTTCAACAGCCTGGAGCACTTGTGCGACGCCAGCCTGGTGCCGCCCACCGGCACCTGGGGCTATGCCCGCCAGCTCGACCCCGACCGGCAGCCGATGCGCACCGCTGACGGCTGGA